>Ga0105244_10002786_pt1 | contig 13025 bp, 7 predicted proteins | sample KBSM44metaG_FD_80423 | JGI IMG/M metagenome (GOLD analysis project Ga0105244, IMG submission 80423) | Miscanthus rhizosphere microbial communities from Kellogg Biological Station, Michigan, USA - KBS M4-4 metaG | ecosystem: Host-associated > Plants > Roots > Rhizosphere > Soil | place: Michigan...
CGACACCGAAGACATCACCGACCGCGCCATCCCCACGCCGCACCTGTTTGAAGTAGACGGCCGCCACCTGAGCTGCTGCGGCGGCGCCGCCTCGATCGACTTCGCCCTGACGCTGATCGAGCAGCTGTTCGGCGCCACGGTGCAGGCCAGCATCAAGGAAAGCCTGTGCGTCGAGCGCGTGCGCGGCCCCGAGGAACGGCAGCGGGTGGCGCTGCAGGCCCGCTTCGGCGCCTTGCAGCCGCGCCTGTCGGAAGCGGTGACGCTGATGGAAACCAATATCGAGGAACCGCTGTCCACCGACGATATCGCCAACCTGGTGGGCCTGTCGCGCCGCCAGCTGGAGCGCCTGTTCAAGCAGTACCTGGGCAGTTTGCCCTCGCGCTACTACCTCGAGCTGCGCCTGCAGCGGGCGCGCCAGCTGCTGCTGGAAACCAATCACTCGATCGTGCAGGTGGGGCTGATGTGCGGCTTCTCGTCCGGCTCGCACTTCTCCACCGCGTTTGGCTCGCTGTTCGGCAATACGCCGCGCGAGGAGCGCCAGCGCAAGCTGGCTTCGTCGACCTAAGCCGCCTTCGGGGCCGACGGCACGGCCACCAGGCCGTGGGCGCCGCTGGCTGTGCCTTCTTGCAGGACCGGCGCCGCCAGCGGCAGGGTGATGTGGAACTGCGTGCCTTGCCCGGGCTGGGACTGCACGCCGATCTGCCCGCCCAGCACCCCGGTCACCAGCGTCTGCACGATGTACAGGCCGAGGCCGGAGCCGCCCTGTCCCAGCCGGGTGGTGAAGAAGGGATCGTAGATCTTGTTGTGGAATTGCGGCGGGATGCCGTTGCCGTCGTCGCTGTAGGTCAGCGCCACTTCGTCGCCCTGGCGCCGGGCGACAATGCGCACGCAGCCGGCGCTGCTCTGGCTGAGGCCGTGCACCAGCGAGTTCTCCAGCAGGTTGGACAGCACTTGCGCCAGCGGGCCGGGGAAGCTGTCCAGCTCGATGGCCTCGTCGATGTCCAGTTCGATCCTGTGCGGCGTGGCTTTCCATGCATTGTGGTGGGTGGCCAGTACTTCCTCCACGGTGCGCTTGAGCGGGAAGCGGCGGCGGCGCGCGCTGGCCTGGTCCACCGCCAGTTCCTTGAAGTTGTCGATCAGCCCGGCCGCACGGTAGGCGTTGCGCTCGATGATGTCGCAGGCCTGCTGGCACTGGCCGACGAAGTCCTCGGCAGTGGAGCGCTTCAGCGTGCCGTGTTGCAGGCCGTGGCGGAACGATCCCAGGTGGGCCTTGAGGGTGGTGGCGGCGGTCAGCGTGCTGCCCAGAGGGGTGTTGAGTTCGTGCGCGATGCCTGCCACCAGCCGCCCCAGCGAGGCCACTTTCTCGGTCTGCACCAGATGGTCCGCGGCCAGCCGCAAATCGTCATTGGCCTGGCGCAGCTGCGCCGTGCGCTGCTCGACGCGCGCTTCCAGCGCGGCGTTGAGCTGCTGGATTTCCTCCTCGCGCGCGCGCCGCATCGCCACCTCGTCCTGCAGCTCGCGCGTGCGGCGCTTGACCATCACCCGCAGCTGCAGGATGAAGGCAACCGCGACCAGCACCGCCAGCGCCAGCGCCCACAGCGGCCGGTAATCGATCTCATGCTCGAAGCGCACCGTGCTCCACTTCTGGCGGAAGCTGTCGCGCTCGCTCTTGGGGATGGCGGCCAGCGCCAGGTTCAGCATCGGCACCAGCTCCGGCCAGTCGGAGCGCACGCCGATGCCGATCTGGTAGTTGTAGTCGGTCTCGCCCACCACCTGCACATCGGCCGCGCCCAGTTCCACCAGCTGGTGGGTGCCGGTCAGCAGCGGCCCGACGATGCCCTGCACTTGCCCCGAGCGCAGCAGTTGGGTGGCGCTGCGGAAGTTGGTGCTTGGCACCGCCGTGATCGACGGCCAGTCGCGCGCAATGGCCTCGGCCACCGCAGTGCGCGCGCTGACCGCCACCCGCTTGCCCTTCAGGCCGGCCAGGCCGCCGGTGGGCGAGCTGCCGGTCTTGCCGAAAATGACCAGCGGCGTGCTCAGGTAGGAATCGCTGAGCAGCATGTAGCGCTGGCGGCTGGCGTTTTGCGACAGGCCCGACGCCAGATCGATCCGGCGCTGCTCGATGCCGGACAACTCTTCGGCCACATTCGCCATCGGCACCAGCTCAAAGCGCACGCCCAGCATGTCGCTGATGCGCGCCAGGAAGTCGAGCGAGATGCCGCGCAGCTTGCCGTCCTCGCCGCGCCACTCGACCGGCGCGCGGCTGCTGTCGACGCCGACGCGCAGGACTGGATGCGCGGCCAGCCAGGCGCGCTGCGCTGTTGTCAGTTGCAGCGCGCGTTCCACCGGCGCGCCTTCCGCCCCGCCCAGCCAGCGGGCGCGGATCTGCTCGTGCTCGGCGCCGGTAATGGCGGCCAGGCCCTTGTTGATGATGGAGAGCAGTTCCGGCTGGTCGTTGCGCAAGGCCAGCCGGATGGTCGCCGCCTCAGAATCGTAGTAGAGCAGGGCGATCTTGTACTGGCCCGGCGCCGCCGTCATGACGCGCTGGATCACCGGCATGTCGTCGAAATAGCCGTCGGCCCGGCGCTGCTGCACCAGCGCTATGCCTTCCTTGGGCGAGGCCACTTCGATGACGCGGCAGTCCGGGCAGCGCGCGCGGATCACCGGCACCCGCACCGTGCCGCGCACTACCGCCACGCGCTCGCCGGCGAAGCCGCCCAGTGTGCGCATCTCGGCGTGATCGGGCCGGGTCGCCATGCCGATCGGCAGTTCCATGTAGGGCGAGGAAAAATTCAGGCGCGCGCGGCGCTCGGGACGGTCGCGCGCGCACAGCACGCCGTCGACCTCGTGCGCCATGCCTTTTTTCAGCGCCTCGTCCCAGGTCGAGCCTTCGTACTGGACCGTCAGGCCGACATTGCGCGCGGCCAGCGCAGCGTAGTCGTAGCAGGCGCCGCTGAACGAAGTGCGGTCGCCGTCGGCGCGGCGGAACACCATGGGCGCATTGTTTTCGTCGGCGGCCATCTTGATCACCGGATGGGCCTTGATCCACGCCTGCTCTTGCTCGGTCAGCACCACGCCCGCCGCCTGCGCACCAGCGTGCCGCGTTGCGTCCACGCCGCAGATCGCGGCCAGGCACAGGAATGAAGCCAGCAAACGTGTTGCGGTGGACATTTTGGCAGTACCCTTTGGAAACAGGTTCATCTACTTTAACTGAGTTTGCGGTGCCGGGGCAGCTTTTGCCTTGTACTTTCTCCACGGAGCAACAACCATGTGGCGAGCTCTCTTGCTGGTCGTGTTGTGGGGCGCGCAGGCGGCGCAGGGCGCGGATGGCGTCACCGTGTTTGGCGTGATCGACACCTTCGCCACGCAGATCCACGCCGATGGCGTTGGCAGCGTCACCCGTATGGATGCCAGCGGCCTGCTGGCCAGCCGCATCGGCGTGCGCGGGCACGAAGACCTGGGCGACGGCTATCGCGCCAGCTTCATGCTGGAAGCCGGGCTCGATGGTGACAAGGGGGCGCAGCCTGACAGTAACCGCTTGTTCAACCGGCAGGCCTGGCTAGGGCTGTCCGGCGCGCCGGGCGAACTCCGTATCGGCCGGCAAAACACGCCGCACTTTTATATGAACGGCAAATTTGACGCTTTTACCAGCGCCACCCAGGCCTCGGGCTGGAACAACCTGTTCGGCCCGGCGCCGCGTGCGGACGACAGCATCAGCTACATCACGCCGCGCCTGGGCGGCTGGGTGCTGCAGGCCATGCTGGCGCGCGGCGCCACTGGCGGCGGCGCGCCCTTGCCGTCGGTGGCCGCCAACCAGAACACGCACTGGACCGCCGAGTACGATGCGCCCGGCGTCTACTTCGGCGCCAATTACCAGACCGTGAAGCGGACCGGGCTGCCCTACATGGCACGCCGCACCGCCATGGGCGCCTCGTGGACTGTCACACCGGCGTGGACCGTGTACGGCGCCGCCGGCCGCCAGATCCGCAGCGACGACAGCCAGCGCGAGTGGGTATATTCGGTATCGTTGCGCTACCGCTGCGCCGGCCTGTGCTCGTTCTCGCTGGGCTGGAGCGCCGTGCAGGACCAGCTGCAGGGTGCTGGCCACGGCGACGCCCACCAGTGGGGCGCGATGGCGCAGCAGCGGCTGTCGACCCGCACCACGCTGTACGCGGCGCTGGCGCGGCTGTCCCAGCAGGGGCAGCGCAACAGCTTCGCGCTGCTGGGCGCGGGCGTGGTGGCGCCCGATGCGCAAGTGCGCTCGCCGTTGCCGGGCGGCGACCTGCGTGGCGTGCAACTGGGCATCCTGCATCTTTTCTGACCAATTTGCCAAGATTGTGCTCTCGGTCAAAAATGAAAATCCTTGTCGCCATTAGAAAAGAACTTTAGCATCCCGCTTTTTATAATGGGTCCCACGCGGCGCTGTGCCGCACCGTACCCACCATTGATAGGGAATGCCATGAACGCCAAAGTAGATACGACCGCTCTCAACCGTCCTGTGACTCGTCAGACTTTCGACGAAGTACTGGTGCCGACCTACGCACCGGCAGCGATGGTGCCGGTACGCGCTTCCGGCCTGGACCTGTGGGACCAGAACGGCAAACACTACCTGGACTTCACCTCCGGCATCGCCGTGGCCGCACTGGGCCATTGCAACCCGATCGTGGTCGAGGCGCTGACCCGCCAGGCCAACACCCTGTGGCACCTGGGCAACGGCTACACCAACGAGCCGGTGCTGCGCCTGGCGCTGGCCCTGACCGAAGCCACCTTCGCCGACCGCGCCTTCTTCTGCAACTCCGGCGCCGAAGCCAACGAAGCGGCCCTGAAGCTGGCCCGTAAATACGCCCACACCAAGTTCGGCGCGCACAAATCGCGCATCATTTCGTGCTACCAGTCGTTCCACGGCCGCACCCTGTTCACCGTGTCGGTGGGCGGCCAAGCGAAATACACCGAAGGCTTCGAGCCCCTGCCGCCGTCGATCGACCACATCACCTACAACGATATCGAGTCGGCACGTGCCGCCATCGGCGACGACGTCTGCGCCGTGATCGTGGAACCGCTGCAAGGCGAAGGCGGCGTGGTGCCGGGCGACAAGGCCTTCCTGCAAGAGCTGCGCGACCTGTGCACCAAGACCGGCGCCCTGCTGATCTTCGACGAAGTGCAGTCCGGCATGGGCCGCACCGGCGAGCTGTTCCACTACATGAGCTACGGCATCACCCCGGACATCCTGACCTCGGCCAAGGCGCTGGGCAACGGCTTCCCGGTGGCCGCCATGCTGACCACCCACGAACTGGCCGCGACCCTGAACGTCGGCTCGCACGGCACCACCTACGGCGGCAACCCGATGGCCGCCACCGTGGCGCTGACCGTGCTGGAAACCATCAACCAGCCAGCCTTCCTGGCCCGCGTGAAAGAAGCCGGCGCCAAGCTGCGTTCGACGCTGGAGAAGCTGGTGGCCGATTATCCGCAAGTGTTCTCGCAAGTACGCGGCGCCGGCCTGCTGCTGGGCGTGGTGACCAGCGATGCGTGGAAGGGCCGCTCGAAGGATATCCAGAAAGCCGCTGAAGCCAACGGCATGATGGTGCTGATCGCCGGCATGGACGTGGTGCGCCTGGCGCCTGCGCTGATCGTCACCGACGAGCAGATCGCCGAAGCCGACCGCATCCTGCGCAAGTCGCTGGATGATCTGCTGAAAGCAGCCTAAAACAGCGCGACGGCGGCGGATTTTCATCCGCCGCTTTCCTTTGGCCCGGCGATGTGCGTGTCGGGCCGGTTCGTATTTTTAAGGAGTCCCCATGTATGTAGTCCGTCCGGTCGAACTTGCGGATATTGCCGCGCTTGAAGCGCTGGCCGCGGTGCCCATGCCGGGAGTGCATACCTTGCCCAAGACGCGCGAGAAAATCCGCGCCATGGTCGAACTGTCGATCGCCTCGTTTGCCGCCCATGTCGACATCCCCAGCGAGGAAGGCTACCTGATGGTGCTGGAGTCGGCTGACAAACAAATCGTCGGCACCGCCGCCATGTTCGCGGCGGCTGGCTCCAACGGCACCTACTTCTCGTTCCGCAACGACGTGATCCAGCAAGTCTCGCGTGACCTCAACATCAGCCACAGCGTGCACGCGCTGACCCTGTGCTCCGAGCTGACCGGCTACTCGCAGCTGTCGTCGTTCTACGTCGGCGAGCGCGAACAAGGCGCGCCGGAAGCGGCGCTGCTGTCGCGCGCCCGTTTGATGTTCGCCGTGCTGGCGCCGCACCGTTTCGCCGACCGCTTCTTCGTGCCGCTGGCCGGCGTGACCGACAGCGAAGGCGGCTCGCCGTTCTGGGATGCGCTGGGCCGCAAATTCTTCAAGATGGATTTCCTCGACGCCGAGCGCACCATCGGCGGCGCGCGTAACCGCACCCTGATCGTCGAACTGATGCCGCACTATCCGGTCTACGTGCCGCTGCTGCCGGGCGACGCGCAGGCGGCCATGGGCCAGATCCATCCATCGGGCGAACTGGCCTTCAACCTGCTGACCGCAGAAGGCTTCGAAGCCGACGACTACATCGACATCTTCGATGGCGGCCCGATTCTGCAGGCGCATAAGAACTCGCTGCGCACCTTCACCGGCGCGCTGCAGCGCCGCGTCGCCACCTCGGTGGAAACGCCGGACCGCGGCCGCGAGCCGCAACTGCGCTACGCCGTGTCGTCCGGTTCGGAGCACGACTTCCGCGCCGTGATCACCCATTGCCCGGCGCTGGAATCGCAAGTCAGCGTGGCCTTGCCTGCCGATGTGCAGGAAGCGCTGCACGTCGCCGAAGGCGATACCGTCATCTGCGTCAGAATTTAAGAGAGCACCTATGCTAGTTGTACGCGCAATCAAAGCCGAAGATCTGGACGCCCTGTACGTCATGGCCACCCAGGTGGGCAGCGGCATGACCACCCTCAAGCCCGACATGAAAATGATGGGCGACCGCCTGAACATCGCGGTGGCTTCGTTCGCCGAAACCATCCCGCCCGAGGAACGCGACTACATGTTCGTGATGGAGGATACCGATACCGGCCGCTTGGCCGGCGTGTGCGCCATCAAGGGCTCGGTGGGTCTGACCGAACCGTTCTACAACTACCGCATCGGCACCCTGGTGCATTCGAGCCGCGAGCTGAATGTGTTCACCCGCATGGACACGCTGTACCTGTCGAACGACCTGACCGGCAGCACTGAACTGTGCTCGTTGTTCCTGCATCCGGACTACCGCAGTGGCAACAACGGCAAGCTGCTGTCCAAGAGCCGCTTCCTGTTCATCGCCCAGTTCCCGCACCTGTTCACCGAAAAGCTGATCGCCGAAATGCGCGGCTACCAGGAGGAGAGCGGCCGGTCGCCGTTCTACGAAGGACTGGGCCGCCACTTCTTCAAGATGGACTTCGATCATGTCGACGCGCTAACCGCCGTCGGGAAGAAGTCCTTCATCGCCGAGCTGATGCCGCGCCAGCCGCTGTACGTCGACTATCTGCCGAAGGATGCGCAGGACGTGATCGGCAAGGTGCACAACTCCACCGCGCCGGCGCGCCGCCTGCTGGAGCAGGAGGGCATGCACTACGAAGGCTACGTCGACATCTTCGACGCCGGCCCGGTGCTGCAGGCCCGCGTGTCCGAGCTGCGCGCGATGCGCGACAGCGCGCTGGCTGAAATCGGCCTCGCCACCGACTGGGATTCGGCTTGCGCGCCGGAGAGCACTGCGGCCGAGCCTACGCTGGTCTCCAACACCGACATGAAAGATTTCCGCATGATTTTGTCGCAGGCGATGCCGGTCAACGGCGCCATCGCCTTGCCGGAAGCGGAGCAAAAGCTCCTGCACTGCCACAGCGGCGACACCGTGCGTACTTTGACTCTCAATCCGAGGAAGAATAATGGCTAACACCGCAGCTAACATCAGCAATTTCATCAACGGCGAATGGCTGCCAGGCAGCGGCGCAGAACTGGTCACCATCAACCCGGCCACCGGCCAGCAAACCTGGAGCAGCAACGAATCCACCGCGCAGGATGTGGCGCAAGCGGCAGCTGCCGCCCGTGCTGCCTTCGACGGCTGGGCACTGACTCCGCTGGCAGAGCGCATCGCCGTCTGCACCCGCTTCCGCGACCTGCTCAAGCAGGATGCCGAAGAGCTGGCGCTGCTGATCTCCGAGGAAGTGGGCAAGCCACTGTGGGAAGCGCGCACCGAAGTCACCACCATGGCCAACAAGATCGATATCTCGGTGCAGTCGCACGGCGCGCGCACCGGCGAGAGCAGCAACAAGATCGCCGATGGCGAAGCGGTGCTGCGCCACCGTCCGCACGGCGTGTTCGGCGTGTTCGGTCCTTATAACTTCCCGGGCCACCTGCCGAATGGTCATATCGTGCCTGCGCTGATCGCCGGGAACACGGTGGTGTTCAAGCCGAGCGAATACGCGCCGCGCACCGCCATCAAGACCGTGCAGCTGTGGGAGAAAGCCGGTGCACCAAAAGGCGTGATCAACCTGGTCAACGGCGGCCGCGAAACCGGCATCGCACTGGGCCAGAACACGGTGCTGGACGGCGTGCTGTTCACCGGCAGCTGCCAGACCGGCACCGCACTGCATAAACAATTCGGCGGCCAGCCGGGCAAGATGCTGGCGCTGGAAATGGGCGGCAATAATCCGCTGGTGATCTGGGATGCGAAAGAAGTCGATGCCGCCGTGTTCATGGCCGTATCGTCGGCCTTTATCTCGGCCGGCCAGCGCTGCACTTGCGCGCGCCGTTTGATCTTGCCTGTTGGCGCAGCTGGTGACGCCATCGTCGCGCGCCTGGTCGACGTGGCGAGCCGCCTGACCGTTGGCGGTCCTGCCGCCGAACCGGCGCCGTTCATGGGCCCAGTGGTGTCGGCCGCCGTTGCCAAACGTCTGGTGCAAGCGCAGGCCGATCTGGTCGCCAAGGGCGGCAAGCTGCTGCTGGAGATGAAACAGCTGGATGAGAAGACCGGCTTCGTCACCGCCGGCATCGTCGACGTCACCGATGCCAAAGGCATCCCGGACGAAGAGTGGTTCGGCCCTCTGCTGCAAATCATCCGCGTGGCCGATTTCGACAGCGCCATCAAGGCCGCCAACAACACCGCGTTCGGCCTAGCCTCGGGCCTGATCTCCAACGATGAAAACCTGTGGAAGATTTTCCAGGTGCGCGCCCGTGCCGGCATCGTCAACTGGAACCGTCCGACCACCGGCGCCGCCAGCACCGCGCCGTTCGGTGGTGTGGGCCAGTCGGGCAATCACCGTCCTAGCGCTTACTACGCGGCGGACTACTGCGCGTATCCAGTGGCGTCGATTGAAAACCCAGTCCTCGAAATGCCTGCGAAACTGTCGCCGGGCATGAACTTCTAAAAGGTAGCTTCCATGTCCGCACGCGAATTCAACTTCGACGGCCTGGTCGGCCCATCGCACAACTACGCCGGCCTGTCGTTCGGTAACGTGGCCTCGTTCAACAACGTCAAGAGCGCATCCAATCCGAAGCTGGCAGCACTGCAAGGCCTGTCCAAAATGCGCGCGCTGGCGGCACGCGGCTTCGGCCAGGCGCTGCTGCCGCCGCAGGATCGCCCTAACTTCCGCCTGCTGCGCAGCGTCGGCTTCACCGGCACCGATGCTGAAGTGCTGGCGAAAGCGGCAAAAGAATCGCCAGTGATCCTGGCCTGCGCTTATTCGGCCTCGCCGATGTGGACCGCGAACGCGGCGACGGTCAGCCCATCGGTCGACAGCGCCGACGGCCGCCTGCACTTCACCGCTGCAAACCTGAACAACAAGCTGCACCGCGCGTTCGAACACGCGCAGTCGGCCCGCGCGCTGCGCGCCATCTTCAAGGACGAGAAGCACTTCGCCGTGCACGATGCGCTGCCGGGCACTCCGGCCTTCGGCGACGAAGGCGCGGCCAACCACACCCGCTTGTGCAAGGACCACGGCAGCGCCGGCGTCGAGATGTTCGTTTACGGCCGCACCGAGTTTGATGCTTCCGCATCGGCGCCGAAGAAATTCCCGGCCCGCCAGACGCTGGAAGCTTCGCAAGCCGTGGCACGCCTGCATGGGCTGTCGGCCGAGCGCACCGTGTACATTCAACAGAATCCCGACGTGATCGATCAAGGCGTATTCCACAACGACGTGATCGCGGTAGGTAACGCCAATGCCCTGTTCTACCACGAGCAGGCATTCGCCGACGAAGCAGGCGCGCTCGATCAGCTGCGCCGTGCGATGGCCGGCGTGGGCGCGGACCTGAACGCGATCCGCGTCGATACCGCCAAGGTGCCGGTGGCCGACGCTGTCGCCAGCTACCTGTTCAACAGCCAGTTGCTGAGCAAGGATAATGGCAAGATGGCGCTGGTGATTCCGCACGAGTGCCAGGAAGTCGCCTCGGTGGCCGCGTACCTGGACGGCCTGGTCGCCAGCGGCAGCGTGATCGATGAACTGATTCACTTCGACCTGCGCCAGTCGATGCGCAACGGTGGCGGCCCTGCGTGCCTGCGCCTGCGTGTGGCACTGACCGACGCCGAAGCGAAAGCCATGCATCAAGGTGTGGTCATGACCGAGACGCTGTACCATACGCTGGTGGCGTGGGTGGAAAAACACTACCGCGACCGACTGGAGCCTGCCGATCTGGCAGACCCGCAATTGGCAATTGAAGTGCATAATGCACTCGAGGAGTTGAGCCACATTCTCGGACTCCCCGGACTGTACGACTAAGGCAGCGCAGCCACAAGCCGGCGCGCCTTCTGCAACATAAGATACCTATAACGTATTGGAGAAGCACGATGAAACAAACGCCACAAGACCTGCGTAAGCAAACGCTGGATCTGGTCAACGCAAACAAACCTGCCAGCGAAGTCGCAGCGCTCATCAGCGCGTGGCTCGGGTCTATCGACGATGAAGACCTGGCGGGCACCGCGCCCGATAGTCTGGCGCCGGTCTTGTTGGACGGTTTCACTCAAGCTTCCAAGCGCACCGGCAGCGGCGCGCAAATCGCCAGGCTGCGCTACGACGATGGCCGCGGCGGTAAAGCCACCGCGCTGTTGATCCTTAACGATGACGCGCCGTACCTGGTGGACTCGATCGTGATGGCGATGCGCAAACTGCGCGTGGCCGCCAACAGCGTGCTGAATGCCGTGCTGCCGGTGGCGCGCGACGCCGGCGGCGCCGTCATCAGCGTCGGCCAGGGCGACAAGCTGGAATCCTACGTGTTGGTGCTGCTGTCGGAAGATCTGCCGGAAGCCGAAATCGGCATGCTGGTGGAACGCATCGTCATGGTGTCGCGCGACGCCGCCGTTGTGCGCCGCGACCGCGCTGCGATGCTGGACCACTTCAGCCGCATCGGCGCGGAAGCCGCATCGCATAACGAAGAAGGCAAAGAGGTAGCGGCCTTCCTCGAATGGGCCAAGAGCGAAGGCTTCGAGCCGTTCGGCTACGCCTACTACGCCGTGAAGCCAGGCGTACGTGAACTGGAGCGCGACATCCCTAGCCGCATTGGCGTGCTGCAGGATACTTCGCATCCGGTGTACGGCACCTGCCTGGCCAACATCCCTGGTGATTTCGATACGCTGTCCAAGCGCGCACACACCCTGTCGATCGTGAAGGCCGACGTGGAAGGCACGCTGCACCGTGACCAGCAGCTGGACTTCATCGGCGTGCGCCACACCGACGCAAAAGGCGCCATCCTCGGCGAATACTGCTTCGTCGGCCTGTTCACCCGTGCCGCCGCATCGACCCCGCTGAACCGCCTGCCGTTCGCGCGTGGCCGCGTGGCCAAGGTGCTGAGCATCGCCGGCGTGCGCCAGGAAGGCTTCCGCGCCGAGAAGTTCGTCGAGATCCTCGAATCGCTGCCGCGCACCGAAGCGCTGGAAGCGGAACCTGAATGGCTGGCCGAAGTCTGCGGCGCCGTCGTCTCGCTGTACAAGCAGCCGCGCGCCAAAGTGTTTGCCCGCCGCGACGTGTATGCGCGTCACCTGAATGTGCTGGTCTACCTGCCGCGCGAGCGTTACAGCGCAAGCGTCGCTTCGGCGCTGGCCAAGGCGTTGCAAGCCAGTTCCGGCGCCAACCACGTCAGCTCGCAAACGCTGGTCGCCGACGGCCCGCTGGCCCGCGTCTATCTGATCGCGCACGGCGCGCGCTACCCGCTGGATCTGGAAACCGATATCCAGCAACCGCTGCTGGCAGTGATGGACGGCTGGCACGACCAGTTCTCCGTGCTGGCCGACGCTGTGACCGACGTGCCGCTGCGCGCCAGCATGCGCAAGATGTGCGCCACGCTGCCGCCGGATTACGTCGCTGCGACTACGCCATCCGCCGCCTTCCACGATCTGGGCGCGATCCTGCGCAATCCGGACCCGTCGCGCGTCAACGTGCGCGTGGAAGCGGACAATGGCCACACCACCATTCGCCTGTACTCGGTCGACCGCGTGCCTTCGCTGTCGACCATCCTGCCTGCGCTGCATAACGCCGGCGTGGCCATCGACCGCGAACACGCGCACTCGCTGCGCGTGAACGGCGAGCGTCACTTCGTCACCAGCCTGTCGGTGGATGCCGCCAGCGCGGTCAAGCTGGCCAAGCCGGAAATCGTGCCGGTGGCGGAAGAACTGTTCGCCGCGCTGTTCAACAACGAAGCGGAAGACGGCCGCCTGAATGGCCTGGTGGTCGAAGGCGGCCTGAGTGTGCGCGAAGTGCAGCTGGTGCGCGCCTACATGAGCTACTGGCGCCAGGCCAGCCCGCGCTTCTCGGTGCGCTACATGGCGGAGACGCTGCGCAAGCAGCCGGTGATCGTCAAGGAGCTGGTGGACGTATTCCTGCAGCGCTTCAATCCCGCGCTGCCTGAAGCCACGCGCGCTGCGGCGCTGGACAAGCTGGCCGATATCAAGAGCCGCCTGCCGGCCATCAATCACGCCGACAGCGAAGAAGTGCTGGGCGCAATGGCGACGCTGATCGGCGCCACCCTGCGCACCAACTACTTCCAGAATGCGCAGAAGGGCGACAAGATCATCTTCAAGTTCGACACCAGCAA
>Ga0105244_10002788_pt1 | contig 13009 bp, 10 predicted proteins | sample KBSM44metaG_FD_80423 | JGI IMG/M metagenome (GOLD analysis project Ga0105244, IMG submission 80423) | Miscanthus rhizosphere microbial communities from Kellogg Biological Station, Michigan, USA - KBS M4-4 metaG | ecosystem: Host-associated > Plants > Roots > Rhizosphere > Soil | place...
GCGCCCCCAGCATATTGCGCGCTTCACCGATGCCGGCGCGGAGTTTGAATCGCGCATGGAAACACTTAGCACGCGCACTCTGGTTGTGGTTTCGCCAGAAGATGATGTGGAGATTCGCCGCATCGTCCTGACTAATCATTCACGCCAGCTGCGAGAGATTGATATCACCAGCTATGCGGAAGTGGTGCTGGCTTCTGCCGCCAGCGATATGGCGCATCCGGCGTTCAGTAACCTGTTTGTGCAAACCGAGATCGTCACTGAACTGGAGGCCATTCTGGCCCATCGCCGCCCGCGTGATGAGAAAACCCAGCCGGTGTGGATGTTCCACGCCCTGCTGATTCATGGCACCAGCGAGCGCGACACGCATTATGAAACTGACCGGGCGCAGTTTATTGGCCGGGGTAACACCGCCGCCCATCCGCAGGCCATTGCCGCGGACGGCATACTCAGCGGCAGCGCGGGTTCGGTGCTCGATCCGTTGATGTCGATTCGCCAGAAAATCGCGCTTAAACCGGGTAAATCCGTCACGCTTGATTTGGTGTATGGCGTAACCACGCAGCGTGATGCCTGCCTTGGATTAATTGAGAAGTATCGCAACAATGTCTACGCCAATCGGGTATTTGAAATGGCGGCTTCGCACAGTCAAGTGGCGCTGCGCCAGCTGAATATTCTCGCCGAAGATGCCAGTTTGTATAACCAACTCGCCAGCGCGGTAATTTATGCCAGCCCCGAAATGCGCGGCGACAGCCAGCGCCTGCAGCAGAATCGCCTGGGACAAACGTCGCTGTGGCGACACTCACTATCAGGCGATCTGCCGATCGTACTGGTGCGCATCGAAAACGGTACCCAACTCAGCCTGGTGACCAATCTGATTAAGGCGCATCAATACTGGCGCCAGAAAGGCTTAACGGCGGATCTGGTGATCCTTAACGGCGAGCAAGGCGGCTATCAACAGCTGTTGCAAAATCAACTTATCAAGATGGTCTCATCCAGCGAAGTTCAGGTGCTGGCCGACAAACCCGGTGGCATCTTCCTGCGCCAAAGCGATCACTTTGCAGCCGAAGATGTCACGCTGCTCCTCTGCGTGGCTGCCGTCGTACTGGAGGGACGCAATGGCAGTTTGGCCGATCAGCTGACGGTGCTGTTAAAACCACAGCCGGTTGCGCCGACTCCCCGTTTCCTGCCCCATAAACTGGCATTTCCTGCCCCTGTTCGCCTGGCCGCGCCTGACACCTTGCAGTTGTTCAATGGCACCGGCGGCTACAGCGCAGATGGCAGTGAATATCACATTCTGTTGCCCGAACAGCATCAGACGCCCGCGCCCTGGAGCAACGTACTGGCGAACAAACAGTTTGGCAGCGTCATCTCCGAGAGTGGTCAGGCGTATACATGGTATGAAAATGCCCATGAATACCGTTTGACGCCGTGGCACAACGATCCGGTTAGCGACACATCGGGCGAAGCCTTTTATCTGCGCGATGAAGAGAGCGGCGATGTCTGGTCGCCCATGCCGCTGCCAATACGTGGCAACGGCGATTATCTGACACAGCATGGTATGGGCTACAGCCGCTTTGTCCATCAGGAGCAAGGCATTCGCAGCAGCGTCACCACCTTCGTGGCACGTGAAGACGCGGCAAAAATCACCCTGATTCAGTTAAGCAATGTGTCGGGTCGCACGCGCTACATGTCCATCACTGGTTATGTTGAATGGGTGCTCGGCGAGCTGGCAAGCCAGTCGGCCCGCCATGTGCAAACGTCCTCGGTAATGGTTGACGATGGCAGCGCGATTCTGGCGGTGAATCCCTATATCAGCGCCGGATCTCAGCGCACCGCCTTCTTTGCTGCCTCGGGCAACCAAATTACCTTCAGCGGTAATCGTCTTGAGTGTCTGGGCCGCAATGGCTCTACGCGCAGGCCCGCGATGATGCAAGCGCGTGGCTTATCGGGCAATACCGGCGCGGGACTCGATCCCTGTGCGACTCTGCAAACCCTCACCACCTTAATTGACGGCGATACGCGCACGCTGGTGTTTGTTCTAGGCGCAGCGGAGGATACGACATCGGCGGTGACGCTGATGCAGCAACTTCTGCCAACTGAACAGGCGGAAGCTGAGCTGGAAAAAGTGAAACATCACTGGCGCGGCCTGCTCAACAAAGTTGAGATCCAGACGCCCGATGCAGCGGTTAACTTACTGGCGAATAACTGGCTGTTGTACCAAACGCTGGCGAGTCGCTTGCTGGCGCGCAGCGGATATTATCAGTCGGGCGGCGCTTTTGGCTTCCGCGATCAGTTGCAGGATACGCTGTCACTCACCCATGCCGCGCCGCACTTGCTGCGCGATCAGCTGGTACTGTGCGCATCTCGCCAGTTCCTCGAAGGGGATGTGCAACATTGGTGGCATCCGCCGGCTGGACGTGGCGTACGCACCCGCTGCTCGGATGATTATCTCTGGCTGCCCTTTGCACTTTGCCACTACATCAACGCTACCGACGATCTGACGCTGTTGGAACAGCCGGTGGCTTACCTTGACGCGCCGTTGCTCGCCGCCGAGGAAGAGTCGGTTTATAGCCTGCCCAACGTCAGTCAGGTGCAGGAAAACCTGTGGCAGCATGGTTTGCGTGCCATCCAGCATGGCCTGACTTTCGGTGAGCATGGTTTGCCGCTGATGGGCTCCGGTGACTGGAATGATGGCATGAGTGAAGTCGGTATTGCCGGTAAAGGCGAGAGCGTCTGGCTGGGCTTTTTCCTCTACACGGTGCTGACGCGTTTTGCCGCGCTCTCACAACGCATTGGTCAGGCTGAAGCCGCCAGCCGGTGTGAACAGCAGGCGGAGCAGCTGAAAACAGCACTGAATCAGCTCGCCTGGGACGGTGAATGGTTCCTGCGGGGCTACTTTGATAGCGGCGAAACCCTGGGTTCGCATCTGAACGCCGAGTGCCGCATTGATGCCATCGCGCAGAGCTGGTCGGTCCTTTCCGCTGCGGGCGATCGAGACAAATGCGCATCCGCGATGCGGGCACTTGATCAGCAGTTGGTCGATAGTGATAACGGCCTGATCAAGCTGCTGACACCGCCGTTCAATGGCGTTGGCCCTAATCCCGGTTACATTCGCGGTTACCTGCCCGGCATCCGCGAAAACGGCGGGCAATACACGCATGGTGCGCTGTGGGCGATTATGGCATTTGCCGAAATGGGCCAGATCGATCGCGCATGGGAACTGCTGGCGTTGATTAACCCGATTAATCACAGCCTCAATGCGGCGGATGTCGACACCTATAAGGTGGAGCCTTACGTGATGGCGGCCGACGTTTACAGCGCCGAGAACCACCAGGGCCGCGGCGGCTGGACGTGGTACACCGGGTCAGCAGGCTGGACCTATCAGTTAATTATCGAAAGCCTGCTCGGCATCACGCGCCACGGCGATAAGCTGCAGCTGCGCCCGCGTCTGCCCACAACGTGGCCGGGTGCGAAAGTGATTTATCACGAAGGTGAGGCGCACTATGAGATTGAGATGGTGCGGGCGCAAGGCACTTATCAGCTGTGGCTGAATGGGATGCTCAGTCCAGATGATGCCATTACGCTTAACCGCGACGCCGGACATCATCAGGTGCTCATTCATCTCGCTGAGTAGCGATCACAGAGCCCGATCAGAAATTTGCCGTAAAATTTTGGCTCGACAGCCTACCTGCAGGTACAGTGGCGTCTTCGTTCGCTTTCGCTAAGGAAGACGTCACTGATGAGCGCGACATTCAGAATTGCAGTTATTTGGGGTTTTATCTGCTTCTTATTACTCTACCGAACCTTGCTTTCCGAAGTCATATTGTCGTGGCAAGTGTTGCAACAGTATGACATCCCTGTCTGGCAGCTCTTTGTTTCATACGCCAGCAATATTCTCCCCGCCTTGATTCCATTCGGCTGTTTTGTATGGTTAACGCATAAAGCCACATTCAGCAAAATGTCCGCACTGACGCTTCCCCTCGCTGGCTGGTTGATCGGCCGCTTTGTTGTGATCGTCCTACTGTGGATCATTACCGTTAAAATCAGTAACCCACCGCCGTATACGGAAGGCTTACACAACATAATTATCGATCATCTGATACAGGTTTATGGGTCTGTTAATACACTTACGTCGGCACTGGTTATCATGGTTTGTGCTTACGCATTTTGGCGTGAGCGCATAACACTGTAATTCACATCAAAAAATAATGCCCGAAGCGACACCATTTCTCTGCACGCAACTGCGTAACCGGTGTGACGACAAAACCCAATAAACCCGATTGCCTGGGCAATCGGGTTGCTCTTTACCACCACGGTTTCTCTTCCTGCGGCTGCATAAATTGCACGCCCTGCCCGATTTGCGGCATCGATAACTTGATGTGATGTTCTTGTGCCAGCGCCACGATTTGATTAAGCGGATCGTTCCATGGATGAAACGCCAGATCGAAAGCAGCATTGTGAATCGGGAACAGCCATTTGGCGTTGAGATCTAAAAATGCGTTGATGGTGTCTTGCGGTAGCATATGAATATCGGCCCAGCGCCGGTCATATGCGCCGTTCTCAAGAAAAGCCATATCAAACGGGCCGAATTTATTGCCGATCTGTTTGAAACCGTCGAAGTAACCGGAATCCCCGCCAAAGAACAGACGGAAATCATCGCTGATAATGCTCCAGGAGCACCACAACCGTTTATTGCTATCGAACATGCCGCGTCCGGAAAAATGTTGCGATGGCGTCGCGACAAAATGAATACCGCCGATATTCCTTGATTCCCACCAATCCAGCTGGGTAATTTTTTCCTGCGCCACGCCCCACGATAGCAGCAAATCGCCGACGCCAAGTGGCGTCAGGAAATGGCGTACGCGATCTTTGAGCTGCAAAATGGTGTGGTAATCCAGATGATCGTAATGATCATGTGACAGGATGATCCCTTCGATCGGCGGCAAATCTTCCAGTGCAATCGGCGCAGGCTGGAAGCGTTTAGGTCCGAAGCGTTTAAATGGCGAGGCACGTTGCGTAAATACCGGATCGGTCAGCCAATATTTGCCCTGCATTTTAAACAGTAATGAAGAGTGCCCGAGACGAAATACGCTATTATCCGCGGCCGCCGCAAGCTGCTGCGCGTCGAGGTTTATTACCGGCAGCGCCACATTGGGTGCGCCATTTTTCGGTTTATTAAAGGTAAAATCCCAGAATAGTTTGGCGAACTGAATAAATCCTAACTGCTGGCGTGGAATCTTATTGTTAAACCTTTTGCCATCGAACTGAGCCGATTGCGGATAGCGTTTTATATTGCAGCGAGAAATGCTCGAACTATTCAACATTGATCTTTTACCTCTCTTCGCGGGTCCTTCAGAATAGCCACTTTTACCGCACCGCACATCGCATATTGGGCGGTGTTGTCATGCGGTTTAACTGCGGGATGACATCGCTGCAACACAGGGTTAAAGTCACTCTTTTGCATGATTTCACGAGGGAAAATGAAACGTTTATTTGTTTACGGTACGCTCCAGCCGGGCCATTCGAATGCGCATATTTTGGAAGACATCGGCGGTGAATGGCTGGCGGGATCGGTTTCCGGCACTTTCTACGAGCGTGGTTGGGGCGCGGCAGCAGATTTTCCCGGCATAGTGTTACAGGAAAATGGGCCACGCGTTCCGGGTTATTTGTTTACCTCAGACAAACTTGAACCACACTGGCCGATGCTGGATGCGTTTGAAGATGGCTATGACCGGGTTGAAGTTGATGTCACCACCCGCGATGGAAAGCAGGTTACGGCGTGGATTTATCAGTTGCAGCCACACGCTTAACGTAACCCTTTCCGCTTCCCTATATCAGTGTCGGTTAGTGCGCACGTCCTGATTCCAGCTTCTAGAATGAATCTCAAATAGGCGTGAGGAAGACATAATGATCAAGCTCTGTACAGCATGCGGCACCTCTTATGACGAACAAGCAGTGAAAATTGAACAGTGCAAAATATGTCAGGATGAACGGCAATTTGTGCCTGCCAGCGGGCAAAAATGGACTTCACTTGATAGCCTGCAATCCACGCACAGCAATAAATGGCAGCAGCATGCCGCCAACCTATTTAGCCTGCAAACCGTGCCGGGTTTTGCCATAAATCAACGCGCGTTTTTGCTGCAAACACCGCACGGCAATATCCTGTGGGATTGCATTGCCAATCTTGATGACGCCACCGCAGCAATCGTGACCGCACTGGGCGGTATTCACGCCATCGCTATATCGCATCCGCACTACTACACCACTATGCAGGATTGGGCGGCGGCGTTTGATGCCCCCATTTATCTGCACGCTAACGATAGCGAATGGATTATGCGTGATAGCCCGCATATCAGGCTCTGGCAAAATGACGAGCTGGAAATTGTGCCGGAGGTAAAGCTGGTTCGCCTTGGCGGACATTTTGCCGGCGGATGCGTATTGCATTGGGCGCACGAAGACGGCGTGCTGTTGAGCGGCGATATCGTGCAAGTCACGCCAGGCGCTGATGCGGTGTCCTTTATGTGGAGCTATCCGAATATGTTGCCGTTATCGGCGGCATCAGTCAGCGATATCACACATCGGCTGGCGGCACGAGAATTTGAACGGTTGTATGGCGCGTTTGAACACCGTGAAATCCTTACTGATGCACGGCGAATCGTAATGCAATCAGGCGAGAAATATATTGCCTGCTTGCAGCAGTCACCCGCTTGAACGAATTGTAGGCGAACGCACCGCAGATGGATGTACAGACGTCTAGATATCCACTATAGTCCCTTTCCTACGTTAAGAGGGGATCTGCGCAATGAAGAAAATTTTACTCACCACGCTGCTGGCTGCTTCCGTGGCGTTGCTGAGTGGCTGTAACAAAGATAATGAAAATCAAATCAAAGTCGCCATTAATACCGGACCTGACCAGGCGCTATGGGACACCGTGAAGCAAGTTGCGCACGACAAATATCAACTGGATGTTGATGTGGTTGCTTTTAATGATTATGTACAGCCGAATGAAGCGCTGTTTAATAAAGATGTCGATGCCAACGCGTTTCAGAGTCTGCCCTATCTGGAGATGCAATCTAAAGAGCGCGGCTACCACTTCGCCGTGATCACCAACACCTTCGTGTTCCCGATTGCTGGCTACTCCCGCAAGATTAAATCGCTGAAAGCGTTGCCGGAAGGTGCGACTGTGACCCTCTCCAACGAAGCCACCACGCTTGGCCGCAGCCTGCTGCTGCTGCAGGCGCAAGGCTTACTCAAAGTGAAACCGGAAGCGGGCCTGCTGCCTACCACGCTGGATATCACTGACAATCCGAAGAAGCTGAAAATTGTTGAAGTTGATACGCCGCAACTGGCGCGTACGCTCGACGATCCGCAGGTGTATATTTCAATCATCAACAACAACTTTGCCGCACTGGTCAATCTTTCCGCCTCGCGCGATGGCATGTTTATGGAAGGCAAAGCCTCACCTTACGTCAATGCGATAGTGGCGCGTGAAGACAACAAAGACAGTGCAAACGTACAGAAACTGAAACAAGCATTCCAGTCGCAGGAAGTGCTGGATAAAGCTAACGAAATTTATAAAGGCGATATTATTAAAGGCTGGTAATTTGACGGCAACCGCGCAGGGTTTTCCTGCGCGGTTTAAATTAAGGATTAAAATTATTTAAAATCCACTTCCATCAGTTCCGCAATGGTTGCATTACGTGTTGAATCGACACAATGATGCAAATATTCGGTAAATTTCGAAGAAGGTGGCATACCTAGCTGCAGTAATTTTTCATTGCTAAAGACCACATTCAGTTTTGAGAAATGGCCGTACAAATTCATTGCCCGTAAGACAATACGTTCATTACAGGGACCAAACAATGAAGAAAATGAGGCTTTGCTCTCTGCCAGTTCGCGGTAATTTACTTTCTTATAGGTCTCAGCAACCGCAATTTGTCCCGACGCTTGCGCCATCGCCTTATCAATCTCAGCAAATGTCACACTGCTATTTTCGCCCGCAGAAATATGAATAATCTTCTTCTCTACGTTGGGCGCCGTCAGCAGTAATTCCAGCGCATCGGCACAATAATCCACGGGCACCACATCAATACGGTCATCCAGCTTACACATAAATTTCCCCAACGTTAACGCCATGCGGAACACCCAAAAAATACTTGGTGACGGTGCGCAACCGCAGTCAGAATGCCCCACCACAATCGATGGCCGCGCAATCACTAACGGCAGGCTGGGTAACATCTCGCTCATCATTCTTTCGACGGTCGCTTTACTCCACGTGTATTCGACAACGTGCTGTTCGCGTTGCGTATTTAATTCGCTCTCCACTACCAGCGAATTTGCTTCAGGCGCACATGACATGGCGGTGCCGACATGAACAAAGCGCTTAAGCCCCTTCACCCGCGACATCCTGCTGGCAAAGGAAAAAGTACCTACAACATTCACTTTCCAGATAGAAGGATTTGCGCCAAATGAGGCCACGGCTGCACAGTTAATAACATGGGTAACCTCATTCAAACGCGGATCGTCAGCGAATAATTCCGGCTTAGCAAGATCGCCAATTAAGATATTATCGTGGGTTAACCTATTTAAATGACTGTCCTGGACGCCAAATTTAATGAGGTTTCCCTTCACTCTACCTAATCCCTCCTCCTGACTTTTAGCTCGCACTAACAAAAGAAGTCGATAATCATCGTTCTTATTGAGCAGGTTAACCACCACGGCACCCCCCAAAAATCCAGTTGTACCGGTTATTAATACTGTATTCATATTTTTCAACCTACAAGTTTGTATACAGGAAAAAGCCGTGTATAGCGCTGGTTGAAAATCTATGTCACTGCGAGTAAATGATGAATAAATGAACTGCTCACTGCAGCGAGCAAAACCGCCCCAGTGAGCATTGGTTTATATATCTCTGAAAGGGGTTATTCAGGCCTTAGTGCGTTCCCGAAGGATGCACTACGCTTAGAGTGAAAAATGAGCGCGATATAAAAATGGCGTAAAAATATCAGTCAAACGCGTAAAAATGCTGTTTAAAAATTCGCCTGCCACTGTTCGCATCAGCCGCAAACAGGTATGTTCGCCGTCATTAGCCTTACACCTGATTAACAACAGGAAATTTATGAGTCAGAGCGAAAAACAATCCCTGCCGGCCGGCATGCTGGCGGCGGCCGGGATCGTGTTTGGGGATATCGGCACCAGTCCGCTTTACACCCTCAAGGAGTGCCTGTCTATTCTGCCTAATGGCGCCATCTCCACTACCGCGGTGATGGGATTTCTGTCGCTGATTTTTTGGGCGCTGACGCTGATCGTGACGCTGAAATATGTCTGCTTCGTGATGCGCGCCGATCATGATGGCGAAGGCGGCGTGTTAACGCTGATGTCGCTGGCACGTCAACATGTCGGACCCAAAGCTTCGCATATCATTGTGTTAGCGGGTTTAATTGGCGGTGCATTCTTCTACGGTGATGGCGTGATCACACCGGCAATATCGGTGCTGTCGGCAATTGAAGGTATCGAAGTGGTGTCACCAGAGTTGGATAAATTTGTGGTGCCGCTGGCAGTGGCGATTCTTACGCTGCTGTTTATCATTCAAAAACACGGCACCGAAAAGGTCAGCAAGGTGTTCGGGCCAGTGATGTTTGTTTGGTTTGTGTCGATTGCCCTGTTAGGCATTCGCGGCATCCTGCTCAATCCCGACGTGCTTTACGCGCTGAATCCTTCTTATGCGCTGACGTTCTTGCTCAGCCACAAAGCGCTGTCGTTTGCCGCGCTTGGCATGGTGGTGCTGGCCGTAACCGGTGCGGAAGCGCTTTACGCCGATATGGGACATCTGGGCAAAGCGCCGATTCGCATGGCCTGGCTGGTGATCGCCATGCCCGCGCTGGTGCTCAACTACTTTGGTCAGGGCGCATTAGTGATTGCTGATGCCCAGGCCATCAACAATCCATTCTTTAATCTCGCGCCAGGTTGGGGACAGATTCCACTGATTGTGCTGTCAACGCTGGCCACGGTCATTGCGGCGCAATCAGTGATCACCGGCGTTTATACACTGACGCATCAGGCGATTCGTCAGGGATTTCTGCCGCCGATGCGCGTGATCTTCACCTCGCATACCGAATCAGGGCAGATTTATATTCCGGTAGTGAACTGGCTGCTGTTTGTCGCGGTGACGGTAATTGTCCTGGCGTTCCGTCAATCTTCGGCGCTCTCTTCCGCGTACGGCATTGTGGTGACCGGTACCATGGTGATTACCGCCTGCCTGGCGGGCGTGGTGGCGCTGCGTAACTGGAAGTGGCCGCTGCCAGTGGCGCTCATTTTCCTGCTCTGCATGCTAAGCATTGATGTGCCGCTGTTTAGTGCCAATCTGATGAAACTGCTGTCTGGCGGTTGGGTGCCGGTACTGCTGGCGCTGAGCATGATGGGATTGATGTTGATTTGGAGTAGCGAGCGTAATCGCCTGATCCGCAAACTGAATAACGATCCCGAAAGCCTAATGGCGCTGGTGCGATCACTGGAAACCAATCCGCCCAGCCGTGTGCCTGGCACCGCCATCTTCCTTTCACGTAAAGAGCATGAGATTCCGCAGGCGCTGCTGCATAACCTCAAACACAACCGCGTACTGCATAAACGTGTGGTGCTGCTGCATATCCGCACCACTGATATACCGCGCGTCTATAACCAGAAACGCCTGAGCATCACGCAGTTGTCGCCGTCGTTCTGGCAAGTCACCGCCGCTTACGGCTGGCGCGAAACGCCGTCGATGGCTGAGATTCTGCATCTGTGCGGGCTGGAAGGATTAGGATGTACCGTGAACGAAGCCTCTTTCTTCACCTCGCATGACACGCTGGTGATGAAGAAAAGAAAAGGTTTGATGCGGATTAAAGGGGGAATATTTCATTTCTGCCAGCGCAACGCGCAGCGCGCGCATGAGCAATTCAATATTCCACCCAATCGGGTCATTGAGTTGGGCGGGCAGCGCGAGTTTTAACAGAAAAGTTAGGTTGTACATCGCAGCGGCGCAATTTATTGCGCGATAAATCGCGCCGCTGCAAAATGTGCAGATCGATTTTTACCAACGTCAAATGTAACCAGTTGAAAAAATACTCGCGAAAGTTTGAATGAGTTGTGGCTGAATCTTTCTTAACAACTAATTAGCAATTAAAGCTAAAACGCTTAACGTCAAAAGGTGTTTATTAACCCTAACGGCAATCATCACCTGTCGTGAACATTTTGGGATTGATAATCACTTTTAGACCATTGCTAAATTCGTAGCTTCAGCCAAGTGCTCAGCTATTATTTTCGAGGAGTATCGCCATGAAACAATTAATTAATGACGTAATTTCTATTTTCACACCGCAATCGGTTAAACCCGTTTTAATTCGTGGCGATTTAACCCACCGTGAACTCTCTTCCATTCATCCCGTCGGATTGACTTCCGTGAGCTGGGCGACCTCAATGGATGAACTGAATGATGCCTTCGTGCAGAAAGCGCTTGCCGCGGGCGCGGTGGGTTATCACATTACCGAAGTGGAATCACACGAACCGGCGCACGATGGTCAGCACGTGATGGCTGCCACCGCAACGCTTTATCACATCAATAGCAAAGTGGCCTATGGCTAATGTTGACCTTCTCCCAGCTTGAATTCACAGCCTGCCACTCATCATAGGCAGGCTTTTTTCTGCGAAATAATTAGCAAGAAAATCGATAAAAATTTTAATCCGCGCGGATTCAGATGCGCGCTGGGTATAAACCGCCCACACGTTCGCTTCCTGATACCATTGCGGCAAAATATGAATTAGACGCTTGTCGGCTAAATAAGGCGCGACATCCCAGGCAGAACGTAAAGCAATGCCGTGAGATTTTAGCGCCCAATTCAGAATAACCTTGCCACTGTTAGAAGAGTAATGACTATTTAATCGGCAAACGGTCTTGTTTTCACCATCGTTTAACGTCCAATGACCAAAGGTATTATTATTTTCATTAATAATAAGACAACTGTGATCAATCAAATCATCTAAGGTCTGAAGCGGCGGTGACTGCGCTAAATAGGCGGAGGAGGCACATAAAATCCGCCGATTATCCGCCAGTTTTCTGGCAATGTACGAGTGATTGAATTCATCACCAACGCGAATATCCACATCAATGCCGGATTGCAATAAATCAATATCGCGATCGCTGAGCATCAGTTTAATGTTCAGCGAAGGATGGCGCGTCATAAATTCGGCAATCGCATCGGATAAATAGTCCTGACCAAAGCCAAATGAACAGGCCACGGTAAGATCGCCGGTGAGTTCACCGCGCCATTGCTGGAAGTTATTGAGGAAGGAATCCATTTCGTGCACCACGTGCAGCGCGCCTTCCAGTGCCTTTTCACCTTCTGGCGTCAAGCGCATCACGCGGTTGGTGCGGAAAAAAAGCCGGGTTTCCAGCTGCTTTTCGAGGATGGCAATACGTTTGCTGATATAGGATGGCGACTGACCGAGTTCAATCGCGGCGCGGCCAAAACCTTCATAGCGCGCCACGCTGATAAATACATACAGATCATCGACCGACGGCCATCCCTGAAGCGGCTTCTGATAACGTTTCCCGGCAAGCAGTATCTTCATAACCATCACGGCGTTAGAGAAATTTAGCCGGTTATAACACAGAATCCAGGAAGGGCTGAAGCTGGCTTAAAAACAGTTCGGGCACTTCCTCATGCGGCGAATGACCGCAAGGTAACGCGTAGCCTTGTAGATTGCGCGCTTTATCTTGCCAGGTTTCCACCACGTTATAGAGTTGACCAACCGTGCCCTTTTCTCCCCATAACAGCAGCAGCGGCGATTCAATACGTTTATCGCTGTCTTGCGCATCATCGTCTAAATCGATCGTCGCCGCGGCGCGATAATCCTCGCATACGGCATGAATCATCTCTTTAGTTTGATAACAGCGCAGATAGTCGTTGAATATGATGTCTTCGTTGTCGCCCGGCGATTTTAATTACCAATCAAAGTATTTACGCAGGAATAGAGC
>Ga0105244_10002791_pt1 | contig 13000 bp, 7 predicted proteins | sample KBSM44metaG_FD_80423 | JGI IMG/M metagenome (GOLD analysis project Ga0105244, IMG submission 80423) | Miscanthus rhizosphere microbial communities from Kellogg Biological Station, Michigan, USA - KBS M4-4 metaG | ecosystem: Host-associated > Plants > Roots > Rhizosphere > Soil | place: Michigan...
ACAGCTCCGACTGGGATTTGATCCCCAGCTTGCTGTACATGTGTTTCTTATGGACTTTCACGGTTTCAACAGAGATTTCCAGCTTACGGGCGATTTCTTTACTGGAGCAACCGCTGAGCATCAAACGCCCGACATCCAGTTCCCGGGCGGTCAGTTGCGCGCCCTTGAGTTGCTGCACCGCCGCTTCGAGCTGCACCCGCCAGTCCGGTTGCGCAGGCGCCGGTGCCAATGCCAGGGTTTCATTGATTTCGTAGGGCAGGCGCTGGCGCAACAGGCCGAGCACCCACGGCTGGATCAGCGACAGCAAGGCAATCTGCTCGCCGCTGAAGCGCTGCTGGCTGCCCAGTGACAGGCACAGCGTGCGGTCGCCTTCGAGCTGGCAATTGAACTGGATTTCGTCGGCCACCACATTCAGACGAAAGTATCGCTGGTAATACTCGGTCAATTCGAAGTGCTCCGGTGCGACCTCCGAAAGGCGATACAACCCGGTGCGCGATTGCTCGCGGCAGGCGATGTAGAACGGGTCGAGCAGGTACAACCCGCGCAGGTAATCCTGGAACAACTGGTCGGGACTGCCGTCGGCGCCGGGGCATTCGGCGAACACCTGCGGATGGCGGTCGGCGCTGAACAGCAGCGCCACCCAGCTATCGAACGTGACGTACTGGTCGAGCAGGCGCACCAGTTGCGCCCAGAAATTCGGCTTGTCGAGGGCGTCGATCAACTGCCCGACGGCGCGGTGCCAGGTGATGTCGTCAAACGAAACAGTCATGCCTCTACCCCTATCGGGTTACCCCGGCCGCGTAATTCCCTGGCCGGTCGAATGCGAAGCATACTGGCCCACAGACAGTCGCCGGGCAATCTTTCGGCACCCGGCGCTCATAACAAGGACTCCCCATGAAAGTCGAACTCGCCCAACTGGCGGGCCGTGACAAAGACACGGCGTACAACCTCGAACGCGCACTCGCGGCGATTGCGGCCTGCGCCGCCGACACGCAACTGATCGTGTTCCCCGAGACTCACCTGATGGGCTTCCCGACTGCCGACACTGTGGCGCAGATCGCCGAGCCGCTGGACGGCCCGACCGTCAGCGCCGTGCAGGCTGCCGCCCGTGAACGCAACCTCGCCGTGGTGATCGGCATGGCCGAGAACGACAACGGCCGCTTCTACAACACCACGCTGCTGATTACTCCGGAAGGCATCGCCCTGAAATACCGCAAGACCCACCTCTGGGCGTCGGACCGCGGCGTGTTCGAGGCCGGCGACCATTACGCCACGTGCCTGTGGAACGGTGTTCGGGTCGGTTTGCTGATCTGCTACGACATCGAGTTTCCGGAATCGGCCCGGGCCCTGGCGCAACTGGGCGCCGAATTGCTGATCGTGACCAACGGCAACATGGACCCGTACGGCCCGACCCACCGCACCGCGATCATGGCCCGGGCTCAGGAAAACCAGGCGTTTGCGCTGATGGTCAACCGTGTGGAAACCGGGGATGACGGGTTGATGTTTGCCGGCGGCAGTGCGCTGGTGGATCCGCTGGGCACGCTGCTGTTCGAGGCCGGGCGTGAGGAGGGGCGGTTCAGTGTGGAGCTGGATTTCGCTCAGCTGGAGCTGGCGCGCAAGGATTACCGGTATCTGGATGATCAGCGGTTGAGGTTGCCGGGGGAGGTGGTTGAACACGCTTCTGGTCTGCGGGAGTTCCTGATCCCTTCGCGATGATCCGACGTCTTTGTCGATCGGGTCGACGCCATCGCGAGCAGGCTCGCTCCCACAGGGGGACGCGGTCACTGTGGGAGCGAGCCTGCTCGCGATGGGGCCCTGACAGACAACACATCTGTTTGACTCAAGAACAACAACGCAACACACGAAACATTCGCCGAACTCGGCCTCTGCCATAAATCCAATAAAATCCGGAGTAAGTCGCCCATGGCTCGTTTGCAACGCACCCTTTCGCTGGGGTCGGTGGTGCTGTTCGGCATCGCCTACATGACGCCGATCATTGTCCTCGGCACGTTCGGCATCCTCGCTCAAGCCACCGCCGGCATGGTGCCGGCGGCGTATCTGGCGGCGCTGGTGGCGATGTTTTTCACCGCCATGAGCTACGGGCGCATGGCCGCCGCGTTCCCGGTGGCCGGCTCGGCTTACAGCTATGTGCGCAAGTCCATCAGCCCGAAACTCGGCTTCATCGCCGGTTGGGCGGTGCTGCTCGATTATCTGTTTCTGCCGATGGCGATCTGGCTGATCGGCGCCGCGTACCTCGCTTCGGCCTTCCCCTCGATCCCGCAGTGGATCTGGGTGCTGGCGTTCATTGGCATCACCAGCGCCATCAACGTCATCGGCCTGAAGCTCGCCAACGGCATCAACGCCTTGCTGATGCTGGTGCAATTTCTGGTGCTGGTCGCCTTTGTCGCGCTGTGCGTGCACTACGTCGGTGGCGATGCCAGCACGCCGCTGTGGTCGATCAAACCGTTCTTCAATGGCGACATGCAGATGCCGCTGATCATGAGCGGGGCCGCCATCGCCTGCTACTCGTTCCTCGGTTTCGACGCTGTCAGCACCCTCACCGAAGAAACCCGTGATCCACGCCGCACCATCCCTCGGGCAATCATGTTGATCACCCTGATCGGAGGGCTGATTTTCGTCGGTGTATCGTACTTCGTGCAGATCGCCCACCCGTCGTTGCAGTTCGACAGCGTCGACTCGGCGGCCTACGAGATTGCGCGCAACATCGGTGGCGATCTGTTCGTGTCGATCTTCCTCATCGGCCTGATCGTCGGTCAGTTCGCCTCGGGATTGTCCGCCCAGGCCAGCGGTTCGCGACTGTTGTTCGCAATGGGGCGTGACGGTGTGTTGCCCAAGTCGTTTTTCGGCACCTTGCACGAGCGCTTCGGCACGCCGGTCAACAGCATCCTGCTTTGCGCCGTGGTGGCCTTGCTCGCATTGAAACTCGATGTGACCACCTCGACCTCGTTCATCAACTTCGGTGCTTTCCTGGCGTTCAGCCTGGTCAACCTGTCAGTGATCTTCCATTACTGGATTGGCGGCGAGAAGAAAGGCCCGCGCGAGCTGCTGCTGTTTCTGGTGTTCCCGTTCATCGGCCTGGTCGCGGACTTGTGGCTGATGGTGAGCCTCGATCACCTGGCGGTGTATCTGGGCCTGAGCTGGCTGGCGATTGGTGTGGTGTATCTGGCGGTGCTGACCGGCGGTTTCCGTCGCCAGCCACCGGAGATGGATTTCCAGGAAGCGACCTGACCTCAGGCCGCAGGCCGGGTCTGGCGCAACGGCAATTGCACGCGAAACGTCGTGCCGGCGCCCAGGGTGCTGCTGACTGAAATGTCCCCGCCGTGCTTTTTCACGATGCCGTAGGACAGGGACAGACCCAGGCCTGTCCCCTGGCCCACCGGTTTGGTGGTGAAGAACGGGTCGAAGATTTTCTGCAGGGTCTCGGGGGCGATGCCCGAACCGGTGTCGGCCACTTCGATGATTGCCGTTTCGCCCTGCACCCCGGTGCGCAGGGTGATGGTGCCGCGCTCCGGACCCATGGCCTGCGCCGCGTTGACCACCAGGTTCATGATCACCTGATTGATTTGCGAGGGCAGGCATTCGATGTCCGGCAGATCCTGGTATTCCTTGATCACATCGGCCTTGTATTTGAGCTCGCCGGCAACGATGTTCAGAGTCGATTCGATGCCCTGTTGCAGATTGGCCCACTGCCATTCCTGATGGCTGTCGACCCGGGAGAAATCCTTGAGATCCCGGACGATCTGTCCGACGCGGCCGATGCCTTCCTTGGATTCCCGGATCAGCGTCGGGATGTCTTCCAGCAGATAGTCCAGTTCCAGGTGCTCGCGCAATTGCTGCAACTGCGCGGCGGCTTCGGCGGGCAATTCCTGCCCGGCGCTGTGATAGGCGCCGAGCATGGCCAGCAGTTGCTGGAAGTAACCGTCGAGGGTGCCGAGGTTGGAGGAAACGAAGCCGATCGGGTTGTTGATTTCGTGGGCCACCCCGGCGGCCAGTTGCCCCAGCGAGGCGAGCTTTTCCGACTGTACCAGCTGACCTTCCAGTTGCTTGCGTTCATCGATCTCCCGCTGCAAGGCTTCGCTGGCCTGCTTGAACTGAGCGGTGCGCTGGTCCACCAGGTGTTCCAGGTGATGCATTTGCAGCGAGGCGCGTTCGGTCATCTGCCATTTGGTCAGCAGGGTGTTGGCCATCTGCTGGACTTCGATGTTGTCGAAGGGCTTTTTCAGGATCAGCAGCCGGTCATGGGCGTGCAGGCGATCCAGCAGTTCGTCCCAGGAATAGTCGGAATAGGCGGTGCAGACCACCACCTGCAGTTGTGGATCCTGCAGCCACAATTGCTCGATGGTCTTTGCCCCGTCCCAGCCATCGGGCATGCGCATGTCGACAAAGGCCAGGGCGTACGGGCATTGCTCCTGCAAGGCCAGGTTGAGTTTGGCCAAACCTTCTTCGCCGCCATAGGCCGAGTCCAGTTCGAACATCGCCCGTCGGGGCTTGGCAGGGGCACCGAACAGGGCGGCTTCCATCTCGTCCAGTTCCGCCGACTGCGCCCGGTTCGGGGTGAGGATCTTGCGAAAGTCTTCATGGATCGACGGCATGTCGTCGATCAGCAGGATGCGGCGGTTTGACAGTTCGCTCATGCGTTCTCCGTTACCGTGATCAGCGGGATCTGCAAAGTGAACAGGGCGCCCAGGCCAGGCCCGTCGCTGTGGGCGGTGAGATGGCCGTTCATCTCGATGGCCGCCAGGGCGCAGCTGTGCAGACCGAAGCCGTGGCCGTCCTTGCGGGTGGTGAAGCCGTGGGCAAAGATCCGCGTCATGTTCTCCGGTGCTATGCCCTCGCCATCGTCCCTGACGCTGATCTCCAGAAAGCCGTCATCGACGATCTTCACCCCCAGGGTCATGGTCCGCGGGCGGTTGCTGAGATCGGACATCGCGTACTTGGCGTTGCTGATCAGGTTGATCAGGATCAGCAGCAGACGGTGCTTGTCGCCCATCACCTGGGGCACGTCGCCGTATTCCTTGACCACCGTGACGTGATGTCGGGTGAGCGCCCCGGCATTCATGCGCAGGGCGTCTTCGAGCAGTTCGTTGATGTACAGCGGCTCGGTCATGCTGTTGGCCCCGGCATAGGATTGCTGGGTGGCGACGATGTCCTTGATGTGATCGACGCTCTTGTTCATCTGGGTCAGTTCGTCGGCCATTTCCTGCTGTTCCTGGGCGATGGCGCCCACCAGTTGGTTGAGGTAGCCGGGCAGCAGCTTGCCCTTGGCGTCCTCGGTCAGAAACGACCCGAGGTCGTCGGGGTGTTCGTTGATCAGCTGCATCGCCTTGCCGAGTCCCAAGGCCTTGCTGCTGCGCAGTTTCCGCGAGATCAGGTCGGAGGAAATGTTCACGCTGTTGAGCACGTTGCCGACGTTGTGCAACACGTTGGTGGCGATTTCCGCCATGCCGGCCTGGCGTGCGGCGTCGAGCAGTTCGCTCTGCACGTTCTTCAGTTCGCGGGTCCGTTCGTCGACCCGTTGTTCGAGCACATCGTTGGCCGTTTGCAGGGCCGCGTTGACCCGGTTGATCTCGGCAAAACTGCGGATCAGGCGGATGGCCAGCCACAGCAGCGACAACATCAGCAGGACAGAAAACAGCAGCAGGTAGAAATGGTATTTCTGGTCGGTTCGTTCGGCCTGTTGCTGATCCAGGTCGAGCATGTTGGTGATGGTGTCCAGACGCTCGTCCACGGGAATTGCCTCGATCTGATCGAGCAGGCGGTTGACGATCGGTTGCTCGCGCAGGATCAGGGCGATGTGATTGCTGAGGATCCTGATCGGGGTTTGAAAAACCGCCGGCAGACGTTGTGCGTTCACCGCCAGTTTGTTCAGGCCCACCTCGATGTCGGAGGCCTTGTCGGCGGAGGCGACCTGGGCAAATTCCAGTGCACTGAGCAACAGGTCATAGGTGTCGGTGACGATGTTCTGCAATTGAATCTTGTCGAGGTCGGACAGATTGGCCAGTTGTGCCTGAATGTCATCCTCGGCACTGGGCAGAAAAGCCAGGGAGTTGCGCAACAGCGCGTTGTGCGACTTGAACTGTTCCACCAGGCGGGCTTTTTCCTGCCTGGCGTCCAGGTAGCGTTCGTGGGCATCAGCCCATTGCGTGGATTCGTCCCGTCCATGCCCGGATTCCATGGATTCGAAACGTGCCCACAGGCGATTCATCTCGTTCATCGGCGAGATCAGCGGGTCGTAATTGTGGGTGATCGCCACCCGGGACTTGAGGACTTCACTTTCCCACTGCGAATCCTGTTGCTTGATCTGACGGATCAGGTCCCGGGATTCGGTGTAGGTGGTGGTCTGCTCGGAACTGGACTTGAGGTACAGAAACACCAGGATCGAGGCCAGCAATACGGCGAGGAGGCTGAGCAACAGCAGGCTGCGCCGCCCCGAGACGGTTTTCATCATGGCTGACCCTCCCAGTGTCCGGTCAGGGTCTTGAGAAACTCGATGATCAGTGCCTTGTCTTGCTCGCTCGGCATGCGGCCCAACTGATATTGGAACATCACGTCCACGGCCCGTTCGAGGGTGGGCGCCGAACCGTCGTGGAAATACGGCGCGGTCAGTGCGACGTTGCGCAGGCTCGGCACCTTGAACACGGCCCGATCGTTTTCGTCACCAGTGACGTTGAACCGGCCCTGGTCGGCCACCGTCGGGTTGCCACGATCGGCGATGTAGTCACCGAACACCCCGAACTTCTGGTACATGTTGCCGCCGATGTTCACGCCCTGATGGCAGGCAATGCAGCCGTAGTCCTTGAAGCGCTGATAGCCGTATTTCTCATCGAGGGTCAGGATGTCGGTGTTGCCCAGCAGGTACTGATCGAAGCGTGAGCCGGGTGTCAGCAGTGTGCGTTCGTAGCTCGTCAGGGCGTTCTGGATGTTGGCTTTCGTCACGGCATCCGGGTAGGCGGTGTTGAAAGACTGGCGATAGCCGGGGTCGTCGGCGATCCGTTGCACGACGGTGTTCCAGTCATTGCCCATTTCGTGGGGGCTGGTGATGACGACGTTGCTTTGTTCCTCCAGCGTCTCCACGCGACCGTCCCAGAACTGGCGGAAATTGAGGCTGGCGTTGAGCACGGTCGGGGTGTTGACCGCCACCGGTTGTCCATCGAAGCCCAGGGAAAGGGCCCGGCTGTCAGCGCCGTTCTTGTCCAGTTGATGACAACTGGCGCAGGACAGGCTGTTGTTCACCGACAGCCGTGGATCCTGGAAAAGCCGGCGACCCAGTTCGACGCGCTTCGGGTCCTGTTTCGCAATGTCAGGCAGCGGCTTCAGTGGCTCGTCCAGGGGTGCGGCTACGATATTGACGCCGGGAGCGAAAAGCATCAGGAACAAAACGCTGCGCGTCGGGCATGTCGTCGGTGTGTTCATGCAACGCTCCAGGGGTCAGGCAACCCGTCAACCAGAAGGTGGGCAAAGGCGTCTGCCGGCAAGGCTTTGCTGAAGTAGAAACCCTGGCCCTCCTCGCACTCGTGGGCCCTTAGAAAGGCCAGCTGTTGTGCGGTCTCCACGCCTTCGGCGATGACGTTCAGGTTGAGGCTCTTGCCCAGGCTGATGATCGCACCGACCAGGGCCGCATCGCTGCTGTCATGGCTGAGGCCGCGAATGAACGACTGATCGATTTTCAGCACATCGATGGGAAACCGCCGCAGGTAGCTCAGGCTGGAATAACCGGTGCCGAAGTCATCGATGGCCAGCCGGACACCCAGGGCTTTCAGCCGGTTCAGCGCACTCATCGTTGCGTCCACGTTCTGCATCAGCACGCCTTCGGTGATTTCCAGTTCCAGCAGACGGGGATCCAGCCCGGTCTGTGCCAACACCTGTTCGATGCCCTCGACGAAGTGCCGCTGGCGAAAGTCGATGGCCGAGGTGTTGACCGACATGCGGATCGACGGCAACCCCGCCTGTTGCCAGTCCCGGGTCTGCCGACAGGCCTCGGCCAGCACCCATTTGCTCAACGGCACGATCAGGCCGCTGTCTTCGGCCACTGGAATGAACTCCGATGGATACACCCAGCCATGCCCCGGTTTTTGCCAGCGCACCAGAGCCTCGGCGCCGACCACCCGGCCGCTGGTCAGCTCGATTTTCGGCTGGTAGTGCAGGACGAATTCATGGCGCTGCAGGGCCTGGCGAATACCCGACTCGATGCCTTGCTGCTCCCGGGCGCGCTGGTTCATGGCTTCGATGAAGAAGCCGATTTCGTTCGGTCCGTTTTCCTTGGCGCTGCGCATGGCCGTTTCAGCTTTCTTGATCAGCTCGATGGCCTCGAGCCCGTCATCGGGGTAGAGGCTGATGCCCAGACTGGCCGTGACGCTCACGTCATGCCCGACGATTGTCTGTGGAGCGCGGATGGCGCTCAGTAGTTTCTCGGCGATGCTGCGGGTCTGCTGCGGATGCTTGATGTCGCTGAGCATCACCACGAACTCGTCGGAGCCATAACGAAAGACCGAGTCCGATTCGCGCACGCAGGCCAGCAATTGCTGGCCGACCCGTTTGAGCATTTCGTCGCCCGCCGGATGGCCCAGGGCATTGTTGATGCGCTTGAAGCGGTCCAGGCCGAGAAACATCACCACCAGTTGCTTGTCGTGACGCCGGCAGGCCGCCAGCGACTGGCTCAGGCGATCGCCCAGCAAGGTGCTGTTGGGCAGGCCCGTGAGGCTGTCGTATTGCAGCAGGTGCGAGACCTTGAGCAGTTCATGCACCCGCGCCTCGATGGTCTGCTCAAGGTTGAGCATCTTCAGCGCTGCGTCCTGGGCCAGTTGCCATTTCCAGGTCAGGGCATTGGCCATCTGGCGGATTTCCAGGGTGTCGAACGGCTTTTTCAGGATCAGCAACTGATCGCCGAATTCCAGGCGCTCGGCCATGGCCTCCCAGCTGTAGTCGGAGTAGGCGGTGCACAATGCAATTTGCAGGTTCGGATCGACTTCCCAGAGTTTTTCGATGGTTTCCAGTCCATCCCAGCCGGGCGGCATGCGCATGTCGGTGAAGGCGAGGGCGTAGGGCCGGCCTTCGTCCAGCGCGTGTTGCACCAGTTTCAAGGCTTCCTGGCCCTGGTAGGCGGAGTCGAGCTGGAACGTCAGGTGCGTTGCCTGACGGGTGCCGAACAGCGTCTGTTCAAGACCACTTAGATCCTCGCCACCGGTCTCGGGGGCGAGGATCTTGCGGAAATCGGCATGGATCGCCGGCGTATCGTCGACGATCAGAATGCGCCGGTTGGTCTGGGGAAAAGGCGTTTTCATCCTTCATCCTCCTTGGGCAGCGGGGCGGCCGCACTTGCGTCCTTCAGCAGTCGGGCTGCCTGTTCGGGGCTGACCGCTTCCCTGAAGCAAAGGCCTTGCACGTTTTTCAGGGGGGCCGAAGAGGCGAGGGCGTCATCCCGATCTGCGGGCTGGACGCCTTCGGCGCTGATGTCGATCGCCAGATCCCGGGCGAAATTGACGATCGCTCGCAGGGTATTGGCGCTGCCTTCATCCTGGGCCGCACTGTCGATCAGGTATTGGGAGAGTTTGAGGTGATTGACCCGGTAGGTTTTCAGGTAATCGAACGATGAGTATTCGGTGCCGAAATCGTCGATGGCGATCTTCACCCCAAGCTCACTCAGGCGCGGCAGCACATCGTTGTGGGTCCATTTGGTCTGGGCCAGGGTCGCTTCCGTGACATCGAAACGCAGATCCCACGGTGCCAGCTCCCAACGGGCGGTGGTGCGCAGCACGTCATAGATGAGCTCGGGGCCGCTCTTGAGCTGCGCCAGAGAGATCTTGATCGCCATCACCGGCGGCGCCACGCCCTCGTTTTGCCACTGGCGCATCTGCCAGCAGACGTGATCCAGTATCCAGCGACCGAGCGGGATGATTGCACCGGTCTTTTCCGCTGCCGGTACGAAGGCCGACGCCGGCAGCAGACCAAGCCTGGGATGTTGCCATTTGACCTGCGCGGCCATGCCGAGAATCTTGCCGCTGTGCATGTCCACTTCCGGCGTGTAATCGAGCTTCAGTCCTCCCTGAATGAGCGCTGTCGTCAACTCTTCGGCAAGGGTAATGCGCTCGGCCACTTCCCGAGTGATTTGCTCGGAGTAGAACTGGTACTGATTGCGCCCGGTTTCCTTGGCGCGGTACAGCGCCATGTCGGCGCCGCCCAGCAGACTGTCGGCATCCAGACTTGTGGGCCGGTAGAGGCAGATGCCGATACTGGCGGAGGTGTGCAAGGCATTGCCCGTCAAGTGGTAAGGCTGCGACAGTGCATCGCGGATCTTGGTGGCAACGGTGGCGGACTGGGTCGGGTCGCTGACATCCAACTGCAGGATCGCGAATTCGTCACCGCCCAGCCGTGCGACCACGTCGTTTTCCCGCACATTCGATTTGATCCGCTGCGCCACTTCCTGCAAAAGCAAATCGCCGACCGGATGGCCGAGGGTGTCGTTGATCCGCTTGAAATGGTCCAGATCCAGATAAAACACCGCGAAGGGGGCCGCACCCCGGCGAGCGGCGGCGAAGGCCTGATGCAGGCGCTCGATCAGGGTGGCGCGATTGGCCAGCCCGGTGAGGCCGTCGGTGCGGGCCAGCAGGTTCATCTTTTCTTCGGCCAGCCGGCGCTCGGTGATGTCAAGAATGATCCCCTCGACTTCCAGCAGTCGGCCGTCGTGATCGCGTACCGGGATGTAGCGGTTTTCCACCCAGCGCCAGCCACCCTCGCCGGTTCGCAGGCGAAACTCTATGGAGGCGCCCTCTGCATGGCGATCGAGCACCCGGCCCATGGCGGTATCGACACTGACCTGATCGTCCGGGTGAATCAGCGTCTGTGCCCAGTTGGCCGAACCCACCAGATCAGCCGCGACATGGCCGTATCGGGTGATGTTGTGGGAGATGTACATCAACGGAAACGACGGCTCGCCGCGCAGCCGGTACAGGATGGTCGGGCTGTTCTGCACGATGATGTTGGCGTCGGACAACTCCCGCGTGCGTTCCTGAACAGCCTGCTCCAGCAGGTTCATCTTCATGGCGGCGTCTTCGGTCATTTGCCACTTGACCGTCAGGGCGCTGGCCATCTGCCGGATTTCTATCGCGTCGAAGGGTTTTTTCAGGATCAGCAGGCGATCGGTCAGGGCCAGCCGCTGGTCGATGTCTTCCCAGGAGTAATCGGAATAAGCGGTACACAGGGCCACTTGCAGCTTGGGGTCGACCTGCCACAGCCGCTCGATGGTTTCCAGGCCATCCCAGCCCGGCGGCATGCGCATGTCGATGAAGGCCATGGCGTACGGGCGCCCGGCGGCGAGTGCGGCTTCGACTTTGTCCAGCGCTTCGCGGCCCTGATAGGCCGAGTCCAGTTCGAAACGGTCTTTCGGTGCGACGGGGGCGGTGGACGCATCGCCGAACAGCAGGCTTTCCGTTTCATCCAGGCTGTCGGCTTCAGCCGTGGCCGGTTTGAGGATCTTGGCGAAGTCCTCATGGATCGACGCGGTATCGTCGACGATGAGCACGCGGCGGTTGGTGTGTCCGGGTTGCGCACTCATGACGCAAAACCCGTGTGTTCACGCACATTCGTCATCGGGAGCATCCCTTTCCCCTCATCCCATGCCTGCGCTCAGGCCGATGGTGTCGTCCAGCCACTTGAGCATAGTTGCACGGACGCAACTTTGCCTGTCGCGGTGTAACAGAGGATTTACACGCGCCCTGCGAAAATCATCTAGCCTGTGATTCAAGCGCGGGCAAGCAGGGGAGGTCTGCCGGCGCGTCAGTCATGTCCAACGTTTCTCACGAGGCTTCGCCATGGAAGAGCCGTCCGCCCCGATTTCGCCGCCCCGGCCCAAAGTGCTGCTGGTCGATGACGAGGAACCGATCCTCAACAGCCTGCGCCGCCTGTTGCGCGGTCAGCCTTATGACGTCTTGCTGGCCACCAGCGGTGCCCAGGCGCTGGAAATACTCGAGCAGCAACCGGTGAATCTGGTGATGAGCGACGCGCGCATGCCCAACATGGACGGGGCTACGCTGCTGGCTCTTGTTCATGAGCGGTATCCGGCGACCGCGCGGATAATGCTCACCGGCTACGCCGACCCTTCGGCGATCATCAAGGCCATCAACGAAGGGCAGATCCACCGTTACATCAGCAAACCCTGGAACGACGAGGAAATGCTGCTGACCTTGCGTCAGGCCCTCGAGCATCAGCATCTGGCACGCGAGCGCGAACGTCTGGAAAAACTGACGCGAGTGCAAAACGAACAATTGAAACTGCTCAACAGCACCCTGGAAAAACACGTCGCCGCCCGTACCGCCGAACTGCAGCAGACCGCCGACATGCTCGACCTGGCCTACGAAGAGCTCAAGCACAGCTATGTGACCGGCACTGAAGTGTTTTCATTGATCGCCAATCTGCGCCTGCCGCCGGCCAAGCAGACCAACCGGCAGATCATCGAGCTGGTGCGCGGCTACTGCAAGGTGCACCGGCTGGACGAAGCCGCCAGCCGCGACCTGACCATGGCCGCCGCGCTCTACAACATCGGCAAGCTGAGCTGGACCGACAGCATGATGACCACGCCGTCGGACCTGCTGCACAGCACCGAGCGCGACCGCTATCGGGCTTATCCGAAACAGAGCGAATCGCTGTTGATGACCCTGGACCCGATGAAGGATGCCGCGCGGCTGATCCTGCATCACCAGGAGCGCTGGGACGGCAGCGGGTTTCCGGACCGGCTCAAGGGCGAGGCCATTCCCCTGGGGTCGCGGCTGTTGAAACTGGCGGTGGATTTCGTCGAGTTGCAGCGCGGGCTGATTCTCGAGCGGCAGATGAACAGCGACGAAGCGTTGCTGTACCTGCGCCAGTACGCCGGCAAACTTTACGATCCCGAACTGATCGAGGATTTCATCAAGGTCTGTGCAATGGTCAGCGACATCACCCTGACCGATCCGAACGTCAAGGTCATGGGCACCCGGGAGCTGGCAGC
>Ga0105244_10002799_pt1 | contig 12959 bp, 11 predicted proteins | sample KBSM44metaG_FD_80423 | JGI IMG/M metagenome (GOLD analysis project Ga0105244, IMG submission 80423) | Miscanthus rhizosphere microbial communities from Kellogg Biological Station, Michigan, USA - KBS M4-4 metaG | ecosystem: Host-associated > Plants > Roots > Rhizosphere > Soil | place...
ATGCCATGCGTACCATCGTCGGTATGAAGCTGGCACAGGTGAGCACACGCCTGCAACGTCACTACGGTATTTCCACTCACATTGATGAAAGCCTCATCGACACGCTGACAACCGCCTGTCTGCTGCCGGATACCGGGGCCCGCAACGTGGACAGCCTGCTTAATCAGCAGATTCTGCCGGTGCTGAGCCAGCAGCTGCTGATCCACATAGCTGCTAAGCAAAAACCACACTCCCTGACGCTTGGCTGGAGTGAGGAAGAAGGGATTGTGCTGGAATTTGACCGGACTGAAGGAGTGGGCGCATGAGCACCCATCCCCTAATCAGATTCAGCCACAACCATCACCAGCTGTCGGTGAAGGGATGTGAAGCAGAGCTTGATGTGCTGGCGTTTGAGGGCGATGAAGCTCTGAGCATGCCGTTCCGCTACCGTATTGAATTCACCAGTGGTGACCATGCCATCAGCAAAGAAATGATGCTGATGAAGGCGGCCTCCCTGACGCTGCAAGCCCCGGTGGACCAAGGCTATGGCATTAAAATGCAGCAGGCCGTGCGCATCCTTCAGGGCGTGGTGAGTGGTTTTGAACGCCTCAACACCTCAAAGGATGAAACCCATTATGCCCTGACGCTTCAGCCACGCCTGGCGCTGCTTGACCGTTCACACCAGAACGCCATTTATCAGGACATGTCGGTCCCACAAATCGTGGAAAAAATCCTGCGTGAGCGTCACAGCATGCGTGGCCAGGATTTCCTGTTCTCACTGACTCAGGAATATCCACGCCGTGAGCAGGTGATGCAGTACGGCGAGGACGACCTGCACTTTATTACCCGTCTGTTGGGTGAGGTCGGCATCTGGTTCCGCTTTACCACCGACACGCGTCTGAATATCGACGTCGTGGAGTTTAACGACGGTCAACAGGGTTATAAAAAAGGCCTGATGCTGCCATCGGTTCCGCCATCAGGACAGCATTCGGAAGGTGTGGACTCGGTGTGGGGGATGGAGAGCCATCATAACGTGGTGCAGAAGCAGGTCAGCACCCGTGATTACAACTACCGTCAGGCCACGGATGACATGAACACTCAGGTCGATGCGACCCGTGGGGATGCCACCACCTACGGTGATGCCTATCACTATGCTGATAACTATCTGACGGCGGGCAGTACCTATGACCGCAATCCGGCCCCGGAGTCCGGGGCATTTTATGCCCGTATCCGCCATGAGCGCTACCTGAATGGTCAGACGCAGACCCATGCCATCACCAGCTGCCCGACGCTCTCTCCGGGGCTGGTGCTGAAAGTCACCGGCGGGTACGAAGTGGCTGACGTGTTTGCTCATGGCGTGGTCATCACGGCGATGCATAGCCATGCGCGACGGGATGAGGATTTTGGCGTCAACTTTGATGGGATCCCGGACAGCACTGATTTTTGCTTCCGACCAGAACCTGGCTCACGCCCAGTGATGGCCGGCACGTTACCGGCCCGCGTCACCAGCACAACTGAAAACGACACCTACGGCCACATCGACAGCGACGGGCGTTACCGCGTCAATATGCTGTTTGACCGCGATAACCGGGATACCGGGTTCGAAAGCCTCTGGGTGCGTCAATCACGGCCGTATGCCGGTGACACTTATGGCCTGCACCTGCCGCTGCTGGCGGGCACCGAGGTGGCGATTGCTTTTGAGGATGGCAACCCGGACAGGCCGTACATCGCAGGCGTGCTGCACGACTCGGCGCACGGCGATCACGTCACCATCCAGAACTACAAACGTAACGTCCTGCGCACCCCGGCGAACAACAAAATCCGCCTCGATGACAGCCGTGACCAGGAGCATATCAAGGTCTCCACCGAGTACGGGGGCAAGAGTCAGCTGAACCTAGGACATCTGGTCGACAGTGAGAAGCTAAAGCGCGGGGAAGGTTTTGAACTCAGGACTGACAGCTGGGGGGCTGTACGAGCGCAGAAAGGGATATTCATCAGCGCCGACGGCCAGGCGAAGGCGCAGGGGCAGATGCTGGATATGGGGGCGGCGCTGAGCCAGCTGCGACTGGCCCTGAACCAAGCCGAAGCGCTAAGTAGTGCGGTTGAAACAGCGAAAGCCGAAGTAGCCGATATCCAGGCTCAGAAGATGCTGCTGCAGCAAACGCTTTCCGATTTGAAACGGTCTGTGTTGTTACTCTCTGCTCCGGAGGGCATTGCACAGAGCACGCCAAAAAGTGTGCAGCTATCAGCGGGTGAGAATGTTATCAGCACCAGCGGCAAACATACTGATTTCAGTGCATTGAAAAGATTTACCGTGGCGGCCGGGGAAAGAATAAGTTTATTCGCCCAAAAGCTGGGTATCAAAATTTTTGCCAGCAAAGGAAAGGTAGAGATACAGGCGCAGGGGGATGAAATGACGCTGGATGCGCTAAAAGATATTCGCATCAGCAGCAGCGAAGGCAAGCTGGTTATCAGCGCGAAGCAGGAAATAATTCTCACCAGCGGAGGCGGTTATATCCGTATTGCTGATGGTGTCGTGGAGTGCGCGGCACCGGACAAAATCATCCAGCGGGCGGCGGTGTGGCAGAAGTTCGGCGGGCAGAGCATGAGCCAGGCGGCCCAGAGCTGGGAGAGCAGCGAATTTGAAATGGGGCCTGAAGTACGGTGGCCCTATTCTGATAAACCTGTAGCGGGTCAGAAAATCAGCCTGGCGCACAGCGATGGTACCGTGCAGGAGTTAATGACCTCTGCATCCGGCCGTGGGGAAAAGCAAAACCTGGTGGACCCTGCATCAGTGCAGATAAACCTTAAGGATGAGGACTAACAAATGATTGAAGCCACTGAAAGCAATAGTGTCCTGCTAGGGTACGACAAGTTTGGTCATCCCCTCTATAAGGTCATTGCCACGCCGAAAGACAAGGAGCAGTGGCTCAAACTTTATAAGATGCCGGACAGAGTCATCCCGGTTGTGTTTTTACCGGGGGTGATGGGGAGTAATTTGATGAGTCCTGACGGCAAGTCTATCTGGAAGGTAGATGGAACATGGAGCATGAAATCCTGGTTAGTACGTGGCCCCGAGGAAAGAAAAAAATTATTGGATCCCACCAAAACCGTGGTTGATCCCAGAGGGAAAGTCGAGACTGAAAGTCCGGAAGAGCGCCTGTTATTTAAATCTCGCCGGGAAAGAGGCTGGGGGGAAGCGGGGGCGATGAGCTATGGCACTTTCCTTCCCTGGCTCCAGGAAGCGCTGAACGATAACCAGACAATGTTAAAAAATAAGACCAGCAAAAATGGTAGCCTGACCTTACGTGAGAGGCTGCTGGATAAAGCATTGGGAGCCGAGATGGGGGAGAGTAATCTGACCTCTGAGGAAGTGGCACTAAGCTATCAGTACCTCTTTCCCGTCCATGCAGTGGGCTATAACTGGCTACAGTCGAATGTGGATTCAGCTAAAATGCTGGCCAAGCGTATTGAAAAGATTATTGGCGATTACAAAGCTAGCGGACGCAAATGCGAGAAGGTTATTCTGGTGACCCATTCAATGGGGGGGCTCGTCGCCCGTTATTATTCGGAACTGCTGGAAGGCGATTACGGACAGAAAAATATACTGGGTATCGTGCACGGGGTGATGCCAGATCGTGGCGCCCCGATGGCCTATAAACGGATGAAAGCGGGAGAGGCAGGAATAACAGGTTTAGTAATTGGCGGTAATGGCGCTGAAATGACCCCTGTACTGGCACAATCGCCGGGTCCTCTACAGCTCCTGCCTGGCAAGGGATACGGTATGGGCTGGTTGCACGTTGAGGGCTTTAAGCTGCCTTTGCCTCAGACAGACCCTTATACGGAAATCTACACTCAGAGGTCGGCGTGGTGGGGGTTATGCGAGGAACGCTTTATTAATCCAGAAAATAAAGATATGGATAAAATTCAACTGGAGAAGGACTGGCAATTATATGTGGATAATATTGATAATAAAGTTAGAAAGTTTATAGAAGGACTTAATGGACGCTACCATGGAAGCACCTATGCTTTTTATGGAAATGATGGTGTGAAATATCCTTCTTATGCAGAACTGCACTGGAAAGATGCAAGCGGGAAACATATACCGGAAGCTTACCGCTCCCAAGTCAGCGAACAGGGGGAAATCTTCTACCCTGCGGGAAAATTAAATCAGACCATCCGCTATGCAACGCTGGAAATACCCGACCAAGGTTATGTTACACGTAAATATGAATTATCGCCTCCTGTGGAAGACGGCGACGGTACTGTGCCGGTCAGAGCGGCAGTGATCAATTCTCCGAGGTTAAAAGCTCAGCTCGGTGTGGGTGTTGACCATGAGGGGGCGTACAAATCGGATAACACCATGGATGCGCGCTGGTTTACTCTTCGCTCAATTATAAGAATTGCACAAGAGGTGAAAAATACGGGGCTGGCATACCATGATTAATATAAAGAAAAAAACCATTATCTTTGCTGTCTTCATCTTAGCGGGATATGGGCTGTATCAATATTTTCGCCCTTATAACCCGACACCGCAGACACTGAAAGCATCACAGCAGGTAGCCATGAATAAGATAAACGCTGAAATGAAACCTTACTGCGTCGGGCGCTATATGCTCGATCTGCCATCCTCCTTTGAGGCCTATAGTGAAACAGCATCTCTGGATAACAATATTTGGGCAGCGGTTATTTCCCGGCCGGATGATTCGTATAAAACCTATCTGGCGACAAAGAAAATGTATCATCCGGGTTTTGTGCAGTTAATCGCATTACGTGAAAAGGCTCTGCGAGAAAGCAAAACGATTGACGCTCAGGTTATGCCCTTTTTAAAAAAAGTCTGGTCGTTACCCGATAGTATGGATGGTGTAATTTTTGAAAGGAATGAAAACGAAAGTGTTGCGGACGCAATGCTCATGCTGGAAGGCTATTTATATACTAATGGCGTAGTTATTAAATTTCAAAAACAGACCATTAATGATTCGAGCTCTATATATAATGAGCAACGAAGGGGGCGACCAGCCAGAAACTATGTCGCAAGTGATGTCAGCCAGATGCAATCGCTGATGGCGAGGATCAGCGGCAGGGATAATGACGTCATTCCGACGAAGCCTGGTTCCTGTATCACCCATGCGTTTATTGCCACTGACCTGACGGCGAGAGATCGGGAGGATATCTCCGTTGGGCTTGAAAGTAAGTCACTGGAACATATCAGAATTATTCTCTCCACCGATAACTTTACGCGTGAAAAAGACACGGTGCTGGAAAGAGCTGGTGAGATAGAGAGTAACTTGTACCGTGGCCACGTGGAAAGAAAAGGGGCCTTTAGTGTGAACGGGCTGCAGGCCCAGGAGTTTCTGGCAACGGGTTTACAGGCATCTCAAGACGAGCCGCGTTACGGCTTTGATATGTTCATCAATGAAATGACAGCCAGCTACAAGACTCCCAATTTTATTCTGACTCTTGAGAATGATTCCATGCCGCCAACCTCCTACAGTAAGGAGGAAATTATTGCCTTTTGGGACACGATCAGCCGTAGCGTACGTTTGCGCCCGGGAGCGTTCTGACTGGTCGGAAAGAATGGCAGATATTTGCATCATCAGCTCATAAATTTCAAACCAACGAAATTAAAAGCGTTCTGGCAACCCACCTTGACCATCAGGGAGCCTATGACGTCAGCAGCATGAAGGATATACATGACAGGCCTGCCCTGCAGTTTACCCCCCAGGGCCATTGTGAAAATGGTTCAGGAGATCCCGACCCCATGAAGACTATTTGGCAACTTACAGTGCTATCTCTTATAGCGGGCAGCATGTTTTTTGCCCCGGCTACGGCATCCACGCCAGTGCAGAAGGACAGTCCAGTGATAAATACTTTGTTTGCGCAAACCAAACCGCAGTGTATCGGGCGTTATGTTATTGATGTCCCTGCGTCGTTTAACAATCAGCTTCACGATATGATTTTTATCGATGATTTTAAAATTGAAAGTAAATCTCTCTATCCACCCGCTTTTAAACAGCGGGTGCAGTTAAGAGAGCAAACGCTACGCGATGCCATTAATAAGCCTGAAAATGAGTCTGTAAACGCACCATTTATAAAAGAGAAAATTATCCTTCCTGACGGTAGAGGGGTGATTTTCGACAGGAATATTTCAGGGGCAGATGATCTCGGAAGAGTTTTGGAGGCACATGTATTTGTCAACATGACAGCTTTTATTATCACAACGGAAATACTTGATCTATCCAGTCCTAAATATATAGATAGGAAAAAACATATATTAAGGCTGGTTTTACCGAAGATCAAATGAATGAGAAACCAGTCAAGCTGGCTGCCCTGCAGTCCCTGATATCCCGGTTAAGCGGCAGAAAAGATGAGGATATTCCGTCTGCTAAAGGCGTGTGTATTCCGAACGGATTTATCTGGGATGATGGTGGTCAATATATTGAAAAATCACATTTAGTTATAAAAGTGATGACTTCATTTTAGGTGTGTATACAAATAATAAATATCCTGGTTCCGAAGACACCCTGTTTAACCGTAGCGCACAAATTAATGAGGCGCTTAAAAATTCTAATCAGTACACCATAAAGAAAGTAGCGCTATCACCGAACGGCATTCCGGCCGAGTCATGGTTGTTTGGTGGTACACAAACCATCAGAGACCCGGTGACGGGGAAAGATGAGAAGAATACATTTTATGATTTTGATTTTAAAGCCAATGAGCGTGATGCTACAGCAGAAAAGCCAAAGTTTAGTGTTGGGATCACCAGCGAGTATAAAAAAACGCGCTATAGCGAAGCGCAGATGATTGAAATCTGGGACAGACTGGTCAATTCCCTGCGCTATAAATAGCCTTTAGTGAATTTGGTAATGCTTTCCATGTACTTCCATAACATTTGAAAATAAAGGAGGCGTTATGAGCGTCGGCTATTTTTTAAGAGTGGGTGATAGCACCACGTGCGGTGGGAAGATCCTTACCGGTGATCCAACGTTTCAATGGTATGGCATTTCTGCTGCCAGAGAAGGAGACATGGTTAACTGCGGTAAGCACCCGGGAACTTATAAAATTTTAGGCGGAGCCGCTGATACATTCGATGGAGGTCAGGTTCTGGCGGGATCACTTGACAGTTTTAGTTCTTGTCCATGCCATGCAAAATTTATCCCTGTTATTCCGGATAGTTACGCTAAGGGGGACGTGGGAGGATTGGAAGAAGCCATCTCTGCTGTTAAAGAGGCTAAATCTGTAATGGATAATTTATGGATAAGTTTTGCTTTGCCAAAAACAGAAAATTATGCAGGCCTTAATTATCGTTTAACAATGGATGATGGCAGCGTGCATAGAGGGATTTTCGATGAAAATAATAAAGTTTACCTTCCTTCTATTTCTGCAAGATCCTGTATTTCCGTTGAAATTGAAAGCCCGGGTGATGACAACAGCGTTGGAGAAAGTATAACCAGCCAACTGTTAAAGAATATAATGGGGTGATTAATGGATTATATGATCATTAAAGGTCAGTATGATGCAGGGCAAGAGCATGAGTTAGAAACTCCGGTGTTGGATAATGCAATTGCGGCTCTTGAGGGTGCAGCTATCAAGTTTTCTACTGATGCTATTAACGATGCTAATATCAGAACCAGTTACACATCAAATATTAAAAGAGTTACATCAGAAGTAAAAGAAATGGTTAAGACCAAAAAAAATAACGGTGAAAGAAGCTTCTGAATTTTGCTACGAGATGAGAAATAAAATCTTACAGGAACATCGAAAATACACCTCCTCAACAGGCTTGTCATTTGCAGAGAAACATAAAAAAACGCCACCAAAATTAGATGATCTATACGACAAGTATGCGTTTAAAAAATTCGAACGCTCCTTCAAAGAATTAACTGAGCAGCATAAAAGCTCTATTCATTATGAAATCATTGAGTCATCTTCGCGAGACAACCCTAGATTCACTACATCAAATAAAAGACTAAAGGTAATGGGAAAGGTTGGTATTTTAATTACAGCATCACTGGCAACCTATGAAATATTAAATGCGGAAAACAAACCTAAAGAAGCGATAAAACAGGGTATGCAAATAGGCGGCGGTGTCGCGGTTGGATGGATAGCAGGCCTCGCAGTGTCATCACTTTGCGGCCCAGGGGCTCCGGTCTGTGCCATTGCGCTAGTATTATTAGGTAGCGCCGCGGGCGGTATCGCAGGCTCGGTAGTCGCTGACAGTCTGGATGAGGAAATTGAGGAGTTTACAACGTGGAAGATAAACTAGTTTACTTCGATTTATGTGGCGCACTATCAGATATATTTGTCGATAACGAAGTTGACTTGAAATATATTGCATCAATAGCAAAGGATTTCCCTGTAGCTACAGTTGAAGAAATTTTTTTTGAATGGGTTGCCCCTGTTTGTTACACCAACCTCCTGACGCCAGCACCTTCTGTATGGAGCGGGTTTGATAAAAAATCGTTATGGATTGATATTTGCGAATATAGAAGTAAAAAAGGCTTTGCCGCAAAATGCAAACATAATTTGCTTATGTCTATTCTTAAGATAACTTACAAAAAAGAATGGCTAAGCCTGAAATGTGAAATTCTAAAGCGATAGCCCTAAGATAAAATATAGCATATTGTTTAATTTATCCTGTTAGCAGGCATCGTAACGATCAGGTAAGCAGGAATATTATTTATGGCTATTTCAACTTCACCTTTTTATTTTAAATAAAACAGAAACTTATCGAGTTTTACTATGGCGTGGCCTATACCTGATATTCCTGAAAAAAAACCGATCTCAGCACCAAAGCATTGGCTCTGGGTAATAGTATTGATATTGATGTTAATTGCAGGTGCTATTTCCAGCTTATGGATCTGGAATATGACAAATTACGCGGATGTTTTCTTTTATGGAACCCTGCCTGCATTATCGCTTTGGTTATGTTTATACGGGGTAATGCTTAATCGTTATGAACAGTCCATCGTAGCCAGCCGGGCCTGGGATTTCGAAACTGAACAAACCAGATCCGAATGGCGGAGCTGGAGTCGACAACAGCTTGCCGTGATTGGCAATGTGTTATTTTCTCCGGAAGAAAAAGGGATGGAGGCTCTATTGGGTGAGTTGGAAAAAGTTCCGGCGTTTCCTAAGAAAGCTCGCCCTTTATTCAACTCACCACATAGTTTTCCAACATTAATGAAAGAAATAGACCGAAAACTGGAACAGCAGTGTCCGGGCTATCGTCATCTTCTCTACTCTATTTATGTTTATCAGCCGGCAGACAGATTTGATAAAGAACGCGATGAATTGATTTTTCAACAATGGGATCTCATACCCAATTCAATCCATTCCATGAAAATCGTAGATTCTTTCTATGATGTAAAGATCTCTGATGGGCTAATATTAATTCTTTGTCTCCAGGACTGGCCCGCTCGAAGCGTCGGGTCGTCGAGTGAGTTTATTTCTGCTCAGCTTATCGCTTCACCTGATTTTGTGCTCCAGCATTCACTACCTGTTATCGCCGGTATAACTCGGATGATGCCGTTGGAAGCTGGGGAGCTTATTAATGAGTTAGATATGTTATTTAAATATATACAACCTGATAAGGAGAATCTGGAATACGTTTGGTTGTTGGGAGCGGCTGAAAAAACAGCCTCAGAAATTATGCAGTACGCAACCCGCCGTCAGTGGCTTCTGCCGGAAAAAAGGCCATTGCATTCTATCGATCTCTCCTTTGGACCACCTGGAGAGATGGCTTTACCACTTTCCTTAGCCATGATGGCTGAAGCCGCCAATATAACGGCCAAAGATCAGCTGCTTGTTAATCAGATGCCGCTGCAAACAGGGATACTTTGCTTGATTACCAGGGAGCTTTACGCATGATCGAACAAAAAATATTACCCAATGTACGTTATGGCGCATGGGGATATTTCCTACTGGTTATTGGTCTGGCAGGGATAAGTGCTTTTGTTCTTTTTATCAATCAGGACAGTTTAAATAGCATCGGGATATCAACTCAGAGAATCTGGACAATTTGGGGGGGCATTTTTGCCATCTTGCTACTTGGCTTGATTGGTTCACCTGTCTGGTGGCGATGGAAGCAGAAAAGAAGTCAGGTAGTCTATAAGCCGCAAGTGCCTGGCGAGAATATCGGGCCAATCTCCGTTGAGGGTAGAGATACGGTTCAATCTTTTTCTGGCCTTAAAAAACATCTCCGCCGCCGCCACAACTTCTTCTGGCGTCACAAAATTCGCCTGCTACTGGTCACTGGCGACGAAGCCGCGATTGAGCGACTGGTTCCCGGCCTGCAACAGCAGCAGTGGCTTGAAGGCAACCTTACTGTTCTGATTTATGGCGGCAGCCTGACCGCTGAACCCGACAAGGAAAGATACACCGCGCTGCGTAAACTGCGCCATGGACGCCCACTGGACGGTATTGTTCGCATCATGCCTCAGTTTTTTAACCTGACACCGCAAGTCAGCGACAACGATTTACGCGGGCTGGAAAAAATCAGCGAACTGCTGCGCTATTCCGCGCCGGTCTGGCTGTGGCAGCTGTGCGACAGCCAGTGGCCACAAGACGGGCGCACTGAGCAGGCAGTAGGGGCAAGCTTTCCACCTCGCGCAAAAGAAGACGATATTATCCATCAGCTTGAGCAGCTGTTGCCGGCCCTACGAGCGCAGGGTGTCCGTCAGGTCACTGAGAAAAACGGCCATGATTTTCTGCTGCGTCTGGGCCAGCACCTCAAAGTTGGCGGTATTGACCGCTGGGCTCAGCAACTGGCGCCATGGCTTTATGCTTCCCAGCAACGCATTTCTCTACGTGGACTGATGTTCAGCCTGCCGGAAGCAAAGCCTGCGCCGGACAGCGTGCATCCTCATGCATTATCCGACAGCGCGCTCTGGCAGAGTATCGCGTCAGACCGCGCCAGAGGTCGTCGCACCGGGCTGCCGTGGGAACAGACGCTGGCCTGGTTGCTGCTGAGCCTGATGCTGCTTGCTGGCGCGGGCATGCTGACGTCTGCGCTGTTCAACCGCCATCAGATTGTCAGTGTGGCGGATAAAGCTGAGGTGCTGGTGAATTCAGCGAAAGCTGATGATGCGCAGCTGATTGCGCTGCACGGCCTGCGTAACTACCTCGGGCAGCAGCAACACTGGCTGGAGCACGGCGCGCCCTGGTATCAGCGCTTCGGCATTAACCATACGCAGCCGCTGCACGATGCGCTGCTGCCGTGGTACGGCGTTTTAGCACATAAGCTGATCCACGAACCCGCCCGCATCGCGCTGGAGGAGAAATTAACCTATCTGGCAGGTTTGCCTGCCGCCAGCCCGCTACGCGCCACGCTGGCACAGACGGGATATCAGCAGTTAAAGGCCTGGCTGATGATGGCGCGCCCGGAGCGCGCTGAACCGGCATTTTATGCGCAGACCATGGCGACCGTTCAGCCGGAATATCCCGGCATTTCAACGTCGTTGTGGCAGACGCTGGCACCTGATTTATGGGCATTCTATGCCGCGTCGTTGCCGTCGCAGCCGGGCTGGCGCATCAAGCCCGATGCGTCGCTGCTGAGCCAGGTACGTCAGGTGCTGCTGCTGCAGACCGGGCAGCGCAACGCCGAGATGACGTTGTATCAAAACGTCCTGCGCGACGTGCGCCGCAACTACACCGACCTGACGCTGGAAGACATGACGCCGGCCACCGATATGCGCCGGCTGTTCAGCAGCGATGACAACGTTCCCGGCGTGTTTACGCGCCAGGCGTGGGAGGGCGGCGTGCGCCAGGAGATTGAGAAAGCGGCCAACACCCGGCGCGATGAAATCGACTGGGTGCTCAGCGATATCCGCAGCGCCGTGCCGCAGGAGATTTCCCCGGAAGCACTGCAGGCCCGGTTAACCCAACGCTATTTCAGTGACTTTGCCGCCAGCTGGCTCAACTTCCTCAACGGCATCCGGCTCAACCCGGCGCAGAACATTGCCGACGTCACGGACCAGCTGACGCTGATGAGCGACGTGCGCCAGTCGCCGCTGATTGCGCTGATGAACACGCTGGCATGGCAGGGGCAGACCGGGCAGCAGCGCGAGGCGCTGTCCGACACGCTGATCAATTCAGCCAAAGACCTGATCCGCCAGAAAGACAAGCCGGTTATCAGCCAGAAAGCCACCGGCCCTGAAGGTCCGCTGGATGTGACCTTCGGCCCGCTGCTGGCGCTGACAGGCAAAAACAGCGGATCGCAGCTGATGGCCGCCGACAGCAGCCTGACGCTGCAAACCTTTTTAACCCGCATCACCCGCGTACGCCTGCGTCTGCAGCAGGTTGCCGCCGCACCGGATCCGCAGGAGATGCTGCAAACGCTGGCGCAGACGGTTTTCCAGGGCAAAAGCGTCGATCTCACCGACACCCAGCAATATGGCAGCCTGATGGCGGCGAGCCTCGGCGAAGAGTGGAGCGGATTCGGGCAGACGATGTTCGTGCAGCCCCTGACGCAGGCGTGGGAAACCATCCTGCAGCCGTCGGCGGTGAGCCTTAACGCGCAGTGGCAGCGCGCCATCGTGGAAAACTGGCGCACTGCGTTTGACGGGCGCTATCCATTCGCGGCCGGGCAAAGTGATGCGTCACTGCCGATGCTGGCGGAGTTTATCCGCCGCGACGCCGGACGCATCGATAGCTTCCTCAGCAGCCGTCTCGGTGGCGTGTTGCAAAAAGAGGGCAGCAGCTGGGTGCCGGATGCGGCGCACAGCCAGGGATTGACCTTCAATCCTGCCTTCCTCAGGGCGGTTAACCAGTTGCGCGAGCTCTCCGATATTCTGTTTACCGACGGCACGCAGGGCATCAGCTTTGAATTGCAGGGCCGCGCCGCGCCAGACGTGGTGGAAACTCAGCTGATGCTCGACGGCCAGCCGCTGCGTTACTTCAACCAGATGGCGACGTGGCAGGCGATGCGCTGGCCTGGCGACAGCCTGAAACCGGGCACGCTGCTGACCTGGACCGGCGTGAAA
>Ga0105244_10002800_pt1 | contig 12959 bp, 13 predicted proteins | sample KBSM44metaG_FD_80423 | JGI IMG/M metagenome (GOLD analysis project Ga0105244, IMG submission 80423) | Miscanthus rhizosphere microbial communities from Kellogg Biological Station, Michigan, USA - KBS M4-4 metaG | ecosystem: Host-associated > Plants > Roots > Rhizosphere > Soil | place...
CCCTCGGCCCGCAATTGGTGGGCCAGAATTCACCAAAAGCGCGGGCGGCTTCACCTATCTGACCCCGGATGGTAGCCGCAAGTGGCTTTCCAATCAGGATTTGATTGAAGTCGATGAGCCGCCAGAACGCGCTCGCACTGTACGCCGTCGCTTGGCGGCGCTGCCACATTACATTCGCCGCTACTACTCCCAAAAGCTGGAACAACTCGACAGCAAAGGAAAGGCCGCCGCAGACAGCTGGCTGGTTAAAACCTTCGAGCGTCATGTACTCAGCCGCTTTGACAGCGTGAATGATCGATATCTGCCGCAGGGGGCTTTTCCTGCGGTGCTGATGCCTTTACGTGATCAATTCTGGCGGTTGCTCTGGGCTGGCAAAAAAGAACTGAAACGACTGGCGTATAACCTGGCTGACATTATGGGCAGCGAGTTTATGCGCGAGTTTGATTTCCAAATGGCACGGACTGAAGACCCATACTTCGCTACCCTTTCCGGTTATGGGCGCATTGGTTTTCTGGCCTCACACCTGAATACAAGCGTCCCGGCCTGGCGCGCTTACTGCGACGAAACGCTGGAAGCCGAAACGGCGCTTAGTGCAGTGGCCCGCCTCCAGACTCCGGCCTGGTGGCTTAATCGCCTGCGTCGTATGCACGCCCGCTGGCGTGAGCATCTGATGATTGCCACGGGCTATGTACAGAAGAAGTCAGCGCCTTACGCCAGCGATCCATGCGTCAGTGAATGGCAGGCCCAGAAAAAGGCCAACCGTGAATATATCAACGCAATGGAGCTGGAAGACCAGGACACCGGCGACCGTATTTCCCTGGCCGACAAAGTACACGGCAGCATTGCAAACCCGGCTATTCGACGCAGCGAACTGATGGTTCGCATGCGCGGTTTTGAAGACCTCGCCAAAGAAGCAGGGCTGATTGGTGACTTCTATACGCTCACAGCACCGTCACGTTATCACGCCACCCAAAGCAACGGGCGAAGGAATGATAAATATCGCGGCGCATCACCCCGTGACACCCAGCATTATCTCTGCAAGGTGTGGTCAAGAACCCGCGCCGCCTGGAAAAGAAAAGGCATCCGTGTTTTCGGTTTTCGTGTAGTCGAGCCTCACCACGACGCGACACCTCACTGGCATCTGTTGCTGTTCATGCGCCCTGAACATGCTGAATTTGTCCGGGCAATCTTCCGCAAATATGCACTCAAGGAGGACGGGCATGAACCCGGCGCGCAGGAGAATCGTTTTATTTGCAAACCGATTGAAGAGGAAAAAGGCAGCGCCACCGGGTATATCGCGAAATACATCAGCAAAAACATTGATGGCTATGCCCTTGATGACGAAACGGACGACGAAACCGGAGAGCCACTGAAAGATATGGCCCGCCGTGTAAGCGCCTGGTCGTCACGCTGGGCTATACGCCAGTTTCAGCAGATTGGCGGGGCACCTGTCACGGTGTATCGGGAATTACGCCGACTTCGTGATCGCGAGTTAGTGCTGCACCCCGAAATTGCCGAGGCCCATACCGCAGCCGATGAGGGAAATTGGGCGGCGTACATTTCCGCGCAGGGCGGCCCGCTTGTCGCCCGTGATTGTCTCCGGGTTCGCCTGAGCTATGACGTCACCGAAAACGGCAACGTATATGGCGATGACGTAACAACCATATCCGGGATTTATTGCCCCTTTGCAGGGGAGTCATCCCTTATTTATACCCGCACAACGCAATACAAAATCGTGCCGAAGCGCGCCGAAGATGACGCACCCGGTTTTGATTTTGACGTTTCAGGCGGCATCGCCGCCCCTCGGAGTTCTGTCAATAACTGTACGCGGGAGCCGCGAACGGTTGAAAAACAACCCGATCCCTTGTTCATGGTCGGAAATGATGCTGTCAGATCGAGCGTGGACTACTCCGCACTATCCAGAAAAGAAAAAAAAGCAGTCGCTACGCGGCTCGCAGATGAGTTTCGTGAAGAAGAACGGCAGAAGCGCGAGCGCCGGAAGCTGATTCAAGCGCGGTATCAACCGGGTGAGCAAGCCGAACGTATAAGGGATTTTGCCCGGTCGATTGGCTGGGATATCGGGGAAACAGAAATCGGTCTGCTTATAGCGGGCCAGCGCATTGCTCTGGACGGCGTTTTTTACTGCGCCCGGAGCGACGGCGCGCTTTATCGGACGCGGGAAAAAATACCGCAATCAGTTAACACGACGATTAACACTTGGCTGGAACGGTTGGGAGTCAACTACCGAAGAAAGGACCGATTTAAGAGTGAGTGATTCGTAAGCTGCAATTTGCTGCTTACAACGATGGTAATCATGGATGCATTGAGGGAAGTTGATACAGATAGAGGATAAAAAATATGCCCCGTTTCCGGGGCATTTGATTTTTACTTACTCAAGAGTAAGTTGTTCAGGACTGCATCTATACAATGTAGCTAGCCGTTCAATGTTGTCTTTGCGTGGACGCTCTGACTTTTCGAACTCGGACACTGTAGATTGCTTGATGCCTAATGCCTCAGCTACTTGCTTTTGCGTTAAGCCTCTGTAGATACGCCATGCAGCCTGCATGGTGCAGCCCTTATCAGCAAGAATGTTGATAACGTCGTTTGGATACCGAACGTCATCAGATGTGCCGGTTTCGTTTTGAACAGGCTCGTATAACTCTTCAAGATCGGAATCGAGAGTTAATCTTTCGAACAGTTCAATCGGCACGACCGCAGAGATTCGATTACCTCTACTGTCAGTGATGAATTGAATGTTAGCCATCATTTCTACCTTAGAATAAGTCGCTGATATAATTGGTTTATCTATCTAAGATAGATGGTGACCTATGCACATTTGTTCGTCTAAAAACCATAGTTTATTCTCCGTTTAGTAAGCTAATAAGTTTATTTACCATTTGAGTTTAAAGTGGGGCGGGGAAGCCCCGCCTCTCTTTAATATGTCGTGGATGTTCGGCGCAAAATGCGCTGAATCTCTATCACTAACGTCTCTCCATTTAGTAACTCAAAGAGCACACGATAGTTTTGAACCCGCAATCGATATTTCCCGTCCTGGTCCGTGAGCTTTTTAACATCCAGCCCAGTTAAGTCCGGGTAAGCCTTCATTGCATTGACCTTAGCGCTGATGGCCTTCTTGTCGCTTGAGGGGATAGAGCGTAAGTCCTTAACGGCCTTACCGGTCCATTTGATAATTGTCATGGAGACCATCCTCAAAGGTAAATTGTAAAAGAGCACGCCCCTTGCGGGACTTTCAAGAATATAGGGTTTAACCCCTATATTGTCAACAAATCCCTATATAAAACCCTATATTTTCAATTTACTGTTCTTCGACCCACTTTGCCCATTACCAAGAATGTATTCATCCCCTTCCCGACTAAATACCACATGCAATTGAGGCCAGAGTAGATGCAACACTTGAGCCTATAATTGTTGGTAGGTTGCTAATAAGCTTAAAGAAAAAGCAATTACCAAAAAGTTGCACTTCGAATGTAAATGCCCCTTTCCCCTTTTTCTCATTACGTGATACTGTATGTTTATACAGTAATACATTCTGGGAGGGATTCATGGTTCTTGAGGATTTCAGTCAATTGCAGCACAAGTGGGCCTGCGTTCAGTTCATTGCAGAAGTATCCTTGCTTGCGAACTGTAAGCCGTCCGATCTCAAATTGGCATTGAGTCTGATTGCAGACCTCACTCACGAAGCCCGTGGTGAAGCCGTGAGCAATATCTATTACGAGGCGGAATAAAAATGCGAATTAACGTCACGTTGGATAGAGGACAAAAAATCGCCCCTGCGATGATCGACGCATTTATGGATGAATTATCAAAGCGAGTTCTGCCGGTTTACCCCAAAACACAAATAACGATAAAAAAAGGCAGCACAACCGCTACCGAATTACTGGGCTTTGAGACTATGGCTGATTGGGAAAAAGCCGGGATGATGTTGCAGGAAATCTGGGAAGACGAAAGCTGGCGTAGTTAGCGCGAACCCCAAGGCGGTTTAAACGTTCTGTTTAGACCGCTGCGGGGTTGAACAACGAGCAACGCGAGGCGTTAGGTTATGAGTGGAAAAGACAAAAACTATCAGGTCGTTTTTCAGGGTAAAGCACTTACACGATGCTCCCCGGGCGGCTGGGTATTGTTCCAGCGCATCGGAGATCCGGCAGACAGGGACGGCGAAAGAACATATTGGCTGGGGCGAACCATGGCGGGACTATTTGCCTTCGGTCCAAATTATCCAGTAGGTTATGACGATGCTATTCAGTACATAATTCATGCCGAAGTTGAGTTGCGCGCACAATCATTGCCACCCGAAGACACCTCCCAGATACCCCTTTTCTGAATTAGCATGTCGTGCATGACTATGGTGCATGAAAATGAAGGATCGTTTCAGGATCGTTTTGCCTTCGTGCCGCCCTGTCTGGTGGGCTTTCACCACTTTCATGCACCTGCATGAAAACCCATGCATAAAGCGGGCAGGCGTGGCGGGGCTACGAGCGCGCGTAAAAGCAATAAATATCGAAATTAAGTAGCTTTTTTCTTGCGCGGCGAGCAGTGTTGTGTGAGCGCTGACAGTTAGGATTTATCTGATTATAATTTATGGAGGAGTCATGGCTTTAGTATCTGATATCAAAACTGAAGATAACGCAGTTGCAGCCCCTGCTACTGCACAAGTTACAGCATTGCGTTTAGGAACAGTTCTGCGACGCAGATTCGAAGATTATATCCACAAACGAGAATGTAGCCCTGACCAACAAGATTACAATGTAAAAATGGCAAGTCGGGCACTTGCAGCTTTCACAATGTACCAGCTTGGGGGAATTGATGATAAAGAGGCAGGTGAAGCGGTATGCGACAGTACCAATGATGGCGGAATTGACGGAGTAGCAATAAATCATAATGAGAAAATAGTCGTAGTTGTCCAATCTAAATTTAATCAGGCGGGGAATGGGACTTGGACTAAACCTGATTTTCATTGTTTCAAAATTGCCTGCGAAAAATTGCAAAGTGAACGTTATGAATTGTTTGATGAGATACTTCAAAATAAAAGTAGTGATGTTAGCACCGCTTTGAGTACGTTCGGTTATAAATTTATTTTTGCTATGACACATACTGGTAAAAAAGGTGCTGCAGAAGAAATTTTAAGCGACATGCAGGAATGGCAGGATCAATTAAATGAAGCAGCATTTACACCTGAAGGACAGCCTAGTGACGAATGGGACTTTCAAGTCCATTTGATTTCCTCTGAAGATCTAATGCAATGGCTGCAGTCTGGCTCACGAAGCCAAGTTGATTTAAATGATGTTGAAATAGAGCGTTTTGGATATTTAAATGAACCACACAAAGCTTTCTATGGCGTGGTTAGTGGAGACCAAATTGGTGAATGGTGGCGATTGCATGGCACGCGCCTATTTACTAAAAACATTAGAAACATACTTGGCAAAACAGAGGTCAACGATGAAATCAAAAAAAGTGCCATCGACAGTCCAGAAATGTTTTGGTACTACAACAATGGAGTTACTGTTCTAGTTAAAGGGTTCTTTCCCCATAAAAAAAACGCGGCACCAAATATTGAACGCGGCAGCTTTGACTTTCGAGATATAAGTGTAATAAATGGTGCTCAAACTGTTAGTAGTATAGGTGCATGCGTGGATCAACTTGGGGAGGATATTTATAAATTAAAAATTCCTGTACGATTTATTGTTATAGATGAAGATCCTAACGATTTAATAGCCAATACAATTACAAGGGCAAACAATTTCCAAAACAGAGTTCTTGGTAGAGATTTTGCGTCTCAACAATCCGACCAACATAGACTATCTAGAGAGATTGTTTTAGAAAACTATCAATACCAGATACTTAGAACGGATGAGAACTATGCTCAAACTAATAGCAAGGTCATTGATTTAGATGAGGCTCTAAATGCATTGGCTTGTTTAACTAAAAGCCCAACGCTCATATCAACATTAAAATCAAATCGTGGTCGATTTTTTGAGAACTTCGACGGCTCTCTTTATAAATCCATTTTTAACCCAAGACTCAGTGGATTGAAGTTAATCAATACCGTCATTCACTTTAGAGTTATTGAAAAATTAATAGCGGAAACATTATCCGTTATTGATAAAGCAACCAACAGTAGAAAGCACTTAATTGTAACTCACGGAAACAGATATTTTTCATCTGTTCTTTTAAATCAGATACCTAACTTAAGTAACAGCACCGAAATACTAACCCCGGATGAACATGCACTTTCGGTAACTCTGCATCAATTAATTCAGGATGTAGAAAATTACATAGACCTAATTTATCCTAATGCGTATCCGGCAAGATTTTTCGCCAACCCTGCAAAAATACAAGAACTTTACGACAATGTTTAATTAATAAAAAGGGAGGCACGCCTCCCTTTTTAAAGGTAATACATCAAGAAAGATAATCCCTAAAAGTAATAACCTCATCCCCCTCCCATTCGTTGTACTCTTTCATCCGTTCCTGTAATGGAATAAGTTCATTTCGTACAAATACTCGACTTGCTTTCTCGACATCCCCGAATCCACCCGTATTATTGGGTATTATCCCCATCAACTGTGGTGGCACCCGGTGAGCTGCTAACATGTCGTCACGCGATACGTTTTTGATATTCAGAAACTCATCCTTTGCCGCTACTTCACTGAGCGGGATAATCTGAATCCCGTCTTTCTTCCCATTCGGTGAGTACATGAACAGGTTGCGGAAGTTGCCCGGCCCTTTCGATTTCCTCAGTGCCTCGCGGATATTGTCCACGTCACGTTGATCTGCAGCAGGGTCAGACATGTACATGATGAAACCTGCATGGCTCCCGTTCAGGTAGTATTTGCGGCGAAACAGTGTGGCTGATTCATTAAGAAGGGCTGACGGGATGGCAGACAAGTATTGCGGCAGGCCGTACAGCTCCTGATTCAAGTCGGGTTCCATCAGGTGAAAGACGCTACCGTGTTCAAAGGCGTAGGGCTGTTTGTTATAGCCATACTGCGCGAACCAGTATTGATCCGTATCCACGCCCCGGCGGGTGTATTTTGCCAGTGACGGTTGTAGAGACAGGGTTTGCCCAAGGCGGTTAACCCGCCGTTCAAGATAGGCATTTCCGAACGTCAGAAAGTCCTGGGCGAAACGCAAAAAAGCCTGCTGTGACAGCAAGCGATGCGGTTTAAACGTGCTGGTCAGTATGTTGCATTTCACCTGAATTGCGCTGCTGTGGTGTACGGCTGCGCGGTAAGTTCTTGCCAAGCCATCCATGCTGATCGGCGGCTCATACCATCGGTCAACCTGCACACATTCGAGATAGTCGAACAACTCGCGACGGTCGAGAACGGGGATCGGGTCGCCAAAAGAAAATGCCTCCGCATGGGCAGAGCTGGCACTGCTGGCCATATTCGAAACGGGCTGGCTGCGCCCGCTTACTTTCTGGTACTTACGTTTGCCCATCAGAAAATCTCCACAATAGAGCTGTTGCTGGCGGTGGTTCCTTCCAGCGGTTCGTTGAATAGCGCGTGCATGGTCGCCCAGGCCAAATCGGCGTGACTGGCTTCCTCGCTGCGTCCTGCTTCGTAGGTTGGGCGGTTGCCGCTGGCGGTGGTGGCGCGCCGGATAGCCATAAAGCTCTGCGCGATATCGGTCAGACCCGCGTCGAATTCCAGGCGGCGGGCGTTGATAATGTCCCAGGCTTTGAGCACCAAGGCGTTTTTAACGTTGGGGTTATAGATAAATTCACGGGCAGCCGGAAAAAACTGTTTCACTGTTTTATAAACGCCGTCGCCAACGCCGGTCGAGTCGATACCGATGTAAACAACGGTATAACGGCGGGTGAGTTCCTCAATCTTTGCCGCCTGGGCGCGGAAGTCCATACCGCGCCACTGATGGCGCTCAAGAATCCTGAACTTGCCGCCGGGAACATCAGGTGGCGCAATGACCACGCACCCGGCACTGTCACCATTCTGCGTACCTTTCGCCGGGTCATAACCGATCCAGACCGGTTTCCAGCCGTAGGGGCGAATCAGCAGTGGTTCGAAGTCCTCCCATACATCCCAGCTGTCGACCATGCACCCCTGCATCATCGCCAGCGGGAAAACGGACGCCAGGTCATCAACAAACTGACACATCAGGAGGTTTTCATATTCATCCGTGCTGTATTCCAGCCGCAGTTGGTCGAGGTCGAAGAGATTACAGCCGCCGCTTACGGCGTCCTCAATCGTGACAATCTGACGATATTGACCATCCGGGCAGCGGACACCACGGGAAAGGTATGTATGTGACAGGTCGAATTCAACACGGTCGGCTTTCGGGCGGCCCTTATTGAAAAGCGCGCCCGACCAGAACGGATAGGCGCTGTGTGTCAGGCTTGATGGTGTTGAAAAGTAGGTCTGACGCCATTTTTTATGCAGCGCCATGCCTGAAGCGACTTTGCGCAGTTCCTGGAATTTGGGGATCCAGAAATATTCGTCCAGGTACAAATTGCCGTGGTAGCTCTGAGCGGTGCGGGCGTTGGTTCCCAGAAAATATAGCGTTGCCCCGTTTTGTAGTGTCATCGGATCGCCTTTCAGGTCTACATCAACCTCTCTGGCAAACTCGATAATGTACTGTTTAAAAACGTGTGCCTGTGCCTTACTGGCTGATAGAAAAATCTGGTTTCGCCCGGTGGTCAGGGCATCAATGAGTGCCTCACGGGCAAAATAGTACGTCGCCCCAATCTGGCGGGATTTGAGGAGGTTGCGAATGCGGTTATCAACGCCAGCACGCCACCAATGTTTCTGGTACTCAAACATGCCGGCACGGAAAACATCTTCCAGTTTTTCGATCTGTTCTTCGGTGAACTGGTTTTTTTCAGGGGGTTTGCGTGGGCCTTTGTTGCGGTTAGCCACTTTTGGGTTCAGGTCGGCTTCATTACCGCCATCATTGAATTTACCGATCCGCGCCTGCTGAACTGCCTGGCGTGATAACAGGTCGATTTCTTTGTAGTCCCTCCCCTCTTTCTGCTGCTTCATTACCAACTGGCAATAGCGCGCTGCCGTCGTGAGCTGCATCTGTTCAAGCGGCCCGATTTCAGACCATTTATCGCGTTTTTTCCAGCTGTGCACCGTTGCGGGTTTTTCGCCCAGCATTTCAGCAATGCGGGCTATACGAATCCCGCCGAAATACAGGAACATAGCCTGTTTACGCGGGTCAAGGTCGGGGTTGAGCAGTGTTGTATTCATGCCGCAAGACTACGGCCCGCCGCTGTCCTTCACCTCTCTGCCCTGTTGTGCCAGTTTCGGCACAATTGCCCTTCGTTGTCTCACACTGCCCCTCGCCGCAAACATAAGGCTCTGAACATGTTACGAACCAACCGGAGCCGGACAGATGCCAAAAAAATCAAAGCGTTTTCGCGTCGGAGTTGAAGGGGCCACAACTGATGGTCGCATCATCGAACGCGACTGGCTAACGCAGATGGGCGCGACCTATGACCCGACGGTCTACACCGCGTTAATCAATATGGAACACATCAAAGGCTATACCGCCGATAGCCCATTCCGTCGTTACGGCAAAGTGGACAAGCTCGAAGCGGCAGAAATTACCGAAGGCACGCTGGCTGGGAAAATGGCGCTTTATGCATGGATTTCTCCCACCGATGACCTGGTAGAACTGAACGACAAGTGGCAAAAACTGTTCACCTCAATGGAGGTGAACCCGTCTTTCGCAGACAGCGGGAAAGCCTACCTTGTTGGCCTGGCTGTCACCGATGACCCGGCAAGCCTGGGAACGGACATGCTGCAATTTAGCGCCAGCGCACCGCTCAACCCGCTGGCCCGCCGCAAACTTGACGCAGGCAACCTGTTCACCGCAGCTGAAGAAACGGTGATTGAATTTGAAGACCTGTCCGAAAAACCCGCGCTGTTTTCCCGCATCAAAGAACTTTTTACCAAAAAAAGCGCCAGCGATGACGTGCGTTTTTCTGATGTCCATCAGGCCGTAGAACTGGTTGCTCAGGAGTGTCAGGGGATTTCAGAAACGGTCAGCAGCATGAGCGGTAAGCACGATGACACCACTCAAAAGCTGGAAGCGCTCTCAAAGGATTTCAATGAGCTGAAGACGCAGCTCGCCACGCAAGACAACCGCAGCGAACGCCGTCCGTTTTCAACGGGCGGTAATGACAGCGCTGAAGAACTGACCAACTGCTAACGGAGCCGTTATTCAATGAAAAAAGCAACGCGTTTTAAATTTAATGGTTACCTGACGCAACTGGCGAAACTGAACAACGTGGCTGTGGAAGATGTCACGTCGAAATACAACGTTGAGCCGTCAGTCAGCCAGACACTGGAAACCAAAATTCAGGAGTCTTCCTCCTTCCTTCAGCAAATCAACATCGTGCCGGTAGACGAGCAGTCCGGGCAGCGCCTCGGTCTGGGTATCACCGGGCCTATTGCATCCACCACGGATACCACTCAGGGCGAACGCTCAGCAACCGATCCGACGTTCATAGATGGTGACGAGTACAAATGCACCCAGACCAACTCAGATACGCTTTTGCGCTATGAAAAACTGGATTTATGGGCGAAATACAAAGACTTCCAGACCCGCATCCGCAATGCCATTGTTGAGCGCCAGGCGCTTGACCGCATTATGGTCGGCTGGAACGGCATCAAGCGTGAAAAAACTTCAAACAAGCTGCTTTATCCAATGCTTCAGGATGTGAATATTGGCTGGCTTGAGAAAATTCGCCGTGAATCGCCGGTTCACGTCTTCAGCAAAATCATCGGTGAAGACGGGACTGTCGTATCCCCCACCATTAAAATCGGCAAAACAGGTCATTTTAAAAACCTTGATGCCCTGGTCATGGCGGCAGTCAGCGAGAAAATCGCAACCTGGTATCAGGAAGACACGAAACTGGTGGCAATCACCGGCAGCGCCCTTCTTGCAGACAAATATTTCCCTATCGTGAATCGCGATCAGCCTAACACCGAAACGCTGGCAGCCGACATGCTGATCAGTCAAAAGCGTATCGGGCAAAAACCGGCTGTGCAGGTTCCCTTCTTTCCGCCGAATGCCATCCTCATCACGCGCCTGGATAACCTGTCAATTTACTGGCAGGACGGGTCGCGTCGTCGCGCAGTAATCGACAACCCGAAACGTGATGCTGTGGAAAACTTCGAATCAGTGAATGAGGCCTATGTCATTGAAGATTATGACTGCGCCTGCCTGATCGAAAATATCGAAATTCTGGATGACGGCGATGATGCAGTGCAAGGCCAGAGTTTACAGACCATGGCGGTAGCCAGTTCCCTCAGTGATGACGATCTGGCCCGTATCGCGGCAATCGCAGCGCAGGTCGTTCAGACGATGAATGCCGGTGGTGCATCTGCGGAAACAGGGCCAACAGGCGGCGCAGCCAGCGGGGAATAGAAATGAACCCGTTACGTGCACACACGCAGTACATCCAGGCTCAGGAGGCCGCCCGAAAGGGCGGCAATGAAACGATGGTAACGACGGGCTACAACCGCATGTTGATGCAGCTCTCAGAGCATCAGCGCCGTCTGAAAGGTGTCCAGTCTAACGAGCGAAAAGCTGAGCTTAAGCGGGAATTTTTGCCCCTTTATGCCCCCTGGGTTGCGGGCTTGCTGGCGTCGGATTCACCCGGTCAGGACGATGTGGCGATGTTCATCATGATCTGGCGTATCGATGCAGGTGACTACACCGGCGCGTTAGATATTGCCCGTCACGCACTCCGACACCGCTGGGTGTTACCGCAGCGTTTCAACCGCACAACCGGCACGGCAATTGCGGAAGAGTTTTCCGATGTGGCCATGAAAGCTTTCACCGCCGGTGAACCTTTCAGCGCCGCCATTCTGACGCAGGTACTCGATCTGGTTGAAGACCAGGACATGCCGGATCAGTCGCGGGCACGTCTTTGTAAAGCCATGGGCTATGCCCTGCGTGCTAACGATCAGGCGGTTGCGGCCCTCTCCCAGCTTAAACGCGCATTGCAGCTCGATTCGGGCTGTGGCGTGAAAACCGATATCCGACAACTGGAAACCCTGTTGCGTAAAACCGTAACGGGTTAATGAATCGTGCACCCGCGCGGGGCGGCACGGGGTGGCGACAGGATTTTTAATCCGCGTCAAAACCCCGTCCACCGCCCAACTTTGGGGGAGACCATGAATATGAAATTTGTGTCACCGGAACCCGTGACACCCGGCGCTAACGACACGATCAAAAATACTTTTTTCTGGCCCGAAATCAGCATTTCGCAGTATCGGGCGTCAATGAAAACGGATGGCACGGTGACTAATGAACGTCTGCGACCGGCGTTGTTAACAGCAATGTCGGAGGTCAACGCGGAGTTATTTGTTTTCCGTCAGAGGCAGATGGAACGCGGGCTGGAAAAACTCGATGACGTTCCTGGTGAAAGAATTGACGGGGAGCTGGAGCGCGTCCGTCTTTACCGCACTGCCGTATTTGGCTGGGCAAAGGCCAGCATTGTTGAGCGTTATCGGGACTACGACGCAACAGGGGAAGGAGCCAAAAAAGCGGATGAAATGGAGGACACGCTGGGCGAATTGTGGCGAGACGTGCGCTGGTCAATTTCTCGTTTCCTTGACTTGCCACACATGACGGTAGAGCTGATCTGATGAAAGTCTGGGCGCAGCAGTACGACACGGTAGATGCGATTTGCTGGCGTTACTTCGGCAAAACGCAGGGGCTGACAGAGCAAGTGCTGAAACTCAATCCCGGCCTTGCTGACCACGGGCCGACGCTGCCGCACGGGCTGGAAATCGAACTGCCGGAACAGGCGTCTTCAGCGGCGGTAAAGACCATCAAACTCTGGGAGTAGGACGAATGAATGTTGAACGAATCAATGCCGCGATCACTTACGCCATCGCGCTATTTCTGGCCTGGCTGGGTGATTTCTCCGTGAAAGACCTGAGTTCTGTTTTTGCGATGCTGATCGG
>Ga0105244_10002803_pt1 | contig 12951 bp, 7 predicted proteins | sample KBSM44metaG_FD_80423 | JGI IMG/M metagenome (GOLD analysis project Ga0105244, IMG submission 80423) | Miscanthus rhizosphere microbial communities from Kellogg Biological Station, Michigan, USA - KBS M4-4 metaG | ecosystem: Host-associated > Plants > Roots > Rhizosphere > Soil | place: Michigan...
ATACCGTTTTAAATCTGAAGGAGAAGGTTGCGCCGTTTTGCTTATTTTTAAATATTCATCTTCAATTTCAATGCCTGAATTTAAAACACCGTCCTCATAAATTTTCAGAATTTCTTGTTGCTGGGGCGAAAACGGTCGAACATTTTCTACACCATGATCATTCATCATTTCAGCTAATAGAGCTTTAATGCGGAGATTCGTATTTTCGTTTTCAGTAATCTGGTTCGTGAGTTTCTTTCTATCGTCAGCTGGAAGTTTCATTTCCCTTCCCAACTCTATATGAATTTCATTGAAGAAGTCTTTTGCTCCTTTTCCATATTTTAGCCAAATATCTTTTACAACACGTAAAGTTTCTGTGATGACCTGCTCTACAATTGGATTGCGAAGCGAGTGGTGTTTAAAATCTTTCAAAAATTCTTCCAAGTCATCAGCTGAATTCCATTTCCCTGTTATTGATGCTTCCGAATGTCTTCCATATACAATATATTGAGCCAGCCACAATTGTAAACCCTGGAAATCATTTTCACTCGTAAGATGGACCGCCTTTTCTCTAACCCTATCTTTTATATTTTCATCATATTCTCCATTAATGATTTTCTGAATCCTGTCTTTTGAAAACTGATCAATATTGGCATAATCCCAATACTTACCCAATCGCATTAAGGGCAACAATTTCTTAATTGCCTTTTCCGAAAAGGAACCATATTCGCTTTTGAATGGTGGAAATTTTCTGAAAGCCTCGAAAAAAGAATTTTCGTCAAGATGATGTTTTAACGCAAAGGATTTTAAGGCTTTTTCGTATTCTATTTTATCATTCACAGAGTAGATAATATGCCAAATCTTTTGTTCGATCTCCCTCGTCAGAAAATCATCGGAAATATTCTCTACTTTCTCCAATCGAGTTGCAATCATCGTCTTTGTTTCATTGCAGGGGTATTTTTTATCCTCTACAAAATTCCAGCGATGTGTTTTCTCACTGAGCTTAAAATGTTTCAATAAAGCTTTTTGATCAATTTCTTTTCTGTTATTTAAAAACTCAAACAGATTTTCGACATCTTGGGTAGTGGTTAAAAACTCTTTGATAACGTTTTCATCATTATCTTTTTTATATAGGTTAAGATTAAAAATCCATTGCCAAAGACGAAATTCCTGATAATATGGATTCGATTTTGGAATGGCTTTTAAATATTGCGTATGTTCTGCTCCATTTTCATCTTTGTATTTTCTAAACTCCAAAGTACAGTTGGAAATAGAAGACTTCTGGCTTCTCAACGGTCTTTGGTAGAAAACAATATCCTCTATAAAAAGATGTACAAAATCTTTTTTGCTTAAAGTCAGTTGGTGAGCTTCATTGTTTCTGTACAACTCACGAATGCAATCATTATATAAGTCATCATTTTGTAATTCCTGATGAAACTCCTTTTGTTTCTCTAATATCTGTCTAAGCTCTTCTTTGTAAAATTTTCTTTCAATCGTACGAACTAGTTTTCCTTTGATTTTTTGTTTAGGATTAGCAAGAAGCGTTTCATATATATACATTCCAACGGTTTTATGAGACTGCTCGATTTCCTGCTCGGTTTTCTTTTTTACCAAAGTCCAATCGTTCTCACCCGGTGCCCGGAAACTTCTTTTTTCATTTCCGTCTTTGTCTGTTTTAACACTTCCATCATCGTTCAAATCAGTTGTTACAATAAAATCTCTTGTTTTATCTTTCCAATCGAACAAGGATATTTTGCTTGCTCTTCTGTAAATCCATCCATTTTCTAAAACCAAAGAATACCAAATATCTGATTTGCCTTTTTGCGGCTCATCTACAAAAACATCCACAACTTTTAAAGAATAAAGCTCAACAAGTTTATTAGGATTCTCTTCCTCTTCTTCCCCACGCAATTGATAATATCCACGTTTTTGGTTAAAATTCAAAAGGATCCAGACCAACTCCTCTTTTTCAATTTTTTGAGAAAGTGCCTTTTTACGAAGATAATAAATCGTCCAGTCGTACGGTATTCTTAAATCCTGTGCGTTCGCTTTAAAATCTTCAAGCATCTCGTTGAAAGAGTTTTGGAACAGAAATGAAAACTGTCCTTCAATATTTTTCCAGGCCAATTTTGGTTCAGTTTCAACTTTGAACTTCCCAAATCGTTTTTCAAAATCAATCTGTGAAGCATAGTGTTCTGGAAGGAAATTCAAAATATTTAAAACCCTGTGAAGCCTCTCCCTTCGTAGAAGAAATCGTTCACGTAATCTTCTTGCACTTCTGTATTTTGTACGTTCCGCAGTTTGCGAAACAGAATTCCCTTTACCAAAATCGCCCAAAATATCTTGAGACATCGGAATTATCCTGGTTCCCATTCCAAGAATTTCACCTTGTTTGTTTTTAAAATCCTGTTTTACCAAAGCCCACCCAATAGAATTTGTTCCCAGGTCCAGTCCAAGTATATTTTTCATCGCTATTAATTTGATACCACATAAAAATAGTAATAAAAAAAATATTCAAATTATGGATTCCCATAAATACAGTTATTTTTTTTCTTTTATATTTGTATTAATAATTTTGAAAGCAATTCACAATAAGGATTATTCCGTTGTGAAAACATTTAGCGCCTCGACTACCTTCGGGGCATTTTTATTAGAATTATCATCTTTAATACATCAACCCTTTAAGCTTATTTAAATCCTCAACAAAATGGTTCGAGAATTGTTCTTTCATGACTACTTAAAACTCCTTTTCCAAATTTCCTGCACAGGCAATAAGAAATACAAAGAAAAAATGTGCCTGTTACTTCCTCATTTAGGATATCTGTAAGTCTAAAGTTTAAATTTTGAATTAAATCAAAATTTATAAATATGGATACAATAACGAAAAATGATTTAACAGCATTGAGAAACCTAATAGTTTCGGATATTGAGAACCTACTAAAATCTAAGCCAGCTAATTCAAGAGAGGATGAAGAATTTGGCTGGATGCGGAGTAAGGTAATTCGCAGAAAACTAAATATTTCTGCTTCGACATTACAAAATCTCAGGATCACTGGCAAAATTAGATTCAAGAAATTATTGGGCTCGTATTATTACAACTGTGAAGACCTTCAACATCTATTTGATTATGGAAAGGAATAATATACAGCACTGGTTTGATTTCCTTGATGAAATTCAAAGTGATCCAAAATTGAATGTTTGGCATATTGCTTTGTTAACTGCAATTGCCCGCCTTGCTTGCAAGCAAAATGAAAAATGGATTATCAGAGTGAGCAGGAGAAAGCTTATGGAGTTTTCACATATTACTACAATAGCCAGTTATCATAAATATTTTAAGCAACTTCAGCAGTTTGGATACATTAAGTACATTCCATCTTATCATCCAGATTATCGCAGCACAGTAGAAATTCTGTCTATACAGAAAAGCTGAGACAGAAAAACAATCCCCTCAAAACTTTATGCATTGAGGGGATTGTTTCTATTAAATAATAGCCTTTGCCCTAATGAGCATATTTTCAAAAGCATTACATTTCTCAGCAAGAGAAATCTCTGAATAAGCGTTCTGAGTGTTTTTTAAATCATGGAATTCTTTTTCGAGCTGTTCGAGAAGTTTAACCAGCCCCCTATTGAAATTATTGTTACCTCTTAGCTTGGCTTCAAGATCTTTCATTTCTCTAGCAATTGATTCCTGTTCAGTGATTGCATAATCCTCTGTCTGTTTCACTGAATGATGACCTAGCATTTCTTTAACAACGTGTATTGATACACCGTTGTTTAAAGTAACCGTACTGGCAAAGGTACGTCGTGCTTTATGAGTGTTAAGTATTGCATTAACATTACATAAAACCGCTATCTCCTTTAGATATTCATTCATTTTCTGGTTTGAGCGACCAGGCAGTACGGAGCCTCTTTTTATGCATAATGGATTATCTTTATATTTCGATATAATTTCCAGCGCTTTAGACAGAAGTGGGATATCGGTCTCAGATTTTGATTTTTGCCTGCTAGACATAATCCAGGAACTTCCATCATTAGCCTCCTTAATATCTTCCCATTTGAGTTGGAAAGCATCTATATAGGACAATCCTGTGTAACACTGAAAAACAAAAATGTCCCGTACTACTGACAACCTTTCTGAGCTAAATTCTTTTTCTTCAATTCGTTTTAGTTCAGCTTTTGTCAGCGGCTTCTTTTTAACTTTGGTTTTCTTTCCAATAAATAGCTTAAACGGATCTTTAGGAATGATCTCTTTTGCAACAGCTCTCAGCACTATTTTCTTAAAATTGCTAATATACTTCAATGAAGTATTGTTAGAACATTTCCTTACTGTTTTTAAGTACAGATCATAATCCTTTACAAACTCGTAGTTCAGTGCTCTAAACTCTATGTCTTGTTTATTATATTGATACTTGATAAATTCTTGAACATGGGACCTTGCAGTGATATAACGGTCATGTGATCCTTTGGCATATTCTCCGGTCTCTACCAATTTACCCATCTCATCATTATGTTCCTGAAATTCTTCAAGTACCTTATTTCTAGGTTTATATTTTCCGTTTATGAAGTTTATAAGATCAATAGAGGTAATGGGAATACCATTATTCATAAGTTCAGTTCTGTGGCTGTTAATCTTACTCATTAAAGATACTAGGAAAAGGTTAATAATCTTTGCATCTTCTTTCGTTCCCACAGCTTTGCCTTCTTTCTGATCCCATCGGTTGGGATACCATTTTCTTTTCGTAGAGGTTTCTTTAGGAATGCCATCTACAGTTATCCGCACATAAATATGGCGGATCTTTTCATTTTTTGAGCTCTTTAAAAAGAAAGTGAGCCCATAGCTTTGTTCTACTAACATAATTCAACATTTTTTAAGGTTATAAATGTCAAACTAAAAGTTCCTCGAATCAAGATGTTTAGATCTGCAACATGTTCATTACACATTATTTAAATGCGTTTTTACAGCTTTTTGAGTCTGCTTTCTATGGCAATTTTCAATCAATTTAAAAATTGCCACACAATTGCCATAAACTTTTGGAGTATTTTTGAAAATTACAGCAATTGCTATAAATAAAAAAATCCTGCAAATCATTGATTTTGCAGGATTTAAATATTTTTTGATGCTTTTTGAAAACTTACGTCTTCGCATCTGGCGGAGAGTGAGGGATTCGAACCCCCGGACCTGTTACAGTCAACAGTTTTCAAGACTGCCGCAATCGACCACTCTGCCAACTCTCCTTAAACTCCGGCAGTACCGTTGTTTTCAGTGGTGCAAATATAGAAAGTTTTTTATTACCGGCAAAATATTTTTTCAATAAATTTTGCATTTTTCCGGTTTTAAAGAAAATACGGTTTTCAAAAACATGGAAAATGCGGGTATCAGGGACTCAACATCAGGCATTTACCTTCATGTATAAAATATTTAGCCCTTCAACCCTATTTTTCAATATTTATTTATCCGTAGTAATATTCGGTAGTGACATCTCCGCTAAAAGCCGGATGCATATCCTTTTTCTCCATATGCAGCTCAAATACTCTTTCGCCGTTTTTATTTCCTCCCCGTATTTTTAAAGCATACCATCCATTATCTAAGGATAAAGTAATGCTGTTTTCATCATTAATAGAGGTAATATCTTTTAAATAACCGATGCCAACAATTTTCACTTCATTATTAACCGTCTGAAAAACCCATCCTCTGGACTCTACTTCTACCTCATCATCATTCAAAATCTTTTCATCATTTACAGAAACCCGGAATGCATAATGGTCTTCTTCTACCCCTATTATTGGAATCGCAATTCCTGATTTTGTTATTTCATCCCCATGTTCATTTTCTACAAAATATTTTAAAATATTATTACCCGGGAGATTATGTTCCTGCAGGTATTTTGCTAAAAGCTGTGGACTAAATATCACGAAACCTTTACTTTCGGAGAATATTTTTTTCATATATAGATTGGATTTGGATTACATATTTCAACAGTATTACTGTGTTTTTGAGCTTTTATTAATTGTACCTCAAAGTAATGCTCAGGTCTTTCCTGGAATTCCAGATAAGTAATGGTCTAGTTCTATGAGAAAATCATTAATGATGACCACTACTTCTTCTACATTTTCCAAAAATATTTCCTGATATTCTCTTGGAGGCTTATTTAAATTATAAACGATTTCGGAATATTCATACTTTGACAATCCCAGATAGATATAGTAGGGTTTTTCCCAATTCCGGTTGTAGGTTATATCTATAAAAAGCTTTCCTCTTGTTGCTGAAAAAATCAGTTCTCTATCATCATATCCGTCGTTGTTTCTTTTCAGGTTATTATAAATGATTGTCCAGCTGGAAATTTTTAATGGAATAAGATCTTTTTGTAACGGATTGAGATATTCTGATAATAAATCGTAAAATTCATCAATATGATGACTTGTTTTTATCGTTTTATAAATATTTTCAGCATCATCATTTCGCCATTCTCCTAAAGACCTGGATAACATACATGTATCAAAAGAATATCCCACGTTGCTATTTTCATATGAAATAGAAATTGTTTTTCCTGTAATGTGATTTACAGCACTCAATAATAAGGTGTTATCAAAAGGTATATCCAGTATATTGTAATTGTTGTCTATAAAGACATTTGCATCAATACTCCATCCTCCTTCAACCTGAATTCCGTTGTTTAATATTCCTTTATCTGTCATTGTTATCGGTAATTTGCTTTTTTTATATAATTAGCGGCATCTGCTGCTGAAATCGGATGACTGTGTATGGTACCGGAAGCCACTTCCACTCTCATGAATCTCGTTTTTTCGCCCATATTATATCCTATATCGGTAGGATGTTCGTAAATATAGTAAGTAACCCCACCATTCGGTACTACATTCCCTTTTCTCATTGCATCAAATGCAGCCTTTTTCTCAAAATTTTTGAAGTTATCTTTCACTACATCCGGGAAATATGATCCTTCAGGTTTACCTCCTACTCCTTTAATACTTCTGGCTTTGGCATCTTCCATAGAAGTCGCCTGAATATGTTTGGTAGCATGTACAGAAGGTGGTGTAGGTCTTTTTGCATTGATAATTGAGCCTCGTTCTGCTTTTCTTCGTGACCATCCACCATCGGCCTCCATCAATCCCAGCGGATCAATTTCGGAATTGCTATCATGTGTATAAGCATACAGATTAGGATTATCTCCAAGCGGGCCTATTGGATCCTGAGAAAGATAAGTCCCGTTTTTCACATCATAATACCGAAATCTGTTGTAGTAAAGTCCAGTCTCTTCATCCTCATACTGCCCTTGCTGCCTGAAAGGAATAAAGGATTCTTCTCCCTTTACATTTTCAACTCTCCCAAAAATATCATATTCAGCGCTCCACACCAGATTTCCCTCTTCGTCATAAGCTTGAACAGGTCTCCCTATATAATCTGAAATAATGGATGCCTTTCTGTTTCCTTCTATCTTTGCAGATGGTACGTGGCTTCCTGTTTCATAAATCCACGTTACTAAATTCTCTACAGGTTCTTGTTTGACGATAATATTTCCTTCATCATCAATTTCAGTTGCAGGAATTTCCTCAATATCATAATTCCATTCATGTAAAAGAACGTTGCCATCCCAAATATAACGAGTTATTTTCTGCCAGCCAATTTTCGAAGTTCTTCTGCCCAGTGCATCATATTCAAATTGTACTTCCTTCCCATCCGGACGTTTTACTTTAGCCAGCATTCCGTTGGCACTCCAAGAGTAACTCCAGTCTCCAGGCTCCCATTCGGGGGTTTGTACTTCTGTGGATAAATCTTCATTTACATTGGGTAAAAGAGTTCCGGATGGCATTTGTGAATGGCTAAGCCAATCTGAAGCAATGGCTTTATAATAAGGATGTTCATTGTTAGGTTCTTCCGAATGTTCCGGCCTTGCATTATTGATTACCCGTTTACTCTTTAATAATAAATTTCCTTCTTCATCGTAGTGATAAAACCAGTTTTTATCCCGCATCAGCTTTCCGCCTTTGTCATAGATGCGGTCAGTACGTTTTGTACTTTCATATAAGCAGCCGGTTGCATCAGGATTTTTATGCTGAACTTTTCCGTTGGAATATTCTGCAGCGGCAAGACTTCCGAATGCATCATAATCAAATTTTGTTCTGCTTCCTTTCACTTTGTCAAGGATATTCAGTAAACGGCTTCCTTCTCCCCATATATAATCTTTATGGAAAGTAGTATTTGTCTTATTAATGATTACTTTCTGGCTTACAGGCATTCCTGTATGATCAAATTCAAAAGTACTGTCTATACCGCCTGTCATTTCCCGAGAAAGAACTTGTCCGTTCCTTCTGATTTCAACATTCATCTGCCAGGGCAAGATAACCTCTGTGGCTGCTGCGGAAATATGCTTGAGCTGTCCCAGATCCGTATAAGAATAATCAATTTTCGCTCCTAAGCTGCTTTGCAGGCCAGTGAGATTTCCCTGGTGATCATATTCATACAGAACAGAATGTTCACCCTGTTTTTCTTGAATAATCTGTCCTAACGGGTTTCTCTGAAAACTTACACTGCTATCTTCATTATCCGCTTTAATAAGCAATCCTGAAGTATCATACTGATAAGCTTCCCAGGTTCCGTCCGGATAATCAACCTGCGTTATTCTTCCCGCCAGATCATATTCATAGAAAATGGTATTTCCATGAGGTGTTCTTCTTTGGATGATTAAACCGTCCTTATCACGGACAAAGAATTTTTTCTGTCCTTCAAAACCTGTTTCTCCTATGATTTTGTTATTATAATCTCTTTCAAAAGCATAAATCTCTCCTTTTTCATTGGTAATGCTCATTAAGTTTTCATAAGCATCGTATCCAAAGGCTAGTGTTTCTTCTTTTTTATTGGTAAGGGCATTCCGGCGAATCTGTTTCTTGAGACTTCCCATTGGGGTATAGCTCATGAGCCATTCTGCGCGGCCATCTGTGGCGTACACCGGAAGATCATAGGCATCGTAGCGAAGTTTTATCGGTAACTGCCCCTGTTCATTCATTTCAATTACCCTTCCCATTTTATCTCTGTTCCACAGGGTTCTGTTGAAGGGTTTCGGACTGAAAACCAGCAATCTTCCATATTCATCATATTTCCAAAACTGTTCAGTCCCGACTGTATTCGTCAGCTGAATAAGCTGGCCCCTCTTATTGTATACGTAAGATGTTGTAACATGTTCTCTGATACTTTTTTCGGGAAGCCTTTTACCATCAGCATATTCATAACACACATTTTCTTCTGCCGCATCTGTATAGCTGATTAGTCTTCCATATTCATCATAATTCCATGTTTCAGAAACGCCTGAAGGGGAAAAACGGGCAACAACCTGTCCGAATTCATTATACTGGTAATGGTATTCTTCACCATCAGGGCTGTAAAAAGTCTTGATATTTCCCATTTCATCGTAGGTATATCCCTGAACACGGCCTTCGGGGCTTCCTATCATTTTCAGTTCATTGTGCGCTGTAAAGTCATACCATGTTTCCCCACCTTCTCCATCTACTTTTTTATAGACAAGAAAATTATCATCGTAGTAATACCGTTCTGTTTTATTATGTTGTTTGGGATAGATCACTTCTGTAAAGCCTTCTTCTTCATCATAATGAAAACTTCCTTCCATATATCCGTCCAGGCCTTTAGTATATACAACTCTTCCTTGTTTATCATATTTCCAGATGTAGCTCATTCCATTTCGGTTGGTTCTTCTTACAATCTGATTGTTTCCATCATATTCAAAGACCATTGCTTTTTTGTGAATATCCCAGACATGAGTAAGATTTCCCCGATCATCATAATCATAACGAACCTGCAGATCTCTTTGTTTTTTATAACAGTAATAAACTTCTGATATCTTTTTATGTTCAGGATGAATAACCGTTTCTATACTGGCTTCAGTACCAACATCTTTTATTCTTTTCAAAATAATATTTCGATCTTCATATTCGTATTCACGAATCGTTCCGTCACCATATTCAATCCGGGTTACTTTATATACCACTCCTTCTGTGGCATGATGAAAGCGTGAATAGGTATAGATATCCGTTCCTTTACGAACAATCCAGATACTGCTGCTTGGTCTGTACTGCCAGATTTTATGATCTCTGAAATACGTCATTTCATCTCCTATTTCGGGTACAGGAATAAGCATCGCCATATTTTCTTCAGGATGCATCCAGCCGGCAAATTTATTATGCTCTTCAGGAAGGATAAACAGATCATGATTATTAAAAACACCATTTCCTAAAGGACCAAAATCATAAGGTCTGTCGCTGTGCCATATATTTTTCCAGAGTAAAGGGGTATTTCCCTGGATTTCAAAATCATCCCAATCAAAAAACATAGCGCCCGTTGCAAAATTAACAGGTTCAAGTCCCCAATGGCATAGTTTTTTGGATAAGGCATTCGAAAATTTGAACTTATTGAATGGAGCTTTCTTAAGAACACTGTTATTCAGCTTCTTTAAACCATTGGCTCCCATTTTACCTATTTTTTTGGTGAGGCTCCTCATTAAAAACATTCCTGCAAGACGCATCAGCATTTCTCCGGGGGTATACACATGAGGGACAAAAGCTCCGCCCACCAATACAGGTCTGCCCGTATTGATCTGAATATACATGCTTGAGAAGTTATTATAGAAAGCAAAATAAGCCAGTGGATTTTTCTTTGGTTTATCTGGCATTGCGGGCAGCATCGTCATTCCGAAAGGGAATCCCATGCAGGTTAATACCTGCTGAGGCTGGTTTCCGCTCATTTTACTTCCCTGTGCCAGAACGGTCTGTGAACCGTAATATACTTCTCCTTCGTGCGGAGCTTCCTGGGGAAAAGGAATGAGATATACCGGAATAAGTGAGGTGATATGTTTGAATGGGATCACCACTCCCATAACACTGGTTGTAGTGGTTGCTTTATGTCTTCCGTGAACATATATTGAACCGCCCATGGGAATACTTTCCGGAAGTGACGGCATCAGGTTTCTTGCAAATTGGGGTATGGGAATTGTGATGGTAATATAATCCATAATGTCAAAAACAATTCCTATAAACGGATGTGGCAACGGTAACGGGATCAGCATAAATGAAGGCGGCGGCGGAATAAGAGTCCAATGGATGTCAATCGCCAGTACGATATCGAAATGCTTACTTGTATGCTGAATGGCCGTGGAAGGCATTGATGGAGTATTCACTTTGATCAGTTTCACTTTGCTTTCCGGAGCTGCTTTTTCAGCAGTCACAGCACTATCTCCACCACCTCCGCTACTGCTGTTTTCCTGTTTACTATGATCTCCTCCCGCGATAGACTGAACCATGGAAACAGGATTCAGGGAATCAAAATTATTTTTCATTCCGTTCTTCCATCCCTGTTTGGTTTTATCCCAGCTTACCGAAGTAACGTCTGCATTTACCTTCAGAGAGCGATCCGGATTCATGTCCGGTTTTGCCACCTTGATGGGTTTTACTGTTTTTTTATTCAGATCTGCCATGATTCTTTTAATTTGAGATTACCCTGCTTTTGGTTTTTCCACACTTACCTTCCATTCATCACCAAAATACGTCTTCATTTCGCTGTCTAATATTCTTTTTTTATCTGTATCCCCTTCATATTTGAGAATAAGCATTGAGGCTACAAACCTCAGGCTGCTCTGCTTTCTTGCTGAAGGGTTCATCAATTTTGCTATGCCGAGACATTTTTCAAAATATCTGATCATTTTATCTTTTGTCAAAACAGTATCATTCAGTGTCCCAATGATTCTGTAACACTCAATAGCCATTGCATATTCTTCTATTTTCTGAGCAGTTTCTGCAGCTTTTTCAAATATTTTTTCTGCCCTGGACTTTTTGGAATTCCCTAATAAATGACTTCCATAATTCATATACATCTGAACTTCCAATGGTGAATCCCGCTCTACTTCTTCCAATATAATCCGGTAGGTATCTTCAGCCTTATCCTTCTTTCTATCTGCTGTATAAGCCTGAGTAAGCATAAAATAGGCAGAGATCTCTCCCTGTTTGTTCTTTTGTTCTTTGGCAAGCTTCACCGCTGTTTTCAATGCATGCTCTGCTTCTTTGAATCTTTCTTTACTTAAATGATTACTCGCTATAAGGATCTGCTGCTGAAAATCCGTATCCGGGCTATTCTTTTTACGATTGGTATGAGCAGCCGTATTCTGCATTAGCTGATGAATGTCTACTTCCACTCTGAAACGGTGTGCTGAAGAGATATTGGGTAAGGTTCTGTAAGTATGATGTTCTGCCCAAACCAGTTTAATATCTTTATTTTCCGATGCTTCACAGATTCTGCACCATTCTTTCACCCACAAAGACAGCTCTTCGGTATCAGTGATCCTAAGCGGAGCAATGTAGATGTATATTTTAGAATCCTGAATAGCAGGAAAGTTTTTCTTTAGCTCCAGAAGAGGATAAAATGCCTTATAAGCATCTGTTTTAAAATTTTCTTCCGGATTTTTCAGATCCCATTGCGGAATATTTCCTTCACTTTTCTTCAGCATTTCATAAAACTCAGTCCATTCATCCAACAAGGTTTGTCCGAAAGAGTTCATTCCATTAAATTCCTGATAGTGAAGTAAAAATATATCATCTTCTTCATCTTCAGCAAGTTTTGATTTGATAAATCCATCAAAAAGATCGGTTTCATGTTTTTCTCCTATACAGATCAGCATAGGCTTTTCTTCATTCTTTGAAACAACTTTCTGCCATTGTCTTTTTAATTTTACCAACTCCAGGTCTACAGGATTCATCTGCTTTTAGTTCAGTTTTACAGTTCCACTTACAATATTTGTCTCACTTCCTCCACCCACATTTATTTTTCCTCCGCTGCTGAGATTAGCTTCCGTATCACCTCTCATAGAAAGCGTTTTGGTGCCGATATCCAATGTATCAGATTTGATTCCGATGCCTGAAGTAGGATCACCATCTTCAGGGCCTACCCCAACC
>Ga0105244_10002805_pt1 | contig 12939 bp, 11 predicted proteins | sample KBSM44metaG_FD_80423 | JGI IMG/M metagenome (GOLD analysis project Ga0105244, IMG submission 80423) | Miscanthus rhizosphere microbial communities from Kellogg Biological Station, Michigan, USA - KBS M4-4 metaG | ecosystem: Host-associated > Plants > Roots > Rhizosphere > Soil | place...
AGCGTGGACGCTACGGTATTAAACACGCGGCATGTGATTCCATGCTGCTGCTGAGTGAGGAAGACGACTATTTTCGTGGGCGTCGGGCGTGTGACGAGGTGGTGGTGCAAGAGGATCACATCTTCTCTCGCTGGTCGCCGTGGCGCGATGTGCAGGTAAGTACCTGGCTTATCCCCTGCGGGGAGTGGCATCTGCGGGTACACCGCATCCAAACGGCGCGTGAACTGCACAGCGTGGAGGGCGGTTTTGCGGTCATGAAAGCAGAGCCCCAGCCGCTGATGCAGGGCAGGTTCAAAGGCTGTCTGGTGGCGGCTGAAAATGGGGTGAGTGCGATTGTCGATCTTTCATCCCACCAGCAGCGCGAGGCCGATTGCGTGGTAACGCCACCCAATAGCAGCATCATGTTTGCTGAATGTGCGGCCATCCCCATGCTACATAACATTCTGCCAGCCGGGGAACACTGGTTGGCCTGTGCAGTGCAGGCAAGTTTAAGCCCAAATGATTTTTATTCTGCTGTACCGGAATTAACGATTGAGCCCGAATGTCTGCGGGTGAAGAGTAAAGAGCACAATACAATAATAACACTCGCGCATTAATCTGCGCCGCCAGAAAAATAACAGAAATATTATCGCCATTCGCAATCTCTGAACGCTACACGATTTGTCGAGGATAGTATGGAAAAATCAGCCATCAATACCCGGACTGAATATTACAAAATCAGTTCCTTTATCTTTCTCTACTTTTTTACCTGGTCAGCCAGTATTGGCTTATTAGCTATCTGGCTTGGGCAAAAAGCTAACCTGAGTGGCACCGTTATTGGTACAGTGTTTGCCGTCAACGGGATGTTCTCGGTTATCCTGAAACCGATTTATGGCTATATTCTCGATAAAATCGGCATGAGTAAATATCTGCTCTATTTTGTCGTATTAATGTCAGCATTAATGGCCCCGTTCTTTATTTATGTGTACCAGCCGTTATTACTCTCAAACACTATGCTCGGGATTATTGTCGGCGCGATTTATTTAAGCTTTGCCTGGTATGCCGGTGTGGCAGCATGTGAATCTTACAGCGACCGCTACAGCCGTTTAAACAGTATGGAGTTTGGGCAGATTCGCATGTGGGGATCGCTGGGCTGGGCGGTGGCGTCCTCTTTCTCCGGCCTGCTGTTTAACATCTCTCCGTCGTGGAACTTCATTATGGGCAGCGTCGCATCCGTGGTGATGTTCATTGTGCTGCTGAGCCTGAAAGTAAACGTTAATGCGGCTAACGCCAGTGACGTGTTAACCAAAGAGAAGATTGTGCCGGCAGATGTCTACGCGCTGTTACGTAACCGCAAATTCTGGGCATTCTGCCTGTATGTCGCCGGCGTGGCGTGGATGATGTTTATCGCCGAGCAGCAGTTCTCCCGTTATTTCGTCACCTTCTTTGACGACATTCATCAGGGTAATGCCGTCTTTGGCTATCTCGGCACCGTACAGTCCGGGATGGAATTTATCATGTATATGGTGATCCCGCTGGTGGTGAATTATATCGGCGCGAAACGCGGGTTATTAATTGTTGGTCTGGTGGTGGGTGCTCGTCTTATTATTTCAGGCCTTTGCGATTCACATTTATTAATCTCTGTATTGAAACCGTTGTACGGTCTCGAAATCTGTCTGCTGCTGGTCTCCGTATTTAAATATATTGCTGAGCATTTTGACAAACGGGTGAATGCCACCATGTATTTATTAGGTTATCAGGCCATGTTGTATGTCGGTAATGTGGTGGTCTCCTCTCCAGCCGGATTGTTATATGACCGCATCGGCTTTGAAAACACCTACATCATTATGGGCGCGACGGCGCTGACCTTTACGGTCATCTCCGCATGGACGCTCTCCGCTTGCCAGAGTAAATGGCGGCAGCGTACGCCAGTCGATATCGCAGGCAACTCTCTTTCGCGTTAACACCGGGTATTTTTAAAAGAAGGAACCGAACTATGTTAAGTAAAATCGTTGAGGAACCGTTACGTGAATGTCCGGGCGCACCGCTCAGTCGGCAAGCGTTTTCTGATGAGCTGGACAGCGCACGGCAACATACCCTCGAACTGATTCGTCGTCATTTAACGCAATTCGGTGAGCAGTTTCCCGCTGAAACTTGTGTAAACGGCTACTACCCACTGACGGAAAACGTAGAGTGGACCACCAGTTTCTGGACCGGGCAACTTTGGCTTGCCTGGGAGATGACCGGTGATGAAACCTTCCGGGCACTGGCGGAAAAAAACGTCCGCTCTTTTGGCCTGCGCATTGCCGGGCGCAATGATACCAACACCCATGATTTGGGCTTTCTGTATACGCTTTCCTGCGTGCCGGCCTGGCGGTTGACCGGTTGTCGTGATGCGCGCGGCTTTGCCCTGCAGGCGGCAGAGGCGCTGCTGGAGCGTTTTCATCCTAAAGCGCACATCATTCAGGCGTGGGGCGATTTGAGCGACCCGGAGCAGGCCGGGCGTATGATCATCGACTGCAATATGAACCTGCCGCTGCTCTACTGGGCGAGCGAGCAGACCGGCGACCCGCGTTTTGCCGCAGCGGCGCAGGCGCATGTCAATCAGGCCGCGAAGTACCTGATTCGCGAGGATGCCTCTACGTTTCATACCTACTATATGGATGTGAAGACGGGTGAACCGCGTTACGGCAATACGCAACAAGGTTATGCGGATGACTCCTGCTGGTCACGCGGGCAGGCATGGGGAATTTACGGTTTCCTGCTGAGTTTCATTTATACCGGCGACAGAGAGATGGTGGCGCTTTCAAAAAGGCTGGCCAATTACTTCCTGAACCGCCTGCCGGAAGATGCCGTCTGTCACTGGGATCTGGCGCTGGTCGACACTGACGCACTGCGGGATTCTTCTTCGGCAGCCATTGCCGTCTGCGGGCTGCTTGAGCTGATTAAACATCTGCCGGTCACCGATCCGGATCGCGAACGTTATCAGCAGTGGGCGATGCGCATCATGTCTTCGCTGGGTAAACACTATCTGGCAGGGCGTGACGAGCCAACCAACGGGCTGCTCAAACACTCGGTGTACCATCTTGCCAGCGATAAAGGGGTGGATGAATGCTGTAGCTGGGGGGATTATTTTTACGTCGAAGCGTTGATGCGGTTTAGTCAGAGCTGGAAGTTGTACTGGTAGATTGGTGTTGCCCTCTCCCCAATGGTTGAGGTATCCCCGCAAAAATGCGAGCACGGACTGTTCCCTCTCCTCTTTGGGGAGAGGGTAGGGTGAGGGGGAATATGCGGCTCTGAGGGTCGTTCCGTTCACCTTATTTTCCTTGCTTTTCTGTGACGCCAGAACCGGTGAACGTGCCAGGGTGGTTCACCGTCACCACCCTGGCGACCCGGGCTCCCGGCCAGGAAAATCGCCGCTGGCGCGGTCCACTTAGCGTATTCCTTCAGGCTAATCGGGGACGGGCGAAGGTAACGTCCCTGTAAAGTCGCCCTCGCCGCGCATCCCTGCGCGTCGCCCCGGCCTTACGGATACGCTTCGTCGATTTTCAGCCGGACCCAGCCGTCGCTTTAACTATTGTGTTCTCATGGCGCAGTGTTATCGCTGCAAAATGGAATATTATTGGGGATCTCTCAGCCCTTGAGGGAGAGGGCAGGGATGAGGGTGAGACCCAAGGGCGATGTTAAACCCTTTACCCCTTCAGCAGTGACAGCACCAGTTCCGGCGTGCTGTTCGCCTTCACCAGCATTTCGGCACTGGCCTGTTGCAACAGTTGCGCACGCGTCATGGCCGACACTTCGGTCGCATAATCGGCGTCTTCAATACGTGAACGGCTGGAGGCGATGGCGCCGGTGGCGCTGTCCTGGAGGTTTTGCACCGATTCAAGGCGGTTCGCCACGGCACCCAACTGCGTGCGGCGGGTGTCGATCCGGTTGATAGCGCGGTCGAGCGTGGCCAGTGGATCATTCGGGTTGCGCAGGCGAATCCCTGAACCCACTTCTGAAATGTTCATCACCGTGTGGTTGGTGGCGGTATCGGTACTGGAGGACATGCTGGGGGTGTAGTAGATCTGCACATCGCCCACGCCGTTGAGCGTTTTCAGCAAATACGGGTTGGTCGGCGTATTGCGAACCACCAGGGTGGCGGTCTTCGATGTGCCGCTGCCGGGCAGATCCATATAGTAGTTACCGTCGCTGTCCAGGCGCAGCACGTCGTTAAAGGTCTTGCCTTCGGCGTCAGTGTAATTGACCTGCACTTTTGCCGGGTCGAGCGTCACGTACGAGGTGCCGCTGACGCTGGTGACGGGCGTAAAGCTGTTTGCCAGGGTGGTGCTGGTGGCTGTTACGCTCAACGAGGTCGTGGTGCCGTTCGAGGTGGCGGTAAACCTGGCCGGGTAGTACTGCAAATTGCCGCCGTTGTTCACTTCCATCACGTACTGGCTGCCGGACTTCATCAGCCTGCCCGCTACCGTGTTGCCATTGGCATCGGTAAAGGTCGAGGGCACCGTGCTGCTGTCCACCGCAGGGGTAGTCGTGACGCTGGTGGGCAGGGTGGTAAATTCGAAATCTTCTTTGCCGGTCGCGCTGGTCATCTGCGCCGTTACCGCGCCGGATGGCCCAAAGGTCAGGCTCGCGGGGAAGTAAGTATCACCCTGCTGAATATAATACTGGCCGTTATCCTGAGTAAGCGTGCTGCCACTGACCGCCGCGCCGTTGGTGTCGAACACATTAAGGGTGGTAATGGCGCGAGAAGGGATCTGACCCGCAGCGCTATAGGCTGCCGTGCTGCTGGTCTCACTGACTGCAATAGCTCCGGTTCCTGTCTGGGTGTCCCAGCTTGCAGAGTAGTTCGCCCGGTAATAGGCCGGTTTGCCGTTCGCATCATTGCCCTGAATGTAATACAGATTATCCGTGCCCCTGACCAGCTGCGGAGACGTTAACGTGGTGGCATAGCTCACGCTAATGGCGGGATTGCTGAGCGACATCGCGCTGGCACTGCCCACGTAATTGTTAACATCAGACACGGAGCCGCTGAGGCCGCTGATAATCAGGTCTTTCAGCCCCAACTCATCCACGCTGAAGCCGGGGGAAGATAAGTCGAGGTCGATTTTCTCGTTGTCGTGCGTCCCGACCTGAAACCCCATCTTGCCCGCGCTGCCGTCCAGCAGATGAATGCCGTTGAAGTTAGAGGTGGAATTAAGCTGGTCGATGGCTTTCAGGTTGAGGTTAATCTCCGCCTGAATGGCATCTGAATCTTCCTGCGAGTTAATGCCGTTCAGCCCCTGCACCGCCAGTTCACGGATGCGCTGCAGGCGGTTGTTGATTTCATCGAGTGCACTTTCTGCCGTCTCCACCATTGAGAGCCCATCACCCGCATTGCGCTTCGCCTGCGCCAGCCCGCTTTGTTGACTGGCGAGACGGTTGGCAATCGCCTGCCCGGCCGCGTTGTCACTGGCGCTGTTGATACGCAGACCGGAACCCAGGCGACGGATAGACGCATCCAGCTCAGATTTGCTCTTAGCCGCCTGATTCTGGTTGTTTAGCGATGAAAGGTTAGTTTTGAGACTGATCATTAGCCTGCTCACGAAGAAATCCCTGGTATGAGTTATCGGCATCGCCCTGCTTTCTTTAGGGCAATAATTTTACTTAAGCGAACCTTATGTGATTGCAAAGAAGATTAGGCTGATAGAGCGAAGAGATTCATCGATTAGCGACATTTCATATCGCCATTAATAAACTTAGTGGGATTAACATAATGAAAACGGTCTGACCTACAAAAAAAGGTAGGGCGGAAAGGCAGCGACCAACGTGTGGTGTTTGTCACTCCCCCCGGAGAAATCGTTGCGGGCATATTCTTCGAAATGCATCCAAAAACAGAGGATAATTGGCGTTTTGCTTTTCTTGACTGCTGGAATAATGGTGCGGTTATGACTGAAAGCTTCGCCGCTGCCCGGCGAGGACTTCGGCGCTCATCTTCCAAAAAGAGAATTGACGATTGAACACTCCAGCGTCAGCCGATACGTTGCCCGCGTCCGAAGCAACGTTCCCTCCAGCGGCCCATTTTTTCGGACTCGCCCCTTTTCTGCGTATGAGCATTGCCGGCATTGATTTCACTGCCCATACCCAGGAGATGATTGCGAAGGCGCAGGATAACCCTGACGACGCCATGCTGTGGATGAACCTGTCCACGGCGATGATGAGCCTCAAGCACGAAGAGCTTGGGCTGACCATTCAGGATCAGGCGCTGGCGCAACAGCGCATTTACGTGCGCCCTGCCGCTATCCAGCCTGCAAAGCTGCGTTTGCTGATGCTGGTGGTGCCGGGCAACCTCTCCGCCAACGTGCCGCTGGACTCCCTGCTGGAAAACAGCGACGTCGACCTCATTTACTACTTCGTTGACCCGCACGGCGCCGAGCCGCTGGCCTGGGCGATCCCCGAGCACGACCTGACCATGGTGGCCATCGGTGCCAGCGACGACACCCGCGAGCTGATCGTTCGCCTGGAGCACAAACTCACCGACTGGCCGACGCCGGTGATTAACGCGCCGCAGTATGTGTTCTCGTCTGAGCGCAACACCGCCAGCCTGCTGCTGCAAAACGTGCCGGGCCTGCAAATCAGCCCGGCGCTGCACATCACCCGCACCGAGCTGGACGAGGTCGCCGCCGGCAACCTGATGCTGTCGGACGTGGTGGCGGGGCATCAGTTCCCCATCATCCTGCGCCCGGTGGGCACCCACGGCGGGCACGGTCTGCAAAAGCTCGACACCCCGGCGGAAGTGGCAACCTATCTGGCTGAGATGAACGAGACGGTGTTCTTCCTCTCGCAATTCATTGATTACAGCGGCGATGACGGCCAGTTCCGCAAGTACCGCGTGGTGCTGATTGATGGCAAGCCGTACGCCTGCCACATGGGCATTTCATCCCACTGGATGATTCACTACGTCAATGCGGGCATGTACGAAGACGCGGCTAAACGTGCGGAAGAGGCGGTGTTCCTTAACAACTTCGCCGAGTTTGCTGAGCGTCATAAAGCCGCGCTGGACGCCATTTACCAGCGTACTGGCCTCGATTACCTCGGTATTGATTGTGCAGAAACCAAAGACGGGCAGTTCCTGGTTTTTGAAATCGATCCGGCCATGGTTATTCACGCAATGGATGACGACGTTCTGTTCCCCAACAAACAGATCCCGATGCGTAAAGTAACCGATGCATTTCGTAACCTGCTGCTTGCGCGGGTTAACTCTTAATTCACATGTTATTGAGTACTCTGGAAAAATTATGTCATTAAATCCAAAGAACGCCCTTAACTTCTCCGGTGGGCCTGGTGCGCTGCCGGAAGTGGTTTTGAACCAGGTTCAGCAGTCGATCATCAACGTGCCGGAAGTGGGTCTGTCGATCCTCGGCATCAGCCACCGTTCCGAGTGGTTTGAAAACGTGGTGCGTGAAACAGAAAACAACATTCGCACGCTGCTTAACCTGCCGGATGATTTCCACATCCTGTTCCTGCAAGGGGGCGCAACCCAGCAGTTCTCCCAGGTGCCAATGACCATGCTGCGCGGTAAAAAGCACGCGGCGGAGTACCTGGACACCGGTTACTGGAGCCGTAAAGTGGTGACCGAAGCCATGCGCGAAGGCCCGGTGAAAGTGGTCTGGAGCGGTGAGAGCGACGGTTATCGTCGTCTGCCGAACGACGGCGAAGTGACCTTCTCCCCGGACGCGCCGTACATTCACTATGTCTCCAACGAGACGGTGGAAGGCCTGCAATTTAACCGCGTGCTGGGCCATGACCACGTGCCGCGCGTGTGCGACATGTCTTCTGACTTCCTCTCCAAACCGTGCGAAGCGGATAAGTTCTCGCTGATTTATGCCCACGCGCAGAAGAACATCGGTCCGGCAGGCGTGACCATCGTGCTTATCCGCGACAGCGTGGTACAGGCGGGCACCAAAGAGCTGCCTGCGTTCCTCGACTACCGTCGCCAGATTGAAGCGCACTCTAACCTCAACACCCCGCCGGTCTTCGCCATTTACGTGGTGCTGCTGGTGACGCGTTGGTTGCTCAACGATGTGGGCGGCGTGGAAAAAATGGGTGAAATCAACCGCGTGAAAGCTGACCTGCTGTACAGCATTCTCGACAACAGCGACGATTTCTATCACTCCTGGGCCGCACCGGAGCACCGTTCTGATATGAACGTGGCGTTCACCCTGCCGACCAAAGAGATCGAAACTGCGTTCTTCGAAGAGACCCGCGCCGCAGATTTCTCCGGCCTCGAAGGCCACCGCGCCATCGGCGGCGTGCGCGCATCTATCTATAACGCCCTGAGCGTAACGGCAGTTGAGAAACTCGCCGACTTTATGCAGGACTTCCAGCGTCGCCACCGCAAATAAGCGGCAGCGGCAGCAAGACAGGACAGGGACGTTCTGTTGAAACCGGAGGCGAGTGCTAAAGGTTTGTCGCTTTTGTAGGTCGGATAAGCGTAGCGCCATCCGACGTGTTCCGGTTGTTCGGTAAAACCGACCCACCGGGCCTCGATGCCGGAAGATGTGTGTAGGTCGGATAAGCGTAGCGCCATCCGACGTTTTCCGGTTGTTCGGTAAACCGACCCACCGGGCCTCGATGCCGGAAGATATTTGTAGGTCGGATAAGCGTAGCGCCATCCGACAATTCATTAGCACGAACGTTTAAGGCTTACCTGCACGTTGCCAGGTTTTACGTTGGCTGGGTTGACTCCCTCGCTCTCAAGTAAGCCCTGGAAAAAAGTCTCGCCATCAACGCTATTTCCGGCCGCGATATCTTCATTTGCGCGCTGGATTTTGGCTTTCAAATCCTGACGCTTTTTGCTTCGTCATCCCTGTCCATCAGAATGAAGATTCCAGTAATCTGGTTAGATCAGGTAACGGAGGGACTTTGGTGTTTGAGGGTGCCACATCCTGTTTTTCGGCCTGCACCGCCGCTTTAATTCCCTCTAACCACTGACGCGCTTCTTTTAATTCCGCCGTTAACGTCTCTTCCTTATCCGTAAAAGCCGTCAGCACGATGCAGCCATTCATCGCCCGCAGCGTGTAATGCTGCCCGGTATCAAACCCCACCTCCCGCAACCACTTGCCGGAAATCGTCAAACTCGGCGAACTTTTATCACGACCTCGCGGGCGATATCCCACAATTAACTCACGCGAGGTTCCAGTGGTCGTAATGTCCAGGTTAGAATGCAAATCAGCCATAATCAACTCCTTGATAGTTGGTGAGGTTAGACGCTCCGGTGGTGCTAGAACACCATTGGAGCGTTGATTGACCAGGTGGCTTAGGTGGCCTCCTATGTAATTTAGATTAAAAAATAGGTGGCCTCATGTCAATCATATCGCGCGAAAAAAAACCAAAAGGTGGCGGTCAGTCACCACAGTTCAAAATGCGTATTGATCCGGCATTGAAAGAACAACTTGATGCCGTAGCGGCAGAAGAGGGTGTAAGTCTCGCCAGTTGGTTAAAGGAACTGGCGAGGGAGGCGTTGCGGGGTAGGGGAGTAGAGCCAAGGGGCTAATCGGTAGTAAACCTTTTATATGAGATCGAGAATAAGCCATCAATATATTTTGTTCTTACTTTAATTTTCATATTTTCAGAAGGCTTCTGGTTTTTACGAGTAGGGTATTTTAATCGTGCTATAACCTCACTAGAGTTTTCCCTCTCAATACTTGGAAGAGATTCGAGTCCAAATCTATTATGGCCATAGTATGCAATTGCTAAATATATTTTCCCAAATAGTACTTTGTCTTTGAAATGGAAATTTATCATAACAGAAATTAGCTGCTCTCTAATTTTTCTGTAAATACTAATTTTATATTTTCTTGTTATGGTTCTTACTAGTTGCTGTTCAATTGTGCTACCGCCTTGCAATTCGCCCATGAATATTTTTTTAATTAAGCAGCGGACAATTGCAATCGGATCCACCCCATAGTGGTAATTATTTCTATGATCTTCTGCAAGAATGAGTTTATAAAATAAGATGTTCGGAACACTTGAAGTTAGTACCATGTTTTTGCTGATGAATTTTTTACATATTATATAATCATTGTAAACTTCACCTCTTTTAAGCAAGAACAGAATACAAGCTGATAGTATATATGGAGTCGACAGAAGTAAAATCAAAAACCTCATAGAGATTATCTCAAATAAATCTTGTATCCTGAATTATGGCGATGCCTGAAGAATCAGCCGCCGTAGTGTAGAAACTTCCCATCATTGATTTTTTACTAATTTTTGGCATCGTGATTACTATTGTGGATGCTCTTAGATGCCCATTAATTTCAATTAAAATGGTTAGTTTATTTTTCCCGAAATATACTCTTTGGATACTGCCATGTATAGTGCCTTGGTTTCTGTTTTTTCCGGTATATACTCTTCGTTTCCCGTCATTTTCAATATCATGAGTCTTTTCAATATATCCGGTTATACTATTGTTACCATAATCAATTATATTGAGGGTGTAAAATGAAGTTAGCCCGATGTATGGATTATAACTTGATTTTTCTGTTTTTAATGATAAATAAAATACATTAGTTAGAGTGGGAGGTTTTTTTATAATATCTTTTATGAAAAATAAGATAGCACCAGTAAAAACTATCACAAGTATACCTGCTGCTAAGCTTCCGTAATTATTTGATAGTAGTCCGAATTGATGTATCGATTTTATTATATCATAGAAAATGTCCATTTTATTTCCTGCTAGATATTTTATTTTAAATAAATCGAATGAAAGCATTTTGGCGGAAGATCACAGGAGTCGAACCTGCCCGGGATCGCTGGCGACCCCATCTGGATTTGAAGTCCAGCCGCCTCACCGGAGACGACGATCTTCCGCGCCTCGATTGCTACATGGAGGCGGGGCGCATTATAGCCACTTTCAAGTGCTAACCACATCCCCCATCACACTTTTTTCTCACTCTGCGGAGTGAAATTTTACGTATTTGAGATAAATCTTTACCTTTTCCGTGGGTTGCGATTCCCGCTTATTTTGCGGGAGGGTGTTTTTGCGTTGAGAAAAGGTAAGTGCGTAACGTAAAAAGGTTTTTTTCTGGGCGAGGGAGAGGATCTTTTTACCTTAAGCGGAGGGGGATTGAAAGTTGTAAGGTACCCCCTCACCCGGCTCTCTCCCCAAAGGGGCGAGGGGGAAAATCAAGGCCCCCTCTCCGTTTGGGAGAGGGGAAAGACACTACTTCTGCTGCGATACCCACACCAGCATCTTCAGGCTCGCGGAATAGTAATCATCCTGCGCCGTAATCTGCGGTTCGCTCACGGGTTCATTCAGAACCAAATCACGCACGGCCAGCAGGCCGTCGTTCATGTTGTACGGTGAGGTGTCGTTAGTGGTCACGTTCACCCACGCCGGAGTGCGGCTGCGGTTGTAGCCCTGCCACCAGGCGCGCCACGGGGTTAACAGCGTGCTCTGTGGGTTCCACCAGGCGATATACAGCGGAACGCGGATGGCGTCGTAGCTCGTGCGCGGCGGCCACTCTTTGGCAGGCGTCAGCTTGCCATCGGCAGAGAGCGCCACCCAGTCGGTGGGCAGGCGCGACTGACCAAAGCTCATCTTGCCAAGCAGCGTCGAGCCATCGCGAATAAGGTCACGCCACACGGTCAAATGGCTGCGGTTGGCAAAGTCCTGCCACGCCGGGAAAATAAAATACGACGGGTTCAGGTTCACATAGCTGTTGAGGTTGAAGCCCTTTGCCCCTGGCAGCATCACCCGGTAGCCTGCAAAGTTAATCACCGTATGCTTAATGAGCGCCTGAGTAATAGCGTCAGACGCCGTGGCGTAGCTGTTGTCATTCCAGCGCTGGCTGGCTTTTAACAGCGCCCAGGCAATCATCGCATCGCCGTCGGTGGCATCGTTTTTATCAACGATCGGATCGGCTTCAACCGGGTTGTAACGCCAGTAAAAGAGACCGTTGTCTTTGTTTCTCAGCGTCTTGTTGGTCCAGCCCCAGATGCTGTCAAAGGCGGCTTTGTCGTTGCTGACCACCGCCATCAGCATGGCGTAGCTCTGCCCTTCCGAGTGAGAGACGTTGTTATTGCCGGTGTCCACAATACGGCCATCCGGCATCAGGAAGCGGGCTTTGTAGGTGTCCCAGGCTTGCCCCGCCGAGGCGAACGACGAAAACAGCACACTCACCATCATCACCATTGCAGGTATCACGCGTTTAAACATAAACAGACTCATTGTGGGTTAGCGTAGCGGAACGTCACGTCCGACACGGAATAGAGCCGCTCACGGCTGAAGGCGACGTGCGAACCGCCACCCTGACCCAGCAGCCAGCGGGAATAGAGACCCTCAAGTATGGCGCAAAAAGCGTAGCACCAACGGGTCTGGCTGTTTTCATCGCGGGAGACGGGCAGCGCCTGGTGGTGGAAGCTCATGCCGGTGTCACTGGCTTCAATATCGATAAAGCCCCAGTTGAATTGCGCCAGCTTCGCGTTGATGTTGGCTTCCAGCTCGCCCACGGTCTCGGAACCCGGCAGCGGGAAACGCTCCGCCATCGCCTCGCCCATCTGGCGCAGAAAAGGCTGGCTCTCCGCTTCCCCGACGTTGCGCACCATGCCATCAATCATCACGGTCAGCAGATCAAACCAACCTGCCGGGGTTTGTTGCCCCTGAAAATAGGTGTGCAGCAAAGGATTCGCCGTTATTGATGTCATTATTTGTCTCCCAACATATAGCGGAAATAGATCCCGGCGGTGCTTTCGTTGTAATTGCCGAAGGTGTCGTAACCCACTTTTCCGCCCACGGTCATATCTTTGTTGACGTTGTAATCCACCCCGCCACGGAAGGTGTAGCCAATGCCGTTTTGCGACGAGCCTTTGTACTGCGCTTCTTTGGTGAAGCCCAGGTCGGCCAGTTGCTGCAACATTTTCTGGGCATCAGGATCGTTCGGGAAGTAGTCGCTCTTATCCTGGGTATAGGACTGATAG
>Ga0105244_10002806_pt1 | contig 12934 bp, 14 predicted proteins | sample KBSM44metaG_FD_80423 | JGI IMG/M metagenome (GOLD analysis project Ga0105244, IMG submission 80423) | Miscanthus rhizosphere microbial communities from Kellogg Biological Station, Michigan, USA - KBS M4-4 metaG | ecosystem: Host-associated > Plants > Roots > Rhizosphere > Soil | place...
CTCTAGAGTCTGGCGCCCAAGCTGCGCCTTGGGCTGTTGCGACAGATTTGCGATTTGCTCGCATCATCCTGAAGGCCACGGAACCAGCAGGCCCGCCGCGACAGTTTTTATTCTCTAAATCCACCACCCTCTGTTCGTGAGAATTAAAACCTTCGCTTGCGAATTTAAGCTGTTGCGGATCGCTGATAAGTTGATTCGCAACATATTTACAGCGACATATGTATTTCTGTCATTGGCAAACCCATCCGTAGGGTCTGCCACCTGCTGAGCAGAAGCCTGTGCATCCCACCGCAACGTTTGAGCCGCTCGCACAGTTTGAGTTTGGGTTAAAGCCAGTCGTAGGGCCCCAGCAACCGCAAGGCTGGGTTACCGCGCCACTCGGCATGCCGCCCGGAATTGGCATCGGTTCAGGCGCGGGTATTGGCATCGCAACTGTGGAAACCGAGCTAGAAACCTCTTGGCCTGGGCGCTCCCGCTGGGCCCACGCAAAGAAAGCATTCCCTTTCTCGTAAGCTTCGTCTTCAACGCTGTTGGCGTTTCGGGAATAGCGCACGGCAAAACTGCTGACCCCCCAGTTACGGTATTGATCAACATGTGTTAACTCATGTGCCCACAACGAAGGATCAGCAGCGCCTCCTTGATCTCTGAAAACTACTACGTCAATCAAGGTGACTGCATTTGCAGCCCCCCCCTGTTCAAGAAGGCGGGCCAGGTTCACAAACCCATTATCCCCGATCTTGAATCTGACCTGATTCATGGACTCCTCCGAAGCGTACCCTGTGAGGTCTCTCCGGATGCTGTCCGGTATAGGAGCAGAGCCATTGATTGCCGTGTCCCGCGAAGCCCGGATGGCTTGCTCTAGGATCGGACCAGTCAATAAGTTAGCTTGTAGTTCGTTCAGAGCATTCGCGACATCCTGGACGGCCTTTTGCGCCGTAGCACCTCCTTGATTAACGATGATTTGACCTTGTCTACCCAGGTTTTCAGGGCTCATCCCGCCATGCTGCAAGTTGCAGGCAACGTCCAAGACACCGCCACATGCCATGACCGGCGATGTGAGGAGAGATAAGGCTAATCCGGCCACTAGGCGCCGCAGACGGTTATTGGGCTTGAATACACGCATAGGTATCCCCTTCAAACAATTTCATCCACGCTAAAGGGGGACAGCAAAACTCCGATTAATCGCTGGACGATCCACCGTTGAGTCGGTTCATGATGAACTGCTTGCTCTACTGGTGTTAGTTCCGCTCTTTCTGTTTGTCAATCTAAGGTGATCTGAAATCTGAAAGTGGTTGATGATCATTGCTCTAGTCGCTGGCTTCATCGATGACAGCTTTAATTCTCTAGCGCATCAGTACGAACCGGCGTTTTGGTCAATTGCGACAGTTTCGCGCTTCCTCCATAGGAGGCTGAAACCTGCGCATTCCGTGTACCGATTGGGCACCGGCGACCTGACGTGCCGGTTGGCTTTCAACCCTCGGTATGGTCCCGAAAGTTACGCGGCCCCACAAAACGCATCACCACCAAACTTGCTAGCATTCCAACCGCACTGCCGAGCAGCAGCCAAGCGCCAGGAGCGATTGCGGGGCTGTCCGCGAGCAGACCCAACCCGCCTGCAAATGCAGCACAACCAACAGACCTGAAGAACGGCTTGGTCTTCAACCGAAGAGGAGTGAGCTCGTCGACTCCTCGCTCGACTTCCTCCGCACCGGCTGCGGTCTGTTGTCTGATCGACTCGTTGAGCTCAATCAGGTCTAGCGTCCGCTCGTCTTCCGCTGTCGTATTCTGCTCTCGGTGTAAGCGCCGCTCGTAAACTGCATTCCGGACTATCAACTCATTAGGCAGTCCTGGTACGGAATTCCATTGGCATGTTTTGACGCCATAAGCGCTGAGAAATCGAGTAGAGACATGCGGTCGTTTTAGTATTTGAAGATATCGCTGATCAAGCACAACGACCCACTCATCCCTTTCATCACTGGGCGCGACGATCATCATCCGCTCCGCGGCGGGGTATTTTGCTTCACTGACCCAGGCAGCAATTGATGGCTGCTCGTGCCTTCGCATCAACGCGACACGGTGCTTGCCTTCGTGCGCAAAGAAAATCCCCAGTGCGGGATACCAGATATACAGCACATCATCCGGTGTGCAGAAGTCACTCTTGTATTTGGTGATCCTTTTCCAGACCTCATTGTCACTGACGTCCTCAGGAAATCCCCCAATGCTGGAGCCGACGACGTAGCGAGGATCCACGTAGGCACGCACGGCCCGCTGTTGCAGGTCCTGCTCCCAATTCAAGAAAGGCAAAATCAGCCGCATAAAATCGCTTGGCCAATATGCACACGTATTACCGCGTGCCGAGGCCATCCAGTCATCCTGAAGAGCCTGGCTCGGTCCACTTTTGGAGAGCCTGTCTAACGTGATTTTCAGATCACACAAATTTCGGACTTCCCGCTCAAGGGCGTCCGGTACCGTCGATTGCAACAAGTTCAGCGGTTCATCATTCTTCACGCACATGCCGCCTCACATTCCATGCCGACTTTCGAGCTCGGGGCACGCAGTCCTTTCGGTGGGTCGAAGGAAAAACGCTTACAGGACTGGTCCCGCGTCCGTAACGGATTGTCACCTTGGCTCCTTGATTGGTAGTCCGAATTTGACTCGCGTATTCGGGATCGTTGGCGTCTGTTCGTGACGCTGCCGCTGGCTATAGGTTGACTGTTCGAATAATACGGTTAGCGCCTGGCAATAGTCGTCCGACCTATCACCATACGTAACTTACCCCTTAATCAGGTTGATATCCCGATTTTCAGCGATCGGCTTCGCACCGCTTCGCGGGTCGTTTCCCTTGCCATTTTTTCCCTGCGCTAGCGCCTTTCGGCGCGTGGAATTTGTGGCGAGTGCCCTTCAGTGTATGCTGCGCCTATATACTGTACATTCATACAGGCACCATATGAACGATATCGCCATCCTCGGGCGCGTCCGCCTCGAAATTCCCGACGCGACAATCCCCTACTTCACGTCGACGCTGAGTTGCGGCTTTCCCTCTCCTGCAGAGGATCTGATCGAGGAAATGAGCTCGCTAGACGAACTCGCCATCTCGAACCCACCGGCAACCTACCTGGTGCGATGCGCCGGCGACTCCATGATTGATGCGGGCATCTATGAGGGAGACGTCATTGTCGTCGACAGATCCAAAAAGGCTGTCAACCGATCGATCATCGTTGCTGTCTTTGAGGGTGAGTTCATCTGTAAAAGATTAATTTTTAGCGCCGGTAGCGTTCTCCTATGCCCTGAAAATAATAATTATTCTCCAATTGTCATTAAAGACATCGAGAGCTTAGTGGTCTGGGGTGTCTGTACTTTCAATCTGCATAAGCTATCCACGATATGAACCGGAAGGCGTTCATACTTATTGATGCCGACAATTTTTACTGCTCCTGTGAAAGAGTTTGGCGGCCAGAACTCTGGAATAAACCAGTGGTCGTCGCTGGAAGTGGTGATGGTTGTGTTATTGCTCGTAGCCCTGAGGCCAAATCTCTCGGAATCAAGATGTCCGCCCCAGTACATCTAGTCCGGGAAGAACATTGGCGCTCTGGACTTGTTATCTGTTCCGCAAACTTTCCCCTCTATGGTGACTTGTCCTCAAGGATGATGCGCACTATCGCGACCCTTGTGCCAGCCTTGACCGTCTACTCAATCGACGAGGCTTTTTGTTTATGCGATGGGATGAGTGATGACCAGTTACACCAGGTGGCTGTGCAGATCCGCGCAAGGGTCTTGGCATGGTGCGGGCTTGGTACTGGCGCTGGAATTGGCCCTACTCCAACCCTGGCAAAGCTCGCCTCCTACGCTGCCAAGCGTGTGACGAAAACCGGGCTGGTCAACCTAATGCAACCCGAAGACCGGCTCATGATGCTCCACCTTGCGCCCGTCTCTGAGGTTTGGGGAATTGGACCATCCGTAACTGAGAAGCTCCGTCTGATGGGGATAAACACCGCGGCGCAATTCGCTCAGCTCCCGCGTCACGTTGTTGAACGAGAGTTTCCTGTCACTGTCCTGAGGACCCAGCTAGAGCTCAATGGCATCTGTGCCGTCCCTCTGACTGGAAACGACGGAGTACGTGACATGATCAACGTCTCCCGCAGCTTCACTGCGAGAATTGAGTCGGAGGAAGATTTGGTTGCTGCGACGGTGGATTTTGCCGCTCGGGCTTCGGCAAAACTGAGGAAACAAGGTTCGGTGGCATCCGCCATGCGGGTCTATGCGCGAACAAGCCCCTTTGACAGTAAGCAAGCACCATACGCTAAAACGGTGACCGTTCCTTTCTCTCAGCCGGTGGCTGATGCTCGGGTCTTCGCTCGCAGCGCCGGACAAGCCGCACGATCAATTTACAGGCCTGGCGTTCGTTTTTCTAAGGTGGGGATTCTGCTCATGGGGCTACAGTCAGCAACGGAAATGCACCAGCAAGACATGTTCGGATATGACGCTGGCGCGGAGGAGAGAGTAATGGGGGCAATGGATCTGATAAATGCCAAATACGGTCGAGGTACCGTAAAGCTTGGACGTTCGATTCTGTCGGCCGAAGCAGAAAGCCGCGGCAAAAACATCAGCCCCGCTTTCTCGTGCCGGATATCAGATTTGAAATTGGTTTACTGACAGGAACTGCTGCGCACTACTGCAAGCAGCAAGCTGCTTGTCCCTGTCCATTTCCCTTCGGGCTGCGACCTCAGTCCTTCTTGCTGAACACAAGAGCAAGGTGGTTCCGCTGAGGTGCAGTCTTACCCCACGCCTCCTCAATACGTTTCTTCGCATGGACTTGTGCCGGCATTAATGGCTGGTGACCGTGGTCCAGACATTCTAGGGCGGTGCCTTGACCTGCCTCCTCCAGATAGCGGTACGGCTCTTCTATGAACGTCGCGAAAGGGACGCTCGTTATCCGGCTTACCCTGGCTTCACAGTAAATGTCTGCCCACAGGTTTAACTCGTTACGACCTATGGTGATTTGGGTACCAGCATCGCCTTCGTTGGACATATGGTTTCCTTATGGTTTGAGATGGCCAAAGCCTACATCAGGTCAGCGAAATGCAACCCTAGATGGGAGGGTTGGCATTGACCCTACGCTGCAACTCGAGCAGCTGCTTACGCGCCTTCATGTTCAAGACCAAAGCCTCCCGAAGCATTGCGAATTTTGGCTCGTATTGGTGAAACAGCTGCTGAAGCCAATAGTCCGCTTTTCTGATAACCGCGTTCGGATTGTATGTGTAGCCATCCCCTTTTCTGATTACCTCCTGCCGCTGCCTCTTACCACCTCCAGGCTTGTCGGAAAAAATAATTCGCGTCCATACGATAGACACCGAGCCTTCCCTGTTTGTCTTCACCTGAACGCTCCGATAGAGAAGCTTGCCCTCGTCCTTGGCGTCCTGGATGAATGCATCTTTCAACCGGAGCGCTTCGGTTCTGAGCTGGTCATGGATTGCATCGCACTCCTTAATCATCGGCAGGTAACGGGCACTCAGCTCACCGCGAATAGCAGCGCCAGTGATAGGTTCGATCATTTCACTACCCTTATAAGAGAAATCCAGCTCCCCACATTTCCCTTATTAGGGTCGACATCAAACAGCGCCGAGCAACAAGGGAAAGGAGGTACATGCACTATTACGATTTCCTTCATCACATTTCCCTTATAAAGGAAATTCAAATGAAAAAAATAAAATTGTAAGCAAATCGTATCGTCATTTCTCTTATAAGGGAAATACAGATCAGTGTGTGAATTCCAAGCGGCCAAGGTCAAACCACCCGTTTTTCAGAAGTCTGCGGTGCATTTCGAACGATTTTTTGACTTCCCAGCCATGGGGGCGAATTGGGGGGTTGCATATCTGGAATCGATGGCAGGATTTGAACGTAGGACGTTTGTAGACCGTTTGTTGTTTGCCGGATTGCCGACGTCATTGCGTAAACGTTTTTTGAAACCCATCGAGAGATGTCGATCGTCGACCGATTGTCGACCGATTGCCATAACGACTTTTCAGAGTATTTAACCCAAGCAAGGCGCTAAGGAGCACCATGGCCACTAAACAGAAAGGCACCCAACCATTTGTCGTGGGATTGGATATCGGCTACTCGAACGTCAAGCGCGTTTCTGGCTATGCCGACGATAACGATCCCGAAGTCGTCGTTCGTCCAGCACAAGCGGCCCCCATGAGCAGCCTCAATGGCAATTCGACGCTTAAGGAAGGTGAGCACTTCGTGCACGTCAATAACGTGCCATGGGTTGGATTTGTTAGCCCTGGTCGGGCAGGGGTGAAACGAGAGCTTCATGCTGATTACCCTGCGACAGATTTGTACAGAGCACTGTTTAACGCATCCATCAGCGACGCCTGCAAGGATGGCCGGACTGAAATCGATCACCTCATCACTGGCCTACCTGTAAATCAATCACGCAACCCAGACCTGGTTGAGCGGCTGACCAAGCAGCTCACGGGAACTCACGTGGTCGCACCTAAACGCGAAATCACCGTGCACAAAGTCACCGTGCTGCCTCAACCGGTGGGCATTCTCAACCACATTTATGCATACCATCCTGACGCCGAAATTTTGGATGAGTCGGTCGTTCTCGTCCTCGATCCGGGCTTCTTCTCTGTAGATTGGGTAGTTTTCCGCCGCGGGGACATTGTGCGGGATTCATCGGACTCCTCTATGGATGCGATGAGTGCACTCCTTGATGCCGTTAACGCCGAAATTGCCAAAGACTTCGGAGGTAACGGTCCAGGGCGAGACAAAATCGAAATCGCCCTGCAGAGCGGCAAGCAATACGTCTACTTGTATGGTGACGCCGTTGAGCTTGCCCCCTACATCCAGCGAGCATCCGCAGTCGTCGCACCGAAAGCGCTTCTCAACATGAAGCAGCAAATGCGCTTTCTCGAAGGCGAGGCAATTGACTATGTGCTGTCCGGCGGGGGCGGCGGCGAGTACTACCTTGACGCTGCAAAGGACGTATTTCCACGCTCTAAGGTGTTATCACCTCCTGCGCCAGTTGCCCCAGTGGCCTCTGTTGCCTATGGCTACTTCCTGCAACATCAGTAAGGGGTAGGTGATGAGTGAGATGGATGATGACGAGTCGACCCTCAAAACGCTCGTGAAGCTCACTGCGGAGTCAAAGCTTCTGTACCAGGACCTTCAGACCACACCTAAAATGCGAAGGGCCCGACGCCTCATCTATCTCGCTCAGATGGGCTTGATGGCTGAAAAAAGCATGGAGGCTGGGCATTCGCCCATAGGGCAAGGTTCTTCGGTTCAGGCTGGCCCTTCAGTAACAACCCCTGAAAAGGTCGCGGCTAATACAGGCATTACATCACTCGACAAGGGGATGATTTCTAACGAAGGAGTCCCCAACCTTGTCGCAAACCCACCAGAAAAGCTGGTGGAAGCACAGACTCAAGAGAGCGATCTGCAACCTGCATCCAGTAAAACCGCAGCCGGACCTGACGCCCCTGCCCTCCCTGCCGAAAGGGTCGTAAGCGTTGACGCAGAGCCTTCCCAGCCCAGCGTGCCAGAAACGCTGGGAGCTGTTCGGAAAAGGCGAGCGCCCGGATGGTCGGCCGACTTAACCAAACCAACATAAAAAAGGCCCGCAAGTTATTGCGGGCCTTTTTTTATAAATGTGAAATATTTGTGAATTAAAGTGCGCTTAACGAAACTTTACAAACCAGTTTCCCAATAACAATTGTATCGGGACTCTTAAGGTCGCCAGTTTCCGGCGTAACCGACACTGTTGTGCCCATGATATTTGGATTGGTAGAGGTAAGTGCAAAACCTGTGATTACAGGAGAAACCTGACGAATAAGTACTGAATTACGCATTGCAATAAGAAAAACACCTTCGTCAAGTGAATTTCTTGTTATGTCTACAAGCACAATATCATTCCTGCCAACTACTCCTGCCATGGCGTCAGTATTTACCGATACCGCTCTCGTTCTGTCAGGTGTCAGACCGTACTCAGACAATAATCGAAGTGGAATAGGCAGCGTCTTCATCACCGGATCCACACCACCTTCAGCGGGTGCATGTGGTATGAAATTCAACGTATAAGCTAAGTTTTCCGGGGTTTGTACCAATAAAGATACAGCATCTCCGGTTTCAGGTACGTCGGATCCAGTGCTGAGATATTCGACTGTTGTTTCTAATGCTCGGGCAAGAACGATCAATCGTTCTCTAGGGCAAGATGTTCCCTTATAGAGCATATTTTTCACCGTCGATTCCGCCTCCTCAATCAAATGAGCCAGCTTCGTCGCTGAAAGATCCTTCCTCTTCATCAGCTCCTGCACTCGACTAACGAAAGCCTCATGAGTTACGGCTTCAGGTGAATACTGCATTTGTGAGCGGTCCTCGACTATTGCGACCCTGGTGTCACTTCCGACGATGTAAGACTTCGTAGGATTAGGTGTAGATCAGCGTACGCAAAAGGGAAATTTATCATTTATAGGTGGGTCAATTTACACCTATTCATAGGTTCAGATCAAAACAGAAATTCTCATCTCAGCTGGGGTAGATTTACCTGATGTCAGTGTCAGATTAAGTAATATCATTTTGACGTCACAATAGTGGCCTTTAAGGCCTATGGATCCAAAAACCGCACCTTTTTTAGGGAAAACCTTAGTAGTTCCCCTGAAATCTAAGGTTTTTCCTACCGTCCGTCCGAAAAATTGACGTCATTTACACTAAATCCGGGTCAGATCGTGATGAACCATCTTGAAACATCCTGAACCACGAGTAGAATGCGCCGCATGAACAGCGTCACATTTACACAGCGGATGGGGTCAGATTGCGATGGAATGGTTCAACAAAAAGCTGATAACAGCTGTCCTTACCGGGATTGTTTGTCAGCACGCCGCGGCTTTCAGTCTGAAAGGGACCGTTTGGGAGCAGGAGGCCAACCGTCAATGCAAGGTTGACCCTAAGCTCCTCTATGCGTTTGCAATCGTTGAATCAAAGAAATACGCCAAGGACATGGTCACTCCGAACCCTTACGCCCTGAACATTTCTGAAAAACCCTACCATCCAGCATCCAAAACTGAAGCTGCAACGCTTCTGACAAATGCTTTAACTAAGACTCGATCCGTTGCCGTCGGTGCGATGCAGGTCAGTCTTCGATGGAATGGTCATCGTGTGGCAGATCCGAGTGAGCTTCTAGATCTGCGCACTAACGTTCGTGTCGGCACCGAAATTCTCTGCGAATTTCTGAAAGATGCCCACGGTGATCTGCCACTCGTACTGGGTCGGTACCACACACCTAATAAAGACTTGGAAACCGTCGCCCGTGACTATGGCCGCAGCGTAATTGCTGTGTGGCGCAACCTGATAGTCCTGGAACAAGAAGGTGCCAAATGATGGACGCATTTGCTCTTGACCTCACCCTACGTCTTGCCAAGGAATGGGCTGTCACCAACGACCCAGCGTTTAGCCGTTACTTCGATCTATCTCCGGTCGACCGCTTGTGGATCGTCAATGCCACCGATTCAGACCTTTCTGAAATATCAGCGATACCCACTTCGATCTTGTTTGTAAACGTCGGCGATTTAGGCGCTCAAGCCCCGGTATTCCGCACTCCCTCCCCTGCTGTAACAGCGATCAGCCAAATCCTAGGTGCCATCGCGGATGATCTAAAGACGCGGGGCCGAGTGGCTCGAATCAATTGGGGGATCAACAGCGAGGATAAAGCCGACTGGCTGACGAAAAGCACCATGAAGGACAGGATGCTGCTTGCAGATCAAGGGCGCGTAACCTTCTCGGCGCGAACCCCATTCAGCAAAATTCAGGTCGGTTTTCCGGATAGCAATGTGCGGATTGCCAATGTCATGCGGATTTTGTCAGGAGGCCGCCGAAGTGAATAAACAACACCTAGCGATACGCCTTCTCAAAGCCGGCATGAGTTCAGTGTTGGTAAGTATTCAAACGGGTCTCACTCCTGACCAGGTTCTGATGCCTGTTACGCAAAAAATACGCTCTATCCGAGATGTAAGCACAGCTGGATCGCTTCCTCACCTTGAAGAGATCCTGAGCGATGCAACTAAGGCTGCAGATGGCGCAGCCTTGCTCCTGCTCTACACATCAAAGGCTGTCGACTGGCAAATACAGATCGACATTGATGCCCTGGTTAACGCGCATGAGGCTTATCTTCGCGAGTACATGGCCAGTGTTGGGGCTAACGCCCCCTCCCCTCTTTCACTTGATGAGGCGTGGATTCTCACTCGAGAGCTCAGGTCCACCAGCGAAGTATCTCTACATAACAAATTAATCTGCAGCATTATGAAAGGGCGTTGAAATGGACGAATCACTTGCCAAAACCCTCGTTCACGTAGGGTTCCGTTCCGCAATCATCCGAATCCACACTGGCATGACTCGTAAGCAGGTCACAAGCCTACGTAAGCGTGAAGGCATTGTTGGTCCCTCCGAATCCGGCCCCCTTCCTAATGCAGAGAGTCTCCTCGCCAAAAAGGAGGCAACACTAGAGGCAAGCCTTTTCATGCTGGCCTACTTGATCACAGCCAAATCGCCGAGAACAACGATCGACGTCGAAGCTGTTATGGCTGCTCACTCACAGTACTACGACTGCCATGCGGCACTCCGTAATGGCCAACTCGACTTAGAAAACGTTCTTGAGATCGATGACGCGTGGGTTATTGCCCGTGACTATCGCTCCAAAGAAGTAACCATGCGGTCTTGCAGCACCTGCCACATTGAATTTGTGGTGAGCATTAATCGTCCTAAACATTGCTGCCCCCTATGCGATGGTGTCCAGGTCCGTGACCGCTTCCATTGCGATCACGCTGATCGAGCTGTCTCTAAGCGGTCTGTTGCGGAGTTGATCGAGCTCTCCCGGAAAGTTACCCAGTGGGGAAATTGGGGGTACTCCCCTTCAGAAATTCAGAAGGAGTTGGGAATCACGCAAAAGGAATTTGATGCTTGCCTAAAACTCCAAGGCTTAACCGATCCGCAGCTTCAAGGTGTGCTCGACAAGTACACAAGCGGTGACTCTCTTGTTAAGGCACTATTGAAAGACTCCCGTTCGCGGCCTGTGCCTTCTAAGGTGCTGTAAATCCATGCATGCGCCAACTGAGGAGCAGGCAGCATTTAGGAAGGCCGCAGTGGAGCTCCTAGACGCTCCGCGAGGTGTTATCAAATCAACCGCTGGCGCAGGTTGTGGAAAAACCACCGCATTAAAAGGGGCAGCTTTAGACTGCCGTAAAGCCGGCGCAAGCCGGCTTCTTGTTTTGGCATTCAGTAAAAACCTGGTCACAGACCTACAGGCTACATTCGGTGACGTTGCGTCGGTGCGAACATTCAATAGCCTGGCATTTGAATGGGCACGCAATAGCACCAATGGGCGTATCGTCGGCCAGATTTACCCTACGCATGTCATTGAAGCCTTTGATTTAAAAAGTAAAAGACTACCAATTGATCACGTTCACTTTGCAAAGGTGATCATTGGTGTGCTTTCAAATTACTGTTACAGCAGCAACCGCGAGATCAGCCGTCATCACATCCCTTCCTGGGTTCAGGATCCTGTCGCGGGTGAGCTTGCTGCAAAATATGCTCAGGTTCTTTTCAATGCCTTGAGGCCTGGCGCCAAAACCCGTTTAAACCTCCCCCATGACGTGTATGTTAAAGCCTGGCAACTCGACGGATGTAATGGGCTATCTGCATTCGATCAGGTCTACATGGACGAAGCAAACGACGCCACAGACGTCATGCTTTCCTGTCTCGCATTCGCACGCCGTGCCTGCTATGTGGGTGACGCAGGGCAACAAATCTTTTCGTTTCGAGGATCAAAAGATGCAATGCTCAAGGTTCCAGGTCGGCAATACCCACTAACCCTCTCATTCAGGTTCGGCCCACAAATAGCGAATCTCGCAAATGAAATTCTCTCGAAAAAGTCCACCCCTCCCCCAATCACGCTACGTGGAATGGCCGGTAAAGCAGGTCGCGTAGGACCGGTGCCCGCAAAGGAACCACATACCCGGTTGTTTCGCACTAATACGGGTGTTATCCGTGACGCCCTGGCTCTTGGGGATATGAGCGAGTCCTACGCTATTACGGGAGACACAAGTGACATACGGGAGAAAATCAATTCGACGTATGCCCTGATGAGGAACTCGTCAAAGGACGCAAGGCATCCTGCTTATGCCTTCTTCAAAACACATGACGATCTAGCGCAGTGGGCCGCGAGCAACCCACTATCTGAGATTGGTCTGATTTATGATCTAGCTAGAGATTACTCGGAAAGGGAGCGCGACCTGGACAAGATACTTTCGAATCGGCACCCCCCGAGTAATCCTCGAATTCAGTTAATGACCTGCATAAGGGCAAAGGGGCGAGAGTTCAACAACGTCATCGTCAGAGATGATTTCCGAACACGATCGGGCAGCGCTTTCAGATCACCCTCCCCCACACATCTGGATGATGAACTTAATCTACTCTACGTCGCTGTCACACGAGCAAGGTACTGCGTTGAGCTGCAGCCCGAGCTTTAACCAGAATCTAACAGAAAGCCCTCCGGGGCTTTTTTTTTGGCGGCATACAAGAGTGCGCTCTTTCGTAATTCCCACCATGGGAATTTTAGAGTTGAACATTTGTAGTCTGATTGTCGACCTAAAGTAGCTCTTTTGTTTCGGAGCTTCATGAGCATGAAATCCGTCATCACGATTGCCGACCGATAGTCGATCGTTTGTCGTCCGCTTGTGCCCTCCCAACTACATCAGTAAATTAAATCGGATCCGACTTAATTCCTGATAATCGCGCCGAACCTTCAACGTGATGGATTTAGAGAATAAAAACTGTCGCGGCGGGCCTGCTGGTTCCGTGGCCTTCAGGATGATGCGAGCAAATCGCAAATCTGTCGCAACAGCCCAAGGCGCAGCTTGGGCGCCAGACTCTAGAG
>Ga0105244_10002809_pt1 | contig 12928 bp, 11 predicted proteins | sample KBSM44metaG_FD_80423 | JGI IMG/M metagenome (GOLD analysis project Ga0105244, IMG submission 80423) | Miscanthus rhizosphere microbial communities from Kellogg Biological Station, Michigan, USA - KBS M4-4 metaG | ecosystem: Host-associated > Plants > Roots > Rhizosphere > Soil | place...
TAATGGTTTCCGGGTGCAGGGTGATGATGTCGGCCCCGGCGCTTGCCAGTTGGCTGATGTAATCCTGCGGGCGCGTCACCATCAGGTGACAGTCCAGCGGTTTGCTCGCCAGCTTTTTGACCTGGCTGACAAAGAACGGGGAGAGCGTCAGGTTCGGCACAAAATGGCCGTCCATGATGTCGATGTGAAAATAGTCTGCGTGGGTGTCGATAAATTCGATCTGTTCTTTAAATTTCAGCAGATCCATACACATCAATGACGGGGAAATTTTCATGCTAGCTCCTGAATCTTTAGTGTTTTTAGGCAGCAGGCACCCCGTCAGTTCGCGTTTTCCCTGGTGAGGCGCGAACCGACACGGCAGAACCCTGCGGCTTTTACGAAAAGGTTATTTACTGATCAATCTGTCCAGGGCAACAGCGGCAATAATCAACCCGCCCATCACCACTAACTGGTAATACGTTTGAACCTGCAAAATGTTCAGACCGTTGTTGATGGTGCCGATAATCAGGCCGCCAATCACCACCGAGAAGATACGCCCCTTGCCGCCAAAGAAGCTGGTGCCGCCGATAATGGCGCTGGCGATGGCGTAGGTTTCAAAGCCCATACCCGCCAGCGGCTCTGCGGCACCTAAGCGGGCGGTGGAGACCACGCCGGCCAGGCCTGCGCAGATGCCGGAGATGATGAATACCACCAGCACGTGGAATTTCACGTCGATGCCGGAGTAGAACGCCGAGTTCTTGTTGCCACCCAGGGCGAAGATGTTGCGGCCAAGGCGCATGCGGGTGGTCAGGAACCAGAGCACGATGGCGATGGCCAGCGAGAAGAGCACCGGTACCGGAATGCCCACCACGCTTGCGGCAAAGAAGTTGACGAAATCAAAGGAGAAGCCGTAGACCGAGTTCGCATCGGAAATGACCAGCGTGATGCCACGGAAAATGGCATTGGTGCCCAGCGTGATAATGAACGGGTGCAGACCGGTCCAGTTCACCAGACAGCCGTTAATGGCCCCGAGCAGCCCACCGACCACTACGCCACCAATGACGGCAGCGAAGAAGGGATCAACGCCCGCCAGCATCAGTTTAGCGGTCACCATCCCGGAGAGTGCCAGAATGGCGCCGACGGAGAGGTCGATACCGGCAATCAGAATGGCAAAGAATTCGCCCATACCAATTAGTACCGTCACCGAACTTTGGACAAAGATCTGGGTGATGTTATTGGTCGTCAGGAAATACTGTGGCGACAGAGAGCCGAAGATGGCGACGATAATCGCCAGGATAAAGAACGTGCCGTACTTGTCCCAGAACAGCGCGAAGTTGAATGACTTTTTCTCGCTCATTTCACTTTTTACTCGTGTGGAAGTGCCCATGCCATAATCTCCTCTTCGCTCATATCGTCGCGATTGGTCAGGATTTGCGTCAGTCGTCCTTCGCAGAACACGGCGATGCGGTCGCAGACGGCGATAATTTCAGGAAGTTCAGATGACACCATCAGGATGACTTTTCCCTCATCCGCCAGCTGGCGCATCACTTTGTAGATTTCGGCTTTTGCGCCAACGTCGATACCGCGTGTCGGCTCATCAAAAATGACCACGTCCGGTTCACAACATAACCACTTGGAAATCAGGACCTTTTGCTGATTGCCGCCGGAAAGTTCGGTGATGTTTTGATCCACGGAGTGGCACTTCAGTCCCAGTAGCTCACGCTGCGTCTGGGCAACCTTGTGTTCTTCCGTTTCGTTAAACAGCCCCATCGCGCCCTTGTAGCCGCCTTTCTTCAGGCTCTGGCTGATAGCCATGTTCTGGGCGATAGAGAAGTTGCCGAAGAAGCCGTTCTCACGGCGGCTTTCGGTGATGTAAGCCATCCCTTTCTTCAACGCATCCAGCGGTGAGCGGGGCGAAATCACCTTACCGTTAAGCCGAATTTCACCGCTGGCGCGTTTGTCGACGCCAAACAGGCAGTTCATCAACTCAGTGCGCCCGGAGCCGACCAGACCGGCGAAACCGAGAATTTCGCCACGGTTTACGCTAAAGGAGATGTCGCGGACTTTCTTCTTGTCACGGCTGGTGACGTTTTTCACTTCAAAGACCGTGTCACGCTCGACGTTACCGGTGCTCTCTTTCATGGCGTTAAAGCGGTTTTGCAGCTCTCGGCCAACCATCAGCCTGACAATGTCATCGTTGGAGACATCGCTGACCATGCCGCTGCACACGCTGCTGCCGTCTTTCAGGACGGTGTAGCGGTCACAAATACGGCGTATTTCAGCCAGTTTATGTGAAATATAAACAATGGCGGTTCCCTCTTTTCGCAGTTGGTTCATTATCAGAAAAAGATAATCAACCTCTTTATTCGTCAGCGAAGAAGTGGGCTCGTCCATAATAATTACCCTGGCGTCGAGCATTAATGTTTTAGCAATTTCGAGCATCTGTTTGTGGCTGATAGATAAGTTTGCCACTTTTTCATCAAGGTCTACTTTCAGGCCAACACGCAATAACATCATTGCCGCGCGGACGCGCATTTCTCGCCAGTCAATAATATTGACGCCGCAAACTTTTTTAGTGAGATGACGACCAATATATAAATTTTCCAGCACGGTTAATTCATCAATGACGCTGAGTTCCTGATAAATAATGCCGATGCCAAGCTGTGCTGCCAGTTTATGGTCGAGTTTGTCGTAGTTAACATCATTGATGGTGATGGTGCCTTTGGTCGGGTCATGAATACCCGATAATACTTTCATCAACGTTGATTTACCGGCACCATTTTCCCCCAGTAACGCATGTATTTCATGGGTATAAACAGTTAAATCAACGGATTTTAATGCGTGAACCGGACCAAAGGATTTGCCGATACCCGCCATCGAAATATATGGCGTGACCATAGTAGATTACCTTTTGTTTTCACCCTCTCCTGGTGGGAGAGGGCCGGGGTGAGGGCATCAGGTTGCACTCACCTGCATAATGTCGTTACTTCGTGACCAGGATGGAATCAACAAGTTTGAATTCCGGGGTTTTATCCAGCGGGATGACCTTACCGGTTTTCGCGGCATCCACCATCATTTTCAGACCTGTTGCACCGATGTCCGCCGGGTTCTGCGCCACTGTCGCCGTCATCTGACCGGCATCCACCATTTTACGTGCTTCAGGGATCCCGTCGGTACCGACAACCAGCACTTTACCGGTTTTACCTGCGTTGGCGACGGCCTGAGCAACGCCCATTGCCATGGTGTCGTTGGCGCAATAGAAGGCTTTCAGGTCCGGGTTACGCTGCAGCACGTTGGTGGCCACGTCCAGCGCTTTGATACGATCCCAATCCGCAGGCTGGCTGGCAACCAGTTTGATTTGGCTGGCTTTTTTGAAGGCTTCGGTGGCACCGTTACGCCGTGCTTCACCGGAGGCGTTACCCGCTTTACCTTCAATGATGGCGACTTCGCCACCCTGAGCCCCCAGTTTCTCAACGATAAAGTCCGCACCTTTTGCGCCCACGGCCACGTTATCGGTGGTGATAAAGGCCTCGACGTTACCGCCTGCTTTTTTCAGGTTATCCATATCGATTTTTTCATCGAGGTTAACCAGATAAATGCCTTTTTTCCAGGCGCGGGCAACCGGCATTACCAGGTTAACGGATGACAACGGCGCAAAGGCAATACCCTTATAATTCTTATTGCTTAAATCTTCGAATAATTGCAACTGAGACTGGAAGTCACCTTCAGAAGGAGACGCGAAAATATCCACACTGACACCCAGTGTTTTTGCTTCGTCTTCGATGCCTTTTTTCATATCCACCCAGAAAGGGTTAGATAGCGTTTTTAAAACGACGGCATAGTCGGCGGCGGCAAATGCGCTGGTGGACAACATTAAACCCATAGCAGCGCCGCTGAATATTTTCAGGTATTTATTCATAGCAGTATTCTCATTGTAGGGAACTGTTGTGGTTAATCCCACATTCGGAATGGGATTAACCTTTGTGTTTACTTCACGTCTGGTGTTGAGCGTTATTCTATTTCAATGCACCCGGTGAAAAGAAATCAACGATTGCACCGGTTTTTTCCATATTTTTGGTTGCCTGTTCAATATTTTGTTGGGCAACCGATACAAAGAATGCGTCCAGTAAGGTTAATTGTAATATCCGCGCGGATGCGTTTCTCCCTAATAAAGGGGTCTCTGGTGCTGGCGAGCAAATAATAAAGTCGGCCATTTTGGCAATTGGCGAATGGTAGCTATGTGTGATGCAAATTATTTTGGCCCCATTTCTTTTCGCCAGTTCTACTGCTGCTTTTACATCGTTTGTCCGGCCCGAGTGGGAGACCACCAGGACCACGTCGCCTTCCTGTAACAACGCGGCGGACATCATCATAATATGCGCGTCCTGATGAGCCTGGCAGCGCACGCCAATACGTAAAAACTTATGCTGTACATCGGCGCAGATGGCGTTCGACCCGCCTGCTCCGTATAAATCACGCTGCTTCGCCTGGTAGAAAAAGCGCGCCGCGCGATGAATCTCTTCCACATTTACGATCGACTGGCCTTCCATGATCGTACGCAGTGTGATGTTGAAAACTTTATTCACCACATCCAGCGGCGCTTCATCGAAAGCAAGTTCTGCCGGGAGAACCTGCTCGGACTGAGAGAAGTAGTCGACCAGGGCGCTACGCAGATTACGAAAACCGCTGAACCCCAGCAATTTCGATACCTTTACGATCATCGCTTCTGATACGGCCAACGCTTCCGCGACATCTTTTATGGCGGGAGCGTCGCTGAGATGACCCGGCGTGAGTAACCAATCCACAATGCGGCTCTCGTTGTCGGTCATCCCTTCCTGCTTCATGCGTAGCCAGGGGGCGAGGCCGATGCCATTGGGGAGTCCTTGATCAAACTCTGACTGACTCATTGCTATCTCTTGTCCTTGTAGTGAAGACGGTACTATATCACCACAAGACGCATCATAAATATGTCGATAACTTCACACAATAGTAAAGTTCATAAAGTTTTATATTTTGTGAAGTTTAACGATGGCTGGTGAAGCGTCACTTCATTTTATTTCATTTTAAAACAGTTAGTTATATTATTTTCTGCCAGGTATGATGCATTGATTACATCACAATCCACACGAAATTGGGTTGATTTGTAAACTAAGCCTGTGTAGAAAGAGCGCTGTACCCGGAGATTTTGCGGTTTCATTGTGCTTCACACCGGTCCGAAATCACAAAGTCTACCGGGTCCGTAAAGTTTGCTTACCCACAAGGCGGAAGAGATGAAGAAGATTGCATTCGGCTGTGACCACGTTGGTTTTATCCTCAAAGAAGAGATTCTGGCGCATCTGGCGGCGAAAGGTATTGAAGTCATCGATAAGGGAACGTGGTCCGGCGAGCGCACTGATTATCCGCATTATGCCAGCGCCGTTGCTGAAGCGGTGGTAGCCGGGGACGCTGAGGGGGGGATCCTGATTTGTGGCACGGGGGTCGGGATCGCCATTACGGCTAATAAATTCCCAGGCATCCGCGCCGTGGTCTGTAGCGAACCTTACTCTGCGCAATTGTCTCGTCAGCATAATAATACGAATGTGCTGGCGTTTGGCTCGCGGGTAGTGGGACTGGAACTGGCTAAAATGATTGTGGACTGCTGGCTGGCGGCAGAATTTGAGGGCGGGCGACACCAGACGCGCGTAGCGGCTATCGCTAAAATCGAAGCAGAGCAGCAGAAGCCGTAATCGGCGGCTGGGTTTGGGATTCCTCCGCTACTCGCCACCTTCTCCCTTTATTAAGGTAAAGCCAGTCCATTTCTGAGGCTGGCTTATGAAACATTTCTCAACCCTGCTGTTCACCGCTGTGCTCACACTCTCCAGCCCGTTTTCACAGGCAGACGTTATTGATGATGCGATTGGTAATATTCAGCACGCCATTAATGATGCCTATAACCAGAACGGTAAAAACAGCAGTGATGATGACGACAGGCGTTATGAAGAGGATCGTCGTCGAAGCGACGACCAGAGCAGGCGATATGAAGAGCGGCGCAGACAGCTTGAAGACCGACGCGCCCAGCTTGACGACAGGCAGCGTCAGCTTGATCGGGAGCGTCGTCAGTTAGATGACGAAGAGCGTCGCCTGGAAGAGCAGTTCTGACGCTGTAACGCGGATCAGTTCTTTTTAACGAATTCTGACTTCAGCTTCATCGGGCCAAAGCCATCAATTTTACAGTCAATGTTATGATCGCCTTCAACCAGACGGATGTTTTTCACTTTCGTCCCGATTTTTAACATTGACGAACTGCCTTTCACTTTCAAATCTTTAATCACGGTCACGCTGTCGCCATCGACCAGCAGGTTACCGTTGGCGTCTTTGACGATGAGCGCGTCGCTGTCCAGTGACGCTTCGTTATCATTCCACTCGTGGGCGCACTCCGGGCAGATGAACATGCCATTATCTTCATAAACGTATTCGGAATTGCATTTCGGGCAGTTAGGGAGTTGCATGCGGATATCCTCAGAAAGTCGATACAGCGCTGGAAACGGGCCAGCAAAAAAGGCGGTGTTACGCCTGAAAAGGCCGCGATTATACAACAAGTCCGCACATTTGCTGTTGCTATTCTTTTTTTTCAGAAAAAGATAAAAAAGTGATGGCAGTGACAATACCTGTCACTGGGGTGAGGGATGCTAGGGCCATCTGATCTGGTGGAATCGCATCGTTAATGATATTTAGAATATTTTCTCCTTGAAATTGCCACCCATTGTCAATTCAGATAAGGTGGGATGACGCATTCAGTGTTAATAACTTACATGCAGTCATCCTTGCAAAGCCTTCAATCGAAGGCAGTTAATTACCTCGCAAATTGGGGGGGTAAATAAATGACGATATATTATGGCAGCCCCTAAAATTGAGCTACGCTCAGTATCGCCCCAGCTCTTATTGGCCCCGGGGGCGTACGCTGTCAGTTTCTCAAGAGACATATAATTTCCTGATAATCATCAGGCGCTTATCTTTTACAAGATATTTTCCACACGTAATTATAAAAGCCGAAACTTCACAAATAAAACATTGCGGCTTAATAAAAGTAAGAAATTTGCGTTAAGGAAAGACTTTTATATGCACACACAAACGATTTTCGAATTAAGCCAGGAAGCAGAGAGGCTGTTGCAGCTCTCATTGCATAACCTGCAAGCGCTTAAAACCCTGCCCTTAGCAACGCTTGATGAAGTGGCTCCCGGCAAGAAAGCAGAAAACGCAAATGTTCTGCCCTTACATTTTAGTGCGCGTGGTATCGAGACACAGCAAGCCACCCTGCATAATGAGCTGCGTAAAATTACCCGGCTGGAAATGGTGTTAGCGATTGTCGGCACCATGAAAGCAGGAAAATCGACCACCATTAATGCCATTGTTGGAACAGAAGTTCTGCCAAATCGTAACCGGCCAATGACAGCCTTACCGACATTGATTCGCCATACGCCAGGCCAGAAAGAACCGGTTTTGCATTTTGCCCATGTCGGCCCTATTGATGCGTTAACCCAACAATTGCAAACGCGTCTGTTTAATTTCGATCGGGAAAAATTAGCGCAAAGGCTGGAAGTGGACAAAGACATGAGTGCGCTGCTCGATCGTATTACCCAGGGCGACGCTTTTGATAAACATTACTTGGGCGCCCAACCCATTTTCCATTGTTTAAAAAGTCTCAATGATTTAGTGCGCTTATCAAAAGCGCTGGATGTCGATTTTCCTTTTTCAGCTTACGCCGCAGTAGAAAATATCCCCGTTATTGAAGTGGAGTTTGTCCACCTTGCGGGGCTGGAAAACGATGTCGGCCAGTTGACCCTGCTGGATACGCCAGGGCCAAACGAAGCGGGGCAACCGCACCTGCAAAAAATGCTCAACGAGCAGCTGGCGCGAGCCTCTGCCGTGCTGGCGGTGATGGACTACACCCAACTGAAGTCGATTTCTGATGAGGAGGTCCGCCGGGCGGTTTCTGCCGTCGGGCGTTCAGTGCCGCTGTATGCGCTGGTCAATAAGTTCGATCAGAAGGATCGAAATAGCGATGATGAAGATCAGGTGCGGGCGCTGATTTCCGGCACGCTGATGAAAGGGTTTATCAACCCGACGCAAATCTTCCCGGTCTCATCCATGTGGGGTTACCTGGCGAACCGTGCCCGGCATGAAATCAAACATGCGGGAAAATTGCCGGATCCCGAAGAGCAGCGCTGGGTGCAGGACTTTGCCGAAGCGGCATTAGGTCGACGCTGGCGCACTGCCGATCTCGATGATGTTGACCACATTCATCACGCCGCCGAGCTGCTATGGGAAGATTCGCTTTTTGAGCAGCCGATCCGCAAGTTGCTTCATGCCGCGCATGCTAACGCCTCACTCTATGCGTTGCGTTCCGCCTCGCATAAATTACTCAATTACGCGCAGAGCGCCCGTGAATATCTTGATTTCCGCTATCAGGGGCTGACCGTGGCGTTTGAGAACCTGGAGCACAACATTGCTCGCCTCGAAGAGGATATGGCGCTCCTGCAAACCTGTCAGGTCAGCGTCAGTGATGAAATCGATCATGAAGTTGACGAAGCGCTGACTGCCGCGAATCTGTTTATTCACAATCAGGAAACGGACATTATTGCCGCTATTGATGCCTGGTTCCGTGATGGCAACCTGATGAATATGGTTAATGACAGTCAGGTGAATGTACGTCTTGATGCTGAATTCTCATCGGGTCAACTGGTGCTGGAGGATGAGGGGCAGGCGCAAAATGTGCTGAGCAAAATGCGATCCTCCTGCGAATCTATCCTGCTGGCGGCACAGGAAAAAATCAGTCGTGAGCTGGCGCTGCGTTTTGACCAACTGGAAAATACCCTCACGCGTTCCCTTAACGATGCCATGCGGCCGATTGAGATGCGCATCAAAGAGGAGTTAAGCCACGCGGGATTCCGTGCGCGCATTAGTTTTCCGGCCTTTCAGTCCAGCACGTTAAACTTTAATACCCGCCAGCTTTTCAGCAATGCTATCGCGTCTGAAGAGACCCCGGCTGGCCAGATGCCCCGCGCCGGGAGCGTGCGTGAGACAGTGTCGCGCTGGCTCAACAATCCGAGCTGGGGATGGGATGACTATGTCGTCACGCGTACCCGCTATGTTATCGATGTGGCCTCTTTGCAGCAGAAGCTCACACAGCATGTTACTCATTTTTGTGAACAAATTCGTAAAGCTTTAGCGGCTCAGGTCGATGTTTCTGTTACAGCAGGAATGGCTACTTTCTTTGCCGAGTTCTCGTTAAGTCTGGCGGGGCTACAAGAAAGTTTGCGTGACAGTCTGGCGATACGGCAACAAAACGAATCTTCCGTGCAGGCGTTGCGACAGCAACTGCGTCAATGCATCAAGACGGCCCACTGGATTCAGGAGGATGCACGCCTGTTACGCGATGATATTCAAACCCTATTCGCGGCAGAACAACCATGAAAAATCGCATACTGGAAGGGCCAGGGAGGACGCTGGAATGTATCCATCCCAAATTTATCGTGGATCTGGTGCAGGGCGTTGATGCCCCTCGCCAGAGCCAGATCGTGCCCCAACAGCAGCTGTTTCGTGAGCGTTTAACCCAGGAAGTGATGGCCCAAACCCAGCTGCGTCCGTGGGCCATGTCGGGGGTGCTGAATGAGAACGATACGTTGCGCCTGGGGCTGGCGGAAAAGTTGGCCAGTATGCTCGATCCCGGACATCTGGCGCTGACGCGCATCACGCAACGTCTGGCGGCGTTGCAATCGTCGGAGCGCCGCCCGGTGAATGGCGCAGTCAGCAACCAGCAGCAGTACGATGAAATGATTGAGCATTTCAGCCAGCGTGCGGGCTGGAAGGAAAAAGCCCTTACCCAGCGTGGCCTGACGGTCCAGGCGGGGCACCATAGTGAGCAAATTTTTACCCGCTGGCGTGCCGGCAATTATGGCGGCTGGTCGCTGGCGGGACGCTGTTATGTGGCGCTGGAAGAGTTGCGCTGGGGCGCGTTTGGCGATGCCTGCCGTCTGGCCAGCCGCGAAGTGGCCTCCATGCTGAAAGATAATCTGCGGTCCATTGCGGCGGAGTTTCTGGCGCAGGGGATCAGTGCCTCTCCCTCTACTCGTTATTTTTACCATCAATGGTTGACCACACCGGCAACACCCGGGCTAATGGATTACAAGGACCTGCTGGGGTGGTTAGGCGACTGGTGCGACGCTGAACGTCATCCGATCTGCTGGTCGGTGACCCAGAGCTGGCAAACGGTAGCCTTGGGTATGCCGAGACTTTGTTCGGCTACGCGCCTGGCGAATGCGATGGTAGACGAAATATTTGGTGAGTAAAAAGATGTGCCCTGCAATTATCCACCGCTGTTGGCTAATTGCAGGATGCAGCTGCGTTTGAGTGCCCGCTATCCGCCAAAAAGCCACTGACCCCTGTGAGAAGTAACCCCCTCAATAGCAAAAAAGAACCTTTCCACAAGGTGAAAAGGTTCTTCGTATCAGCTTCGCCGTTCAGAGGTAAAACCGATTTTAGTGGCCAACGGACTCGACCGGTTTCTCTTCAACTTTTTGCGCTACCGGAATATTGCCGAACCGCTTCGCATAGAGCGCGGTAATAATCGGCACCAGAATCGCAGTCACAATCACACTCGCTGCCACCAATGCTGTTGCTGAAGCCGCTACCGGTTCAAACGCCGGGTTAATCTGGGCGATGATGACCGGGTTGGCCACCGCTGCACCCGCCGCAGAAGAGGCAGCCACACCTGCTGTACCATTACCGCCGCCGATAACTTTATCGGCAATGATCAACGGAATGCCAGTGATGATGATGACCGCAACGCCGAGGAAGATACCCAGTAAACCGGTATCGAGGATCACGCCGAGGTTAATGGTGTTACCCAACGCGAAACCGAAGAAAGGGATCAGAACAGGGGTTGCTTTACTGAAGAACGCGCGCAGATCGTGGTCAAGGTTACCCAGTGCGAAGCCAATCAGGAACGGCAGTACGGCACCCACAAAGTGATGCGGTTCGAATGAGGCGAGGCCTGCAGAACCCAGAATCACCATGGTCATCAACGGACCTGACTCCAGTGACATCAGCACGAATGCACCCGATTCTTCTTTGGATCCATACTGGTTCATCAGACTGGCGTAAAGGCCGCCGTTGGTCATGTCCATTGCAGAGACGATAGCCAGTACGGAGATCCCTGCAAAGAAGCCCGTTTGAATGCCGCCTTCAGGAATAAACGAGGCGGCAATCATCGCCACCAGCCAGGCGACGGCGATTTTAGTTACCACCAACGTACCGGATTTACGCAATACCGTGCCCGTCGCACGCAGATCAATGGACGCACCAATACAGAAGAACCATACAGCCAGAATGGGAACCGTACCGCCAATCATTCCTTTGGTGAAGGAGCCAAAATAAGCCCCGGTATTCGGTGCCAGGGTATTTAAGATTGCCCCAAGGAGCAGGGGTATCAACATCATCCCGCCAGGGATTCGTTCAATGGTGGCTTTGATCTTCATAATAAATCCTCACTTCTCATCATACGGAATGACCGAGAAAAACCAGAAAGTAACTGTTAGATATTCAAAGGGTTAAACCACTAAGGTCTTTTTACCATTCACGTTTTCCTCTCTGTCAGGCACCGGGAAAACGTCGGGCTATGAATCTCATAATCCTTAGTGGCGTTATGTCTGGGGGTATGATGCGATCTTTGGAATATCGATTCAATGAAAATAAAACAGTGTTTTAGTTATCTTCATCACATATTCCGTGTAAAGATTTCTAAAGACTCCAATAATTAAAATTACTGTAAATGGCTTGTGAAGAATTATGTAATGAGCATGGCTAGCAAAGTAATAATAACGCGCGTTATTGGCTGATGGTTTTCAGGAGAGTGCAGGAAAAAGGTTATATTTTTTGAACGCAATTTCCCGTTAAGTAAAACGAGGTTTTGAGAAAAAAATGTTTACGTTATGGAAAGTGTGTTGAGAGTCACATGGACTATTTATGTGAAGTTGATCACCTTTTTAAACCCTGTTAGGGTAAAAAGGAGTCGTTTAATGCCCGCGCAGGCGTCAACAGGTTCGGTTGTACAGGCTGTAACCAGTCCGTGTAAGTAAACCTGCTACGCTTGAATAAGGACGCTGCAAGATGCGGCGGAATACGCCTGGCGTTACTGTGGAATAAAGCCGGGCGGTAATGGGCGAAAGTCAAAAGAGGAAACTATGTTAAAAAGGAAAAAAGTTAAACCCATCACCTTGCGCGATGTGACCATTATAGATGATGGGAAATTGCGTAAGGCTATTACCGCTGCATCGCTGGGTAATGCGATGGAGTGGTTTGACTTCGGGGTATATGGTTTTGTGGCTTACGCCCTCGGCAAGGTGTTTTTCCCTGATGCCGATCCCAGCGTACAGATGATAGCAGCGTTAGGTACCTTCTCTGTACCTTTCCTTATTCGTCCGCTCGGCGGGTTATTCTTCGGGATGCTCGGTGACAAATACGGGCGTCAGAAAATTCTCGCGATCACTATTGTTATTATGTCAGTCAGTACCTTCTGTATTGGTCTGATTCCCTCGTACGAATCCATCGGCATATGGGCACCCATCCTGCTGCTGCTTTGTAAGATGGCGCAGGGCTTCTCGGTGGGCGGAGAATATACCGGTGCGTCTATCTTTGTTGCGGAGTACTCCCCGGACAGACGACGCGGCTTTTTAGGTAGCTGGCTGGACTTCGGCTCTATTGCGGGCTTTGTGTTGGGGGCAGGTGTTGTTGTACTGCTGTCCACCATTGTCGGTGAAGCGAATTTCCTTGACTGGGGCTGGCGTATTCCGTTCTTCCTGGCGCTGACGCTGGGTATCATCGGCCTCTATTTGCGTCATGCTTTAGAAGAGACCCCGGCGTTCCAGCAGCACGTTGAGAAACTGGAGCAGGGCGATCGCGAAGGCCTGCA
>Ga0105244_10002810_pt1 | contig 12927 bp, 10 predicted proteins | sample KBSM44metaG_FD_80423 | JGI IMG/M metagenome (GOLD analysis project Ga0105244, IMG submission 80423) | Miscanthus rhizosphere microbial communities from Kellogg Biological Station, Michigan, USA - KBS M4-4 metaG | ecosystem: Host-associated > Plants > Roots > Rhizosphere > Soil | place...
CGTGTTGTTGGCCATGTTGCTGTCCGGGCTGGCCGTGATGTTGTTCGGTACACCCGGCGGCGACAATTTTCGCTTCAATGCTGGTGGGGTGTTGGTCGCCGTGCTGCTGATGGCGGTGTTGATGCGCCAGGTCTTCTGGTCGCAACCCTGGATGGCTGCGGCCGTCTACGGCTGGCAGCTCAAGCGCAGCCTGATGCGGGTCACCAATGTCATGCATCGGTTGAAGGCGGCGGTACAAACCCGTGATCCAGCGGCGATGAAACTGCTGCGCTTCTATCACCTGGGCTTGAACCAGATGCATCTGTTGGACGGCAACACCAGCAGCCTCGACCAGATGGCGGATGAGGTGGAGCAGCACAGGAGTGCCATGCAGGCGCAGGGTCTGGATCCCGAGCAATTGCGTCTCGACCGGCAATGGCTGGAGCTCGTCAAGTAGGTCAGCGTCGGCTCAACATGTGACGCCAACTCCTCACCAGGTCTCCTATAGGATAGAGTCGGCGCCTACGTCGATGTACCTCATCCGAGATCCGAGTCCTACAATGCAGCCACACCCGCAACGTCGCCTCTGGCAGGTCTATCTGGTTTTCCTCGCACCCATGGTGCTGTCCAATTTCCTGCAGTCGTTCTCTGGCACGCTGAACAGTATCTATATTGGCCAGATGCTGGGCACCGAGGCCCTGGCGGCGGTGTCCGGGATGTTTCCGGTGGTGTTTTTCTTCATTGCCCTGATCATCGGCCTGGGGGCCGGTGCTTCGGTGCTGATCGGCCAGGCCTGGGGCGCGCGTGAACCGCAGGCCGTCAAGGCCGTGGTAGGGGCAACGCTGACCCTGGGCGCGCTGATCGGCCTGGGCGCGGCGGTGCTCGGGAGTATTTTCGCCCGGCCGGCCCTGCAAGGGCTGGGGACTCCCGCCGATGTGCTGGATGCTGCCGTCGGTTATGCGCAAGTGATGATGCTGACCATGCCGCTGTTGCTGATCTTCATCCTGTTCACCCAACTGCTGCGTGGTATCAGCGACACGCTGTCGCCTTTGCTGGCGTTGCTGGTGTCCACCTGTATCGGCCTGTTGCTCACCCCTGCGCTGATCCGGGGCTGGTTGGGGCTGCCGCAAATGGGCATCCAGAGCGCCGCCCTGGACGGTCTGGTGAGTACGGCCTGTGCGATGTTGTTCCTGGGGCTGCGTCTGCGGCACAAGAACAGCGTCATGGCGCCGGATCGGGCGATGCTGGCGTCGATGCGTCTGGATCGCGACATCCTCGGCAAGATCTTGCGTATCGGTTTGCCGACCGGCTTGCAGATGATCGTGCTGTCCTTGTCCGAACTGGTGATCCTGGCGTTGGTCAACCACCACGGATCCCAGGCCACGGCGGCTTATGGTGCGGTGACGCAGATCGTCAACTACGTGCAGTTCCCGGCACTGTCGATTGCCATCACCGCCTCGATTCTTGGTGCACAAGCCATCGGGGCAGGGCACCTGGAGCGTATCGGGCCGATCCTGCGCACCGGCATGCTGATCAATACCTGCCTGACCGGTGGACTGGTCGCTCTCGGATACGGGCTGTCCCATTGGTTGCTGGGCCTGTTCATTACTGACGCGGCGACCCAGGCCACCGCCGAGCACCTGTTGCATATCATGCTCTGGAGCCTGCTGGTGTTCGGCTTCCAGGCATTGATCGGCGGCATCATGCGTGCCAGCGGTACGGTGATGGTGCCGGTGTTGATCATCATTTTCTGTATTGTCGGGATCGAGTTGCCGGTGGCTTATCTGCTCGACGCCCGACTGGGACTGGAGGGGGTGTGGATGGCCTTCCCGGTGACGTACATCAGCATGCTGTTGTTGCAGATTGCCTATTACCGGCTGGTCTGGCGACACAAACGGATCGAACGCCTGATCTGATCGCCTGAAAAACCTTTGCGGCAGAGGGGCGCAGCTTGAATCGGGACACGCTTGAACAGCACCAGATACCGGTCTATTTCGTCGCGGTGATCGTCGCCATGCTGGTCGGGTTGGTGTCTCCAGCTATCGCGCAGGGCCTCGCTGCCCTGGTCACACCGGCAATCGCGGTGCTGATGTACGCGATGTTCCTGCAGATTCCCTTTCTCGTCCTGCGCCGGGGCCTTGGCAACAAGGGCTTCATGGCGGCGTTGCTGCTCGCCAACTTCGTACTGATCCCATTGCTGGTCTGGGGCCTGAGCCGTGGCCTGGTGGGGCATCCGGCCATTTTGCTGGGTGCGCTGCTGGTCCTGCTGACGCCCTGTATCGACTACGTGGTGGTATTCACTCATATCGGCCGAGGCGATTCGCGGCGCATGCTGGCGGCAACGCCGATCCTGCTGTTGCTTCAACTGATCCTGCTGCCGGTCTACCTGGCTTTCATGCTGGGCGAGCAGTCGGTGCTGGTGATTTCGATCGGGCCGTTTGTCGAGGCTTTTCTATTGCTGATCGTCGCGCCGTTGCTGTTGGCCGTGATGACCTCGGCCCTGACCCGGCGCTCGCGCCTCGCCACGGCCTGGTGCGATATCTGGGCGTGGATGCCGGTCCCGGCCATGGCGGTGGTACTGGTGGCGGTGGTCGGTTCGCAGATCGCCGCCGTGGTACGTGACATCGACCGTCTTGCGCCCGTGTTGCCGGTGTATCTCGGCTTCATGCTGCTGGCACCGCTGATGGGTGCCTTGGCCGCACGCCTGTGCCGGCTGCCGGCGAGCCCCGCCCGGGCGGTCATCTTCAGTGCCTCGACGCGCAACTCCCTGGTGGTGTTGCCGTTGGCCCTGGCGTTGCCCGAGGATATCTGCGGTCTGGCGGCGGCTGCCGTGATCACCCAGACCCTGGTCGAACTGGTGGGGGAGCTGATCTATATCCGCGTGATCCCGGCACTGGTCTGGCGCAAACGTTCCGGCGACTCCTTGAGCTGAAGCCGTCTACAAATCCTCGATGGCGGCCCGGATCTGATTGGCGACCGGTTGCTCCAGGGTGCTGTAGAGCTGCGCCAGCACCCGGCCGCTTTTCGAGCGATAGACATGCGGGCCGGCCAAGGCCTTCAAGGCATGAAAATGCTCCTGCAGGTGATCGCAGTATTCGCGCGTTTCGCAGACGAAGAACTGGCCGCCCTTGGGCGCGATGCTCGGGAACGCCACCTCCACCCGTTCCTTGTAGGTGTTGGGCAGCAGGCTCAGGGGCTTGCGTTTGGGGTAGCTCACGGCCCCGAAGGGCACGCCATTGGCTTTCAAGGCTTCCAGCACGGCACTGGCGGTGGGTGGGGTGTCGCTGCCGCAGGCGACCAGGGGCAGGCCAGCGATTATCAATAGAAGGGCTTTCATCCTGACATTCCTTGTTTCATCACGCTTTTCATCAGTGGCGACCGATGGAAACTGACAGGTTGATCGGGTATTTCTGTCCGTGCAGATTGTGCAGGAGGCGTGTTTGGCGGCTTGTCAGCCATGTCTCGATATTTCCAGGCCATTATTGCCCGTGTTGTCAGTCGCTTCGTATGGCGGCCCTGTCCGAATAGACAGGGCTATTGGCCTTCTAGCCGTGCTGCACTCCAGCCCGCTTGAGCAACTGCTTGCAGCGCTCGGACAGGTGTTCGACCCGCAGGTGCTTGCCGGCCTTGGCATAACGTTCCCTCAGGCTTTTCAGCGCGGCAATTGCCGAGTAGTCGACAAAGCTCAGGTGGCGGCAGTCCAGCACCACCTTCTGTGGGTCGTTGGCCGGGTCGAACAGGTTCTGGAATGGCGTGGTCGAGGCGAAGAACAGCGTGCCATGCAGGCGATACAGCTTGCTGCCGTCGGGCTCTTGGTGGGTGTCGGCGTACAGTTCACGGGCATGTTGCCAGGCGAAATTCAGCGCGGCGATCAGGATTCCGCACAGCACCGCTGTCGCCAGGTCGGTCAATACCGTGATCACGGTGACGGCAATAATCACCAGCACATCGTTCACCGGCACCTTGTTCAATACCCGCAACAAGGCCCAGGCGAAGGTCTGCAGGGACACCACGAACATCACCCCCACCAGCGCGGCCAGCGGAATACGTTCGATCAGCGGCGACAGGAACAGCACGAACAGCAGGATCATCACCCCGGCCACCACGCCGGACAGCCGGCCACGGCCACCGGAACTGAGATTGATCACGGTCTGGCCGATCATGGCGCAGCCACCCATGCCGCCGAACAGCCCCGAGACCATGTTGGCGACGCCCAGCGCCGTGCACTCACGGTCCGGATAGCTGCGGGTCTCGGTGATTTCGTCGGTGAGGTTGAGGGTCAGCAGGGTTTCCAGCAGGCCCACCAGGGCCATCAGCACCGCATAGGGCGCGACGATATGCAGGGTTTCCAGGCTCCACGGCACTTGCGGCAGCGTGGGTAGCGGCAGGCCGCCGGCAATGTGCGCCATGTCGCCCAGGGTACGGGTGGGCAGACCGCACAGGTAGACTAGCAGGCCGACCCCGAGGATGGCCACCAGTGCCGGCGGTACAGCGCGGCTCAGACGTGGCAACAGGTAGACGATGGCCATGGTCAGTGCCACCAGCGCGAGCATCACGGCCAGGGGTTCACCACTGATCCAGCCTTCGCCGTCCTTGAACTGCTCCAGTTGGGCCAGTGCGATAATGATCGCCAGGCCGTTGACGAAGCCGAGCATCACCGAGGGAGGCACCATCCGCACCAGCTTGCCCAGGCGCAACAGGCCGAACGCAACCATGATCAGACCGCCGAGCAGTACCGTTGCCAGCAGATATTGCACACCGTGTTGCACCACCAGAGCGACGATCACCACGGCCATCGAGCCGGCAGCACCGGAGATCATGCCCGGCCGGCCTCCGAACAGCGCGGTCAGGGTGCAGATGATGAAGGCGCCGTACAGGCCCATCAGCGGGTTGAGGTGAGCGACCAGGGCAAAGGCGATGCACTCGGGCACCAGGGCGAAAGAGGTGGTCAGTCCGGCCAGGACATCGGCGCGTAGGCGGGCGGGTTTCATGGTGTACCTGAGGTAGGGGCCAGCGGGGGCAAGCGAGGGGTCTATGAAAGGCGGCGAATGTTACGGAAATGTCACAGGTCCTGCAAAAAACTCGGTCATTGCCACTAGGTGAATTCTTCCCCAGCGACTACTTTGGTAAAGGCCTGCGTAGACAGGAGTCTGCGTTTCCAGCTCATAAGAAAAAGAGAAATCGCTCCATGAAATTCGAACCCCTTTCGCGCTCGCTCCTGGCGACGGCGCTGATTCTGGCTGTTACCCCTGTTCATGTTGCTTCTCAGGCGCCGGTCGCCGGAGAGAACGGCATGGTTGTCACTGCGCAGCATCTGGCTACCCATGTCGGGGTCGATGTGCTCAAGGCCGGTGGCGATGCGGTGGATGCCGCAGTGGCAGTCGGTTATGCCCTGGCCGTGGTCTATCCTGCTGCCGGCAACCTGGGTGGCGGTGGCTTCATGACCGTGCAACTGGCCGACGGTCGCAAGACCTTCCTCGACTTCCGTGAAAAGGCCCCGCTGGCAGCCACGGCCAACATGTACCTGGACAAGGACGGCAACGTCGTCCCCGACCTGAGTTCGAAAGGGCACCTGGCCGTTGCCGTGCCGGGTACGGTGTCGGGCATGGAGCTGGCACTGCAAAAATACGGCACGAAAAAGCGCGCCGAAGTGATCGCTCCGGCCATCAAGCTGGCTGAAGAAGGCTTCACGCTCGAGCAGGGCGACGTCGACCTGTTGCACACCGCTACCGCCGAGTTCAAGAAGGATATCCACGATTCCGGCGCGATTTTCCTGAGCCAGGGCGAGCCGATGCAGGTCGGCCAGAAACTGATGCAGAAGGACCTGGCAAAAACCCTGCGGGAAATTTCCACCAAGGGCACCGACGGTTTCTACAAGGGCTGGGTTGCCCAGGCTATCGTCGATTCGAGCCAGGCCGGCAAAGGCATCATCACCCAAGCCGACCTCGACCAGTACAAAACCCGTGAATTGGCGCCCATCGAATGCGATTACCGTGGCTACCACATCGTTTCGGCGCCGCCGCCCAGCTCCGGTGGCGTGGTGATCTGCGAGATCATGAACATCCTCGAAGGCTACCCGATGGAGCAACTGGGCTATCACTCGGCCCAGGGCCTGCATTACCAGATCGAAGCCATGCGCCACGCCTATGTCGACCGCAACAGTTACCTGGGCGACCCGGATTTCGTCAAGAACCCGGTGGCGCATCTGCTGGACAGGGCCTACGCGGAGAAACTGCGGGCTGCGATCGATCCCCACAAGGCCGGGATTTCCAAGGATCTCAAGCCGGGCGTCGCGCCTCATGAGGGCAACAACACCACCCATTACTCGATCGTCGACCAGTGGGGCAACGCGGTGTCGGTGACTTACACCCTCAACGACTGGTTCGGGGCCGGGGTGATGGCCAGCAAGACCGGAGTCATCCTCAACGACGAGATGGACGATTTCACTTCCAAGGTCGGCGTGCCGAACATGTACGGTCTGGTGCAAGGCGAGGCGAATGCCATCGCGCCCGGCAAGACGCCGCTGTCGTCGATGAGCCCGACCATCGTCACCAAGGACGGCAAGACCGTCATGGTGGTCGGTACGCCAGGCGGCAGCCGGATCATCACCGCGACCCTGCTGACCATCCTCAATGTCATCGACTACAAGATGAACATTCAGGAAGCGGTGGATGCGCCGCGTTTCCACCAACAATGGCTGCCGGAGGAAACCAATCTCGAGACCTACGCGGTCAGCCCGGATACGCAGAAGATTCTCGAAAGCTGGGGCCACAAGTTCACCGGGCCCCAGCCGCTGAATCACCTGGCCGCGATCCTGGTCGGGGCACCTTCGCTCGGTGGCAAGCCGGTGGGGAACAACCGATTCTACGGTGCCAATGACCCACGGCGCAATACCGGGTTGTCGCTGGGCTACTGAGTTTGCACGCGCAGCGGCCCGTAGCCTGCGGGCCGTCCTCGGTTCAGCAACTGGCGTTGCTCGGCGTGCAGTGGCGAGCCTTTAAGGGCGGCTTTCCGTGGGCTCCAGCGGCCCGTCCCGCCGTGGAATATAGGCCACGCTGCCATCCTCGCGGTTATGTGTCAGCCGGGCGCCGTTGGTGGGTTGGGTCACCACGGTGTCATGGTCGGCTGCGAGGTAGTCCAGGGGCAGTGCATCACCGGCCTTGAAACTGGTGATGATCAGCGTCCGCGTCGGGTCCCAGCGGCGGCCACTGGTCTTTTCCAGCCAGTCGATCAGGTCGTCGCTGTTGCCGTTGCGTGGGTAGTCCTGATTTTCCTGCACATAGTAGAAGGGCGTGCCCTGGTTGTTCCGGTACATCGGCAGCTTGTTGTCGACCTCTATCATCACCATCTGCCATTCATCCCATGGCGCTCTCTGGCTGGCCTTGGCCTGCACGTCGTCGGCAAAGCGCATGACACCGCCACCGCTGTTGCTCCACGGGTAGACGACGCCGATGATCAGCAGCACAAGCGCCGCCGCCCCCGCGAAGCCCTTGGTCCAGCCGGGGCCGCTGGGTTTCCCGGCGGCGCGTTTTTCGGCCATGTGCCGGGTTACCCACCAGGCCGCCAGCAGTTGCGCGAACGGTACCAGGGGCAGTACGTAGTAGCTGCGCCGGCTGCCGCTGGCGGTGAAGAACGCGAACAGCAGGCCCAGGCTCCAGATCAGCCAGCGGGTGTTGGGCTCGATCCGTCGCCATTGGCGCAGCGCCAACCAGAGGCCGAGCAGCCAGTACGGCGCCCACGGCAGGGTGTAGGCCGGTAGATAGATCAGGTAGGTGTAGATCGGACCCATGTGGTCGAACGGGTCGAAGAACCGCACGACGTTTTCCCTGAACACTAGGGCCAGGCCGCTTTCGTTGTAGTTCGGCGCACCGTAAAGGTTCGACAGCACGAAAGGCAACGCATAGAGCGTGAGAGCGATCAGCAGGGCGATCAACAGCCGCAGGTTCAGATTTTTTTTCCAGCGACCTTCGGTCAGCAGGTGCGGTAGCAAGATCAGTCCCGGCAGGATGAAACCGATCAGACCCTTGAGCAGCGAGGTCAGCGCCAGGATCAGGAAAAACACCGTGTAGCGTCCCAGGCGCGTGTCATCCGGGCCGCGCCAGTACCACCAGACAGCGGCCAGCACGCCGAACACGGTAAGGATATCGGCGGTGGCCACGCGAGCCCAGAGCACGAAGTAGAAGGTTGTCGCCAACATCCAGCCCGCCACCAGGCCAGTGCCCTTGCGCCACAGGCGCTCACCGATCAGATAGACCAGCCACACGCTCAGCCAGGCAGCAATCACCGAGGACAGGCGCAGCGAGACATTGCCCAGCCCGCCCAGCAGTTTGGCGCTGGCGGTGATCAGCCAGTAGGAGGGCAGGGGCTTGTCGTAATAGGGCAGGCCCTTGAGGTACGGGTCGAAGTAGTTGCCCGACTGCAGCATCTGCAAGGCGATGTTCGCCCAGCGGGTTTCCGCACCCCAAAGCTCCCGTGTGCCGAGTCCCAGCAACAGGAGCACGGCTGAGACGCCCAATAGCAGGGTCAGGGCGCCCCTGTCGGTTTTCCAGTAGGTCAGGTTCATGGCTGAGTCTGCGGGAAGATAATGATCTCGCGGTCACCTTTGTTGTAGCGTTTGCCATCGGGAGGCAGCAGCCCGATTTCCTCCATTTCCGCCGTGCCCTTGACGCGCATGACCACCCCGACCGATCCCTGTTTGCGTGCTTCGCTCATCCACTGCCCGATGGTCTCGAGCGTGACCTGGCGACCCTGCGCATCAGGGTAACCCAGGCCATATTTCAGTTCGCCGACGGTGTTGAACAAGTCGACCTGCGGCCGTTGCAGGCGCCAGGAGAGTGCTGCGGCAGTCCCCAGTTCGTTGCTCAGCAGGCGATGGGTCTGGCGCAGTTCATCGAGATGCTCGGCGATGAACTGGTCGGGCATCTTGTTGCTCACCACGCTGGCCGGCATGCCGGCCGGCAGCAGGGTCACCAGCAGGGCGCAGCCCACTGCCGGCATCGCCCAGAATGCCACGGGGCGCAATACCTGCAGGGCATTGGCGATGATCCAGACCATCAGCATGATGAACACCAGCGAGAGGCTGAACACCTCGGCATGGCTGTTGGCATAGAGGCCGCTGGTGGCCTGCAGCACGATCAGGCCCACCAGGGCCGCCACGCCGAGGATCAGGTTGAGGATGCCGTTGAGGCGCAGTGCGCGGCCTTCGCCGTGCGCCACCCGGTCGATTACGGCGTTGCCCATCATCAGCGCCAGTGGCAGCAGGCACGGCATGATGTAGGTCGGTAGCTTGCCTTTGCTCAGGCTGAAAAATACCAGCGGCAGAACGAACCACAGCCAGAGGAAACCGCTGCCAGCCAGGCGCTTCTCCTGCCAGGCCTGCTTGAACGTTGGCACCAGCAGCACCGACCACGGCAGGCACGACATCACCAGCAATGGCAGGTAGAACCACCAGGGCTGGGCGTGCTGCGCGTTGTTACCGGCAAAACGCTGGATATGCTCGTGCCAGAAGAAGAAATTCCAGTAGTCGGGCTCCTGGGCGTGGACCGCCAGCACCCAGGGCAATGCAACCGCCACTGCCACCACGACGGCGATCGGTCCCCAGCGCAGTAACTCGCCAAGACGTCGCTGCCAGATCATGTAGGGCAGGGCGATCAGCACCGGCAACAGCAGGGCCAGAAAACCCTTGGTCAGAAAGCCCATGCCGCAAGCCAGCCCCAGTATCGCCCAGGACCACAGGCGATGACGGGATTGCTGGCTGTCGGTCGCGAACCAGAAAGCGACCAGGCTGAGGTTCGACCACAGCGTGAACTGCGGATCGAGGTTGGCATAGCCGGCCTGTCCGGCGATCAGACCGAAGCTCATGAACAGCAGGGTCGATGCGAAGCTTTTGCGCGGGTCGTTCCACAGGCGGTGGGCGATCAGGTAGGTCAGCAGTACGCTGAGCCCGGTGCTGAGCGCCTAGGCAACGCGGACGCCGAACAGGTTTTCGCCGAAGATCGCCTGGCCGATGGCGATCATCCAGTAGCCGGCAATGGGTTTTTCAAAGTAACGCAGGCCCATGAAATGCGGGGCGGTCCAGTTGCCACTCAGGAGCATTTCCTGGCTGATCTGGGCATAGCGGGTTTCGTCGGGAGTCCACAGGCCGTGAAACATCATCGGCAGCAGGTAGCACAGCCCGAAGGCGAGTATCAATATCGGCAGCGACCAGCGCTTGAGCGCGGCAGGGGAAAGAAATGGCAGGTGAGCGTTCATGAGTCGGCCTTAGCGGTGTCTACCGCCACAAGGGTTTTAATCAGGATTTGTGACTGCCAGATACACGCTTGGCCGCACCGGCTCAAGCTCGGGGGGAACGTGAGCCGGTGTATTCATGACGAAGGCGAAAAGTCGGATCGGGCAGCGAGTGAGACGTCAATCGAAGTCGGCGAGGCAAGATGCATTCACATGACGACCGGGTTTGAGGGCCGTCATGTTTAAAATTGCAAAATGTCGTTACATGTCCGCCTATATTCTGGTGCGCAGGACGCTTTGCCAATCTTCGGCATTGAGCGTTCCCAGCAGGCTCAGTTGGCCATCGGCACCCACCGAGACAAATACTGAGCTGGTGTATTCGCTCTTGTTCGGATGTCGATAGCCCAGTTGTTTTTCGAGGTCGTCGATGCAGCCGCTGTGGGTCACCAGGACCAGGTTGCGATGCGCGGCCTTGTGGGCGAGTGCATCCTGGCCCAGGGTCGGCCCACAGCTCAGTAGCCAGTCGGCGGTGAGAGCGGTCTTGCCGAACATCGCCCTGGCCGTCTGCGTGGTGCGGGTGGTCGGGCTGCTCAGCACGTCGGTGTTGACCATGCCGATGTGCTGGAGGGCGTTGCCGACATCGCTCGCGGAATGATTGCCCAGTTGGGTGATGCCGTCCGCAGGGCCCAGGCACGGGTTGCTCGAGCGATCGCAGCGTTCGGCATGGCGCACCAGTACGATCATGTCCCCGGCCTTCCAGTGGGCATACACCCCAGTGCTGTGCATATGGTCTTGCACCGCCAGGTTCAGTGGGGTGCGGGGCCACAGGGCGAAACCGGTTGCCGTCATTGTGGCCAGGGTAAGGCCTATCGCCAGTAGCACTGAGTTGACGCGAAATGTTAGGGGCTGCTTCAACACCGCTTGAATTGCAGTAGGGATAACCAAGACTTCACCCATTGATTGATTTGGCCACTTGGACGGGCATTGACTCTGAAAAGGCAATCGGCGTCAGGCAACTCATGGCGCTGCTGATAACGATGGGGAGAATGTAAAGAGGGACAGGTGGGCGCGAAGTGAAAGCGTTGTGAAAATTTTGAAAGTGCGGTTAACCCAACGTTTTCGGCATTTTGAGCCAATACGTGGCGTTATTTTTTGAGGGCATTACGAGGGATGTACGGCATTGCCCGTGCCGATCGGCGACTCGATCGGCACGGGCAGCGGTGTTTGGGCACAAGCGTTACTCACCGCGAATATACTGTTCCAACTGCTGAATCAGGCTGGCCTGTTCGGCGATGGCTTCCTTGACCAGGTCACCGATCGACAGCAGGCCGATCAACTGACCGTTTTCCACCACAGGCAGGTGACGCAGGTGTCTGTCCGTCATGATGGCCATGCAGGTCTCGACTTTCTGGTGTGAATCCACAGTAATGACTGGCGCATTCATGATCTCGCAGACCTTGGTCTTCACCGAACTCAGTCCATGCAGGATCACTTTGCGCGCATAGTCACGCTCACTGATGATGCCCACCACCAGGCCTCTTTCATCGACCACCGGCAGGGCACCGACGTTTTTCTCGGCCATCTTGATCAGCGCCTCGAACACCGTGTGATCGTTGCGGACGGTATAAACCTCCTGGCGCTGGCTACCCTTGAGTTTCAACAGTTCTGCGCCGGTTTTCATCGATGGCTCTCTCATGCGGTTTCGTGTGGTTCTTGTGTCCGGCCACACTCCATGGCGGCCGGTCTTACAGAATCGTAGACTGATCCCGTGAAGATAATGCAGAAAGCGGCCTTCAGGCGTGAAAAAACGTCATTTTCCGCTGTCATGGGGTCAACTATCGCCGTTCAGTCGCTTCCAGTCCAGATCGAAGCGTGCCAGGTATTTGCGCAGGCGATCGGCATCGTTCGGGTTGGCCTTGGCCTGGCGCGAGGCATTGAATAGCTGGCGGCCGGCATCCGAGAGGCTGCTGGCGCGCCGGCAGACCGCGATCACCGCATTGAGCTGCAGGCGGTCGAACAGGTCGAGTTCCCGGGCACCGTCACCCAGCAGATGATCCACGGCGTCCGCCGACTCGACGAGGCCCCAGGCCCGTCGCAGGCGGACGATTTCCTCTTCGACTTGATGCTCGTCGATACGCCCACTGTCGGCCAGGGTGGCCATGCGGGTGATAGAGGCCGACAGTTCGCGGAAGTTGCCCAGCCAACTCGCCTGCTCGGAGCAGGCGAAGGTCAGGTAACGACGTCGTGCCTGGGCGTTGAAACGTGCCAACTGGCCTTGCTCGCGGGCGTGGCGTTCCAGTTCGAAATCCAGGTTGGGTTCGATGTCCTCGCGTCGATCCGCCAGGCCGGGCAGGTCAAAAGTCCAGAGGTTGATGCGGGCGTACAGGTCCTCGCGGAACAGCCCCTCGGCGACGCGGCTGCGTAAATCGCGGTGGGTGCCGGCGATGATCAGGAAGTCGCTTTCCACTTCTCTGTCCGAACCAAGGGGGAAAAAACGTTTCTCCTCGATGGCCTTGAGCAGCATCGCCTGTTCATCGAGGCCCAGTTCGCCGATCTCGTCGAGAAACAGCAGGCCACCGTCGGCAGCCCGCAGCAGTCCCTCGCGACTGTTCTGCGCGCCGGTGAAGGCGCCTTTGGTGTGACCGAACAGTGTCGACATGGCGCCGTCGCCGCGCAGGGTGGCGCAGTTGACTTCGACGAACCGTCCCTGCACCTGGTGGC
>Ga0105244_10002813_pt1 | contig 12923 bp, 12 predicted proteins | sample KBSM44metaG_FD_80423 | JGI IMG/M metagenome (GOLD analysis project Ga0105244, IMG submission 80423) | Miscanthus rhizosphere microbial communities from Kellogg Biological Station, Michigan, USA - KBS M4-4 metaG | ecosystem: Host-associated > Plants > Roots > Rhizosphere > Soil | place...
CGATCCGCTGCGGCTGGGCCAGGTGCTGATCAACTACACCAACAACGCCATCAAGTTCAGCGAAAAGGGCCGGATCGACGTGCGCGTGCGCCAGGTCGTCGGCGACGCCACCGGCTGCCTGCTGCGCTTCGAGGTGAGCGACTGCGGCATCGGCCTGTCCGAGGGCGAGATCGGCAAGCTGTTCCAGTCGTTCCAGCAGGCCGACACCTCCACCACGCGCGAATACGGCGGCACCGGCCTCGGGTTGTCGATCTGCAAGCAATTGGCGCAACTGATGGGCGGCGAGGTCGGGGTGCGCAGCCGGCCGGGCCACGGCAGCACCTTCTGGTTCACCGCCCGCCTGGGCGTGTCGAGCGCCAGCGTGCCGGCGCTGATCGACCGCGTCAAGGACGCCGCCGCCGAGCTGCTGGCGTCCTCGCGCAGCGCGGCGGTGATGGCCGCGCTCAAGAACGCCCGCATCCTGCTGGTCGAGGACAACACCTTCAACCAGCAGATCGCGCTGGAGATGCTGGAGGAGGTCGGCTCGTCGGTGTGCCTGGCCGCCAACGGCATGGAGGCGCTCGAGCTGCTGCGCCAGACCGCCTTCGACTGCGTGCTGATGGACGTGCAGATGCCGCTGATGGACGGCCTGGAGGCGACCCGCCGCATCCGCGCCGACCCGCGCCTGGCCGACATCCGGGTGCTGGCCATGACGGCGACGGCCACCAGCGAGGACCGGGTGCGCTGCATCGAGGCCGGCATGGACGATTTCATCTCCAAGCCGATCCAGCCGGCGCTGATGTACCAGACCATCGCCAACTGGCTGCCCGAGCGCGACACACCGCGCGAACGGCCGGCGGCGCCGGCGCGGCCGGCCTTCAAGACCACGCTGGGCGGCGATCCGGCGGTGATCGACCTGTCGATCCTGGCCAAGCTGCTGGGCTACCACCCGCACAAGGTGCGCAAGTTCGCCTTCAAGTTCCTGCAAAACAGCCAGGACGTCATCACCCGCATGGAGGCGGCGCTGCGGCGCGGCGACATGACGACGGTGCGCGACCTGAGCCACCGCCTGAAGTCGCCGGCGCGCACGGTGGGCGCGCTGGGCATGGGCGAGCTGCTGCACGAGCTCGAGGAGCTGCCGCTGGACGATCCGGCCGGCGCGGCCAGGGCGCGGGCGCTGCTGGCCGACCTGTGGCCGCTGCTGGAAAAGATCACCGAGCAGATCATGACCAACACCACCTTCGCCGACGACAATTGAGGCCTTTCGACAATCCGCCGCACATTTTTAAAAAATGGGTTATTATTTGAGCCATCCCCGCCTGCCGACCTTGTTGCCATCCCATCCAAGACATTGAATTCGCGCAATTGGCCACCATCTGTTGCCTGTAACCGGCAACGTTGTAGGCGATTGCGGACAACATGGCATAATCTCCAGGCGTTATTGACCCACAGACCTCGATTGAGGAATATATGAGCGAAAATATCAAACACATCACCGATACTTCTTTTGACGCCGACGTCCTGAAGTCCGACCGTCCCGTGCTGGTCGACTTCTGGGCCGAATGGTGCGGTCCTTGCAAGAGCATCGCCCCGATCCTGGAAGAAGTGGCCAAGGAATACGACGGCAAGATCCTGATCGCCAAGATGGACGTCGATTCGAACCAGGCGGTGCCCGCCAAGTTCGGCATCCGCGGCATCCCGACCCTGATCCTGTTCAAGAACGGCGTTCCCGCCGCTCAAAAAGTGGGCGCGATGGCAAAAGGTCAACTGACTTCTTTCATCGACAGCAATATCTAAGTACGATAGTATTTGCCTGCATCGACGGTGCCGCGCCCGCGGCGCCGTCGCTCACCAGGCGAAAAACGATGGCCCGGCCAGACCGCGGCCCGTTTTATAATTAAACAGACAACACCACGCAGTTCCCTCCCCTACCTTTACTTTCCCGTCACGGGACACTCAACACATATGCATCTATCTGAATTAAAGGCCCTACACGTCTCGGCATTGCTGGAGATGGCCATCGGTCTTGATATCGACAACGCGGCGCGTCTGCGCAAACAGGAACTGATGTTCGCGATCCTGAAAAAGCGCGCGAAATCCGGTGAACAGATCTTCGGCGACGGCGCCCTGGAAGTGCTGCCCGACGGCTTCGGCTTCCTGCGCTCGCCGGACGCCAGCTACATGGCCTCCACCGACGATATCTACATTTCCCCCTCCCAGATCCGCCGCTTCAACCTGCACACCGGCGATTCGATCGAGGGCGAAGTGCGGACCCCCAAGGATGGCGAGCGCTACTTCGCGCTGGTCAAGGTCGACAAGGTCAACGGCGAATCGCCGGAAGCCTCGAAACACCGCATATTGTTCGAGAACCTGACGCCGCTGCACCCGAACGAGCCGCTGCGCCTGGAACGTGACATCAACGGCACCGAAAACATCACCGGCCGCATCGTCGACCTGATCGCGCCGATCGGCAAGGGCCAGCGCGGCCTGCTGGTGGCGTCGCCGAAGTCCGGCAAGTCGGTGCTGCTGCAGCACATCGCCCACGCGATCACCGCCAACCACCCGGACGTGACGCTGATCGTGCTGCTGATCGACGAACGCCCGGAGGAAGTGACCGAGATGCAGCGTTCGGTGCGCGGCGAAGTGGTCGCCTCGACCTTCGACGAACCGGCCACCCGCCACGTGCAGGTCGCCGAGATGGTGCTGGAAAAAGCCAAGCGCCTGGTCGAGATGAAAAAAGACGTGGTCATCCTGCTCGACTCGATCACCCGCCTGGCGCGCGCCTACAACACCGTGATCCCGGCCTCGGGCAAGGTGCTGACCGGCGGTGTCGACGCCAACGCGCTGCAGCGTCCGAAGCGTTTCTTCGGCGCCGCCCGCAACATCGAGGAAGGCGGCTCGCTGACCATCGTCGCCACCGCGCTGATCGAGACCGGTTCGCGCATGGATGACGTGATCTACGAGGAATTCAAGGGTACCGGCAACATGGAGGTGCACCTGGAGCGCCGCCTGGCCGAGAAACGCGTCTACCCGGCGATCAACCTGAACAAATCGGGCACCCGCCGCGAGGAACTGCTGATCAAGCCGGACCAGCTGCAGAAGATCTGGATCCTGCGCAAGTTGCTGTACTCGATGGACGAGATCGAGGCGATGGAGTTCATCCTCGACAAGATGAAGGCCACTAAAAACAACGGTGAGTTCTTCGACATGATGCGCCGGGGCGGATAACCCTTCCCTCATCATGACAAACAGGCAACCTCGGTTGCCTGTTTCCGTTTACGGCTGTATAATCCCCGGTCGCACTATCTAAACCACTGGCAAGTGATCGGCAATCGGGTCAAGAAGCAGGATCGACCGACGAAGTGCTGTTTGGCTACCTAACCTACCGAGGCTTCAACATGAAACCAGAAATCCATCCAGAATACCGCGAAGTCGTGTTCCACGACCTGTCGTGCGACTTCAAATTCGTTACCCGTTCGACCATCCAGACCCGCGAAAAGATCCAGCACGAAGGTAAAGAATACCCGCTGATCAAGATCGAGGTGTCGGCTGAATCGCACCCGTTCTACACCGGCAAGCACAAAATCGTCGACACCGCTGGCCGCGTTGAGAAATTCCGCCAGAAATTCGGCGCCGTCGGTTCGAAGACCCAAATCGCCCAAGGTTAATTCCTTCCCGCGATCGAAAAAAGCAGCCTCTGGCTGCTTTTTTTGTTTGTCGGCCTCGCCGCTCGCCGGTTTTCCTTCATACTCCCGTCTACCTCAATTTGCACACTGATCGATGAAGCCAGTCCGTCTTCCCGCCGCCGCCACCCTGGCATTGCCACGCTGGGCCCTGTTCGCCCTGGGCCTGCTCTACATCCTGCCCGGCCTGATCGGCCGCGACCCGTGGAAGAACGACGACGCCGCCAGCTTCGGCATCATGTGGACGATGGCGCAGGGCGGCTGGCAGGACTGGCTGTGGCCCAACATCGCCGGCCTGTCGATGCCCGACGAGGGCCCGCTGGCGTTCTGGATCGGCGCCCTCGGCATCAAGCTGTTCGGCTGGCTGCTGGGCGACGTCATGGCCGCCCGCGTCGGCACCGTCGCCATCTTCCTGATCGGCGTGTCGTCGCTGTGGTTCGCCACCTTCAACCTGGGCCGCCGCCAGGACGCCCAGCCGCTGCGCCTGGCCTTCGGCGGCCAGCCCGAGCCGGACGACTTCGGCCGCACGCTGGCCGACGCCGCCGTCCTGATCTATCTCGGCTGCCTGGGCTTGCTGCTGCACAGCCACGAAACCACCTCCGAGGCGCTGCAGGTGTCGCTGACGGCGTTCATGCTGTACCGCACCGTGCGCTACGTCGAGGCGCCGTCGCTGCGCAACGCCGCCCTCAGCGGCCTGGCCATCGGCCTGCTGACCCTGACGCGCGGCTGGGTCACGCCGGTGTTCCTCATGCTGGCCGTGTTCGCCTGCACCCGCCTGCTGGCCCAGCCCGTCCTGCGCGCGCTGCGCGACCTCGGCCTGGCGCTGCTGGTGGCGGCCGCCGTGGCCGCCGTGTGGCTGGTGCCGGCCGAGGCGCTGCGGCCCTACGACCAGCAGCCGCTGCAGGCGTGGATGGACTGGAACCTGAACCAGGTCGCGCTGCCCACCATCGCCGCCTTCAAATACTTCTTCCGGGTCGGGGTCTGGTTCTTCTGGCCGGCCTGGCCGTTCGCCGGCTGGGCCGTCTGGGCCTGGCGCCGCCAGCGCCTGGCGCTGCACATCGTCGTGCCGCTGGCCTTCGTCACCATGGGTACGCTGCTGAGCTTGTCCACCGAGGTACCCGAGCAGGGCCAGTTGCTGGTGCTGCTGCCGCCGCTGGCCGTCATGGCCGCCTTCGGCCTGCTGACGATGAAGCGCGGCGCCATCAACGCCATCGACTGGTTCTCGGTCATGGCGCTGACCTTGTGCGGGGCCGTCATCTGGCTGTTCTGGATCGCCAAGCTGACCGGCTGGCCGGCGCAGTTCGCCAAGAACGCGTTGAAACTGGTGCCGGGCTTCACGCCGGAGGTGGGCTTGGTGGCCGTGCCGGTGGCGCTGCTGGCCACCGCCGGCTGGTTCGTGCTGGTGCACTGGCGCGTGTCGCGCCGTCCGACCGTGCTATGGCGCGCCGTGGTGCTGTCGTCCGGCGGCGTGATCCTGATCTGGATCCTGCTGATGACGTTGTTCCTGCCGGACGTCAACTACAGCAAAAGCTACGCCAGCGTGGCGCGCCAGATCGCCGAGAAGATTCCGTCGAAGGCCGATTGCATCGAAACGAATGTGGGACCGGCGCAACGCGCCTCGTTCGCCTATTACGCGCAACTGCCGTTCACCGGTGTCGAGGGCGGGCGCTGCAACCTGCTGCTGCTGCAGGACAGCACCAAGGTGCGCGACAACCGCGAGATCCAGCCGCAGCATCGCGGCAAACAGTGGGTATTGATCTGGGAAGGCCGCCGCCCGGCAGACCGCTCCGAGCGCTTCCGCCTGTACCGCCGGGTCGACTAAAAGACTGGCAAAAAAACTCGGGCGCCGGCGGCCGCTACGCAACCGCCCGCCCGGCGCAAGACCGCATCAGCGGCGCGCCATCATCATCGTGTTGGCAGGCAGCTTGGCGGCCATCGGCAGCTTTTCGAAGTTGCTGATGCCCACCGTTTCGCCCTGTTCGGTGAAGACGATGCGGGTGCCCGCCTCGGTCACGAACTCCGTCGGCGAGGCGGCGAAGATGCGCACGCGCTGGCCCTTGTCGATCTGCGTGTAATAGTGGTTGCCGTTCTGCGTGAACTGCAGGATCTGGCCGTTGGTCAACTGGTAGGCATTTTTGAAATCGGCGAACTCGGCCGGCGTCACGTAGTAGCGGGCGGGCTTGGCATTGATCTGCACGCTGCTATCGTCGGCGCGGGCGGCGGACATCGAGGTGAGGACGAGGGCGGCGGCGGCGATGCTGAACAGGGTCTTTTTCATGGTGTGCTCCGTAAGGTTGTCGGTTCAATAAACTGCTCGGGGATCACCGCTGGAATGTGCTGTTCAGCGGCTGACGTGATCACATTAACAAAAGCCGCCGCCGATATCCGGCGTTTGCGACGAGCTGTAAAACGACGGTCTTCAAAAGCAAAAAAACGCGACGAACGGAATGCGCCCCGGGCCGCCCCGCACCGGCGGCCGCGCGAGCCGCCGGCTGTTGCGCGAGACGCTTATTTGTTGAGCAAACGCGAGACAAAACGAAAAAGGACCGCTATAGTTCGCATAGGACGAGTTGCCGCACGGCATGTTAGTTTCACAAGATTCGGCCCACGATTACCCTTAGCAACACCCGGCTGCGCCACACCGCGCACCGGCAACGGCGGCCTCGGCTGCTGCGCCCCACTCCCGCGCACCAGCCCGACACTCAGCTGCCCACTCCAGGTTGGATAGCACATGTTTACTCTTCACAAACTTCAATCCGCACTCCGCAACAATTACGTCCGCGCCGCGCTGCTGCTGCTGGCGGTCGCCGCCGCCGCGCTGTTCAGCTGGCGCAGCGACGTGCCGCAGGACACCGGCCCGATCATGCGTTCGCAGGACATTTCGCAGATCACCGCGCTGGCGGCGCAGCGCGAGAAGCTGGAATACCTGATGGTGGCCGCGCCGCTGTCGGAGGCGCCGCGCTATATCTTCAAGCTCAAGGGCGATCCGATGCTGCGCGTGATCAAGGTGCCGAGCACCTCGCACCTGAGCCTGGAGCGCGAGGTCCTGCTGCGCAATAACATTCCCTATTCCATCGCGCGCGAGGACTACCTGGCGTCGCACAAGGCGGTGCTGGTCGACGAGGACGACAGCAAGCTGGCGCGCGCCGGCGGCTTCCTGCGCCGCCACGCGGTCGATATCCTGCTGATCGGCCTGGTGCTGTTCCTGCTGCGCCATGGCATCCCCGGCACCGGCGTCAGCGCCACCGTGCTCGATCCGTCTCAGCTCAAGGGCAATATGGACGACCTGATCGGCATGGAAGATATCAAACAGGAAGTGCTGCACCTGGAGGACATGATCCGCAACCGCGCGGTGTACCGCGAGCACGACATCGACAAGCCGTTCAACGTCATGCTCACCGGCCCGGCCGGCACCGGCAAGACCAAGCTGGCCGGCTACCTGGCCAAACGCCTCAACGTGCCGCTGATCCAGGCGTCGGCCTCGGCGCTCGAATCGGGCTACATCGGCGGCGGCTCCAAGGCGCTGCACGCGCTGCACCGCAAGGCCTGCGCGCGCGGCAGCTGCATCATCTTCCTCGACGAGGCGCAGGGTTTGTTCATGCCGCGCGGACGCGGCGAAAAGAAATGGGAAGACGACACCGCCAACACGCTGCTGGGCCTGCTCGACGGCGTGCGCAGCGACCAGGGCGCCGGCGTCATCTGGGTGGTGGCCTCCAACTTCGACGACGCCTCCTCGCAGATGGACGAGGCGATGCTGCGCCGCTTCTCCGTCAAGATCAACTTCCGCCTGCCCAACAAGGGCGAGCGTAGCGAACTGCTGCGCTCCTTCCTGTCGCGCAAGGCGGAGGGCTGCGTCGACTGGGACGCGCTCAACCTCGACCACGTGGCCGAGATCACCGCCAACCTCAGCCCGGCGCTGTTGCAAACGGTGGTCGAGCGCGCCAGCATGATCGCCATCCAGGAGAAGACCGTGATCAACACCGACCTGATGTTCCGCGCCTTCGAGCGCGCCACCATCGGCCTGACCGACCGCGCCACCACGGCCGAGAAGACCCGCCAGCGCGAGCGCGTCGCGCTGCACGAGCTGGGCCACTTCTTCATGCAGATCGATCCGTGGCTGCGCGAGGGCCTGCCGCTGGCCGAGGTGAAGGAACGCTCGCCGCTGCTCAAGATCAGCACCGAGTCGGTGTCCAAGCTCGGCGCGCTCGGCTATGTGCTGTCGGCGTCGGACGACGTCGCGCTGCGCACGCTCGAGGAGCTCGAGCGCGACGTGATCCAGCTGTACGGCGGCGTGGCGGCGGAGGAGCTATTCTACGGCGCGCGCGGCATCTCGGTCGGCAGCCAGAACGACATCCAGAAGGCCACCTCGATGCTCGACATGATGGTCAACAAGCTGTCGATGTACTCGCGCTCGAAGCTGGACTACTCGCAATTCAAGAACAAGGAAAACGACCTCGACCAGGTTCAGGCCAAGGCGGACGAGCTCTACACGTACACACTGCAATCGATCAACGACTACCGCGAGCAGATCAACGAACTCAAGGATGTACTGATGGACCAGTATGTGCTGTCGAAGGACGCCATCTTCGCGCTGCTGGAGCAGCAGCATCAACAGCGTTTGTTGAAGGCCGCGTGACGGTCAGCGGCTGAAGACGAAGATCATCTGCGGGATGTTGGCTGCCGCAAGCAGCCACATCGCGAACTCGACCCGGCCCACGCGCCGCTCAACCCTATCGGCGCTGGCGGACAAATGCCCGACCATGACGGACAGCGCCGTTAACTCCGCACGCAGTAGGGAAAGCTCATGCTCGAGCGTTTGAACCCGTGCCACCAACGCATTCAGCCGCTCCTCCAGCACCGCCACTTTAAAGGTCAACGCCGCCACTTCCTTGCGCAAGGCGGCCACTTCCCTGCGCAAAGCGGCCAACTGTTCCCCGTGGTTGCCCAGTCTCCGCTCAAGCGCATCCAGGCCCTCGCCGTGCTCCGCCAGCTGTTCGCCATGCGTTTCCAACTGCTCGCCATGGGCCGCTTTGACCAACTCGGCCAGCGCATCGACCCGCGCGGCCAGCATATCCACTTTCTGCGACAATTCCATCGCGCCCTCCGCCCCTTGCGGTGCATGATTGAAGTTTATACGGTTTACGGGAATATGCCGGTCGTTCATGCATCCATTGTGACGCCTGGAAAAACGGACTCATCCAGAAAACGGCGCGGTTTGATCTGCGTCGACCGGGGTGTGGGCTGCCCATGACGATAGGCCACTTGCTTAAAAACCAAATAGTGCGGATCAAGGCTTGCGGCTGCGGGGCAAATCAGTGATAATGCGGGTCGCGTTGCCGGGATGGCGGAATAGGTAGACGCACGGGACTCAAAATCCCGCGCCGCAAGGCGTGCCGGTTCGATTCCGGCTCCCGGCACCATGAATACGAATTAAATACGCATTACACCGCACCAAACGACAAAACCCGCATCGCCATCGGCGCTGCGGGTTTTTTGTTTGTATGGCGCTAGCGCGCCAGGGCCGTCACTGGTGGCGACGGAGGGCGTCGCTCTTGCGGCGGGTCTCCGGGTAGGCCAGCACGCGACGGATCGCTTCGGTGGGGACCTTATACGTTTGCATGTACGCCCACGCGATCGCGCTCCCCTGCGACTCCGCCAACCAAATTCCATGTTCCACCGCCGCGCTCAGCGAAGCGTTGTGTCGTTGTTCTGTTTGCATGTGCTCTCTCCCAATGGACACGCAAGTTATCATAAAAATAAAAAGAGTGTCGCATGCGAATTAAAGTACCCGTTATTATACTGTATAAAAAAACAATTTCCCCATGGGAGCCGCCAAGCCTTCGTTAGCCCCCGAACAGACGCCGCCCCCGCTTCCCCTTTACGCTGAGCTTTTTAACTCGGGAGCAGTCATGGGCTTTGACCTCGGAAACTTATTGCAGCAGTTCGCGGGACATCCAACCGCAACCGATCCGGAAGGCGTCGCGCAGGCGTTCTCGCACGTTGTCGGCGATACGCCGCGCTCTTCCATCGCGCAGGGATTGGCGTCCGCGTTTTTGTCGAACGAGACGCCGCCTTTCGGCCAATTGGTCAGCCAATTATTCGTGCGCAGCGATCCGCAGTTGCAGGCGGGCTTGCTGAACCAGTTGCTTGACGATGTCAGCCCGGCGATGTTGACCGCCCTTGCCGGCAGCGTCGGCGAACTGTTCACCGCCAACGGCCACGCGACACTGACACCCGCACAGGTCGCGGAAATCACCCCGCCACAAGTGGCCGAAATCGCCACCACCGCGCAGCAGCACAACCCGGGCGTCGTCGAGCGCGTCGCGACCTTTTTTGCGGACCACCCGCAACTGCTCAACTCGCTGGACAGCGCCAGCCTGAAGGTCGCGCTGGGCAAAATGGCCCAGTTGCATTAACGGCCGCTGCCGCGACGACGAAGCAGGAATTAAACTACGGCCGGGTTGTTTTGAGTTTAATGCCAATAAATTAAGCATGCTATTTTGACCATGACGGTGGGCGTCCGCTCGCCGTTTTCCACATTACTGGAGGTTAAGATGGCTGTTCCGTTCAAATCCGCTTTGATTTCGGCTTGCGCGTTGGCGTTGTCCTTGGGCCTGAGTACCGGCGCCTCGGCCGATCCACTGACCGAAAACTTCGACACCGGCCTGCCCGCAGGCTGGACCGTCAACAACCTGAGCCAACCGCCCGGCACGCTAGGCTGGTTCCAGGGCAACGAGTTCGTGTTTGAAGCGCACCAGGGCGCCCCGAACTCCTATCTCGCCGCCAATTTTGAATCGGGCGCGGAGGTCTCCACCCTCAGCAACTGGCTGATACTGCCCACCTCCACCTACCGCAATGGCGACACGCTGTCCTTCTACAGCCGCACCGCCGCCTTTTCGGAATGGCCGGACCGGTTGGAGGTCCGCTTCAGCAACGTCGGCGGCACCGATGTCGGCACCACCGCGACCGGCGTGGGCACCTTCTCCACGCTTCTCATCAGCATCAATCCCACGCTGCAGGTGGGCGGCTATCCGGAAGACTGGACGCGCTACAGCGCCACCTTGAGCGGCCTGACGGGCCCGACCACCGGGGCGTTCGCGTTCCGCTACACGGTCACGGACGCCGGACTGTTTGGCGCCAATTCGAACTACATCGGTATCGACACGGTACAAATCACCGCCGCCGCCGTGCCCGAACCGGGCACGTACGTGATGATGGCGTTCGGGCTGGGCATGGTCGGCTACATGCGCAGGCGTCGGTCCCGCGCTTGAGCGGGTGCCTGTGGGGCGGGCGCGCCATCCGGCGGGTCCGCCTCCGGCGTAGAATGTCGCCATGGCTACCAAATCCCCGAAATCCCCCACCTTTCCCGGTCCGTTGACGGCGCGCGGCGCCGTGCTGGCGGTGCTGCTTTCCGATAGCGACCAATCCGGCAACCCGCCGCTGCAGGGCCGCACCTCGCTGGCCGCCATCATCAAGAGCCTGAAGCGCAAATATCACTGGCCGGTCGAGGTGAGCAGCTTTCCGTCGAACGGCGCCGATGGCCGCGCCACCTGGGCCACCGTCTACAGCCTGCCGGCGGCCGTGGTGGAACGCGCGCTCGATCGGGGCGGACGCGAATGGCTGGAGCGCCGAACCGTCGCCAAAAACGCGCCGTAACATCTGCTTACTCTCGAAACACTTTCCAGGTCACCCTATTTCCTCCCGGCCCCGTTATAGGAGCAAGCGCCACACATGGCGATATCTGGAGAGAAGAAAATGGAACATACCGTACCCAACCGCATGCACCCACTGCTGGCCGTCGCCGCGTTTTCCGTGACCCTCGTCAGCCTGGTCGGCGCCGCCTCCATTCTCGGCCTGCTGCCGTACTCGCAAGCGAAGGGCAGCGCGGCGCAGGAACTCAGCGCCGCCGCCACGCCGGCAATGCAGGCGAACCAGCCACTGATCGCGCAAGCGCAGTCGCCGCAACCACAGCCGCAGCCACGCCAGGTCGTCGAGCACCGCACGGTCGTGCATCATACGTATGCGCCGGCCCGCCAGGCCAGCCGCAATGATGATCGCACCGAGGTCGCGCAAGCGCCGGTGCAGCGCGCGCCGGCTCCGGCGCCGCAGAACAGCGCCGTGGGGATCGGCTTGGGCGCGGTGGTCGGTGGGCTGCTGGGCAACCAGGTGGGCGACGGCAAGGGCCGGACGCTGGCAACCATCGCCGGCGCGGTGGGCGGCGCCTACGCCGGCAACGAAATCGCCAAGCGCAATCAGCAAGAACAGTAATCCCGGGGTCCTGGTCCGGCGCTATCACGCGCCGGACCAAGGCCCGGTTTAGTACTTGGCCGGCGCGTTGGGCGCCGGTGTCGCTTGGCGGATGAAGTCGCGCAGATCGTCGTTGGCGCTCGCCAAATCCTCCGACCGCAAATACATCATGTGGCCGCTGCGGTAGCCCTCAAAGCGCAGGCGGTCCTTCATCTTGCCGCTCGGGTCCAGCTGCCACATCGTGTACTTGGCGTCGAAGTAGGTGCAGGCGCCGTCGTAGTAGCCCGACTGGATCATCACCTTCAGGTAGGGATTGGCGGCCATCGCCAGGCGCAGGTTCTCGCCGGTCTTCTCGTTCTTGAAATCCCATGGATGGACGTCGCCGAACAGGTTGTACTTGATGTCGGTCTTGTAGCCCAGATCCACGCGCAGATACTGGTTGATGGCCGGCGTGAACGAATGCAGCCACGACGTCAGTTCGGCGTTGTAATCGACCTTGTCACCCGAATCGGTCTTGTCGATGCCGAGGTAGCGCGAGTCGAGCCGGCCGACGGTCTTGCCCTGCTTGCGCAGCAGCTCCTTCCAAAAACTGTCCACCGGCACCGACAGATTATTCTGCAGCACATAGGCTTCCGACAGGCCGGAGTAACGCGCGAATTTGGCCGCGATCTGTGCCTTCTTCTGCGGGTCGATGAAGCCGCCGCGCGCCGTCGCCGGCAGCAGCTCGTCGACGGTGAAGGCTTCGACCTCCGGCAGCAAATCCTTCAGGTCGCGCGCCTGCAGGTCGGCCGGCAGCACCTTTTGATACCACGCCGTGGCGGCGAAGTAAGGCAGCGCCAGCGCGTCGGCGACGATGCCGTCGCGCTTGAGGCCCAGTTCCGTCGGCGACACCAGCACCACGCCGTTCAAATACATCCACTGGGCGTTCTGCAATTCCAGCGCCAGGCCGGCCACGCGCGAGGTGCCGTAGCTCTCCCCGATCAGGTACTTCGGCGACGTCCAGCGGCCCTCGCG
>Ga0105244_10002815_pt1 | contig 12921 bp, 2 predicted proteins | sample KBSM44metaG_FD_80423 | JGI IMG/M metagenome (GOLD analysis project Ga0105244, IMG submission 80423) | Miscanthus rhizosphere microbial communities from Kellogg Biological Station, Michigan, USA - KBS M4-4 metaG | ecosystem: Host-associated > Plants > Roots > Rhizosphere > Soil | place: Michigan...
ACGCGCTGCGGGTCGTCCGGGTCGGCACGGCGCGACTCGGTGCTGGTGCCGTACACGTGCAGGCTGCCGTCGGCACCGTGAATCAGCCAGAAACCGGGTTTGTCCGCACTGTTTGACCAATGTTCGATCAGGGCAAAACCGCCCTCGACCCGTGGCCAGTGACGCACCACCTGGTACTCGCTGCTCAGGGGCCAACCGTTGTAGGTGCTCGTTTTGCGAGAGATCAACTCACCGCTTTCATTGCGTTCAGGCATCCATACATCGCCACTTGGCCCGACCACTTGATCGACGCCGTCGTAGGTCGGCACACCTTTGGCGGTGCGCAGGGTGATGGCATCGACGGTGAACTGCCAGCCGATTCCGCAGGGGCTGTTGCCGGTGTCATTGCTGTAATTCAACGCCACGGACGGGGCAAAGCCGCGTCCGGGAGAAATCGGCAGGGGCACTGCCAGCGACGCCGTTCCTTTGGTGCCGATGCCTCCCCAACCCTTGCCGATGCTCTGGATGGCGCCGCCCATTTTCGGCAGGGCGGGGGTGTTGATCTGCATCGTCGACTGTTGCTGCGGCGGTTGCTGTTCGTTCATAGCGAACCGCCTTCGCGTCTGGCCGTGTAGCTCACGTGTACGATGATGTCGTTGAGGGATTGGAGCATGGCCTCCTGAGCTTTGTGGTTGGGGAAAATCAGGCTCCAGCGTGATATGGCGCCGGTGTACTCGAAGGGCAGGTAACGTTCGTCCTGAAAATTGAGCTGGAACATGCCGTTGTCTTCCAGCGAGGTGGACAGCGCAATCTGCTGACTGGCCCGCAGGTTTTCCTTGGCGTTACCCGCCGTGGTGGCCATTTCCACCTTGCTGTAGGTCTGTCTCAGTACGGCACGAATATCCTGATAGGGGCCAAGGCAGGCCGGCAGGGTCACACTGATGGTCTTGATTCGGCGCAGGTAGTGATTTTCACCGGCGTAATCATCGTCGAACATGGCTTGGGTCAGTTCGAATTCACAGGTGCCGTTTTCGACCAGTGATTTTTTGATCTCAGCCCATGTTTTATTGAGGCTTGGGCCTGGATCCTGGTCTTTCAGATCCTTCAGCGACACGGTTTTCCTGATTTCCAGATCGCGCCGGTTGTTTTGCAGATACTGGCTGTGCATCTGTTGCAGGCTCATTTTCAGTTCTTCGCCGGCACCGAGGCCGCGGTAGCTGGCATTCCACGCGCCGGGGCGGATGAAGGTCCGGGTGAAGTCGCCCATCTCGTATTGCCAGCAGGCTTCGGCGGCCTGACACAAAGATTGCGCGGTGGTGTAGGCGGTGTGGTAGAAACCGGCGAACTTGCTGTTGAGCCAGTCGTAGGTCTGCGAGCGGCTGAAGCGATTGCTGCTCAGCAGGAAATCGTGGGTGGCCTTGGCTTGATTGAGTGCGGTTTGCGCCTGACGCAGTTGTAGTTGGGTGGCGTGGTGTTGCGCTTCCTGGACGGCGAGCTGGGCTTTGATTTGTTCGGCTTCGAGTTTTGATTGGTCGAGGGCTTGGGTCCATTCCTGGTCGCGGCGATCATATCGTGACCTCATTTCCGCGATGCTTGCCCAATTACGCCTGATTGTGGACGCAGCCGACAGGCCTGACGAGGTGGCAAGGAAAGGTCCAGAAAAGTCCCACCCACCCGATGCGAGTCCAAAAATTGAAGGGGGAGTCCTTGCCAGGTGACCCACTCCGGCGATGACATGGCCTGTCTCGTCAAAAAGAGCAGCACGATTGAAACTCTCGCTGATGCTCTCCTCATCAGTGCTCAACCCATTGTCCAATAGCTCACTGTAATAATTGACCCGATGCAGAATTGTTGCCTGACTTGCCGTCAGCGCCGCAAGGCTCTTCTTGTCGATCTCCATGGCTTGAGTCTGAATATCCACCGCCATTTTCGCCAGATTCCACGCCTGTTGCTGCTGCAATTCAAGGTACTGCGCCTGTTCCTTGCGCTCGATCAGCGACAACAGCGTCGAGCCGAACTGGATCACGCTGTCCACTGCGTTCTGCGCCAGAGCGAACATGAAGCTGAAGCGGTAATGGGGAATCTGCGGACTCAACAACCGACTCAGCGCCGCCCCGGACAGGCCCTGGCCCCAAGCAGCGAGCAGCGCGCGCGGATCCAGCGGTGCCGCGAACAACGGCAGATTCAAAGGACTGCCTGCCATGTCGAGGTTGTGGCGCAGGTTGTACAAGCGGCTTTCGGCCCGGTCCCAGCGCTTGATCAATTCCGGGTTGAACGGTCGGCGCAAATAAGGATTGTCCACGGTGGACAACGATAAACCGTCACCGTAAGGCCGCAGGCACAGCAAGGGTGCATCCTGCGATGCCGGAGCTTTGCCAATGCGCAGTGGCGGCTGTTCCTGACGCTGGTGTTGAGTGTCGATCAGTAGCTGCTCGAAGGCACGCAGGTCGTCATTTTTCGCAGCGGCCAACTCATCCAGTTTGCGCGCTATATGGTCGTCGAACTGCCTGACATCCGGGCGCGATCCAAGCAACTCGAGAATATGGATATAGCGCAACTTCGCTTCTGCCAAACCATCCGGTGTCAGTTCCCGATACGCCTGATCGGCCTGATTGCTCTCGATATCGATATAAAGTCCGTACAACGCCTTGCGAAAGTGCACGGGAAAACTCAGCGCAATCTGATGCGGATCGTCCGGGTACAGAATGGCCTGGCTAGGGTCTGGCGCATCGGGCCAAACGGGTGTTTCCAGAGGCACAGACTGCCAATAGCCAGGATGTCCCGGATCGGCGCTTTGCCGTGAAGGATCGAAGAGATACGCCAGCCAGTGTTTGGCTTCCTCGTATTGCTGTTCCTCGTTCAAGCGATAGGCCACCAGCCACGGCAAATACAGGAACAGTTCGAGGAAGTACAGGTAGTACGCGCCGGAGAAATCCATGGCTTGCGCGCCAAGACCGTTGGGGATGGGCGGTTCTGTCTGCTGTGTCTGGGTTTCCCAACTCAGTAGCGGGTCCATGCCGCTCTCGGCGAGCTGGATCAATTGCCGGGCGAAGGTGGTGTTCATGCGGATGGGCGCTCGAGAACCTCCTTTAGGTTTGTATCCGTCATTGAATTCGATGCTTGATCCAGCAAAGTCGATGTACTGGGCGTTGCCAAGAGAGGGGCTGTCATGGTCGTTGATGCGCGGCGCTATTTGTTGTTCTGTTGCCAGCGCCTCCCCCCAAGTGATGGATATCGCTTTCAGGGCGCCGCCCACCAGTGAATAGCCGAAGCGATTCTTGTTGTGGATCAAGACGCCATACACGAGTGGAATTTTCATTTCGGCCGGATTGTCGGGCCACTCAACCGGCCAGCCGACGGGTTGGTAGCTAATCTTGTCGACAGGGACTGTAATTGCGCCACCGCCTGAGTATTCGGGCAGTTTTTCGACGATTCCGGAGCGATACAGGGGACGTATATCTTCAAGTGTTGTAGGAAACTCAGTGGCCGTAACGTCCAGAGGGTGGCCTATGAAAAGCTGGTAACCATAAGACTCGACGACATGATCTTTAATACCCGAAAGGACAATCATCGAAGAACTCTCTCCGCCTCTGGGAAAACGCCAGAAATCAAGTATCGCAATTTGATCGGGGTGATCCCGCAACAGGTCGAGTATGTGCGAGCCCGCCAATTTCCCCTTGAGAGAGGCGGTTTCACTCGGTGCCAGGCGAGGAACGGAGAATTCAGTTCGGTTGTTGCTGTCAGGATCGGAAATCAGACTTCTGATCCTGTCTGGGAAGCCTCTGAAGCAATACACCGTATCAGGGTTATCCATGAACCCGGTGAAGGACTTGATCTCCGAGCCTTCGAGCAGCGTGAGCCATTCACTTTTGTCTGTATGACTGAACACGAGTGTCAAGTTGAAGAGTTCGACTCCTGTTGAAGTACTAACAGAAAATTTGATCGTGGTGACGTCTGCGAAGCCTTCATCCAGCCTCAAGATCAATTCGATACTTGAGCTGCCGGGATGGTAGACAAGCTCGGAACGTTCTTCCCAGGTTTTGATGCGCGACTGCCAATTGTTGAAGTTCCATGTGTTCTCTTCCGTTTCTGGTGTTTCGTGTTCGAGAGCGCCAAACACTGGAGTGCTGGCGGGTAACCAGTACTGAAAACGGCCAGCGTTTCTGTTAGCGAAGATGTGGCCGATCAGCAGCACATGCCCCGAGCCATCCTGAAACGCTGTGGCGGATGGAGGCGTGCCTGGTTTGTCATTGGGCACTACTCCATGTGATGGAAACAGCGGCGTGACATTGAAGTTCTTGTCGATTCGCACCGTTCGCAGAAAGTCGTATTTGTCGCTATTGCCGGGAATTTCGGATGTTCTCGCCTCATAGTTCGAATACAACATGATCACCATCGACTCCGGCGACGTCGAGTGGTCATACACCGCAATGGTCTGGGTTTCCTTTGCGATCTGTTCCAAGGGTTTTTCGATCAGCGCCTTGGTCTGGCAGTAATGCTCGATGTAGATCCGGGGCGTGCTCCAGCTGTCGTCGTATTTCTTGTAGCTGGCATACAAACGGAATCGCGGATTGACCTTGACGCCGGCCTCGGCTCTGCCTTCTTCAGGGGACTGCATGGCGTCTGCATCCTGAAGTTCCAGCTCGGCCCAGACCACGAACAAGCGGTTGTTGAACCAGCACGGCCGAATCGTGTGTTCCAGAGCCTTTTCCGAAATCGGCACATTGGCTCTTTGCCAGTCCGACCAGGCATTGGGCAGGGGCTTGTCGAATTTGTCCGGAATAATGCCAGGCGCGGCGGCGGGCTCTTTCACCGGGCGTTGGCTCATGTCCAGTGAGCGCCAGTAGTAGGCATTTTCGGCGGGGGATTTGCCGATGAAGTAGTAGGTACTGTTGGCGAAGTCTTCACCATCGATGTAACCGTTGCAGATCTTCAGATTGGCGATTTCTTCGAACTTGGCCAGGTAAGATAGCACCGCAGTCTGTACGGTCTCGGGCTGAATCTGTGCCTGATTGAGGTCGTTTTCCAGTTGTTCGAAGCTGTCGGTTTTGGTCAGCCGCAGCGTAGGGTCAAGATAGATGTCCGGGAAGTAATGCAACTGCTGCATGGCGGACCAGATCGGGTAGCGATTGAGACCGTCGCGCCAGGTCTTGATCTGCTGGGGCGTAAAGCTGACGTCGCTGTAACCCGGCTCCATGTTCAGCATCATGCTGTTGATCTGTTGTTGGTAACTGGCAATGGCACAGGCCACCGGGCTGGTCGGCACATCCTGGCTGACCAGCACGTCCAGCAACCAGAACTCGTAGAGGTCGTTGGCGGTCTTGATATGTTGAGTCAGCCCCTGCTCGATCAGGTACGGATCGTTGGGCACGGCCTCATGCAGATACAGGGCGAGCATCGCGTCACGAAATGCTTCATTGAGGGGGGCGTCGAAGGCAGTCGTCATGATCGTTCCTTAACCCTTTGCCAGCGTTGAGTCAGAGGCAGAGCTGGCGGCCATCACCGCGTCTCCAACGGTTTTCCAGTCGTCCAGCGCGCTTGTATCTGTCAGCGCTGTGGCTTGCAGCAGTGCCTTGGCTGACAGTCCGCTGGCCTGGCAGGTGGCCTGGCAACGACGTACCCAGTCGACCTCGGCCATCGAGCTGGCGCGTTCACCGGGGAGGGTAATGGTCAGCGTGGCAATTTCTGTTTCGGACCAGTCCAGCAAACGAGCCAGTGCCGCGTTGGCCGTTTCGCTCGCGAGCTTGCGCAGGGTTTTGTTTTTCAATTGCGCCTTGGCCGGATTGGCGCAACTGAAGTAGCTCAGCACGCTGTCCTCCGATTGGCTCTGGCTGTGGAACCAGTGGCTGAAGCGTTCGAGCAGATAGAGGTCGGACAGCCACGGTTCACTGTTGCTGCCCTCGTATTCCAAGCCACCCAGCCATGCTGGATTGACCACGAACAAGCGCAAGGCGCTGTTGCTCAATCGCAGTTGCACAACGATTTCGGCGTGGCGTGAGACGCGCTGGTAATGCTCGATCAATGCCGCTGTCAGCGAGTCCTTGAGCGCTTGCACCAAAATGCTGTAAACCGATGAATGCGCCCAGTGAATGACCGCCCGGCAGCGGTCCGGCGGCAGCTTGGCGGTTTCCTGGAACAATCCTTCGAGCAACTGAACCTGGCGGTCATGTGCACCGAGCAGCAGCTCAGTGAGTTTTTCGGCGCAGATGTCTTTGACCGCTTGTTCAAGGTCGAGGCCTTGAAGTACTTGCGCGACGCCTGTCTGTAACCAGGTGATCGGTTCGTCCACCAGCGTCAGAGGACGATCAAGGCCCATCAACAGGCCGTCTGCTGTGATCAGCTTATGACTGACCAGCAGCGCGAACCATTGGATGTCTTGCGGTCGGTTTTTTACAGACCTGCGCAGTGGAAGCCCCAATGCGGCCACTTGTGCTTCGGTCACCATGCTGCGGCGTGTGTCTTCCTGCAACTTGTTCAGACGCTCAAGCAGATCGTCGGGCAGGGGAGGTGGTTCGGCCACTTGGGGTTGTTGATTACTGTCCAGTGTTCCGGCACGCAACGAGGCATGTGGACCCAGGCGCTGTTGCAACAGGAGAACGGTTTGCTGGCTGTCCTTGATCCACTCAAAGGCCCAGTCCAGCTGCATCAGGACATCAAGGATGTCCGCTTTTTCTGCCGTCGTCTGCGCTCTCAATCTGCCGCTCGCCAATACGGTTTTATAAGCAGAACCTCCGAGCAGGCCAGCCAGCGTCAGCAAGTCGGCGACCGAGTGGCCAAACAGTCGGGCAATCCGTGCCTGACGGTAAAGGGAAGAGATGGTGGGCAAATCGCGCTTGAGCGTGGTCAGGTACTGCCTGGTTTGCACGGCAATCAGCAGAAACGAATCTTCAGTCGGTTGCACACCAAGGCCGGCACACAATTGCAACACGGTTTTTTGTGTGACGGGGTCGAGGACATTCAGGTCAATCGTCCCTTGATCGAGAATCAGAGGACTGTCGAACAGCTGCACGCGATTGAACACTTGATCGAACAACGGCACTTCATCCTTGCCGCTGGTATAAGGCGTGAGGTCGTGCATCAGTGCGGCGAATTCCTCCGGATCAATGCCGTAGCGTCGGTCCAGGTAGCGAAATACGCCCAATGCGCGCAGGGTATTTTCGTTGAGTTCCATCGCCAGGTTGTCTTCGCCCTCGGCACGGATCGCAGACATGATCAGCGTGTCGAGCTTAGCGAAGGGGATCTGCAGCCAGCGTTGCAAGCGAATCATGCGTTGCAGACGGTCGAGACGATCGAGCGAGGCCTTGATCAGATGCCACTGCTTGCTATCACCGATGGTGATTTGTTCCAGTCCCATGGCGTTGTCGAACTGATCACGAATCTTAGATTCGGCGTCGGGTTCCAGTTCGCTGCCATTCAGGTTTGCCCCGGTGCCGGTGCCGGTGCCGGTGCCATTGACGTAGCAGGCGCCGTACTGATTCGGGTGCGGGAAGGGCAGTTCTTTCGTGGCCGACTGCGGGAGCGTCACGCCCGCGTGTTGCGGATTCTCGCTGGGGCAGTTGGGCGACAAACGCACCGCGCGGGTTTGTCGGCACAGGAGCATTTCAACCTGCTCGGCGTTCAGGCCGGTGTGCGCCATAAAGTCTGTAAGACGCGTCAATTGCCACGGCGGCGAACTTTCCGAAACCTCGACACCGTAGGACTTCCTGAAAAAATCCATCTGCGCAGGTGTCAGGGTGTAGTGCTCATCAAGCGTCAGGGTGAAGCGTTGTCGTGCCAGCTTGACAGGCTCGGCGTCGGCGTCGGCACTGACGTGGGTGGCGGTGACAAGATCGAAACTGGCGGTGTATCCCTGTTCGCTGGGCGCGGGGAGTGAAGCGGCGCCCTTCAGGTAGGAAATGATGGTGTCCGCTGACGCATTGTGCAGACGATTGATCAGCCAGCCCGCCAAAGGGACCGGGGTGTTGGAACTCAGATCGACGTTGGCAGCCTGTGTCTGGGTGCCTTTGCGAAACATCAGCGACAGGACAGTTTTGCTGCCTTCGGTTCCTGTAGGCGCCAGCGCCGGAGGATTGACGGTCACGACATCCTGCTGATCCGCCAGCAGCAAATAGCAGCTCTTGTGAGAGTTATGCGGGCGCAGGTGGGTGGTGCCCGGGCTTCCCCAACCTTTGAGCAGATCATTTCGGGTCAGATAAAAATTACTGAACACCGAGGGTTCAGTCAGCAAGTTCTGTTGTTGCGTACTCAACCCGCATAACAATCGTTGCGCTTGCAGTACCGGTTTTTGCACTTCGCCATAGTCGTTGCTTGATTGCTGTTTGATCGGCAATAACAGGCTGGCCCGATAGTTCAATTCGCCCAGACGTGGCTTTTTATCAGCCAGCCCCAATTGGCATTGATGGTGATAGAAATTGTAGGGCAGTTCGAACGGATAACGCCGTTCAGCCACTGCCTCATGGGCGGACTTGCCCTTATCGGTCGGATTGGTTTCCAGATAAGCACCCAAACGATCTTCCAGTATCTCGGTGACCAGTTCCAGCATCGGCCTTGGGGTAAAAGTGCTTTCGTGGGTGATCAAGAGCTCCTTCAGTTCGGGACGACGCATATCCATCAGGATGCGCTTGGGGTCCTTGTTGGTAGCTTCCAGTTGCAGGAGAAATACCCTTAAGTTGATCAGGTAAGCAATCATCATATCAACGGCAACCAGCGCCCCGACCTTGCAGAAGTCGTCCCAGCTTTCATTGAATAAATTCTGAAAAGTAGGCCCCGGCGGAACCAGCGCGCGAACGCCGCTACGTTGAGAAAGTTGCTGAAACTTGCCAGTGGAGGTCTGGTGTTCCCGGTACAAACGCGAAATCAATGCCGCATAGGCCATGGCATTGTCGTAGGCGAGTTCAGCGTTGGCATCGGTGAACTCGGCAAGCTGACGAACGAACGCGGCTTTGGGTCGGCGGACAATATCGAAGACGGAGGTGAAGCCCATTTTCTGCATGGCCGTTGCGAAGTCGGTGCGGCCTTCTTTCAAAGATTCATCTGGCTTCACGAGAGCATTCAACAGTGTGTTGTTGTGGGCCATGTCGATGGATCTCCTGTCGAAAAGGGGCGGCACCAAGGAGGCCGGACAGGAACAAGCTATCGGTAAATGCTGGTGCCGTAACCTGTCAGACCTGACAGGTTGATATCGTTTTACTAGAACTTATTGTTATAAAAAACCAGCTTTTTCTGTTTTTCTTGTATTTTTTTGTTTATGTCGAAACGGTTTTAAATCATCGTTAGTAATTTCTTATTTGTCTAAACGGCTGTCATAAATGACAGTTGTCTAATTTTTTTTATGGAATTATTGTTTTTTTACTGAGGTGTCTTGAACGGTGAATTAGCGATTGTAGTGAGTGAACTAGTTGTTCGATAAGTTTTTTGTAAGTTTTGGTGTTTTTCGAAGAGTCCTACATCTGCTAGATGTTCTGTGCCTTGGCAGAGAGATTGTTGAGTTGGTTTCGGTCGCCGCACTGTTTTTGCTATATGGAAACTCTATCGTGTGAAAACCTGCTTTTATTGAGTGCCACAAAGCGTCAGGGAGAGGGAAATGAATAACTATAGATGCGTTATGAGAAGTAGTTGCGCTGAGGTCCTGGATGGGTCGCACAATTTAGAAGAAGGACATTTTATTGAGTTTTCCACAGATGATTTTCATTTAACTCATCTTGAAGATGAAGCGGCTGGATTACTTGCTATTTCTCATTTTCAAGTGCGCCATTCAATTTTAGGATGGTCGGCCACTCTTGAAGTGGAATATTCTTTTAACCCTTCAGGTACCCAATTTTCCTGCCATGCCAAGCGTTATAGGGCGGGAAATAACGGCAGAAAAAAAGGAAATGTAATCTTAGGATTTGGGTCAGAAGGTGTCTGGTGGGATAAGGAGCTAACTAACGATAATGCTAATCAAGATGGTCAGTGGCATAATATAGGTGGTGGAGGCACAGTTGCTGGAAATTATCGTATTGCGTATATATATTTCAAGTTTATATATGATTTAGTAGGCTCTGACTCATGGGCCTCGATTTTGGTCGAGATTCCATTCTCTGTCGCTCCACCAGCAATTACTAATCCAGGTGTAGTAAGGACGCCTCATCCGACGATAAGCGGTACGGGTATTGCAGGTGCCGAGATTAAATTGTATCAGCACAATGTCCCTGCGGTCGTTTTGGCGACTACAACAGTGCAAGGCAATAATTCATGGAGCGTACCACTTGAACGATCTTTGGCAATGGCCGACCCGTTCTATCTGACGGCCAGGCAAACGTGGAACGCATTACTCTCAGGATATACGCCAAGTATAAGTTTTGCGGTACTTTTTAAGCCGGTCATCTTCAATGTAACCGTGTCCGCTGACGGCAAACCAACTATTAGTGGAGCCAGCGGACTCAAGGACGCCGAACTCCATATCTTTTTGCAAGGTGGGGCAGGTGGCGTTCAATTAGCGTCAACTGTTTTTCCGAACGGTACTTGGTCCGTTTCTGCCACCACAGCGTGGCAACCTGGTAAACACATCATCACCGCCAGACAAAAAGCCAAGAACACTGGAGAGTATTCTGGCTGGTCTGAGACCCGGTTGGTCGAGGTCAAACCGCCCAAGCCAGCGATCACCCACCCGCTACCGAAAACCAGTCACTTGGCCAATCTCAGGGTGGAAGGAAACTGTGTGGCCGGGGCGACAGTCTCCGTGCAAGACGAGACTGGCGAACCTGTACAGGGCACCGTGACCTACGACGCAACCACATGGTTTTTCGAATTCCCCTGGCAGCCCGGGCAACAACTCATCAAAGCGCAACAAAGCCTGAACGGGGAATCGTCCGACGCCACCGATGTGCTTGAATTCTCCATCAAGCCTCCCCAGCCGGCCATCGTCCCACCGCCCGTCCCGGTGGCACTGAAACAGCAGCTGAAGATTACCGGCGTGGCATCCGATGCGATCACCCTGAAAATGCTCACCGACAACGATGATCCGGTGGTTGGCGACTTTAACGGCAACGGGGCTGAACGTACCTTCATCCCAGCTGCGGAATGGTTGTCTGGCGAAAACACAGTCAAGGCCTTGCAGGCAGTAAACGGCGTGGACTCCGACCCCAGTGACACGTGCACCTTTACCGTGGAGGTGGCAGACAGGCCTGATCCCCCCGGGTTTCAACAACCGCAGAGGGGCGGCGGGACCTCAAGATACCCGACCATTCAGGTCGTCGGGTTGCCCGGTGCGCTGCACACCGTCCGCCTTGTCGGTGGTGATACGTTGTGCGAGGACACAGCAGACGCCGATGGCCTGCTGGAATTCACAGTGGTCAATCCTTTGGTGCCTGGCTCCATCGAGCTTGAGGGGAAGCAGGCAAGCAATGGCTTGGATTCAGTTTGGAGTGCTCCTCATCCGTTCACGGTACACACACCGCCGGCTACACCGGTTATTCGAGTGCCGGGAGCGAATGGCAATGCATCACGCCGTCCCAGAATTCAGGGCGGCGGGGAAACCGGTGGGCAGATCGTGCTGCGCCATGTGGCAGAACCCGAGCCGCCGTTTGCCTCTATCGACGGTTCTACTACTTGGCGCTGGAGCGCCGAGAAGGAGTGGAATGTTGCTACTTACTACATTCAGGCGCAGCAGATAGTCGACGGAGACTGTTCCGAGTGGACTCAACCTCACTGTTTCCACGTGGTCGATTCACTGTATGGAATCGGTGACTCCATTCCGGTAATGGGCACGCCGGTAGTCGGCACGGGCCAGAGCGTAGTGTTGCGTGTTCAGGTGATCTCAGCTGAGACCGGGATGGCGGTCGAAGGCGTGAAAGTGCAGTGGCGCCTCAACGGTGAGTTGCTACCCCTGACGGAAACCACGACCGACTTCAAGGGCTGGACGCAATATGCCTATACCCCGGACGCGGTCGGCAAGCGTGAGATCCTGGCGGATATCACCCAGGCCAACGAAGGGGTCGTCATGACTGAAACTTACGAGGTGAACGCTATTCAGCAGGATGAATGGGCGAAGGAAGCCGAGCTCTATCTGGATGACCAGCGAGTTGATCTGGCCGTGAGCGATCTTTTGCTGTTGAGAAAAAGCCTTCCTTACAAGCTAGAACTCAAGGTCAACGACGGCAGTGTTCTGATCGGCTCCACCGTCACTTTGCAAAACCTCTGGGGCGGGATAGAACGTGGCTTGACCTTTGTTCCCAGCCTGGGAATACCGCAGGTCATAGAAGAAGGCCTGTCGGTGCAGTGGCACATTTTTGCCGAGGAGGCGAACGACGGCATCTTCGGCTTGAACTTGACCTGCCCGGTACTATCCGACTGGCAATTGCCGGGGCGTGTGGAAGCGTCCATCACTGAAATGGTGGATGTTGCTTTCGATTCATTCGCGCAGGTGTTCGGTGGCGATCCGGTGTATCCATGTCTGGGTGCAACGCATACGGTGACCGTGAAGCCCAAGCAGCTCAGCCCCGTGATTGGCCAGAATGTGATTCTGGAATTGAGTGATGGCGCGGCAGAGCTTGGGGTGATCGTCAGCCCGGACACGCCGCAAATACTCGGAACAGAAGGCCTGAGCTGGACGCTGAGTTGCGTCGATAGCCGAAAAAATGGCGACTTTGCAGTGTGGTTGAAGGTGCAGGCATGGAACTCTGAATCGGCGGCGCTACCCATGGTTCTGGGGCACAACAAAGTCAGGATTAGTGAAAAATACGGACCCACGGATGAAGCGGGTGGTTGGGGGAGATATGGCGTTCGAGCGAGGTCCACGTTCACCGAACAGCCCGCCGGTGATGTTTCGGTGACCGTACATTTCCCGGGCGGACAACCCACGCTGCGTGAAACGGGCCAAGATGGGTGGTTGTATGTCCGCTACGATGGCGACATTCCAACATTAAGCATCGATAACCGCTATGACGGCAGTACTGTAAAGCC
>Ga0105244_10002829_pt1 | contig 12874 bp, 11 predicted proteins | sample KBSM44metaG_FD_80423 | JGI IMG/M metagenome (GOLD analysis project Ga0105244, IMG submission 80423) | Miscanthus rhizosphere microbial communities from Kellogg Biological Station, Michigan, USA - KBS M4-4 metaG | ecosystem: Host-associated > Plants > Roots > Rhizosphere > Soil | place...
CAATAATCACCGTGATATGGCCGCTCAGCAAAGTAGGCGGGGAATTCCTGCCGAAAATTAACGAAGGCGATTTACTGTATATGCCTTCAACGCTGCCCGGTGTCTCTCCTGGCCAGGCAGCGCAAATCCTGCAAACCACCGACAAACTGATCAAAACCGTGCCGGAAGTGGCTTCGGTGTTTGGTAAGTCTGGCAAAGCAGAAACGGCGACCGATTCCGCCCCGCTGGAAATGGTGGAAACCACCATTCAACTGAAGCCGCAGCATCAGTGGCGGCCAGGGATGACCGTCGACAAAATCATTGAAGAGCTGGATGCCACGGTGCGCTTACCGGGGCTGGCGAATCTCTGGGTTCAGCCGATTCGCAACCGCATTGATATGTTGTCTACCGGCATCAAAAGCCCGATCGGTATCAAAGTCTCCGGCACCGATCTTACCGACCTGGATGAAACTGCACGGCGTATTGAAGTAGTCGCCAGAACGGTTTCTGGTGTGACTTCGGCACTGGCCGACCGCCTGGAAGGTGGGCGCTATATTGATGTGAAAATCAACCGCGAAAAAGCTTCACGCTATGGTATGACCGTGGGCGACGTTCAGCTGTTTATCTCCTCTGCCATCGGCGGTGCCACGGTGGGTGAAACGGTGGAAGGTGTGGCACGCTATCCAATCAACATTCGTTACCCGCAAGGCTTGCGCGATAGCCCGGAAACGCTGAAAAAATTGCCAATCCTCACGCCAATGAAACAGCAAATCACGCTCGGTGATGTGGCCGACGTCAGCGTCCTCTCTGGCCCGTCGATGCTCAAAACCGAGAACGCGCGCCCGACCAACTGGATTTACATTGATGCGCGTGGGCGTGACATGGTGTCGATTGTCGACGATCTGAAAAAGGTAATTGATGAAAAGGTGAAACTTAAACCGGGCACCAGCGTGTCGTATTCCGGGCAGTTTGAATTACTGGAACACGCCAACAAGAAACTGAAACTGATGGTGCCAATGACCCTCGTGATTATCTTTGTGTTGTTGTATCTGGCCTTCCGCCGCTTTGATGAAGCGTTACTGATTCTGATGAGCCTGCCGTTCGCTTTAGTGGGCGGTATTTGGTTCCTGTACTGGCAAGGGTTCCATATGTCAGTCGCCACCGGTACCGGTTTTATCGCCCTCGCTGGGGTTTCCGCGGAGTTTGGCGTGGTGATGCTGATGTACTTGCGCCAGGCTATTGAAGCGAATCCGCAACTCGCGCGCCCGGAAACGTTCACCAGCGAAGGGCTTGATGATGCGCTTTACCACGGTGCGGTGTTGCGCGTCCGGCCAAAAGCGATGACGGTGGCAGTGATTATTGCTGGCCTGTTACCTATTTTGTGGGGAACCGGAGCGGGGTCCGAAGTGATGAGCCGAATTGCGGCGCCAATGATCGGCGGGATGATTACCGCACCGTTGTTATCGATGTTTATCATTCCTGCAGCCTACAAATTAATCTGGCTACGCCGACACAAAAGCTAACTGACTAAACGGCTCCCGGCTCCGGGAGCCAAATTCGCCAGTCAGTTTAAAATTGGTTATCATCCGCACCCACTCTTCATCCGGGTAGCCTGATGTCTACGATTATCGATACCTTTATTGCCCCGCCGTGCCATGACACGATCGAAAATCTCTATCAGGACGATCACCTGGTCATTATCAATAAACCCAGCGGGCTGCTCAGCCTGTCGGGGAAAAATCCGCAAAATCTCGATTCGGTGCATCATCGGCTGGTACAGATATTCGCGGGCTGCACCCTGGTGCACCGCCTGGATTTCGGAACTTCCGGGCTGATGGTGATTGCCCGCAATAAAGCGATAAATGCCGCCCTTTGCCAACAGTTCAGCCAGCGCACAGTGACCAAAGTTTACAGTGCGCTGCTGTGTGGGCATGTGGAGCACAACGAAGGAATGATAGACGCAGCGATTGCCAAAGACCCGGCGCTGTTCCCGCTGATGTCAATTTGCGCAATCCACGGCAAGCCAGCTCGCTCTTTCTATCAGGTCGTTGAGCGCTTTTATCATGAACTGGCAGACGGGACGTTACTGCCGTTGACGCGGGTACAGCTCACCCCCGAAACCGGGCGTACTCATCAACTCCGCATCCACTGCCAGCAATTGGGCCACCCTATTTTGGGTTGCGACCTGTATGGTGGCCGCCTGCTGCCAGGCACAGAACAAACACCACGTCTAATGCTGCACGCCAGTGAGCTGCATTTTGTTCATCCCATTAGCGGGGAGTTGATCAAAGCCCATCACGCCAGCCCGTTCTAAAAGGGAAAGCTGATGGTATAGCGCAGCAGAACTTTTCGTATGGTTTGATTGATGAAATAGATGATTTCATCGTTTTATTTACTCGCTGAATATATCCGCCAGCAAAAGCGGAGAAAAAGTATTATGCTTCACTGAATGATTAAGAACTGTCTGCTTGATCATTCAGACAAATCATTCCCCGGATAAATTTGTGTTGTTCAGTACACGTTTCCTGGTAGTTATGTCAGAGATGAAATTATATTCACCCCAAGTGTATTTTGTGCGCTTGTCGGGATTGATTTGTCACGATGCAGGTTGGCTGCATTATCGCGATATACTGGAATCTGGTAACTTATGGTTATTAATTTGTCCCGTCCTGCCTCGCTAACACCAAAAGCGTTTCGCCATGATGTCAATGGGCTGCGAGCCTGGTCAGTATTAGCAGTCGTATTTTATCACTTTGGTATACCTGGATTTGGCGGCGGTTTTGTCGGGGTTGATGTATTTTTTGTCATCTCTGGATTCTTGATGACGGCCATCATCATAAACGGGCTGGAACTCGGGAAGTTTTCACTGTGGGCTTTTTATCTGGCGCGAGCCCGACGGATTATTCCGGCTTTAATAGTGTTATGCGTGGTGTTGCTCATTATTGGCTGGTTATGGTTGCCCACGGCAGATTATCGCGTACTGGCGGCCAATGCTGTAACGGCGTTAACCTTTGTCTCCAATCTAAAGTTCTGGCGTGAAGCGGGTTATTTCGATATTGCTTCCCACGAAAATTGGTTGCTACACACCTGGTCACTCTCGCTGGAGTGGCAATTTTATATTTTGCTGCCATTGGGCTGCATATTAATTTGGCGTTGGTTTGGTCGTCGTGGAGTTAAGTTTGCGCTGATTGCCGCAGGAGTGTTGTCGCTGGCGCTCTCGTTTTACGCCAGCCCACGGTTACCCGGGAGCGCATTCTATTTATTACCCACGCGCGCCTGGGAAATGTTAGCCGGTAGTTTGGTGTGGTGGCTAACTCGCCAACATTCCATGCCGCAGCAACTTGCCCGCGTGTTAGAGTTTATCGGTTTTATATTAATTGCGCTGTCGGTGACATTATTTGATTCTTCCCGACCATGGCCCGGTGTTTATGCCATGGTGCCAGTAATGGGTGCGATGTTAGTTTTAATTGCTAATCGCCAGCAGTCTATTTTTACATCCAATATCATCGCCCGCCAAATCGGCGCCAGTTCTTACTCTATTTACCTTTGGCATTGGCCCTTAGTGGTCGTGTTGACCTATGCCAGCAAGCAGTACCATCCTGGCTGGATTGTGGCGGGAATAATATTGAGTGTGTTACTGGGTAAGGCTTCTTTACTCCTGGTAGAAAACCCGGCCCGTAAAATACTCGCTTCGGTATCGCCCGGTAAGCAAAATTGGGTATTAGGAGCGGCCGTGATGTGTGCCGTATTACTGGCTGTGGCGGCTCGTTATCAACAACTGGAGAACCGTATTAATCCGGCGATTGAAATGGCGATGACTCCGAAGCTTAACAACGCTTCCCGTATGCAAGATTGCCTTCTTACGCCTGGCGATGGTAGTGAGTCGCCGAAATGTAGTTATGGCGAAGGTGAACTAACAGCTATTGTATTAGGTGATAGCCATGCAGGTATGGTGGCATCTGTTATTGCTGATGTTGCACCCGGCTCTGTTATTGAGATGGATTATGCCAGTTGCCCGACTGTATTAGATTTTAAACGAAGGGAAGATATTAATGATGATTGTAAAACTTTTAATGATAAAGCCATTCAATTACTAAATCACGAGTACAAAAACAAACTGGTCTTTATTGCCAACAGAAGTTCTCTTGCTCTCCTTGGGCAAAATGAAAAAGATGCTTTTTTTAATATCCCGATGGGATACTTTGACACCCCAAATGATCGACCAAACCCAAATTTAAATAAACAGTTTACAGCGCAATTAATAAAAACCATGTGTGCCATTGAAAACAGCCAAAGGGTATTTTTAGTTCGCCCAATCCCTGAGATGGCAATGGATGTTCCCAATACCATGGCCAGAGCGCTTATGTTTGGCAACCCCGCCCGCGATATATCTATTTCACTGAAAGAATATCAGCAACGTCAAAAGGTGATTTGGGATGCGCAAGATGAGGCCGCGATGCAGTGTGGGGTCAAAATTCTCGACCCTCTACCTTATCTTTGCCACAGTGGTCGTTGCTGGGGTAACCAGGGTGGTCAGCCGCTCTACTCTGATGATAATCATCTAAGTGAGTTTGGAAGTCAGTTATTGATACCGATGTTCCGACAAGCATTTGAACCAGAGGAATATACCGAGCTGACTAAATCACCGGGGAATGGATAGATATGCCGATGAAGTCGATACCCATCCCATTGCAATAGGAGCTGCATCGTGACTGCGCCTAACCTCCGACATTCACAGCGTGCGTAGCGTCTCGGCTACATACTGTTGTTAGGCGCAATACCTGGTCTCATACCGGTTTGATGTTCTGATTCATCCGGAAGAGGTTCGTCGGGTCGTACTTATTCTTGAGTTCCACAAGTCGGTTGTAGGTTGCACCGTAAGCAAAAGCGATACGGTCGCTCTCCTCCTGGGTGAGGAAATTGATATACGCACCGCTGCTGGCAAACGGTTGTGACTTAGCGAAGAATTCGCGCGCCCAGGCAATGCAGTGCTCATCCTCGGCGGCCGACTCCCAGCGACCGTGCACATTCATCACGTAATTGGCATCCCGGCTTGAGTAAGCCATGGCATCGGGCGCGACACTTGCTGTCTGGCCTCCAATCGTCCCGATGAAAATCTCACACTGAGGTGACGGCAATCTGGCAGCGTATTCGATGATGGCATCGATAACGCCCTCACTGAGTTGCGAGAAGTTATGTGACTTCCAGTAATTGCGCGCCCCCTTCGACAATAGCGGGTCGAATGCCTGCTGCCAGGCGATATAAGGCTGTACTCCGATATGCTCGCCAAGCACCGTGCCGAACTCACGTAGCGGCTCGATAAGCTTCTCGCCCTCTTTAGGGTCGCCCACATAACACAGCGCCAGCGCGACCATCTCTTTCCCGTGAACGTCGTCGGGCAAGAACGGAAGTGGAGGCGCCTTACGCGTGACCATCCAAACATTGAGCTCTTCCGGCATCGTCTCGGTGAACCGGGCGAACTGCGAGATAACAAGTTTTGCCTGAGAGAACGGAAAGACGATCAGCCCACTCAGCACGTTCGGCCCAACGGGATGGAGCTGGAATTCGAAGCGAGTCACAACTCCGAAATTGCCACCCCCGCCCCGCAGCCCCCAAAAGAGATCCGCATTTTCTGTTTCGCTGGCATGAAGTTGGCTGCCATCCGCGGTGATAACCTCCGCGGAGACCAGATTATCTATAGTCATACCGTACTTGCGACTCAGCCAGCCGAAACCCCCACCGAGTGTCAGGCCGGCCACACCGGTGGTCGAGTTGATGCCCAGGGGCGTGGCAAGGCCATGTGCCTGCACTACCTCATCAAAGTCGCCCAGGGTGCAGCCTGGCTCGACGCTGGCCCTTCTGGTGGAGAGATCCACTTGCACTTTCTTCATCAGTGAGAGGTCGATCATCAAACCGTCGTCGCACACGGCATTGCCCGCGATGTTGTGCCCTCCTCCACGGATTGAAATGAGGAGATTTTGCGTTCGTCCAAATTCGATGGCCTGCATGACATCCTCAGGTGAGATGCAGCGTGCTATCAGTGCAGGTTTACGGTCGATCATGGCATTCCAGATCTGGCGAACCTCGTCGTAGCCAGCCTCGTCAGGAAGAATCACTTCCCCCAGAAAATGGCTTTTGAACTCGTCGATATTGACCTTTAGTAACTCCTTCATGATTGTCTCCTGGCTTTGAATAACCCTACTAATTATGGTTGATTTCCTGAGCGCTGATGCTTTGAAGGGTATTTATTGGGAAGTGTTTTGCTCTGGCCTGAATCAGAGTCAACACCGGATTATTCATCTAGCTGAGACGGGATTTTCTTGATGGAATAGGTTTGATTTTGATAGCGCCTGATGGCGAATATTTGCCCCCCCTACCCACCTATCTGATTGGTGATCATATTCAAAAAGAAGAACTCACCCCGCTGATGCTCGACAGTATCATCACCTGCGAAACCCACGCCCTGTATGCGCTGTATTTTCCCAGCAAGTACAGTAACCCCAAGGTACGATCCTTTATTGATTTTATGGTGGCGGAACTCGGTCCTTTACCCGTATGGGACAACTGGATCCCGGGATGATTTCTCCGCCCTAAAAAATGGCAGGCTCCCATTAAAGGGAGCCGTTAACTTGCCAGATGAAACATCCTGTCTGGTGATAAAACGTTATTTATAGAGAGTCGCGGTTCCGTACACGCCCTGGTTATTATCGAAAGCAGAAGTGACGGTATAGGCGCTTGCGCCTTGTTGAGTGGCTTCAGCACGCAACTTGGCGTCCAGCTCATCAATGGTGCTGGCTTTTGCTGAAACTGAGCCCATCTCCTGTTTTAGTGTGGTCCCGTTTGGTAGCTCCTGGGCTGGGGCGGCTTGGGTGATTAAAGGGAGTGCAGCAAGGGTGACTACCGCAGAAAAATACAATAACTTTTTCATCATCACATCCTCATTAACTGAAATACAAAATAACCATTTAAAGTTTAGGTGTAATGAGGGAAATGAGGAGTTCAGTTGGACAGATTGGACTCAAAATAAATGCTCTTCAACTATGCCGATCCGCTTAGAAAACCAGTGTCCATGCGATATCCCTGTGATCCAAGAGCCGCTGAGCAAAGCGAATAGACACGAGAATCAATTGTAAGTATCCGTTTAAACGGACCATACACTTTTAGATATTATCCGACATACTGATAGTGTTCTCAGGAGATCCTGTTTAACGGCTATTTCAAGGCAGGAGACAATCATTAGCGACTTAGTCTCTTTTGCAGTAATGCTGACAACATTACTTATCTTTAGCTTTAACGACACTGCATACGCGGCGGACAAAGCAGCTGTGGCGGCGGCTTTTTCGCAGAGTTCAGCCATGACCGATCCCATTATTCTCTCCCTGCAACATTTTGAAAAAATCCAGTCATACCAGGCTACGGTGCGCTCCCGCTCGCCTCAGGATGAACCTAAAATCATTCGCTATAGCTATCGTAAACCTGGCTATGTACGGATGGATTTTACTACGCCACATTCCGGCGCCGTCCTCATCTATAACCCGGTCAGTGGCAAAGTTAAGTTGTGGCCATTTGGATTGGGAACATTTCCTGTTTTGAATCTGTCGCCAACAGATTCACTAATACAAGATGGTAATGGTCATCGGGTGGATCAATCAGACTTAGGCGTTCTGCTGAATAATATTCGTCGTCTGCAACATGGCGGTACAACAGCCACTATTGGTGACGAGATAGTAGCGGGCAAATCGACATTGCACTTATCCGTGGCCGGCCCTGAAGGAAAGACCGTCGATGCTGTTCACCAATATGAGATTTGGTTAGATAAGCAATCTGGATTTCCCATCAAAGTAGTCAGTTACGCCCCGGATGGAAAATTACTGGAAACCGTCTTCATGGATGCAATGGTTATCAACATCCATTTCCCCTCTGCTTTTTTCGCGCCGTAATGGGAGCTTTGCTCTATGGCTGACTATAAATTTTGCACCATCTGGCGGGTCGAAGCTTCTGTATCGGAGGTATGGGATATTCTTTGCCATCCGGACCTGTGGCCTGAATGGTGGGGAAGTCTGGAGCAGATTATTGAGTTAAAGAAAGGTGATATTCAGGGGATTGGCGCTTTGCATCGTTATACCTGGAAAGGTGTGCTCCCCTATCGCATCACCTTTGATATCCATGTATTAAATATTACGCCCTTTTGTCTTTTAGAAGGGGAAGCCAGTGGCGAGGTTGAAGGACGTGGAGTATGGTCTTTTTCTGACAATGGAGTGGATACAATCGTCAGGTATGACTGGAATATCCGGACTAACACCCGATGGATGAACTACCTCGCGCCGCTGGCAGCACCCATTTTCCGCTGGAACCACCATATGGTGATGCGCGATGGAGCAAAAGGGCTGGCCCGCAAATTAGGGACTCGTGTCGAAGTATATTGATGAAGCGACTCTTTCAAAAATAAGAGGTAAATAATCTTTGAATACAAATAATTATGGTCAGACCGTTGGCTTTTCCTTACCTGACTGGCAGCCCGCCCCTTTCCCTGAACTGTGCATAATTCGCGGCCAACATTGCCATCTCTTACCTCTTGAAATCAGCCATTGCGAAGCCCTTTTCGAGGCATTTTCTGTGGCAAAAGATGACAGAGACTGGACCTGGCTTGGCGCAGAAAAACCAGCTTGCTTACAGGACATGATGTTCTGGATTAAAAATAAAATCGAAGACCGCAACCTGGTGACATGGGCCGTGACAGAGATAAAAAGTGCCCGTCCGGTTGGGGTTGTCTGCTTTAACAATATTGATACGGTTAATGGTGTGCTGGAAATAGGGCATGTTACCTGGTCACCACTTATGCAACGAACCGTATTGGGAACGGAAGCCATTTATCTTTTGCTGAAGAATGCCTTCTGCGTTGGCTATCGTCGTGTTGTCTGGCGCTGTGATTCACTAAATCTGGCTTCAAGAAATGCTGCCGAAAGAATGGGATTCATATTTGAAGGGCGATTCCGTCAGGCTATGACCCGTAAGCAACGTAACCGTGATACTGACTGGTTATCTGTTATCGATATTGAATGGCCGGTCATAGAAAAGGCTCTTACAGACTGGCTTTCGCCTGATAATTTTACGGAAGACGGTACGCAGAAGCTGAAGCTTGAAACTTATTTTCGCAGCAACCAACCTTGAACCACTCATTTTGTCTTCAAGGTAAGCAAGACGGCCTTTCCGTAGTACGGCGAGTGTGGACGGGCCGTCATGAAGAATGAATGGAAACTGCCGCTGGGGATAAAAGGTCATTGATGATATTGGTGAAGTGTAATGCGTTCACTTAGGGACAGAATAAAGGTCCGTAATTCCAGCGATTATGCCCCCTTTTCGCTTACGTTTTTTCCAGAGTATGCGTAGTCCTCTTTTAGCACCAAACAGGAAAAATAATGCCATCAGACTGCTATAAGCAAGGGGTGGACTTGATTGTATGGGAAGATTAGGTTCTCTGTAGCTTCATATGCAACAAAGGGTATGGCCTGCCCTGGCCGTCAACTTCAGAACGACCCACAGTTTCAAAACCATGTTTTTTATAAAAGGTAACAGCCTGAGGATTCTGTTCGTTTACGTCGAGCTCATCAGCACCTTGCTCGTCGATAGCATGTAACAGGAGTAATTTCCCGATGCCTTTTCCGCGTTGACCTGCATCCACAAAGAGCATTTCAATGCGGTTTTCGCTTACCCCTGTAAAGCCCACGATCGAACTGTCACAGCTAAGACGAGCGCACGTAATAGTCAGGCCTGGAAGATACGTATGCAGTATCAGGGGGCATAGCGCCTGAATATCCTGTTCCTGTAAAAAATCATGCGTAGCACGTACGGATGATTCCCAGACCTTCAGTAATATCGGGTAATGAATTTGGGTACCCACTTCCATATTTATCATGATCTTATAATCCGTTAATTGTCATCGTATCGCCATGATAGCTGTGTGGTATTATTTGTCACTGTGTGGCGTGCATTTGCTCAATGGTATAAGGCCTGTTGAAGAACATTCGTCTCCAAATACATATCCTGGAATTTTCAGACCTCCAGATAAATCCCATATTGTCTTAACCCAATCAATACTAACTTCAACAATCAAGTCATTGATCGAAAATGAAACTTCGTCAGGATCCAATATCGGGACATTTGGTTGTAATTTGCCCCCGATAAATTTCACATCAAATAGCAATCGATAATCCGCTATAGCTTTGTTGAGAACATATAGGTCCGGGCCACAAAGATGGACCATGACAGAAAACATTCCATCCTCATCCTGATTAGGATGGATACCGACGTCGACTGACTTAGCTTTTTCTGGAAGGTTAGTCTTGATCTTAAAGATCATATCGACTGCACTTTGTGTGTAGCCTTTTAACGTGTCTTGCAACACTTCTCTGTATTCAGTCTCCGTCAAAGCTTATGTCTCCCTAATTTTTTCTCATCACGCTGATACATAAATGGCTAAGGTTGTTAAGTTTTCCTTAATCGTAATCAGCCCTACATAATTTATCATACTTCGTCGCTGCAACTTCCGCTCCTGGCACGGTACGGACAAATGCAGGGCACTGGAGTGTCGGCTTTGAGCTGTGAGTTCAACTAATGGATGCAACACACCGGTTAAATCGCTCTGCGGGTGACTCAAAGTCTAGTTTTTTAATCGCCTAGGTATCATCAGCTTGCTAAATAATGTGAGTCGAAAAATCGTTATAAATTCAGGTGTTAGTGTTTATAAACGTAGATCACTAAACTTTACAGTGTTTACTGTTCCGTTGCGCCTAAATCCCCTGCTATCGTTCAAGTTTCGGCATTATCCAGTAAAAGTGGGAACATCCATGGACAAGAAGGCCAAAAACATACTTTTTAAAACCTACTGGGGCAGCAACGGCTGGCTTTCCGAACGGGAGACAAAACCTGAGGACTTCGTCTATGCAAAGGGTCAAGGTTTGATGTTTAACCCCGTGAGTATATCGCACGATGTATGCATCAGCGAGATTCTGGCATGGGTAACGAAAATCTCTTCGACGAAGGCGGCTCAAGCATTTGTGTCTAGCCTGTCGACAAGGAGACTTGATTGGCGGTCTGGCGTAGCCTCATACCACCTTGCGTGCCAGATGGCCCTTCATCGCTACACGCCTGTTGTTAGTGGAAATGGCTACTTTCCTGATGGTACGGTTGCCACCACAAGCTATACATGCGCTGTTTGTCGTGATGTGGTGCCAGGCCTCACAATAGGTGATGACAAATATACTGATGAGGACCTCAATATCCTCAACTTCGAGCGGATCAAATGGGGAGGGGTCCGTCACGGCCAGTTGATCTACACGTGGTTTGATTTGCAAGAATTGGCTCACGCCGACATCCCTGCTCCGACGGATGAGGACGTACTCATCCTCCGAGATATCCTTGCGATTATTGAATCTAGCCAACCTAACGACCATGCTGGTGCATTGGAAAAGCGACTGGCTAGCGTTATAAAGTCCTCAAAGAACGAACGACGAGTGATCATCGACATTCTTGCCCACTTGGGCGTGCTCAAACCTGCGTCATTCGAGCGACCTATTCACGGAAAGAGCGACTGGTCGGAGGCAGCGGCATGTTGGCGTGGTCAAGACAAATTTGATTGCGAGGCTGTCAGCAAACAGTTCGGCAAGTGGCTGCGTAGCTGACATCCACGACCAACGATTTCTGACACCCTAGTGCCGCTTTAATTAGAGCGGCCTACCTCCAAAGCTGCGAAAGTAACCATTGAATCTGCACGTCAGGTTTAAGTACACATCAAGCTGACGTCAGGATAAACAGCAAATACTGTCAGATTAAGGTTATTTTCTTATTTTCCAGACGCATCAAGAAGAATGTCGATGAATCTAGCCTGACACTATCGTTCAAAAAATATACTTAGCGTACGTTTCCGCACAGTTGGGCTTCAAATCCCTTACTCATGGAAAATAAATGCTGGTTAGCCATAAAAATGAACAAATAAAAAGCATCTGCTATAAAATATCAGCATGCATTCCGTTTTGAACTCAATGGAGGTGAATGAGATGGTTGATGAAAACATGCTAATTACTAATAGTCATGAGCTTGAGCAACTTTACGGTGCAGTAGCAAAACCTTCTTTAACGAAGGTGACGGACCATATTCATCCTGCCTACCGCCCCTTTATTGAGGCATCAACATTTGTGGCGCTTGCGACATCGGGACCGGATGGCCTGGATGTATCGCCAAGAGGTGATCCTGCAGGCTTCATTCACATTGAGGACGTTAAAACTCTACTTTTACCCGACCGCAGGGGTAATAACCGCATTGATAGTCTGCGCAATATTTTAAATGACAACCGGGTTGCGCTTCTCTTTTTAATTCCCGGCATTGGCGAAACTTTGCGTATAAGTGGGACAGCTGAAATACGTAAAGACCCGGCTTTGCTTGATAAATTCGCAATCAATAATCAATCCCCCAAAACGGTGTTGCGCATTTCAGTGGAAAGCGTTTTTTTCCAGTGTAGTAGAGCAATCATTCGCTCAAAACTCTGGGATCCTGCCACACAAATTGAGAGGAAGGCCCTTCCCAGCACCGGTAGTATCCTGAGTATGATTTCACAGTCAGAAATTGATGGTTTGGCTTACGACGAGGCCTTGCCGGAGCGATTGAAAAACACACTTTACTGATTGTTTCGGAAATGTGTCCCCGATACAGGGAGTGCTTAGCTGCTAACAGAAGAAAGCAATGCCACTACGAGAGCAGCTTGTACAATCTCTTAGTAACGTCCGCTCCTGGCACAAAGCAGCCAACTGCAATGCCATAAAGCAGCCCAGAGCGAATAGTTGAATCCGTACCGGTAATAGCTCAATGGTTTTGAAAACATCAAAGTATTCTTACAGTA
>Ga0105244_10002836_pt1 | contig 12863 bp, 10 predicted proteins | sample KBSM44metaG_FD_80423 | JGI IMG/M metagenome (GOLD analysis project Ga0105244, IMG submission 80423) | Miscanthus rhizosphere microbial communities from Kellogg Biological Station, Michigan, USA - KBS M4-4 metaG | ecosystem: Host-associated > Plants > Roots > Rhizosphere > Soil | place...
CCTTCGAGACTGAAGCCATCCTCATGTTCCCGGAAGATAAAAGCCTGGAGATCGTGCGCCTGATGGTCGGCGAGGCGGTGCCGCTGAAAGAACTGACCGAGATGGAGCAGGAAGCCATGTGCGAGATCGGCAACATCATGCTCAACTCCTGCGTCGGCACGCTGGCCAATATCTTCCAGCGCGAGCTGCATGGATCGCTGCCGCAGTACCACGTCGGCACCAGCGACCAGATACTCAGCGCTACCGCCGCCGGCAGCCAGGCCGACACCGTGGTGTTGATGCTGCACATCGACTTCCTGCTGGAGAAGCACCAGATCCACGGCTACGTCGCCTTTGTGCTGGCCATCTCCGCGCTGCACGACCTGAAGGACCAGATCAACCTGTACATCGCGCGCGTCATGGGGCAAGCATGAACTCCCTGCGCCTGCCCCTGTTGGAAAGCGTGTTCTCCGCCGTGAACCTCGGCGCCATCGTGCTGGATGGCCAGCGCCGCATCGCGCTGGGGAACTGCTGGATGACCAAGCATTCCGGGCTGGCGCACGAGCAGGTGCTGGGACAGGACTTCTTCTCCGTGTGCCCGGAGCTGCGCGGCGGGCGCGTGGACGCGGCGATTCAGTACGCGCTGTATAACAACTTCCCGTCTCTGCTGTCGCAGACGCTGAACAAGGCGCCGTTTGCGCTGCACGCGCGCGGGGAACGCATCCAGCAGGCGGTAGAGATCACGCCGATCGCAGTCGAAGGCGCGCCGCGCCACTGCCTGATCCAGATCAGCGATGTGAGCATTGCAGTGGGCCGCGAAAAGCTGCTGCGCGAGCAGGCCATGGTGCTGCGCTCGCAAACCTTCGCCGACGGCCTGACCGGCATCGCCAACCGCCGCCACTTCGATGTGGCGATGGAAAAGGAACACCGCCGGGCCAAGCGCGGCGGCACGCCGTTGTCGCTGCTGATGATCGACATCGACCACTTCAAGGCCTATAACGACCACTACGGCCACCAGAAAGGCGACCAGTGCCTGATCCAGGTGGCGGCCGCGCTGGCGGGCATGCTGAAGCGGCCGTGCGACCTGATGGCGCGCTACGGCGGCGAGGAATTTGCCATGATCCTGCCCGAGACCGACGTCGAGCAAGCGATGTTGATGGCCGACGCGATCCGCGCGCGGGCGCAGGAGCTGGCGATCCCGCATGAGCGCAGCAGCGACGCCTCGCAGCTGGTCACAGTCAGCATCGGCATCGCCACGCAGAAGGCCGATGCACCGGTGGAGATCGAGGCGCTGATCGGCAGCGCCGACCGCGCGCTGTACCAGGCCAAGCGCGGCGGCCGCAATCGCGTCGCAATCGCTTAACTCCAGATACGGTAAATCCAGTAGCGCTCATCGGTGGAAGCCAGCATGCGCGCCAGTTCGCCCGGCGTGTGGCCGGTGATTTCACGCGCTTCGCGGCAGAAGTGAGCCTGATCGGCATAACCGCCGCGCGCCGCGATATCCGACCATACCGCCTTGCCATGCATCAGCTCATCGCGCGCTTCAAAGAAGGAGAGTTCAGCGCGCTGCAGGCGCAGCAGCTTGCGCAGCGGCTGCCCTGCCCTGGCCTTGATGCGGCGCTCGATATTGCGCACGCCGCGCCCCAGCGCGGTGTCGGCCGCCTGCGCCGCCATGTGGCGCACCCAGTCGCCGGCGATTGCGCTGGCACTCGCGCCGCCGGGACGGGCCGCCTGCCAGCGCGGTTCGAGGAAGTCTTCGACCAATGCCACGCCATCGTCTGGTGCGGCCAGTACCGCATCGCTCAGGGCCTGCCATTCCGGTCCCAGCGCCTGCTCGACCGGCGCCCAGCGGTCCACCCACTGCGACACGTCGAGGCCGAACATGGCGTGCAGCACCTGCGGGTAAAACATCACCATCAGCACCCGCACCGGGCCGGGATTGTAGGTGACGATGGGCCGCGTTTGCGGGCCGCAGAACACCACCTGGATGCGGTCCTGCGGCGCGTTCGCCGGTTCCACCACTTCGGCCTCGCCCTCGATGTAGAAAGTGATCGAGCAATGCGGCGTGGCGGGAAAATGGTTGTAGCGATCCTGCGCCTCGGCCAGCGGCGCCTCCATCGTGCTGCGCTCGATGTAGGCGCGCACGCAGGACGCCAGCGTCTTGCGCGGGAAGATCAAGCGGGAGGTCGGCTCGGCATTCATGTTGACTAGTTTATACCATGTCGGAATCGTTCAATACGCGGTGCGCTGGCGGGCGCACACTAAGGCATCGTCAACAGAGGAAGCCGATATGCAGACCGCCATGACCGCTGAACTTCGCCACATGAACAATCTGCCCGGACCGCGTCCGTGGCCGCTGGCGGGCAACCTGCCGCAGATGCGGCCATTGCGCATTCATCAGGATGTGGAGGCATGGAGCAAGCAGTATGGCGCGCTGTTTACTATCTGCTTCGGCCGCACGCCGATATTGGTGGTGTCGGACCACCAGCTGGTGAATACCGTGCTGCGCGACCGGCCGGACGGCTTCCGCCGTCCCAGCATTAACGCTACCGTTTCGCAAGAAATGGGCGGCCGCCCCGGCGTGTTCCTGGCCGAGGGTGCGGCGTGGCGCGACCAGCGACGCATGGTGATGGCGGCACTCGCGCCGCATGCGGTGAAGGCTTACTTCCCGTCGCTGGTGGCGGTGGCGCAGCGCTTGCAGAAACGCTGGCGGCACGCAGCCCGCGACGGCAGCGTGATCGATCTGGCGGAAGACCTGAAGCGCTACAGCGTCGATATCATCGCCGGCCTGGCGTTCGGCACCGAGGTCAATACCATCGACGGTGGCGAGGATGTGATCCAGCGCCACATGGACGTGGTGCTGCCGGCGGTGGCGCGGCGTTCGCTTGCGCTGTTTCCCTACTGGCGCTTCTTCAAACTGCCGCAGGACCGTCACCTGGACGCCAGCCTGGCGGCGCTGAACCAGGCTGTCGATGAACTGATCGCGGCCGCGCGGGCGCGGCTGGCGGCGGAGCCATCGCGGCGCGAACGCCCAGGCAATCTGCTGGAAGCGATGATCTGCGCGTCCGATGAAGGCGGCAGCGGCGTCGATGACGCAGCAGTGGCGGGCAACGTCACCACCATGCTGTTGGCCGGCGAGGACACCACCAGTAATACACTGGCCTGGATGCTGTACCTGCTACAGCAAAACCCATCGGCCATGCAGAAAGCGCGCGAGGAAGTGCTGCGCGTGGCGCCCGATCCGGCTGCGTTCAGCATCGAGCAGATGGACGGTCTCGATTATCTCGACGCCTGCGCGCAGGAAGCCATGCGTCTCAAGCCGGTGGCGCCGTTCATCCCGCTGGAGGCACTGCGCGACAGCGTGGTGGGCGACGTGCAGGTGCCAAAAGGCGGCCTGCTGTGGTGCGTGATGCGCAACGACAGCGTAGCGGACGCCCACGTTGCGAACGCCGCCGATTTCCGGCCCGAGCGCTGGCTAGAGCAAAGCATCGATAAACATGTATCGATGCCCTTCGGCGCCGGCGTGCGCACCTGTCCGGGACGTTATCTGGCCCTGCTTGAAATCAAACTGGCGAGCGCCATGCTGCTCTCCAGCTTCGACATCAAGTCCATCGACACCGCCACCGGCGCCGAGCCCGAAGAGCTCATGGGCTTCACCATGTCACCGATCGGTTTGCAGATGCGCCTTGAAGCCGACCACGCCGGGGGATAGCTCTGACTTCAGGGTCATCGCCGGAATATCGTAATCGCCGTAGTTCTGGCGGCGGAACGGAATCGGTGGCGTGGCCGCCAGCGTGTCGAGCCGCTGGCCCAGTTCTTCGCAGATTGTGGCAAAGCGCTGCTGGTCCATGCACCCGGTACGATAGACCAGGAACGGCGGCAGCACCTCCATGCCGGGGTAATAGAGGATGCCGTGATGGATGGGGAACAGCAAATCATCCACCGCGCCATTGATGCCGCGCGGGCCGTAGTGCGACTGCCAGCCGCCAGCCGTTACCACCAGCATGGCGCGCTTGCCAGCCAGCGTGCCTTCGCCGTAACGGTCGCCCCAGCGCACATCGGAATGCTCGCCGACACCGTAGCCGAAACCATAGGTGTACACGCGCTCCACCCAGCCTTTCATAATCGCCGGCATGGAGAACCACCACAGCGGGAACTGGAAGATCACCTTATCGGCCCACAGCAGCTTTTCCTGCTCGCGCAGGATGTCGGCACGGTGATGGACTCGCTCCGGAATCTCGGCCGCGCCCAGCACGGCGTTCCACTCCATCGCATACAAATCGGACACTTGCACCACATGACCGGCGGCCTGCAGGCGCTGTACGGCGAAGTCTTTCAGCGCGCCGTTTAGCGAAAGCGGCTCAGGATGGGCATAAACAATCAGGACATTCATTGTGAGGCTCCTTAAAAACCTCAGGATACGAGCGGCTCAGGTATAGTAGAAATGAATTCACAATATTCCAGCTATAAACATGATTAATCTCAGGCGCATCGACCTCAACCTGCTGGTGACGCTGGACGTGCTGCTGTCCGAGCATAACGTCACGCGCGCGGCGGAGCGGCTGAACTTTTCGCAGCCGTCGATCAGCGTGCACCTGGCCAAACTGCGCGATATCTTTGGCGATCCGCTGCTGCTGCCCGGCCCGCGCGGCATGCGCCCCACCGCCCGCGCCGAGGAACTGCGCGAACCGTTACGGCAGGCGCTGGAAGCACTCAGCATCGCCGTCTCCCCTGCCGCAGCCTTCGATCCGGCGCAAGCGGAAAACACCTGGCGGGTAGCGGCTTCCGACTACGGCGAATCGACCATCCTGCTGCCGGCAATGGCAGGGTTGCGCAACGCGGCGCCGGGCACGCGGCTGGCAGTACTGGAACTGGCGCCACCGCACATCGCGCGGCAGGCGGAGCAAGGCATCATCGACCTAGCCTTCCACACCAGCGACGGCGCACCGCCGGGCATGCGCCACCGCCTGCTGTTCAAGGAGCGCTACGTACTGGCAGGCCGCGCCGGCCACCCGCGCCTCAAGCGCAAGCCGACGCTCAAACAATTCTGCGAACTGGAACACGTGATCGTCTCGCCGGATGGCGGAGGCTTCAGCGGTGTCACCGACCAAGTGCTGGGGGAAGCCGGAATGACGCGGCACGTAGCGCTATCGGTGCCGCACTTCCTGTTCGTGATCTCGGCGCTGGCCAGCACCAACCTGGTAGCGATGCTGCCGGAACGCCTGGTCCGCAACAACCCGGCCCTGCGCGTGGTGCCGCCACCAGTGGAAATCCCCGGCTACGAAATGGCCATGCTCTGGCACGAACGCTCCCATCGCGACCCCGCCCACCAATGGCTGCGCGACCACATCGTCAGTAGCGTTGGCGCATAAAAAAAAACGACGCCGTAGCGTCGTTTGGGGAGTTAGCCGCGCAGGGCGCTGGCTGCTTTGGCCAGTTCGGTGATCTTGTCCCACTCACCGTTGGCCATCAGGTCTTTTGGCGTCAGCCACGAGCCGCCGACGCAGGCCACGTTCTTCAGCTTCAGGAACTGCGGTGCGGTCTCGATCGAGATGCCGCCGGTTGGGCAGAAGGTGATGTCCGGCAGCGGACCGCCGATGCCGTTCAACATGCCAACGCCGCCCGCAGGCACCGCAGGGAACAGTTTCAGCTGCTTGAAGCCCTGTTCACGCGCCACCATCACTTCCGATGGCGTCATCACGCCCGGCAGCAGCGGCAGGCCGCTGCTCTTGGCGGCGGCGATCAGCGCCGGGGTCAGGCCCGGCGATACGCCGAACACCGCGCCCGCATCGCGCGAGGCGGCAAATTCTTCCGGCTGCGTCAAGGTGCCGACGCCGACGATGGCGCCTTCCACTTCCGACATGGCCTTGATCGCGCCCAGGCCGTGCTTGGTGCGCAGGGTCACTTCCAGCACGCGGATGCCACCAGCCACCAGCGCTTTTGCCAGCGGCACAGCATGGTCAGGATCATCGATCGCGATCACCGGGATCACGGCCGAGGTACGCATAATATCGAGCAGGGACAGAGTCATAATCAGGCTTCTTTCTTGGTCGAGAAATCTTCGTCGGAACCCGGCACGGTGTTACCGACCGGATCTTTGTCGTGCAGGCCCACCGTGGTGGCGATCGGCGACGGCAGCGGGAAGGTGGTTGCGCCCTTTTCTGCTTCGCACACGCTGTTGCGGAACATGGAGAACAGTTCGCGGCCCATGCCCACGTGGTTGACCGACATGTCGGCGCTGGCCATCGATCGCGCGTGCCATGCAGCCGAATCCACCAGCGCTTCCAGCGTGCCGGTTTCGGCGCAGACCTTGATGATGTCGCCATCGCGCACCAGGCCCAGCGGGCCGCCCGCCAGAATCTCCGGCGATACGTGGATCGCGGCCGGCACCTTGCCCGACGCGCCCGACATGCGGCCGTCAGTCACCAGCGCCACTTTGCGGCCGGCGTCCTGCAGGTTGGCCAGCGCCGGGGTCAGCGCGTGCAGTTCCGGCATGCCGTTGGCGCGCGGGCCTTGGAAACGCAGCACGGCCACGAAGTCGCGGTCCAGCTGACCGGCCTTGTACGCATCCATGAAGTCTTCCTGCGAGTTGAACACCAGCGCCGGCGCTTGCACCGTGCGGTGCTCTGGCTTGACGGCCGACACCTTCATCACGGCGCGGCCCAGGTTACCCTGTACCAGCACCATGCCGCCGTCCGGCGAGAATGGATTGGTATGCTTGCGCAGCACTTTTTCATCGCCCGATTCAGCTGGCGAATCCTTGAACACCACGCCCTTGTCGCCTTCGCCCAGGAACGGCTCGGCGCAGTGCTTGCGCAGGCCCTTGCCCAGGATGGTGGTGACGTCGTCGTGCAGCAGGCCCGCATCCAGCAGTTCGCGGATCACGAAACCGGTGCTGCCGGCGGCGTGGAAGTGGTTTACGTCCGCTTCGCCGTTCGGGTAAATGCGGCACAGCAGCGGTACCACTTTCGACAGCTCGTCGAAGTCGTTCCAGTCGATCACCACGCCGGCCGCCTTGGCAATCGCCGGCAGGTGCAACGTGTGGTTGGTCGAACCGCCGGTGGCCAACAGCGCGACGATGGCGTTGACGATGGCCTTCTCGTCGACCACATGGCCGACCGGGATGTATTCGTTGCCCTGGTCGGTGATGACGGCGGCGCGCTGGGCGGCAGCCTTGGTCAGTTCATCGCGCAGCGGCGTGTTCGGGGTGATGAAGGCGGCGCCCGGCAGGTGCAGGCCCATGACTTCCATCAGCATCTGGTTGGAGTTGGCGGTGCCGTAGAAGGTGCAGGTGCCGGCGCCGTGGTAGGACTTGGACTCGCCTTCCAGCAGTTCGGCGCGGCCGGCCTTGCCCTGTGCATACAGCTGGCGGATCTTGGCTTTTTCGGAATTCGACAGGCCGGTGGTCATCGGGCCGGCCGGCACGAACACCGCAGGCAAGTGGCCGAAGTGCAGCGCGCCAATCAGCAGGCCCGGTACGATCTTGTCGCACACGCCCAGGTACAGCGCGGCGTCGAACATATTATGCGACAGTGCCACAGCAGCCGACATGGCGATGGCATCGCGCGAGAACAGCGACAGTTCCATGCCCGGCTGGCCCTGGGTCACGCCGTCGCACATGGCGGGCGTGCCGCCGGCGAACTGCGCCACCGCGCCCACTTCGCGCACGGCTTGCTTGATGATTTCAGGATAACGCTCGAACGGCTGGTGCGCCGACAGCATGTCGTTGTAAGCCGAGACAATAGCCACCGATGGCTTTTTCACTTCCTTCAGCACCAGCTTGTCGTTGGCCGGGAAGGCCGCGAAGCCGTGCGCCAGGTTGGTACAAGCCAAGGTGCCGCGCTGCGGGCCTTTGACACGGGCCGCCTCAAGGTGGGCCAGGTACGCGCCGCGCGATGGTTTGCTGCGCTGGATGATGCGATTGGTGACTTTTTCCAGGACTGGATGCAACGCCATGATCGTTCCTTATGAATGGTTTCCGTGAAATTTTACTACAAAATTGCAAATCCCACTGTATTTTCTTAGGCCGATCTGTGTCCTGCAACATCGCCACGAGGCAGGAATATTGAGGAAAACACTACCAAACCGTAGTGAATTTACCTGATTTTCCTGTATCATTCGGCCATCCCCTCCTTACAAGCCAACATTATGCGCCAGCCTCCACTGACCACTACCGCGAGCTTCCAAGCCCTTCAATCCCACGCCGCCGAGGCCAAAAACTGGCAACTGCGCCAGCTGTTCGCCGCCGACGCGCAACGTTTCCCGAAACTGACGGTCGACGCGGCCGGCTTGTTCCTCGACTATTCGAAGAACCGCCTGGACGCCACCACGGTCGGCCTGCTGCTGAACCTGGCCCGCGAACGTGGCGTCGAACGCCTGCGTGATGCCATGCTGAGCGGCGAGAAAATCAATCTTACCGAACAACGCGCCGTGCTGCACACCGCCCTGCGTATGCCGCGCGGCAAGGCGCTGGTGGTGGACGGCCAGGACGTCAACGCCGACGTGCACGCGGTGCTGGACCACGTTAAGGAATTCACCGACCGCGTACGCAACGGCCAGTGGCCGGGCTACAGCGGCAAGCCGATTACCGACGTCGTCAACGTCGGCATCGGCGGCTCGGACCTGGGCCCGAAGATGGCGGTACTGGCGCTGCGCTCGTACGCGCATCCGCGCCTGAAAATGCACTTCGTCTCCAACGTCGATGGCCATGACATGGACGCCGCACTGGCACAGGTCAATCCTGAAACCACGCTGTTCATCATCGCCTCGAAAACCTTCACCACCGCCGAGACCATGCTGAACGCGAACACCGCGCGCACCTGGTTCCTGCAAAACGGCGGCGCGCAGGACAACCTGGCCAAGCACTTCGTGGCCGTGTCGACCAACACCAAGGCAGTGGCGGAATTCGGCATCGACACCGCCAACATGTTCCCGTTCTGGGACTGGGTCGGCGGCCGCTACTCGGTATGGTCGGCGATCGGCCTGTCGGTGGCGCTGGCAGTGGGCTTCGGCTACTTCAGCGACTTCCTGGCCGGCGCGCACGCGATGGATGAACACTTCCGCGAAGCGCCGCTGGAACAGAACATGCCGGTGCTGCTGGCCATGGTCGGCTTCTGGAACCGCCAGTTCCTCGATGCCGGTTCGCTGTCGATCGCGCCGTATCACCAAGACCTGAACCGCTTCCCGGCCTACCTGCAACAGCTGGACATGGAATCGAACGGCAAGCGCATCACCCGCAGCGGCGCGGAAGTCGACACGCCGACCTGCCCTGTGGTGTGGGGCGAGTGCGGCACCAATGCGCAACACGCTTACTTCCAGCTGCTGCATCAGGGCACCGATGTGACGCCGATCGACTTCATCGCCGCCCTGCGTGCGACGCACGACCTGGCGGGCCATCACGACGCACTGCTGGCCAACTGCTTCGCGCAGTCGGAAGCCTTCATGACGGGCAAAACCGCCGATGAAGTGCGCGCCGACCTGGCAGGCTCGAATCTGAGCGCAGCCGAAATCGAAGCACTGGTGCCGCACAAAACCTTCCCAGGCAACCGTCCGTCCAACACCATCCTGATGGACCAGCTGACGCCGGGCGCGCTGGGCGCGCTGATCGCGCTGTACGAGCACAAGACCTTCGTGCAAGGCGTGATCTGGGACGTGAACAGCTTTGACCAGTGGGGCGTGGAACTGGGCAAAGTCCTGGCGAAAAACATCCAGGCGGAACTGACCGGCGAAGTAAAACCGGAACGTCACGACAGCTCCACCAATGGCCTGATCTCGATGGCGAAAGCGGCGCAACACATATGAACATCCAGGTAGCTTACGACGCAGTGATGCAAACCGGCGAGTGCCCGCTGTGGCACCCGCAAGAGCAGGTGCTGTACTGGGTGGATATCCCGGCCTTCACCGTCCACCGTCTCGATCCCGCCAGCGGTGCGCACCGTTCGTGGAAACTGGAGAGCGAGCCGGCCACGCTGGGCATCAGCGACAAGGGTGGCTTGATCGTCGCCATGCGCAGCGGCTTCGCGCACCTGGACACCAGCAGCGCGGAAGTGAAGCTGACCACCATCGTGAATGCGCCTTACGACCAGGCTATCACGCGCTTCAACGATGGCCACGTCGATCCTGCGGGCCGCTTCTGGGTCGGCACCATCTACGAGCCGCGCGACAAGCCGGCCGCCGAGATGTATGTGCTGGAGCAGGGCAAGCTGCGCAAGGCCTGGTCGGGCGGCATGACCAATTCGAACGGCTCGGGCTTCAGCCCGGACCAGAAGACCATGTACCACGCCGACACCGCCGCGCACCGCGTGACCAAGCTGGATTACGACGTTACCACCGGTACGGTCGACAACCAGCGCCTGCTGCACCAGTTCTCGATGGACAAGGAGAACAACTACGGCGGCCGTCCCGACGGCGCTGCGGTGGACAGCGAGGGCAACTACTGGGTGGCCATGTTTGAGGGCGCGCGCATTGTGAAGCTGTCACCGGAAGGCGCGCTGCTGGGCGAGATCAAGCTGCCGGTACGCTGTCCGACCATGCCGGCGTTTGGCGGTCCGGATCTGAAGACGCTGTACGTCACCAGCGCCGGCGCACGTCCTGCGCCGGAACTGGAGCAATACCCTCTGAGCGGCAAGCTGCTGGCAATTGAAATGGATGTTGCCGGCCGCGCAGAACCAGCGTACAAATCGTAAGATATAGCGTGTGGCAAAGCCGGGAAATGTAGTAAATTTTCTTGCAAGCCACCACAATAAGTAGTAAATTTACAGTAGCGGCCGCGTGCTGCGCGCGGCAATTCCTTCGGCACTTTTTTTGCGACGAAATTCATATTATGGCTCTTTCCGATTTTGATCTGGTTCTGTTTGGCGGCAGCGGCGATCTGGCGATGCGCAAATTGCTGCCCGCGATGTACGCCCGCGACGTTGCCAATGACCTGCCTCCGACCGCCCGCATTATTTGCGTCGGCCGCGCGGACGCCAGCCAGGAAGAATTCCTGCAAACCGTCGAAACCACCTCCAAGCCGCTGATCAAGTCTCCGGCCGTGACGCCGGCCGCGTGGGCGCGCTTCACCGCCCGCATCGTCTACGTTTCGCTCAACGCCACCGAGGCCAGCAGCTACGGCACGCTGACGGAAGCGCTGCGCAAGGACGACGCCATCACCAAGGTCTACTACCTGGCCACGCCGCCGGCGATCTTCGCGCAGATTTGCGAAAACCTGAAAGCCAACGGCCTGGTCACCGCCAACTCGCGCGTGGTGCTGGAAAAACCGCTGGGCCGCGACCTGGCTTCGGCCAAGCAGATCAACGCCGAAGTGGGCAAGGTGTTCGAGGAATCGCAGATCTACCGTATCGACCACTACCTGGGCAAAGAGACCGTGCAGAATCTGCTGGCTCTGCGCTTCGGTAACATCCTGTTCGAACCGCTGTGGCGCCGCGAGTGGATCTCCGACGTGCAGATCACCATCGCCGAAAAACTCGGCGTCGGCAACCGCCTCGGCTACTACGACACCTCGGGCGCGCTGCGCGACATGCTGCAGAACCACTTGCTGCAGCTGCTGTGTATCGTCGCCATGGAACCGCCGACCTCGATCTCGCCGGACGCCGTGCGCGATTCGAAACTGCAGGTACTGCGCTCGCTGAAAAAATTCACCCCGACCACGCTGGCACAGAACATCGTGCGCGGCCAGTACCGCGCCGGCCACGTCGATGGCAAGCCGGTGCCGAGCTACCGTGACGAACCGGACGCGCCAGCCCATTCGCGCACTGAAACCTTCGTTGCGATGAAGGCGGAAATCGACACCTGGCGCTGGGCCGGCGTGCCGTTCTACCTGCGCACCGGCAAGCGCATGGCCGACGGCCTGGCCGAAATCGTGGTGCGCTTCAAGCAGATTCCGCACTCGATCTTCAACCAGCCGACCAACAGCTTCCAGCCCAATTCGCTGGTGATCCGCCTGCAGCCAGACGAAGGCCTGCGCATGAACCTGATGGCGAAAACGCCGGGCGACGGCATGCGCCTGAAGCAGGCCGAGCTGGAACTGGACTTCCGCGAGCAATTCAAATCGCCGCGCATGGAAGCCTACGAGCGCCTGCTGCTGGACGTGCTGCGCGGCCAACTGACCCTGTTCATGCGCGGCGACGAGCTGGAAGCGGCGTGGGAATGGGTCGAGCCTATCCTCAACAGCTGGGAATCGGAAGACAGCTACCCGCTGCCATACGCATCGGGCACCTGGGGTCCGGCCGCCGCTTCGGCGCTGATCGGCCGCGACGGTCTGCAATGGCGTGAAGAAGTGTTGCCGGAAGACTGATGCTGCTCGATTCCATCCGTACCCAACTGGACTCGCTCTCCAAATCGGAGCGCAAGGTGGCGCTGGCCGTGCTCGAACATCCGACGCAGACGGTCAACCAGAACATCACTGCGCTGGCCAAAAGCGCGCAAGTGTCCGAACCGACCGTGGTGCGTTTCTGCCGTACGCTGGGCTATGACGGCTGGCATGAGTTCAAGCTCAAGCTGGCCCAGGGCCTGGCGCTGGCCCTGCCCGGCCTGAACGAACAGCCGACCCAGGATGACCTCGCTGCGGATCTGGTCAACAAGATCTGCAGCCGCTCGATCAACACCCTGCTCGACTTGCGCAACAACCTCGATCCGGAAGCGATTCAGAAGGCCTTGGATATTCTGTCCAAGGCTAACAAAATCGAATTCTATGGACAGGGCACGTCCGGCATCGTGGCGGCCGATGCGCAGCACAAGTTCTTCCGTTCCGGCGTGCCGACCGTGGCCTATGCCGACCCGCACATCCACAGCATCGCGGCGGCCCTGCTGCGCACTGGCGATGCGCTGGTGGCGATCTCCCAGCGCGGCAACAGCCCGACACTGGTGCGCTCGGTCAAACTGGC
>Ga0105244_10002837_pt1 | contig 12862 bp, 10 predicted proteins | sample KBSM44metaG_FD_80423 | JGI IMG/M metagenome (GOLD analysis project Ga0105244, IMG submission 80423) | Miscanthus rhizosphere microbial communities from Kellogg Biological Station, Michigan, USA - KBS M4-4 metaG | ecosystem: Host-associated > Plants > Roots > Rhizosphere > Soil | place...
CAGGCTGATGGCGCCGGCGCCCGCCATCCAGTAGCCTGGCGCGGCCTTGTCGCCGGTGCTCTCGATGAGCAAGGTCGACACCAGCGGCGTCATGCCGCCGAACAGCGCGGTGGCCAGGCTGTAGGCCAGCGAAAAGCCGGTGGTGCGGACGCTGGCCGGGATGATTTCCGTCAGCGCGACGATGGTGGCGCCGTTGTAGCTGCCATACAGGAAGGACAGCCACAACTCGACCATGACCATGTGCTCGAAACTGGGGTGGCCGACCAGCCAGGACAGAGCCGGATACGCGGTCAGCACCGTCAGCGCCGAGCACACCGCCATGATGGGCCAGCGCCCGATCCGGTCCGACAGCGCCCCCATGACCGGCAGCCAGATGAAGTTCGACAGGCCGACGCACAAGGTGACGAGCAGGCTTTCCTCGGTGCTCAGCTTGAGCACGCTCTTGCCGAAGGTCGGCGTGTAGACGGTGATCAGATAAAAGGCGACCGTCGTCAGCACGATCAGCATGGTGCCGGCGACGACCAGCGGCCAGTTGAGGCTGATGGTCTTGAGCATTTGCCGGAACGTCGGATGGGACTTGCGCGCCAGGTAGGCCTCGGTCTCCTGCAGCGAGCGGCGGATGTAGAACACCACCGGGATGATGGAGCAACCGATGAAGAACGGGATGCGCCAGCCCCAGTCGGCGATGAACGCCTTGCTCAACGTCTCGTTGAGCGCGTAGCCGAGGGCGGCGGAGAAGATGATGGCGACCTGCTGGCTGGCCGATTGCCAGCTGACGTAGTAGCCCTTGTTGCCGGGCGTGGCCATCTCGGACAGGTAGACCGACACGCCGCCCAGTTCCACGCCGGCGGAAAAGCCTTGCAGCAGGCGTCCGATCAGCACCAGGAACGGCGCCAGCAAGCCGATGGTCTCGTAGCCGGGCACGAAGGCGATCAGCGCCGTGCCAGAGGCCATGATGGCCAGCGTGAGCACCAGGCCCTTGCGGCGGCCGATGCGGTCGATATAGCTGCCCAGGATGATGGCGCCCAGCGGACGCATGAAGAACCCGGCGCCGAAGGTGGCGAACGTCATCATCAAGGCCGCGTATTCGCTGCTGGCGGGGAAGAACGCCTTGGAAATATAGGTCGCGTAAAAGCCGAACAGGAAGAAATCGTACATCTCGATGAAATTGCCGCTCGTCACCCGGATGACGGTGGCGATGCGGGACGGGGTGCGCGCCGGTTCGCGCGGCGGCGCGGCCTCGGCGAGGCGCTGGGCGCTGGATTGAGTGGCCATGTGTTACCTATCGATGAAAAAGTGAAAAAAGTCTAGTGCCGCGTTGGCGCCGACGCCGGTTGCAGGCCGGTGGCCTCGATCGCGGCGGCGTTGGCGGGCGAGGCGAGGAAGCGCAGCAAGGCGCGGCCGGCCTCGGGTTGTTTGGAGTCGCTCACCAGCGCCGCCGAAAACTCCGTCATCAACTGCACGTCCTCCGGCAGCAGACCGACGATGTCGATGCCCTTGACCGGCATCAGCTCGCTGCGCTGCTGGCAACCGAAATCGGCGTCGCCGTGGGCGATGATCTCGCCGACCGGGGTGGCCGGGATTTTCGCGGCCTTGCCCTGCATCTGCTCGGCGATCTCCAGCTTCTTCATCAGTTTGCCTTCGATGTATTCGCCGCTGGCGCTGTCCGAATAGGCCACTTTGCGCGCCTGCAGGAAAGCCTTGCGCAAGCCGTCGGTGGTGCTGATGTCCGGCTTGGCCGCGCCCTGCCGCACCGCGCAGGCGATCGGCGAGTTGGCCAGCACCACCTTGGTGCCGGGAACCAGGCGCCCCGACGCCATCAGCTTGTCGAGCGCATCGCCCACCATGATGACGACGTCGATCTGTTCGCCGCGCGCCAGGCGCGCCGGGATCGCCTTGGCGGTGTTGCCCATCGACGGTCCCCATTCGGACAGCAGATGGTCGCCGCTGGTACGCTCGTATTCGCTCGCCAGGTTTTTGTAGGCCTGGGCGAAACCGCCCGAGCTGACCACGCGGATGTCGGCGGCGTTGGCCGCGCCGGCGGCGAGCAAAACCAGCGCGGCCAGCAGTGGACGGGATTTCCGTGCCAGATGATGTGGAAGCATAGTCGTTTCTCCGATTATTAAAATTTTTGCATGAAGCCGAGTGTCATGGCCGCGCCGTGGCGGTCGTTGGCGCGCGTCCCGGTGACGCCGGCGGCGTCGCCCCGCCACCGCGTGTAATCCGATTCGAGGTACAGGGTGGCGCGCGGCGACAGGTTTTTTTCCAGGTAGGCGAAGGCGCGGTCGAAGCCGTCGTCGACAAAGCCGGTGGCCGCGCGCCGCACCCTGTAATAGGCGGTCGTCAGCAAAAGGTCGGACGCCAATTGCCGGCTCACGCCGGCCGACACCACGCCCTGCCGCACCGACCGGTCGACACCGGTGTCGGCGCGGTTGAAGCCGACATTGGCCTTGAACTGCCATTCATCCACTTTGCACGCGGCGCCCAGGGTGGCGGCGTCCAAGACCCGGTTGTCGCGATTGCGGAAGCGCATCACGGCGCCGGACACGGCCAGCCCGGCCTTCTGGTAAGCCAGGGCGCCGCCCCAGGTCGACAATGGCGACGTGGCGCCCGCCACCTCGCCGAAGGAATACGCCGCGCGCGCCACCACCGGTCCGACGTTGGCGGTGTACTTGACCGTGTTGTCGAGCCGGTAGAAGTTGTCGGCGTAGCCGCTGCTGCCGTATTGCTGGCCGAAGGAATGGCCGCCGAACGCGGTGTTGCTCAACCCGGTGATGTTGACGTTGGGATTGAAGCTGGCGTAGCGGATGCCCAGCGGGTCCACCGGCGCGATGGCGTCGGCGAGCAGGGTCGCCTGGCGCCCCAGGTACACCGATCCCAGCGGCGACTTCAGGCCCACCCAGGCCTGGCGGTCGAACAGCTTGTCGGATTTGGCCGAGCTGCCGGTGTCCAGGTTGAGCCCGCCCTCGAGGCGGTACACCGCCAGCCAGCCGCCACCGAGATCTTCCTGCCCGCGCAGGCCCCAGCGGCTTGTGTTGTTGACGCCGCTGCTGACGGAGGGCAGCGCGCCGCCATCCATCGGCGCGTTGGCGGCGGTCAAGCCCTTTCCATAACGGATGCCGGCATCGGCTATGCCATATAACACCGCGCTGTTCTGCCCCAGGCAGGTGCCGCTTGCCGCCAGCAAAAGCGCGAACGTATAACGATGTCGCATCGTGTCTCCATTTTTTCGAATAAGGCCTTCTTGGCGAGGCTGCTGATTGGTGGTCAATCATCGTTGAAATGGCATAATTTGAGAATTGCAATTTTTCCGGAGATTAATGCATGCAACGCATCAATTACGAGCTTCATGATTTACAGGCGTTTGTGGCGGTAGCCGAGCGCAACAGCTTTCGCCAGGCCGCGATGGATCTTTTCCTCTCGCAGCCGGCGCTCAGCCGCCGGATCGAAAAACTCGAGGATGCGCTGGGGGTCAAGCTATTCGAGCGCACCACGCGGCGCGTGCAGTTGACCAACGTCGGCCAGGCGTTCCTGGTGAACGTGCGCGACGCGCTCAACGGCCTCGAGGATGCCGTGCTGGGCGTCGCCGACCTCGCCGCGCACCGCACCGGGACGGTGACCTTCGCCTGCGTGCCGTCGGCCGTGTGGCATTTCCTGCCGGACGTGCTCAAGCGTTTCAGCGCGCAGTTCCCGAAAATTCGCGTGCGCGTGCACGACGAAAGCGCGCAGGACGTGCTCAACCTCGTGCTGACCGGCGAAGCGGACTTCGGCATCAGCTTCACCGGCGCGGAAAATCCGGAAATCCATTTCCAGCCCATCCATGTCGAAAGCTATGTGCTGGCGATGCGGCGCGACCACCCGCTGGCCAAGCGCAAGAAACTCAACTGGCGGGACACCGTCGACGAACGCTATATCTCGGTGGCGAAGTCGAGCGGCAACCGCAGCGTGCTCGACGCCGCGCTGTCGGGCGTCGAAAAACACCCGTGGATCTCCTGCGAGATCAACCACGTGTCGGGCGTTCTGGCGCTGGTGGAGTCCGGTCTGGGGGTGGCGGCCGTGCCGGGGCTGTCCATCCCCCGCGAGGCGAACAGCACGGTGATCGGCGTTCCGCTGGTCGATCCCGTCGTCAACCGCACGCTCGGCTTGATCAGCAGGCATCAACACGCGATGCCGCCGGCCTCGCGCACCCTGTTCGACATGCTGGTCGCGGGCCTGGGAAAACCCAGGCGGCGCCCGCATCCCTAGGCCCCGAGCAGATCCAGCCGAACGAGGCTCTGCGCCGTCGCCACGATCGCATCCTCGGCGGAGCGCGGCTTCCAGCCCAGCAGTGTCTCGGCCTTCGCGCTCGTGGCATTCATATTCACCTCCAGCAGCGGTAGGAGCGCCTTCAGTTGAGCGTTCCTCCGCGCGCCGAGGCGAACGAGCCAGCTGGGCAAAACACGCGTCGACACCCTGTCGGCCTGCCGCCCCATGCGCCTGCGCAGAATCCTGGCGACATCGGCGAGCCACAAGCTTTGGCCGGCGATCGCCAGGAACCGTTCACCGTTGGCCGCCGCCATGCGCATGGCGCGCAAATGCAAGTCGGCGACGTCGCGCACATCGACGAAGCCGGAATTAATCTTGGGTGTCCCGGGCTGGCCGTCCATCATGTTCTTGATCATTCGAATCGAATGCGAATAGTCGGCGCCGAGGGCCGGTCCCATGACCGCCGTCGGATTGACGCACGCCATTTCCAGCCCGTTCCCCTCCTTTCTTATAAAGTCCCACGCGGCCAGTTCCGCGAGGGTCTTCGACCTTTGATAGGGTGCGAGGTCGCTTCGCAGGTCGCTCCAATCGTCTTCATTGAAAGGCCTGTCCATGGGCGCGTGGCCGCAACCGACCGCGCCGAACGCGGAGGTCAGGACCACGCGCTTCACGCCGGCATCGCGCGCCGCCCGCAGCACGCGCAGATTGCCTTCGATCGCAGGCCGGTTCCACTCGTCCTCATCGGCGTAGTTGCCGGACGGGGTCGAGGAGGCGCAGTGTATGACATAGGTACAGCCGCTGGCGGCCTCGGCCCACCTGGCGTCGACGCCGAGATCGGCCGCCACGAACGACAGACGGTCCCCCGGCTCGGCGCCGCCCGTCTTGAGATTGCCCCGGACTTCGGCCTCCCGCGCCAAGTCGCGCACGGTCGTACGAATCATGAAGCCTTGGCTCAGCAGTGCCAGCATGCAGTGCTGCGCGATGAAGCCCGTGCCGCCGGTGACCAGCACCCGAATTTGGTTCATTGTCACTCCCTTTTGATAAATGTCCATCCGGTGAGAATACGGGGCGGCGGCCGTACTGGGAATGCTTGAAAGTGCGGTTTTCTTGTGCGATAGTACGGACATGACCGCAGACCCCTTCTCCGACATCCTCCAGCTGACGCAGGCGCAGAGCCTGATAACCGGCGGATTTTCAGCCGGCGGACCGTGGGCGGTACACTTCCCCGCTCCGGACAAGATCAAATTCTTCGCGGTCGTGAAGGGGAGCTGTTGGGTACGGCTCGAGGGTGAAACCGAGCCATTGCGTTTCGAAACCGGCGACGTCGGATTGCTGTCCGCCCGCCGCTGGTCGATTCTGTCGAGCGACCTGGAGACCGAGCCGGTCGACGCCATGGATCTTTTTTCCCGCGCGGGACGCTCGACCGCGCAGCTTGGAAGCGGGGAAGAGTTCGCACACATCGGCGGTCACGTCTTGCTCGACCCCGTCAGCGGCCCGCTGCTGCTGGAGGTCCTGCCTCCCTGGATCCATATCCAGGCATCGTCGCCGCAGGCGGTGGCGTTCGGTTTACTCCTCGACCAGTTGGTGAGGGAGCGCACGGCATGGCAACCGGGGGCGCACCTCGCGTCGGCACAACTGTCGCAGCTATTGTTCATCCAGATCCTGCGCGCGCATCTGGCGACCGCCGTGCCGACCAGCGCGGGATGGCTCCGCGCGTTGGGCGACGCGCGTATCGCCCCGGCGCTTCGTTTGATGCACAGCGATCCCGCCAAGGCATGGCATCTCGAAGATCTGGCCAAGGCATGCGCGATGTCGCGTACAACGTTCGCCTGCCACTTCAAGGCCGCCGCCGGCGTTGCGCCACTGACTTACCTGACCGATTGGCGCATGCGGTTGGCGGAACGCGCCCTGGGGGATGGCGCGACACCGGTTTCGGTCGTCGCCCAACAGCTCGGGTATGCCTCGGAGAGCGCCTTCAGCCACGCTTTCAAGCGCGTCACGGGGACATCACCGAAGGCCTATCGGACCGCTTTGCGCTCGACGTCCCCCGAGGCCGGGAACAGTCCCGGCGCCTGACCCGGGACATCGTCCGCAAAGGACGCTAGCGGGCGGCCTGTCCGGTCTGGAACCGGATCGTCGCCGGCGCCAGGCCGGGTGCCTTGGCCGTCAGGCTGGCATCGCCGGCTTGCCCGGTCGATTGCACGATCACCTGGGCCCAACCGTTGAACACGCGCCGCTGCCATGGCGCGGCCGGCGCGGTGACGCGCAGCACGCCCCATTTGCTGGTGCCCACGGAACGGTCGAACAGGCCCTGCACGCCGTCCTTGGGCGTCGCCACGACATAGGCCAGGCTGTTGGTGTCCTTTAGCTGCGCGCCCTCCAGCGCGATCATCAGGCCGCCGTCGACCGGCGTCGCCTCGGCCGCGCGACCGTTCACAAACACCGCCTGGTCGGCGTCCAGCCGGTCGATGAACAGGGCGGCGCGGCCGTCGGCCGCCATGGCCGGCCGGGGAAACTCGCCGCGCAATATCAGATAGCGCGTCAATGGCGGCTGCTCCGTGGGCGGCAACCACGCGGCCGGATCGCGCCACGACGACGTGTCGACCGTCGCGGCCAGCGCGGCCGTCTGGTCGGCGCTGTCGACGGCGAGCGTGCGCCAGCCGGACAGTTGCACGAAGCTGTAGCGGTCGGCCGGACGATCGGGCTCGTGCGAACCCGGATCGCCGTTGCCGACACCGATGATGCGGATCGGGCCGGACGTCTCGAAGCCCACCAGGTCGCCGGCGGTCGGCACGATCTTGCCGGCGGTGTCGGCGACGTTGACCCACACCACGGCGACATCGGTGCCGTCGGGCTTGAGGACGGCCTTGTCGGCGCTCAGCGCCACGCGCGCGCCGGCGCCGGTGGTCGCCACCTCGGCCGTGGCCACCGGCTGGCCGTCGCGGTAGGCGGTCGCGGTCAATTTACCGGCTTGGTAGGGCACCATCCACTCCAGTTGCCCGTCCTTGACCATCGTCTTGCGGCCCAGCGGACGGCCGTCCTGGAACAGCTCGACCGCGTCGCCGTTGCTGTAGACGTGCACCTTGATCGGCTGCCCCTCCCTGCCCGCCCAGTTCCAGTGCGGCAGGATGTGCACCATCGGTTCGCGCGTCCACACCGACTTGAGGTAGTAGGCCGTATCCTTCAGCACGCCGGTGGTGTCGAGCATGCCGAACTGCGAGCCGACGGCCGGCCAGCCGAACGGCGTGGTCTCGCCCCGGTAGTCGAAGCCGGTCCAGACGAACATGCCGCTCATCCAGTCGCGCTGCCGGACGCGGCGCCAGCCCTCTCCGATGCTGAGGCTGCTACCCGGACGGGCCTGGCGGTCGTAGGCGTTCAGGTGGGAACGCGCCGGCTCGTCGAAGTAGACGCCGCGCGTGGTGAAGGTCGAGCCCTCCTCCGACATCATCGCCGGCTTGGCCGGATGGTCGCGGTGGAACTGGTCGACATCGTGCTGGGCGCCGTAGTTAAAGCCGATCACGTCCGCCTCCAGCGACACGCCCTTGCCCGATCCGCTGGTGGCCACCATGGTGCGCCGCGTCGGGTCCATGCGCTTGACATGCTCGTCCATCTCGCGCGCCAGGTGGGGGCCCGGGGCCTTCCACTCCAGCGCCCATTCCTCGTTGCCCACCGACCAGATGATGACGCTCGGGTGGTTGCGGTCGCGCCGTATCATGCGTTCGAGCTGTCCGCGCACCTCGGGCGTGGTGCCCATCATGCGGTGCTCGTCGATAACGAGCATGCCCAGCCGGTCCGCCTCGTCCAGCAGTTCCGGCGTCGGCGGATGGTGCGAGGCGCGGTAGGCGTTCACGCCGAACGACTTGAGCTGCTTCAGGCGCCAGGTCTGCAGGCCGTCCGGCAGCGCCACGCCGACGCCGGCGTGGTCCTGATGGTTGTTGGTGCCCTGCAGCTTGAGCGGCTTGCCGTTCAGCGAGAAGCCCTTGTCCGGGTCGAACACCACCGTGCGGATACCGAAGCGGGTGTCGTAGCTGTCGACCACACGGCCCCCTTGCAGCAGCGTGGTTTTCAGGGTGTACAGGTTGGGCTCTTCGAGCGACCACAGGCGCGGACGCGGCACCGTCAGCGCCGAGCTGAACTCGCCATCGCGCACGGCGCGCACGGTGCGGCGGGCCTGCTCCGCCTGCGCCACCAGCTTGCCGTCCGGCGCGTACACCTGCTGGCGCAGCGCGAACGATTGCGCGCTCTTGCCGTCGTTGGCCACGGTGACGTCGACGTCGATGCGCGCCCGCCCGCCTTCCACCGTGGTCTTGACGAAGGTTCCCCACTGCGCCACGTGCAGCGGATCGGTCTTGGTCAGCCAGACATGGCGGTAGATGCCCGCGCCCTCGTAAAACCAACCTTCCTCCACGGTGGCGTCGACGCGCACGGCGATGACGTTGTCGCCGCCGACGTTCAGATAATCGGTGATGTCGTAGCGGAAGCCCGAGTAGCCGCTCGGTTCGGTGCCGATGTAGTGCCCGTTCACCCAGACCGTGCTGTTGCGGTAGACGCCATCGAATTCCAGCGCGATGCGGCGGCCCTTGTCGGCCGCCGGGAGATGGATCACCTTGCGATACCAGCCGACGCTGTTTTCCGGGAAGTTGCGGCCGATGGCCAGCGAGCCATGGTTGGTGTTGGCGCGCGCATCGAACGGCAACTCGACCGCCCAGTCGTGCGGCAGGTCCAGCTTGCGCCACGCGGCGTCGCTGAAGTCGACGGCGGCCGGGCCGTCGCCGTAGCCGGCCTTGGCGAAGAAAAAGGGACGCAGCCCGTGCCGGAAATCCTTTTGCGCGTCGTAAGGGTGGCCGTGGGCGAAGCGCCAGTCCTTGTCGATGTTGATGCGTTCGCGGCCGTCGGCGGCGCGCGCGGCGGCCGGCGGAGGCGCCTCGGCGGCTGTCGCGGCCGCCGAGGCGACGCAGGCGCAGCCCGCGAGGAAGATGGCGATCAGTACCTTGCCCAGTCGATTAGTCACTTCGTCTCCTTGTTATTTTTAGGATAATCTATTCCACCGCCAGCGCCTCGATCAGGTCGGCGATCTGTTCGGCCGGCGCGCGTTCGGACGCCAGCTTGGCGGCCAGCGCCGCGCAGGCGCCGGCCACCTCCGGCCGGTTCAGCAGGCCCGACAGCGCGGCGGTCCAGGCGTCGAGCGGCGCGTCGGGCTTGACCATCGCGCCGACGCCGAGGCGCGCCAGGCGCATGCCGTTGTCGGGCTGGTCGTACGAGAACGGCACGACCAGCTGCGGCCGGCCCGCCGCCATCACCGTGGCGCTGGTGCCGATGCCGCCGTGGTGGACGAACACCGCCACGCGCGGCGCCAGCGCGTCGAACGGCGCGTACGGCACGTGGTGCACAAACGCCGGCAACACCGCCGGCAGCTGGTCGCGGAACGGCGTGATCACCACCACCCGCTGTTGCAAGGCTTCGGCCGCCGCGATCGCGCGTTCGATGAAGGCGCGGCCGTGCGCCATCGCCGAACCGGGCGTGACGGCGATCGGCGCCGGGCCGGCGTCGAGGAAGCGCCGCAGCTCCTCGCCGAGCGCGTCGTCCGGCGCGGCGGGCAGGCGCGGGAAGCCGGTGCACACGGTGTTCGGCGGCCAGTCGGCCTGGGGCGCGGCGAACCAGTCGGGAAAGGCGCAGATGACGCGCTGCGGCGAATGCAGCCAATGGCTCATCACGCGCCGCACCGGCGCCAGCCCGAGCGAGGCGCGCAGGCGGTTGATTTCGGGACGCACGGCGGGATCGATGACCAGGCGCTCGATCAGGGCCAGCACGCCGCGCACGAACCACGGCGGCATCCGCGCCAACCATTCCAGCCCGGCGCGCGCGGCGGGATCGTGGGCGGAAAAGAAGCACGACGGCGCCAGATGCACCGTGGCCAGCGGCACGCCCTTGGCTTCCTGCAAAATTCGACCGGTCATCGCCAGCGTGCTGGCCACGATCACCGTCGGCCGTTGTTCGACCAGCGCCAGCTGCCGCGCATACGACGGGGCGAAATGCCTGGCCATGTACTTCCAGATTGTAAACAGTCCCTTCTGCGGATGCCACAGGTCGGGGTCGTACACCAGTTCGTCGAGCTCGGCCTGGCTCAAGCCGGAGGCGAAGTCCATGCCGGCGCGCTCGATCCGCGCCTTGAAATTATCGGAGGCGACCAGGGTGACGTCGTAGCCGCGCCGCAGCAGGGCCTGGCCGATGACGATGAAGGGATAGACGTCGCCGGCGCTGCCGGCGGCGAGGATGAGGATGTGGCGCGCGGCGGCCATGCGTGAAGGCTAGGCCTTCAGCAGTTTCAGCAGCGCCTGCGGATCGGTCTCGGACATCATCAGCGCCGCGTGCTGCGGGCGGATGAAGCCCTGCGCGCTGGCGTGGGCGATGAAGTCGATCAAGCCGTCGTAGAAGCCGTCGACGTTGAGCAGGCCGATCGGCTTGGCGTGGATGCCCAGTTGCGACCAGGTCAGCATCTCGAACAATTCCTCCAAGGTGCCCATGCCGCCGGGCATGGCGATGAAGCCGTCCGACAGGCTGGCCATCATGGCCTTGCGCTCGTGCATGTCCTTGACGATGAACTGGCGCGTCAGGCCGGTGTGGCCCACTTCGCGCTCGACCAGCGCGGTGGGGATCACGCCGGTGGCCTCGCCGCCGACCCGCAGCACCTCGTCGGCGATGATGCCCATCAATCCGACGTTGCCGCCACCGTACACCAGCGCCAGGTTTTGATCGACCAGCGCCCGGCCCAGCGCGCGCGCCGCCTCGGCGTACACGGGGCTGACGCCCGCGTTGGCGCCGCAATACACACAAATCGTCTTCGTCACTGCTGCTTTTCCTCCATGAGTTCCTGTCGCGCGGCCTCGACATCGAGCCGCTCCATCGCGTCGCGCGGGGCCAGGCGCGCGGCCTGTTCCAGCAAGGCCGTCGCGTCGGCCATTTTCTTTTTACCGTCGAGCATCGCCAGCGCGTGGCCGTACTGGATGCGCGCGATCGCCGAATCGGGATCGAGCCGCAGCGCGGTCTCGAAGTGGCGGTAGCCCTCCTCCTTCTTGACGCCGTAGGTCAGGCCGCCGATCATGGCGCCGACCTTGTCGACGATCTCGGTGTGATAGACGCCCAGGCCGACATGGGCGTCGGCGCGCGCCGGCGCCAGCTGGACCGTTTTTTCCAGGCTGGCGCGCACGCGCGGGCCAAGCCCCTGGGCCAGCGCCTTGACCACGGAGATGCCCTCGGCATAGTAGCCCAGCGCGTAGGCGTGCCAGTAATAGCCCGCCGGGTTGCCGGGCTGCTCGCGCTGCTGGCGTTCGCAGCGCTCGGCCACGCACTCGAAGGTGGCGATGCGCTTCTTGACGCTGGTTTCCAGATACTGGGCGTAGATGCAGATCGCCTTGTGCGCGACCGAGTAGCCGTTCACGCCGACGTCCAGCCCCAGCCGCGCGGCGCGCTCGAACTCTCCGGCATGGAAGGCGATCCACGCCTGCAGCAGCGCCGGATTGGCCGGAAACGGCTCCAGGTCGCCGCTATGCAGCGCCGGCCAGGCGGCCCTCAGGCCCTCCGGCGTGTAGCGGTAGGCGGGATCGGGATAAGGGAAAGGGGTCCAGGCCATGGTGTCTCCGTCGGCTCACTTGAGCTTCTTCAGGTATTCTTCGGACAGCTTCTGGAACAGCAAACTGGTCTCATTGCGCAGATACGGCCCGATCTGCGACAGCACCTGGTAACAGCCGCGCGCCAGCGCGTCGGCCATCGACTGCTGCTCGCTGTATTTGCGCGGGTTGCGCACGTACTCGTACGACAGCCAGTACGTCGCCACCACCACCATGTTGGTGGCCATGGCGTCGATGGCGGCGTCGGACGCCTCCAGCGATTTTTCGCTGCGCAAGTCCTCGCACAGCTGCTTGGCGACCTTGATCTTGTGCGCCAGGATCTGCTTGAAGTGCAGCTCCAGCTTGCGGTTGCGCGACAGCAGGTCGTTGAGGTCGCGGTAGAAGAAGCGGTAGCGCCAGATCAGCTCGAACATCAGGTGCAGGTACATCCAGACGTCGTCGATGTTCGAGCGGCGCCCGTTGGGCACGGTCAGGATGCGTTCGATCTCGGCCTCGAACTGGACGAAGATCGAGTTGACGATGTCGTCCTTATTGCGGAAATGATAATACAGGTTCCCGGGAGAGATATTCATCTCCTCGGCGATCACGGTGGTGGTGATGTTGGGTTCGCCGAACTCGTTAAACAACCGCAAGGACAGTTCCAGGATGCGTTCACGGGTGCGGCGGGGTGCTTTTTGTTGCATAGCGAGGATCTCTGTTTATTCTCATGCAAGCATAACACCTCTGCACCCGAAGTGAGAACACCAGGCCGGTTTCAACGCAAATGATGGCGGATGGTCGCAAGATAGGCGCTCGATCTTCGGCGAAGCGCGGCATGAACGCGGCGAACCGTGCCGCCGCGGCCCGGAGCGCGGGTTCATCGCATCTTGGCGGCCGTGTCCGCCGTGACAGCCGCCGATCTCAACACCGCCGGTCAGCGTCGGCGCAGCGCGTCCACCGGCCCGGTCACCGTGACGACCAGGGGGAAGCCCTGGATATTCCGGGGCAGG
>Ga0105244_10002841_pt1 | contig 12854 bp, 11 predicted proteins | sample KBSM44metaG_FD_80423 | JGI IMG/M metagenome (GOLD analysis project Ga0105244, IMG submission 80423) | Miscanthus rhizosphere microbial communities from Kellogg Biological Station, Michigan, USA - KBS M4-4 metaG | ecosystem: Host-associated > Plants > Roots > Rhizosphere > Soil | place...
AGGCGCTGGGCGATGCGATGGGCATGCCATCGGAATTGTGGCCGCGTTCGCGCGTGAAGCAGCACTTTGGCTGGATCGATCGCTTCCTGCCCGGTCCGGCTGAAAACAATGCTGCCTGCTACTTTGGCCGGGCAGCCTTTACCGATGACACCTCGATGGCGCTGGCATTAGCCGATGCGATCGTAACTCATGATGGCGAGATCAATGCGGAAACCATTGGCGCGAATATTTTGCAGTGGGCCGAGTCGTTTGATGCTTTTAACAAGAACGTGCTGGGGCCGACCTCAAAAATCGCGCTCAATGCCATGAAAGCAGGCACGCCGGTATCGCAGCTGGAAAATAACGGCATGACCAACGGCGCAGCGATGCGCGTATCACCGCTTGGTTGCCTGCTGCCAGCACGTGATTTATCCGCTTTCATTGATGCAGTAGCGCTGGCGTCGAGCCCAACGCATAAATCGGATGTCGCGATTTCCGGTGCCACGGTGATTGCGTGGGCAGTTTCACGCGCCATTGATGGCGCAACCTGGCCAACCATCCGCGATGAATTGCCCGCGATTGCCCGCGCGGCGCAGGAAAAGCGTGTCACTACCTTTAGCGCGTCCATGGCGGCACGTCTCGAACTGGCTTTAAACGTTGTTGCGCAGGGCAGGGGCGTGGAATCCACTCTGCAGCAGATTTACGATGTGGTGGGCACCGGAACCGCCACCATTGAATCGGTTCCGGCGGCGATTGCGATGGTAGAATTAGCTGAAACGAATCCGAACCGCTGCGCGATCCTTTGCGCTAATCTTGGCGGCGATACCGATACCATCGGCGCGATGGCGGTGGCTATTTGCGGCGCGCTGCACGGAATTGACAGCATCGACGTTGCGTTGAAAGCTGAGTTGGATGCCGCCAATGCACTGGATTTCACCCGCTACAGCGCCGCATTCACGCGTTTCCGCCAGCAGCGCGAGGCCGCTTATGTTGACGCCTGATGATCTGAATCGCCTTGAAAGTCGTATGCCGGTGCTGGTGGTTGGCGCGGCAGTTGTGGATGTGATTGCCGATGCCTACTCGTTGCCGCATCGTGGCAGTGATATTGAACTCCACCAGCAGGGCGTCAATGTGGGCGGCTGTGCGCTGAATGTGGCGATTGCGCTGCACCGGCTTGGCATCCCGTCAATTAATGCGCTGCCGCTCGGCAACGGCACCTGGGCGAGCATTGTGCGGCAGAAGCTAACGGAATATGGCATTCACAGCGTGCTGGAAACGGCAAAAGGTGACAACGGTTGGTGTTTAGCGCTCGTTGAACCCGATGGCGAGCGCACTTTTCTATCGGTGAGTGGTGTGGAAAATCAGTGGGATGCAGCGCTTCTGAACACGCTGCCGCAGCCGGATAATTGTTGGATCTACCTTTCCGGCTATCAACTCACCAGCAAAAGTGGGGACGTGCTGATCGACTGGCTGGAGCAACAAACCTCGCCCTATCAGTTGCTGGTGGATTTCGGCCCGCGTCTGGCGGATATCGGTAATGTGCAGTTCGAACGCATTATGGCGCGCCATCCACTGATTACAGTGAACAGGCAGGAAGCTGAACTGTTGTGGCATGAACGTCTGGCTCAGTCTGAACCCTTTGATGCGCAACAGTTATTGATGCGCTGGCAGCAGCGTTTTGGTGGCGCGATGGTGGTGCGTCTCGATAGCGAAGGCGCGGGTTACGTTAACGCGGAGACACAAGGCTGGATGCCGGCGCTGCCCACTAAAGTGGTGGATACCATCGGAGCGGGCGACAGCCACGCGGGTGGATTACTGGCGGGATTGGCTTCGGGCTGGTCGCTGGCCGAGAGCGTCGCGCTGGGCAACGCCGTGGCGTCTTATGTGGTATCACAGCGCGGCGGCGATTGCGCGCCGGATCGCGCTACGTTAAACAGCTATTGGCAACAGCGGCTTACTCAGCAATAAACACATACATGTCGCTGCGACAGTAGCTAATGCTGTACTCCAGCGGATTGCCCTGCGCGTCTAACGCCAGGTGCTTGATAACCAGAACGGGTACGTTGTCGGGCAGGGGGATCTGCAGCTTTAGCGCCTCATCAGGCATGCGAGCACTCACTCTGCTTTGCGATTTCACCGGCAGGATGTGCTGCTGGTGGAAATAGTCGTAAAGTGAAATGCCGATCTCTTCCACATCAGCGATGTAACGCGCCGGTACCCAGGATTCTTCCACCGACACCGCTAAGTGGTCGACATAGCGAATGCGCTTCAACTGATACACTTCGCTGCCTTTACTCAGCCCCAGCTTCTCGGCGATTCCTGCATCGCAGTGGATTTTGCTTTTATGAATCCACACGGTGTCGGGCTTTTTGCCACGCAATACCGCTTGTTGCGACAAGCCTTTTGGTTCTTTCAGTGAATATTCGAACTGGCTACAAATCTGCGTACCGTAGCCACGAGAACGCAATACCACGCCCTCTTTTTCCAGCGCATCCATGGCTTTACGTACCGTAATGCGCGAAATACTCAGCGACTGGCTGAAATCTCGTTCACTCGGCAGAATCTCTTCATTGACTAATACGCCATCTCGCACCGCATCTTTGATCGCCATTGCGAAACGCTTGTACAGCGGTATGCGGCTGTCATCGGCAAGGGTAGAAGTAAGCCGCGAAAATAGTGCAGTTTGGTCGGTCATAGCGTGCTAGTTCACTCAATTTGGTAGGCGGCAGAACCGCTATGATACTGACTTTTCGCCTTATCTTCATTGCAAGAGATAACGGCGTGTAAAGGCTAAAGATCCTGGCTGTGTCGCCGATAAGCACGTTAATAATACCCAGATTAACTATCAAAATAGCGCATCTGAGGGTAATGAACCTCAAAGGAATGAATATGGCCACCAGACAGGTTATAGGAATTGATCTTGGCACCACAAATAGTGCAGTCGCTGTGTGGCGTGAAGGAAAACCGCAATTAATAGCTAATACCGCAGGAAGCCTGCTCACGCCTTCTGTGGTGGGACTTGACGATGAAGGTCACCTGATTATCGGACAAGCTGCACATCATCGGCTCAGTACACACCCGCACCTCACACAAGCCAGTTTTAAGCGCTATATGGGCACAGAAGCGACTTTATCTCTCGGTTCGCACTTATTTCGCGCTGAAGAACTCTCCGCCATATTATTGCGACAGCTAAAGCAGGATGCAGAAAACGCGCTGGGTGAGGAGATTTCTGATGCGGTAATTACCGTTCCTGCTTATTTCAATGATGTGCAGAGACGCGCCGTGAAAACCGCCGGAAAACTGGCTGGACTCAACGTTTTGCGGCTGCTGAATGAACCTACCGCAGCCTCGCTCGCCTTTGGCTTGCTGGAAAACCGCGAACAAAAATACCTGACATTCGATTTAGGCGGCGGCACCTTTGATGTCTCAATCATTGATATGTTTGACGGCGTCGTCGAAGTTCGTGCCAGTAGTGGCGACGTACAGTTAGGAGGCGATGACTTCAGTGAAGCGATATGCCAGTGGATGTTAAACAAGTACCCTGCTTTGAAAGACGCTTTACCCGCAGTGAAACCTGCTTTGCTGGCGCAGGCAGAAAACCTGAAACGCGGCTTGAGTCATCATGTTGAGGACAGCGCAGAGCTTCTCTGGCAGGGCGAAACATGGCGATGGACCTTAGATGAAAAGCAGCTCAGTGAATGTTGCCAAACATTAATTACTCGCCTGCAGCAGCCGGTGATACAGGCTTTGCATGACGCTCGTTTTTCACTTAAAGATCTCGATCATGTCTTACTGGTGGGCGGCGCGACGCGAATGCCGCTGGTGCGTCAGGCCGTTGCTCGCCTGTTTGGCCGCTTCCCTCGTCATGATCTTCATCCCGATGAAGCCGTAGCACTTGGTGCGGGTGTTCAGGCAGGAATGGTGATGAAAGATGCCGCTGTTGAAGACATCATTTTGACAGATGTTATGCCTTTTTCGCTTGGCATGGAGACCGTTAAAGAGAGCTACGGTCAGCTGGAAGAGGGATTTTTTCTGCCGTTGATCGAGCGCAATACATGGCTTCCGGTCAGTCGCAGTAAGACAGTGCAAACCGTCTCTGATAACCAAACACACGTGTTGTTAAAGGTCTATCAAGGCGAAGGTCGTCGGGTTAAAGATAATGTTTACCTGGGAGAAATGCGCATTGACGTGCCATTGCGTAAAGCAGGGGACGTTTCATTAGATGTGCGTTTCACTTATACGCTGGATGGTCTGCTGGAAGTTGAGTGTCAACACGATAAGAGTCTCATACCTTCGCGGCTGGTGATTGAAAAAGTCCCCGGTCAGATGAGTGCGGAACAAATTGAAGCGAGCTTACACAAGCTGAATGAATTAAAACAACATCCACGCGATCGCCAGGAAAACCAAGCGTTGCTGGTGCGGGGTGGACGTTTGTATCAATTCCTGCTCGGAGAAGAGCGTGCCTGGATTGATAACGTGATTCATGCTTTTGAGCTGGCTTTAAATAGTCAGGATGAGCGGCGTATTGCCGATGTACGGCAAAAAGTGGTTGAGGCACTGGCCCGCTTTGATGAGGTAACACCGCAATGAGTCACTGGCAGATTCTCGATATTGAACCTACACAGGATGAGGCGCTCATTCGCCGCGCTTATTCACGGCTGCTAAAAACGCATCGACCTGACAGCGATCCTGAAGGCTATCAGCGGTTAAGAGAAGCTTTTGAACAGGCTAAAAACTGTGCTGTGGACGCGGCGCTCGAGGCTGAAACGCGGGATGAGGATGAAACGGCTGGCGCTGAATTCAGCAGTGTGGTGAGCGCACTACAAATGGATGAGTGGCTGGCAACGACAGATGTCTCGCAAGCAAATGGGGATTTATCCAATTACGCGTTTACCCTTACGCCGCTCTACACCCGTGAAGAGCTCGCCAGGCTGGCAAAACTGTTGATTGATGAAGAGATGCAAGGCATTAAATCGCTGAGAGGGTTGTACCAGCGCGTCTGCAGCGAGGGCAATTTGCTACAACAGCAGCAGTTTCACAACGATTTGGCAGCCGTGCTCGCTGAACAACCTGAACTCACGGATGGATTGTTGCAGCGGATAAGCGATGAACTCGGGTGGGGATTAGATGATTACAACGTCCATTTACTCTCTGAACGCATGCAGCAGGCACTCGGCTGGCAAGTGCGCAACACCGAGCGGGAACAAGCCTGGAAAAAGCTCACTAATGAAAGTGTAAACGGCAGTTTTATGCCGCGGACTGCCGTTACGTTGCTGCTCAGCGATCGAACAGAGATGCCTTTCTGGGCGCGTTTAGTGCCAGGACTTGTGACTCAAATGTCGCAGCGTGTGAATGCCTTATATGCAGCATTTCCTGAGCTCCTCGAACGAATTAATCCTGCGATGCTGGAGTTTATGGGTTCTGAGCGAATTACGTTGAGCTGGCGCGGCATTTTTCTGATGGTTTTTTGGCTGGTTATGTTCCATTTTCTGCTGCCCGGTGCGTTAGTCACTTCCGTTACGGGCTGGGTGGGAATGGGATTGGTGCTGTTTTATCTCTATTTCAGCGACATGATTATGTGTGGCTTACAGCGGCGACCACGCATGCTTGAAGCATTTTTGACAATGGAATGTCTGTTTTCAGCCTTGTTGCTTTGCCTGTTATGTTTTTCCGGTTTATTCATCATCATTAACGACTTACCCGGTAAATGGCCTGGCGGAATGCCTTATGTTTTCCTGCTTATCATCGAATTTATGATCTTTTGGTCAGTATGGCCGCGAAATGTTGTGGGGATGAGGAGGCCTGGAATTGCGATGAGCCAGTTAATCAGCACGCCATGGCGCTTGATGCAAAGATTAGATTACGCGCCCATTTCATGGCCGCTGACTGCGGTATTCAGTGTATTTTTATATAAGCTTCTAATTTTAATCCTAAAAATACCTTCGCAGCTTTCACCTTACTGGTAAAAAAAGAGGCAGAGATTTCTGCCTCGCTGCTTTTCAGCGTTCATCAAATGGCACGCCGCCTTTCGACTTATGGTGTTTTGGCGTTTCAATAATGGAAACCGTCACTGAATTAGCGTCGATCTCAAACGAATCTGCCACCGCGGCAGTGACGGCTCTCAGCAACTTCTTCTTCTGCTCAACCGTGCGACCTTCCGCCGCATACACAATGATTTCTGGCATATCTGCTGCTCCTTAAAAAAATGTTCGTTTGCAGCATACCGCAGCCAAAGCCCTGCGTGCAGCGGCAATCACCCGTCTTTGTCGCCAATCTGTGTTGAAATGTGTATTGTTATGTTATAACGTAATTAACTCTTTTAATATGTAGCGGCTTCAGTCGGAAATCATAATGAAATCAATGAAAAATTTGCTTATCGCTGCGGCGTTAGGCCTGGCTTCTTACGCCTCAATGGCGGCGGAACATCAGGATAAACCGGTGCGGATTGCGGCGCCGTTTGAAATCAAAGGCACCGATCCGGCGCTCTCTGGCGACATTTTGTTGCGCATGGATGTGGTGGAAACGCTGGTGGAGGTCAACGAACGTGCTGAGCCCATTCCTGCGCTGGCGCAAAGCTGGCAAGTTTCCGCTGATGGTCTGAACTGGCAAATTACGCTGCGTGATAACGTGCGTTTCCATGATGGATCGCCGCTGGATGCGGCCGCCGTAGTGAAATCACTGAATACCGCGCGCAGCAAAGCAGGTTTGCTGGATAAAACCCCCATCACCGCTATCAGCGGGGAAGGGCTACGCGTCACGATTACCTTGCGCGAACCTTTTACGCCGCTGCTGTCGGTACTGGCTGAAAGCCGTTCGCAGATTCTGGCGCTCGCCAGTTGGGATGCACAGGGCAATATCACCCGCATCATCGGCAGCGGACCGTTTATCTTGACGTCGTTCCAGCCGCCGCAGTCGCTGGCGGTAAAGCGTTTTGACGATTACTGGGGCGAAAAACCGGCGATTAAGGCGGCCAGCTATCTCTCATCCGGGCGCGCCGAAACCCGCGCATTGCTGGCGGAAAGCGGTGACGCGGATTACGTTTTCAACCTTGATGCGGCCAGCCGTCAGCGTTTAGCTCGTAAACCGTCGCTGCAACTGCCCTCCATCCCGGTGCCGCGCACGTTGATGCTGAAAGTGAATCCGGGCGATACGCTGTTAGCCGAACAGCCGGTGCGTGAAGCGATCAGCCTGGCGATTGACCGTAACGCGCTGGCGATGGCAGTGCTGCGTTACCCTGGCGCGGCCAGCCAGCTATTCCCGCCGAATATGGGTGAATGGCATAACAGCGCACTGCAACCGCTGCAGTACAATCCGCAGCAGGCGACACGGCAACTGCAAGCCGCAGGCTGGAAAATGGGTGCGGATGGCGTGTTAGCGCGTAACGGTCAGCGCTTTAGTGTGACGCTACTGACATTCCCCGATCGTCCCGAACTGCCGCTGATGGCGATGGTGATCCAGCAGCAGCTGCGTAAAGTCGGCATTGAGGTGAAGATCAACTCTACCAACGCCAGCGAAATTCCGGCACAGCATCACAGCAATCGTCTGCAACTGGCGCTGTTTTCCCGCAACTTTGCGCTGACACCCGATCCAACTGGCACGTTACTGCAGGATTACGCGGAGAAGGGCGGTGACTGGGGCGCAATGAACTGGCATTCGGCCGGTTTTAGCACGGCGTTGCACACCTTAACGCAATCCACCGATGCGGCTGAACGAGCGCAGGCGCGTAACCTGATTACCGCGTCTTTACAGCAGGATTTACCGGTGATCCCGCTTGCCTGGTATCAGCAATCGGCCGCCATCAACAGCAAGCTGAAAAACGTCACGCTCGATCCCTTTGAACGCCACTTTGGTCTGCGCCACATGGAGTGGGAGCAATGATGATTAAGCTTCTTGGCTGGCGCTTAGCGCAGGCAGTTTTTGTTGTACTGGCGGTGGGTTTACTCACCTGGTTTTTGGTGCAGGCCTTGCCCGGCGATATGGCATGGCGCATTGCCAGCGGCCGCTATGGCTACGATCGTGTAGATGCCAGTGCGGTGGCACGTGTGCAGCAGGAACTAAGCGGCTCGCTGCAGCAAGGCAGCGCGTTGTTGCACTGGCTATACGATCTGCTGCAGTTCAACTTTGGTCGATCGCTGGTCTCCGGCGAGCCGGTGATGGATGAACTGCGCTGGCAGTTGAGCCAAACGCTGGCACTGGCAGGCACATCGTTGCTTCTGACGATATTGCTCACCTTGCCGCTGGGCATTTGGGCCGGATGTCACGCAAATGGCAAGCTCGATCGTGCGTTGTTCTGGCTCAGCGCGCTGCTGAAATCCGTGCCGCATTTTGCCCTTGGCATGTTGCTGATTGTGCTGCTGGCACTCCAGCTTGATTGGCTACCGAGCGCCGGGCACGGCGAACTGCGTCATTTTCTGTTGCCATCCTTGACGCTGGCATTGTCGCTCACCGCGGTAGGTGTGCGCGTAGTGCGTGAAGCCACCTATCAGGTTGTCACATCGGGCTATTACCGCTGGGGCGCGCAGAAAGGTTTAGCACCCGCGACACGCTTACGGCGTCACGGGGTGCGAAATCTGGCATCGCCGGTGTTGACCTGGTTCGGCATGCAGTTTGTCTGGCTGGTGGAAGGCGTGGTGGTGGTAGAAACGCTGTTCGCCTGGCCCGGCATGGGGCACGCGCTGGTACATGCCATCTTCGCCCGTGATGTTCCGGTGATTCAGGCCAGCGCCATGGCGCTCGGACTGCTGTTTGTACTGCTGAATATGCTGGTGGATGCGGGTTGTTATCTGCTTGATCCTCGGGGAGCGCGCGCATGAGCCTGTCAATTTCGCGTCTGATGGGGCTGCTGATGTTGTGCTTGCTACTTGGATTCGCCTTCCTGTTACCTCTGATTGATCGCGGTGATCCGCTGGAACAGGATCTGCTGCGGATACTGCATGCGCCCAGCAGCGGCAGCCTTCTCGGGTTTGATCATCTTGGTCGCGACATGCTGCCGCGCCTCAGTGCAGCATTGCGTCTCTCGCTCGGCCTCGCGGCGTTGTGCGTGATGAGCGCGATGATGGCAGGCGTAGTGACTGGCGTGTTCAGCGCGGTGTATGGCGGCTGGCTTGATCGACTGATCAGCCTGCTCGGCGATATGTGTCTCGCGCTGCCGGGGTTATTGCTGGTGCTCCTGTTAGCGGCGATTGCACCTGATTCGCCCGGCATGCTGTGGTTGGGGATTTCGCTGGTGTTGTGGGTGGAGTTCTTCCGCGTGACGCGCGCAACGTTGCGTCCGATAGTGCATGCGCCAGGCATGCAAGCCTCAAGGCTATTGGGTTTCTCCGCGTTTTATCGCTTCCGCCGTCACCTGTGGCCAGCGTTAGCGCCGATATTAATGACGTTGATACTTTTTTCGTTTAGCAGCGCCATCATGGCCGTATCAGCCTTGGGTTTTATCAGCGTTGGCGTACGTCCGCCCACGCCAGAACTGGGATTGATGATGACCGAACTGCTGCCGTTCGCGTGGGAAGCACCGTGGCTATTACTGCAACCGGTGACTGCGCTGTTTCTGCTGCTGATCAGCCTGAATCTGTTGATGCACAAGGAGAGAAAATGAAAGGATTGCATGCGATCGGTATCACCGTCACAACGTCCAGCGCTACGCTGGTGGAACCGGTGAATCTTACCTTGCTGCCGGGCCAACCGCTGACCTTGCTAGGGGAAACCGGCTCGGGTAAAAGTCTGCTGGCGCAGGCGATGATGGGGATTTTGCCCGACGATTTACAGGCCAGCGGCACGCTGATCATCAACACGCGCCGTTTTACTCTGCCGCAGGATGTCGCGTTGTTGCGCGAATTATGGGGCCGCACGTTAGCATCGCTGCCACAGGAGCCGTGGTTGTCGCTTGATCCCACCATGCCGATAAAGCAGCAGGTAGCAGAAGGCTATCGTTTTGTGCGCGGTCAGGGAAAGGCAGCCAGCGCTATCGCCGCCAGCAACGATTTGCAGCAGCTTGGCTTAGAGGACGCAGCACCGCGTTTTCCATGGCAACTTTCCGGCGGGATGGCGCAGCGCGCCGCTTTTGCCGCGGCACGCGCAGGGGGGGCGGAGATACTGATTGCTGACGAGCCGACCAAAGGACTGGATGTGGCGCGTCGTGATGAGGTTGCGTCTTTGCTGCGTCGTGAAGTGGCCGACGGCGGCACGCTGCTTACCATCACCCACGACATCGCGCTGGCCCGCCAGTTGGGCGGTGAGGTTATCGTGATGCACAAAGGCAAGGTGATCGAGCAGGGTAGGGCAGAACAGGTGCTACATACGCCGCAGCAAGAGTACACGCGTGAGTTACTCGCTGCTGATCCAGCGGCCTGGTCAACGCGGCAACAAACTTTGGTGGGCAGCAAACCAGTGGTAAGTGCTGAAGGTATCCGCTTACAGCGCGGCGCTAAAACGCTCGGCGTGCCGCAAAACATTATCCTGCACGCGGGGGAAGTTGTGGGATTGCACGGCGCCAGCGGCAGCGGAAAAAGTAGCTTTGGCGATGTGCTACTCGGACTGTTAACGCCGCAGCAAGGGCAAGTGACGCGCCATGCGGCGGTAGATGCGCTGAAATATCAAAAGATTTATCAGGATCCATCAGCACTGTTTCCGCCGGCCCGCACGTTAGCGCAAAGCCTGAACGATGTGTTGCGCCGTCATCGCATTGCCTCCGCGCGGCGGGATGCGCTGATGGAGCAGCTGGCGCTGGCACCGGAATTGTTGACACGTCGGCCCGATTCACTCTCGGGGGGCGAGCTGCAGCGCTTCTCGCTGTTACGCGTAATGCTGCTGGAACCGGTATTTTTGTTCGCCGATGAACCTACATCGCGTCTGGATCCGCTGGTGCAGCAGCAAACCATCCAGCTCATCACCTCACTGGCGTGTGAGCAGCAGTGCGCTGTGTTACTGGTGAGTCACGATCGCGATCTGCTGGAAAAAAGCACGCATCGGGTGATTGCGATGCAGGCGGTCGCTTAACGTTCTGGTGGCTGGCTATCGCCGTGACCCAGCGATCGTTGCATCACCACGGTGTCGAGCCAGCGGCCATGTTTGAATCCCACCGACTTCATTACACCGGTGTGCTCAAAACCGAGCGCCCGGTGTAATGCCAGCGAACCTGCGTTTGCGCTGTCGCCTACAATGGCAATGATTTGGCGAAATCCTGCCGCTTCCGCTAACGCAATGGCTTTTTGCAACAGGGCGCGGCCGATGCCTTTGCCGGTTTGCTGGTGATCGAGGTAAATCGAATCCTCCAGCGTAAAACGATAGGCATAGCGCGGGCGATAGGGTGCCAGATAGCAATAACCCAGCACGTGATCATTCTCCTGCGCCACCAGCCAAAACCCGCCGCGCTGCTGCACATCCTGCACGCGATTTTGCATTTCGCTCGCCGAAGGGGGTTCGGTTTCAAAGGTCGCTGTGCCGTGCAGCACGTGCCAGGCGTAGATTTTCTGAATAGCGGCGGCGTGATGGGGTCGGGCGGGAAGAATGTCCATATATTCCTGATTTTTAGCGGAGAAGCTCACAGCATGCCACTGCGCCGCACGCTAATCACCGGATTTAACAATAGGAAATTGTGATGGATAATCTACAACCTCTTAGCGTCGCCATCGATGGCGTAATGCCGATCATTTAAGCCCCGTTTTATTTACCGCACATTCCGTAGCGGCGCGATTTATCGCGCAATAAATTGCGCCGCTACAATATGCGCGCCAGGTAGTTGGGGTTTTCATCTCTTAACTGACAAGCATTACGCCATTGATGGCGACCTTGAGTAAGCGCGTTTAGTTCTGCTCCGACAGCTGCACCGCCATGGTATCCGCCTCTAACGCTTCAAATACATGCGGTTCATCGGCGGGATAGCACATGTAGTCGCCCGGATGCAGTTCGACCGGCGCATCGCGCGGCCCCACCAGCGCACGGCCACGCGCGATGATCACATGCTCCACCGAGCCCGGCGGATGCGGTTTTGAGTCGCGCGGCGCGCCAGGTTGGCAGGTGACCAAATAGAGATCGCGGCGTCCGCCGGGGGGACAACTTGCCAGCAATGCAGCCTGATAATCCGCCATCTCTGCGGAAACAATCATGCCTTCGCCACGACGGATCACTTGCAAACGTTTTATGTCCGGTTCCATCAATCGCGCAAAAGGGATATTAAGCGCCACGCACAGCGCCCACAACGTTTCAAGGCTGGGATTGCCATTACCGGCTTCGAGTTGTGACAGTGTTGATTTGGCGATCCCGGCGCGACGCGCCACTTCTGTCAGTGAAAGCCCCGCGCGCTGACGTTCGCGCAGTAATCCGACAGCAATAATATCAATTGGCGTGGTCAAACCTACTCCTGTTCTTTATAACGAACGTTTTGTTCGTCTTGTAAAACAATTCTGACGCGTTCATTATAACGTCTTTCCTGTTCGATATGAGATCAAATTGTGATGCGTCTGGGTGCAGTGCCGCTTGATCGCGGCGTAATAAAAGCCATCTTCCTGGTATGTCTGGCCGACGGTATTGTCGGGCTTTCTTACGGTTCGCTGGCGGCGGCCGAAGGGTTTCCGCTGTGGGTGCCCATCGCACTCTCCACGCTGGTTCTGGCGGGCGCATCGGAGTTCCTGTTTATCGGCATCGTGGCGGGTGGCGGCAGTCCGCTGACGGCAGCGGCGGCGGGTCTGCTGGTTAACGCACGTCATCTGCCATTTGGCATTGCGGTCAAAGATTTGGTGGGTAAAGGCAGCCGCAGCTTGCTGGGTTGCCACATTATGAATGATGAAAGCGTGGTGTTTGGTATATCTCAGCCGAAACTGGCGCAGCGACGCGCCGCGTACTGGATTTGCGGTTTAGGTATCTTCACCATCTGGCCG
>Ga0105244_10002843_pt1 | contig 12850 bp, 14 predicted proteins | sample KBSM44metaG_FD_80423 | JGI IMG/M metagenome (GOLD analysis project Ga0105244, IMG submission 80423) | Miscanthus rhizosphere microbial communities from Kellogg Biological Station, Michigan, USA - KBS M4-4 metaG | ecosystem: Host-associated > Plants > Roots > Rhizosphere > Soil | place...
CCAGCCCGCCATCGCGGCCCGCGAGTAGCGGCGCCAGCAGGCCGGCCAGCGCGGCCGCCGGCGTGTTCACGTTCAATTCGGAGATGGTGATCTCCTGCAGCGGCTTGGCCAGCGCATGGTTGGCGTTGACCAGCTTGAGGAAAGCGCGCGCGGTCTTGGCGTTCTCCGCCACGAAATAATCCAGCTGCGAGGTGATCTGTTGCACCTGTTCGGGCAGGACGGAGGATAGGGCTTCAGTCTCGCCCAGGGTGTTCGGTATTAAAAAGAGGGTGCCGGGCATGGAAATCTGGGTTTTATTTGATTAAGTATTGAAAAAGGAAACGCCAATCTTGCGCAGCATGCCTGTCAGCGCGATCAAAGGCAAGCCGGTGAGGGCGGTCGGGTCGCTGCTGTCGATGCGTTCGAGGATGGCGATGCCGAGCGCTTCGTTCTTGGCGCTGCCGGCGCAGTCGTACGGCTGTTCGATGCGCAGGTAGGCGTCGAGCTCGGCGTCGGGCAGGTCGCGGAAGGTGACGATGGTGCGGATGTCCTCCACCTGCGCGGCGGACGCCGGGTCGGCGGCGCGGCCGTCCCAGACGCACAGCGCGGTGTGGAATACCACTTCGCGCCCGCGCATCTTTTGCAGTTGGGCCAGCGCGTTGGCGTGGTTGCCCGGCTTGCCGATCTGCTCGTCATCCAATGTGGCGACCTGGTCGGAGCCGATGACGATGCGGCCGGGCAGCTTGGCGGCCACGGCGGCGGCTTTTTCACGCGCCAGCCGCAGCGCCGTGGCGCTCGGTGTTTCGCCGGACAGGGGCGTCTCGTCGATGTCGGGCACGGCGACCTCGAAAGGTAGTTGTAGCCGTGATAATAATTCCTTGCGATAGGCCGAACTGGAGGCCAAAACGAGGCGTTGTGCGGCGATTTGAGCGGTTGCGCTTGATGTCATAGGGGGAATGTTATATGCTCTGTCGCCAGCTTGGAGAGCGACGGAAAAAGACGAAAAACAGGAAAAAGCCGCGCAGGCTTTGACTTGGTGCCGAAAACCCTGTTATTATCGCAGGTTTTCCGGGGAATTTTCTGTAATGAATGCTATTGTCATCGACGCTTTTGAGTTCTGTCGGAGCAACGGCAGCCAGCAAGGCGTGACGCCTGTTGCCGAAATGACCCGCCTGACCAAGGATTGTGCCGATACCTCGGGCACCATTACCTGGAAGGTCGAAGGAGGCTCCGGCAAGATGGGCTTCCCGCAGTTGAAGCTGTCGGTTGCCGGCACCGTGCAATTGGTCTGCCAGCGCTGCCTGACCCCATACGCTCACACCATCGATTCGTCGACGCTGTTGATGCTGGGTAAGGATGATCAGCAGGCCGATGAAATCGAAGAAATGATCGACGACGAGACGATCGACGTGATCGTCGGTAGCCGCACCATGACGGTGGCGGATCTGGTGGAAGACGAAGCGCTGCTGGCCTTGCCGCACACGCCGAAACACGATGTCTGCCCCGACACCGCCCTGCTGGACAAGGCGAAAAGCGAGAAGATCTCGCCGTTCGACGCCCTCAAGGGCCTCAAATCCGAATAAGTAGCAAGACCGAACAAGCAGTACGTAAAGAACGTGCCACGCACGTGTTGTAGTCGAGTATGGCAAGTCAGTAGGGCAATGTAGTAAATCTCAGTTTAACTATGCCGGTTCCGTTTTGCCGGCAGGATACTCGATTCGCATGTATTTGCTGGTCGAATGTGTTAAAATTTTAGAACTTATGTATTAGGAGTCATTAACATGGCAGTTCAACAGAACAAGAAGTCCCCTTCGAAGCGCGGTATGCACCGTTCGCACGATTTCCTGGTAGCTCCACAGCTGGGTATCGAGCCAACCACCGGTGAAACCCACCTGCGTCACCACATCAGCCCTAACGGCTTTTATCGTGGCCGTAAAGTCCTGAAAACCAAAAACGACGAGTAATCGACGCTTTTGCTGGACCTGGAAATAGGCGGTGCTGTCTTATGAAGCATCGCTTTTTCTTTTTTCATCGGCTGCAATCCTCTTTTGCACACCGTCATTTTGAAACGCGTAGACCTGGGTTTCAGTGGTCCGCCGCTTGCCGCAGCTTGCCCAGACAAGGGCTGGAGCGTGGTACTGAATCAAAACAATGACAATCAAAATTTCTATCGACTGCATGGGCGGAGATCACGGTCCATCGGTCACCATCCCCGCAGCTATTTCCTTCGTCAAACGCGAACCAGAGGCTGAGCTGATCCTGGTCGGTTTGGAAAACGTTATCCGCGCAGAATTGAAAAAACATCACGCCGAAGCGCATCCGCGCCTGTCCGTCGTGCATGCATCCGAACAAGTCACGATGGACGATCCGTTGGAAGTGGCGTTGCGCCGCAAGAAGGATTCGTCGATGCGCGTGGCCATCGAGCAGGTCAAGGGCGGCAGCGCCCAGGCCTGCGTCTCGGCCGGCAACACCGGCGCGCTGATGGCCGTGGCCCGCTATGTGCTCAAGACCATGACCGGCGTCGACCGTCCGGCCATCTGCAGCATCATGCCCAACCAGAAGGGCGGTCCGACCTATATGCTCGACCTGGGCGCCAACGTCGATTGCGAACCGCACCACTTGCACCAGTTCGCCATCATGGGGTCGGTGCTGGTGTCGGCCATGGAAAACATCGAGCGCCCGACCCTGGGCCTGCTCAACGTCGGCACCGAGGACATCAAGGGCAACGACGTCGTCAAGGCCACCAGCAAGCTGCTGCAGGCCGACCACGAACGCGGCGCGCTCAACTTCTACGGCAACGTCGAGGGCAACGACATCTTCAAGGGCACCACCGACATCGTCGTCTGCGACGGCTTCGTCGGCAACGTCACCCTGAAGGCGGTGGAGGGCGTGGCGCGCTTCTTCGCCGACACCGTCAAGACCGAATTCAAACGCAATCCGCTGACGATGCTGAGCGCCCTGATCGGCGGCGGCGCGTTGAAAGCCATCAAAAACCGCTTGTCGCCGTCGCGCTACAACGGCGCCAGCCTGCTCGGTTTGCGCGGCCTGGTGTTCAAGAGCCATGGCGGCGCCGACGCATATTCTTTTGAATGGGCGATCAAGCGGGCGTATGATGCTGCCAGAAATGATGTGTTGCCGCACATTTCGACGTTAATCGCCGAACTCATGCCGCGCAACACCGAAACCCCGGAAGTACCAAGCTCAACTATTTAGTGGAATGGTGGACGGCATGACTTTGTACAGCAAAATAATCGGCACCGGCAGCTATCTGCCCGAGCGGCGTGTCACCAATCAGGATCTGACCGATCAGCTCGCAGCCAAGGGCATCGAGACCTCGGACGAGTGGATCGTCAGCCGCAGCGGCATCTCGGCGCGCCACTTCGCCGAGCCGGGCGAGAAGTCGTCCGACCTGGCCGTCAAGGCCGCCAAGCGCGCGCTCGACATGGCCGGCTTGCAGCCCAACGATATCGACCTGATCGTCCTGGCCAGTTCGACCCCCGATTTCTTCGGCAGCTTCCCCAGCACGGCCTGCATCGTCCAGCAAAAGCTGGGCATCACCAACAACGGCGCCGCCGTCGACGTGCAGGCCGTCTGCAGCGGCTTCGTCTACGCGATGTCGACCGCCGACGCCTTCATCCGCGCCGGCATGAACAAGAACGTGCTGGTGATCGGCTCGGAAGTGTTCTCGCGCATCCTCGATTTCAACGACCGCACCACCTGCGTGCTGTTCGGCGACGGCGCCGGCGCCGTCGTCATGACCGCCTCGCAGGAGCCGGGCGTGCTGGCGACCGCGCTGCACGCGGACGGCCGCCATTCCGGCATCCTGTGCATGCCCGATTCGTTCGGCGGCGCGGTGGCCGGCGAGGCCTACCTGTACATGGACGGCCCGGCGGTGTTCAAGCTGGCCGTGTCGGTGCTGGAGAAGGTCGCCCACGAGGCGCTGGAGAAAGCCAATATGGGACAGGATCAGATCGACTGGCTGATTCCGCACCAGGCCAATATCCGCATCATGAACAGCACCGCCAAGAAGCTCGGCCTGCCGCTGGAGAAGATGGTGGTCACCGTCGACCAGCACGGCAACACCTCGGCCGCGTCGATACCGCTGGCGCTGGACGCCGCCGTGCGCGACGGCCGCATCAAGAAGGGTCAGAACATCATGATGGAAGGTGTCGGCGGCGGCTTCACATGGGGCGCCGTGCTGGCCCGCATCACCGACGACCTGGGCGCCCGCTAAGCTCCTGGCATGTTTTTGAGCGTGAATTAGAATTAGAACTCTAACGGGCTCTGCGGTAGTGGTGCGGTCATCATTGCATGCTAGCGTAGCTGCCAATTAATGAGATGGATGATGTAATGACTAAATTTGCTTTTGTATTTCCAGGCCAGGGTTCGCAGGCGATCGCGATGATGGACGGCTTCGCCGGCAACCCGGTGGTGGCCCAGACCATCGCCGAGGCGTCGGACGCGCTGAACTTCGACCTGGGCAAGCTGATGGCCGAAGGCCCCAAGGAGGAGCTGGACCTGACCACCAACACCCAGCCGGTCATGCTGACCGCCGCCGTCGCCACCTACCGCGCGTGGATCGCCGCCGGCGGCCCGCCGCCGTCGGTCGTCGCCGGCCACAGCCTGGGTGAATACTCGGCGCTGGTCGCCGCCGGCGTGATCGCGTTCAAGGACGCGGTGCCGCTGGTGCGCTTCCGCGCGCAAGCGATGCAGGAAGCCGTGCCGGTCGGGCAGGGCACGATGGCCGTGGTGCTGGGCCTGTCGGACGACGACGTCCGCGCCGCCTGCGCCGAGGCGGTCGCCGCCACGCCGGGTTCGGTGGTCGAGGCGGTCAACTTCAACGCGCCGGCCCAGGTCGTCATCGCCGGCGAAACCGCCGCCGTCGAGCGCGCCTGCGAGATCGCCAAGGCCAAGGGCGCCAAGCGCGCCATGAAGCTGCCGGTGTCGGCACCGTTCCACTCGTCGCTGCTCAAGCCCGCATCGGACCGCCTGCGCGACTACATGGCCGGGCTGGCCTTCTCGGCGCCGCAGATCGCGCTGATCAACAACGTCGACGTGGCCGTGCTCAACGATCCGGCCGCCATCAAGGACGCGCTGGTGCGCCAGGCCGCCGCGCCGGTGCGCTGGGTCGAGACGATGCAGAAGGTCGCAGCCGAAGGCATCACCCAGGTGGTCGAATGCGGTCCGGGCAAGGTGCTGATGGGCCTGACCAAGCGCATCGACGCCACCCTGGTGGGCGACGCCATCACCGACCAGGCTTCGCTGGACCGTATCTTGACCTCGCTCAAATAAGCGGCGAAGGCAAATCAAAGACCCTCGTTATTTACGTAGAAGGACAACCATGAATTTAGCAAATCAAGTCGCCCTGGTCACGGGCGCATCGCGCGGCATCGGCAAGGCCATCGCGCAAGAGCTGGCCCGCCAGGGCGCGCGCGTGATCGGCACCGCCACCACCGAGGCGGGCGCCGAGGCGATCAGCGCCTACCTGGCCGAGTTCGGCGCCGAGGCGGGCAAGGGCATGGTCCTGAACGTGACCGACGCCGAACGCTGCGCCGCCGTCATCGACGAGATCGCCAAAACCTTCGGCGCCGTCGGCATCCTGGTCAACAACGCCGGCATCACGCAGGACCAGCTGGCCATGCGCATGAAGGACGAGGAATGGGACAGCGTCATCGCCACCAACCTGACGTCGGTGGGCCGTTTGTCGCGCGCCGTACTGCGCGGCATGATGAAAGCGAAAACTGGGCGTATTATTAACATCACTTCGGTGGTGGCGTCGTCGGGCAATCCAGGCCAGATGAACTACGCCGCCGCCAAGGCCGGCGTCGAGGGCATGGGCCGCGCGCTGGCGCGCGAGATCGGCAGCCGCAACATCACCGTCAACAGCGTGGCGCCGGGCTTCATCGACACCGACATGACCAAGGCGCTGGGCGAGGAACAACACGCGGCGCTGCTGACGCAGATTCCGCTGGCGCGCCTGGGCAAGCCGGAGGATATCGCCGCGGCGGTGGCCTTCCTGGCGTCGCCGCAAGCGGCATATATTACCGGTACCACCTTGCACGTGAATGGCGGTATGTACATGAATTGACGGGTTCCGGTGTGAATAAAACGCCGATTCCCGTCTTTTACCAGTGATTTCGAAAGAGTTTGCAGTAAATTAGCGGCAGACATCGAAATTAGTTTTTCAGTGCGCAAACCTGATAAAATGCGCGCTTTCCGTAACAAACAAATGGAGCCATAACATGTCGGATATCGAACAACGCGTTAAGAAAATCGTCGCTGAGCAACTGGGCGTCGCCGAAGCAGACATCAAGATCGAATCCTCGTTCGTCGACGACCTGGGCGCTGACTCGCTGGACACCGTCGAGCTGGTGATGGCCCTGGAAGACGAATTCGAAATGGAAATCCCTGACGAACAGGCAGAAAAGATCACGACCGTACAGCAAGCGATCGACTACGCTACTGCACACGTCAAGGCCTGATTTACCGCCCGATCGACTTTAGGAGAATCGCTTGAGAGGTTCTAAAAACCGTCGTGTTGTCATTACCGGCCTGGGCGCCGTTTCCCCGATCGGCAACAACGTTGCCGACACGTGGGCCGCGGCGCTCGAGGGAAAATCCGGTATTGCCACCATCACCAAGTTTGACGCGCAAGCTTTCAGTACCCGTTTTGCCGGTGAAGTCAAAGGCTTCAACATCGAGGACTATATCTCGGCCAAGGAAGCCCGCCATATGGATACGTTCATCCATTACGGCATGGCGGCCGGTATCCAGGCCGTGCGGGATTCCGGCGTGGTCGTGACCGAAGAGAACGCCGATCGCATCGGCGTCATCATCGGTTCCGGCATCGGCGGCCTGCCGATGATCGAAGAGCAGAAGGAAGACTACGACAAGCGCGGTCCGCGCCGTATCTCCCCGTTCTTCGTGCCGGCGTCGATCATCAACATGATCTCCGGTAACCTGTCGATCAAGTACGGCATGCGCGGCCCTAACCTGTCGATCGTGACGGCCTGCACCACCGGCCTGCACTGCATCGGCGCCGCCGCTCGTCTGATCGAGTACGGCGATGCCGACGTGATGGTGGCTGGCGGCGCGGAATCGACCATTTCGCCGCTGGGCCTGGGCGGTTTCGCCTCGGCCAAGGCGCTGTCGTCGCGCAACGACGACCCGGCGACCGCTTCCCGTCCCTGGGACGCGGACCGCGACGGCTTCGTGCTGGGCGAGGGCGCCGGCGTGATGGTGCTCGAAGAGTACGAACACGCCAAGGCGCGCGGCGCCACGATCTATGCCGAACTGCACGGTTTTGGCATGAGCGCCGACGCCTATCACATGACCTCGCCGTTGGAAGACGGCGCCGGCGGCAGCAAGTCGGCGCAAGCCGCGTTGCGCAACGCCGGTGTCAACCCCGACCAGGTGCAGTACGTGAACGCGCACGGCACCTCGACGCCGCAGGGCGACGTGGCCGAGGTGCAGGGCATCAAGCGCACCTTCGGCGAGCACGCCAAGAAGCTGGTGGTCAACTCGACCAAGTCGTTGACCGGCCACCTGCTGGGCGGCGCCGGCGGTCTGGAAGCGGTGTTTACGGTGCTGGCGATCCACCATCAGGTGTCGCCACCGACCATCAACATCTTCAACCAGGACCCCGCCTGCGACCTGGACTTCTGCGCCAATGTCGCCCGCCCGATGAAGATCGAGTACGCGCTGAAGAACTCGTTCGGGTTCGGCGGCACCAACGGCAGTCTGCTGTTCGGTAAAGTGTAAAAAAGTTTGACTTCGCGTTGAACTAAATCCGGGCTCACCTGGTCAAACCAAAGTGAGCGAGGATTCGGCGCTGGCATTCGCCAGCGCCAGAATTGCCAGCCTTGCGCTGGCGCTTCCAAGCTGTGTTGTTTCCCCCTATTTTTTGTGTACGCGTTTTGTGGTGCTGCCGTCATGTCGATTGCGGTGTCCGTCATCGTTCGCCCCTCGGCCGGCTTGCGTCTGTTGCACGCCGGGTTGTGTAGTTGCGTGACGATGTCGGGCGCCGTCTGTCCGGGCGTGCTGGCGCCGCTGCTGTGTGTGTTGGCCGGCGTGTGCGGCTGGGTGGTGGGGCGTCCCTGCGGTATCGCGCTGCAGCTTGATATATCGGGTGTCGGCAGGTTCCGGCTGGCGGTATACCAAGAACCAGGGACGGCCTTGCGCCTGCTGGATGGGTCGACCTTGTGGCCGGGCATCTTGTTGTTACGCCTGGGTGGCGATGACGGCAGGGTGCGGTGGGTGCTGGTGCTGCCCGACGGTGTGACGCGGCCCGAGCTGCGTGCGCTGTCTCTGGCGTGCCGTTCCGTTGCTGGACGCACTGAAATAAAAACGCCAACACTGTGAACTTCTTGCAGCGGGCTAACTCTATAGCATATATGACTATAAGATTCGGCGACGCTGCAGGCCACTGAGGAATGCAGGAGTGACGACAGAACGTGAGTGTGACCAGATGCTGGTCGACCGGGTCCGGGCCGGTGACAAGCAGGCGTTTGATATGCTGGTGGCGAAGTATCAACGCCGCCTGATGCGCTTGCTGTCACGTATCGTGCACGACCCGGCCGAGGCTGAAGATGTGGTACAAGAGACGTTTATCAAGGCGTACCGGGCGTTGCGGCATTTTCGCGGTGACTCCGCCTTCTACACGTGGCTGTACCGCATCGGCATCAATACCGCCAAGAACTTCCTGGCGACGCAGGGCCGCCGTACGCCCACGTCGACCGAAGCGGATGCGGAGCAAGCGGAGGGGTTTAACGATGGGGAGCATTTACGCGACATCAATACGCCGGAATCCATGCTGGCAAGCAAGCAGATCGCGCAGACGGTCAATGCGGCGATGGATGCCTTGCCTGTGGATTTGCGCACCGCGATCGCCTTGCGCGAGATCGAGGGATTGAGCTATGAGGAGATTTCAGACATCATGGCCTGTCCGATCGGTACGGTCCGCAGCCGTATATTCCGTGCCCGCGAAGTCATCGCCGAAAAATTGAAGCCTTTACTGGACATGCCGATTGACAAGCGCTGGTAAGGCTGTAATGATGGCAATTGTTGTTGGCGTCCGGAAAGTGTCGACTAGGCGGCACGGGTGGATGTGTTTTAAGTGGCGGGATATGCGATGGATACCCAGAAAAGACTGCATGAAAACATCTCGGCGTTGGCCGACGGTGAGCTGCCTCACAGCGAACGGGAGTTGGCGTTTGCCGCGCTCGACACTGTGGAAGGGCAGGCGGCCTGGCGCGCTTACCACCTCACCGGCGACGTGCTGCGCGACGAGGCCGACGGCACGCTGAGCGCGGGCTTCAGCGCGGCGCTGGCGGCGCGCCTGGCGGCCGAGCCGGCCCACGAGCTATCCCCGTTCACGCCCGGCGCCACCGATCCGGCCGCGCCGCCGTTCGACCAGAGCGCGCCTCCCGAGGACCGGCCGGAGTCCCGCGCGGACGTGATTCTGCCATGACGCCGGCGTAATGCCGCCGTAATTCTGCCTTAAGCCAGCGGCCTTCACATACTCTTATAATAACTTTGCGCAAGCTGGCGGGCGAGTTTTCGCTTACCATGTATGCTAGCCACCCATGACGCTTGGCGCTTGGGGGTGGTTGAACGCATCCAAGAACTTTATAGAGACCGATACTTTCCATGAAAAACAATTTCACTGCTGGTGGTAAAACTCTTTCCGCGCTGCTGGTCGGCGCAAGCGTATGGATGTCTCCGGCCCTGCTGGGCATGGCGCCCGCGACAGCGGCCGCGCCGGTCACCGGCGCCGTGGTGGGCTTACCCGATTTCGCCGACCTGGTCGACAAGGTCGGCCCGGCGGTGGTCAATATCCGCACCACCGAAGTGATGAAGCAGGGCGGCCGCGGCGAGGAGCTCGGCGACGAGGAAATGCAGGAATTCCTGCGCCGCTTCTTCGGCGGCGCCATTCCCCAGCCCGGCCCCGGCGGCAAGGCCGTGCCGCCCGGCAGGGGCAATCCGCGCGGACGCCGCCAGGCGCCCGAGGAGCCGGTCCAGCGCGGCGTCGGTTCCGGTTTCATCCTGTCGGCCGACGGCTACGTGATGACCAACGCCCACGTGGTCGACGGCGCCGACGAGGTGTTCGTCACGCTGACCGACAAGCGCGAGTTCAAGGCCAAGGTGCTGGGCGCGGACGCCCGCACCGACGTCGCCGTGCTGAAGATCGAAGGCGACCGGTTGCCGTTCCTGATCATGGGCGACTCCGACAAGATCCGCGTCGGCGAATGGGTGATCGCCATCGGCTCCCCGTTCAACCTGGAAAACACCGTCACCGCCGGCATCATCTCGGCCAAGCAGCGCGACACCGGCGATTACCTGGCGCTGATCCAGAGCGACGTGGCCGTCAATCCGGGCAACTCGGGCGGCCCGCTGATCAATATGCGTGGCGAAGTCATCGGCATCAACTCGCAGATCGCCACCTTGTCCGGCGCCTACAACGGCATCTCGTTCGCGGTGCCGATCGACGAGGCGATCCGCGTCTCCGAGCAGCTGAAGAAGTCGGGCAAGGTCACGCGCGGGCGCATCGGCGTCCAGATCGGCGAAGTGAGCCGGGAAGTGGCCGAGTCGCTGGGCCTGAAGAGCGCGCAGGGCGCCGAGGTGTCGCTGGTCGAGCCGGGCGGTCCCGCCGACAAGGCCGGCATCAAGTCCGGCGACATCATCCTGAAATTCAACGGCGCGCCGGTGTCGCGCTCGTCGGATCTGCCGCGCCTGGTGGGCGGCACGGCCATCAACAGCAAGGCGACCGTGACGGTCTGGCGCAAGGGCGCGCAGATCGACCTGCCGGTGGTGGTGGCCGAGCTGGAGCCGGAGAAGGGCGCCAAGGCGTCCAAAGGCAAGGGCAAGGGTGAGCAGGCGGAGCCGGAGGCGGCCGGCAAGCCGAACGCGCTGGGCCTGGTGGTCAGCGATCTGAGCGCCGAGAAGAAGAAAGCGCTGGGCGTCAGCGGCGGCGTGGTGGTCGAGTCGGCCGAGGGTGTGGCCGCGCGCCTGCAGGAGGGCGACGTCGTGCTGCAGCTGAATAACAGCGAGATCAAGGACGCCAAGCAGTTCAACGCGCTGGTGGCCAAGCTCGATCCGAAGAAGCCGTCGGTGCTGCTGGTGCGCCGTGGCGAGGCGACGCAGTTCATTTCGTTGCGGCCGAGCGCGGCGGCGAAAGAGAAATAAAAGGCGGAACCACCCCGCAACCCCCGGCCAACCCGGGGTCGGACCCAGCGGGTCCGACCCCAAGCCAACGGGGTGCGGGTTGAACGGTTCCGATTTCCATGCACTTCACCCTTTATTCCCGTAGTTACTGCCACCTGTGCCAGGACATGCTGGACGCCTTGCTGCGCCTGCAAACGCCGGCGCGCCCGTTCACCGTCGACGTCGTCGACATCGATACCTCGGACGATCCCACGCTGCTGGCCCGCTTCGACGAACTGGTGCCGGTGCTGTACGCCGACCTCTCCGGGCCGGAGCTGTGCCACTACTTCCTCGACGAGCCGCGCGTGCTGGCCGTGCTTCAGGCCCGTTCCTTGCTCAATAAATAAGCAAAATCCATCTCGCGGTGCAGAAGTCGGCCTTTCCCCTCTGAAATCCGGTAAAATGCGGGGTTAGCTACATCAGGCGCTCGCCAGGGCATTACTGCCCCGCTCGGAGCGCTTTTTTTGTATTGCGCACAGGATGTCACTTCCACGCGCGCCCGTCGTTTCACACCCGTTTTTGAATATTTGTTAATGAACAACATACGCAATTTTTCCATCATCGCCCACATCGACCACGGTAAATCGACCCTGGCAGACCGCATCATCCAACTGTGCGGCGGTTTGTCCGACCGCGAGATGGAGGCGCAGGTGCTCGATTCGATGGATCTGGAGCGCGAACGCGGCATCACGATCAAGGCGCAGACCGCCGCGCTGCAATACAAGGCGCGCGACGGCGTGGTCTACAACCTGAACCTGATCGACACCCCGGGCCACGTCGACTTCTCGTATGAAGTGTCGCGCTCGCTGTCGGCGTGCGAAGGCGCGCTGCTGGTGGTTGACGCCTCGCAAGGCGTGGAAGCGCAGACCGTGGCCAATTGCTACACCGCGCTCGACCTGGGCGTCGAAGTCGTGCCTGTGCTCAACAAGATCGACTTGCCGAACGCCGATCCGCCGAACGCCATCGCCGAAATCGAGGACGTCATCGGCATCGAAGCCGGCGACGCCGTCCATTGCTCGGCCAAGACCGGCCTGGGCGTCGAGGACGTGCTCGAGTCGATCATCGCCAAGGTGCCGCCGCCGAAGGGCGACCCGGACGCGCCGCTGCAGGCGCTGATCGTCGACTCCTGGTACGACCCGTACGTCGGCGTGGTCATGCTGGTGCGCGTGATCAACGGCACCTTGAAACCAAAAGACAAGATCAAACTGATGGCGACCGATTCGCTGCAGCTGGTCGAGGACGTCGGCATCTTCGCGCCGCGCTCGGTCTCCTTGCCGCAGCTGTCGGCCGGCCAGGTGGGCTTCATCATCGCCGGCATCAAGGAATTGAAGGCCGCCAAGGTGGGCGACACCGTCACGCTGGCCAACCGTCCGGCCGCCGCGCCGCTGCCGGGCTTCAAGGAAGTCCAGCCGCAGGTGTTCGCCGGCCTGTTCCCGGTCGAGGCCAACCAGTACGACGCGCTGCGCGACTCGCTGGAAAAACTGAAATTGAACGACGCCGCGCTGATGTACGAGCCGGAAGTGTCGCAGGCGCTGGGCTTCGGCTTCCGCTGCGGCTTCCTCGGGCTATTGCACCTCGAGATCATCCAGGAGCGGCTGTCGCGCGAGTTCGACCTCAACCTGATCGCGACCGCGCCAAGCGTGATCTACAAGATGCACCTGACCGACGG
>Ga0105244_10002846_pt1 | contig 12839 bp, 11 predicted proteins | sample KBSM44metaG_FD_80423 | JGI IMG/M metagenome (GOLD analysis project Ga0105244, IMG submission 80423) | Miscanthus rhizosphere microbial communities from Kellogg Biological Station, Michigan, USA - KBS M4-4 metaG | ecosystem: Host-associated > Plants > Roots > Rhizosphere > Soil | place...
GCCAGCGCTTCCTGCTGCGGCTTGCCTTGCTCGATGCGCTGCTGGATCGCCGCCAGTTCGGCCTCGATGGCGTCCAGCTCCGGCTCGTAGCTAATCTCGGGATACGAGGCCTTCTTGCGCGTGACGTCGTAGGCCACCGATTCGATATCGCGCGCCGCCTTGTAGGCCAGGTCGTGCAGCGTTTTCAGTACCGGCGAATCGGCGAGGTGCGCGCGCAGCTGGGCGTAGTCGGTGTGGGTGGAGAGGATCAGCTCATACAAATCCAGCATGCAGACGTGGACCTGCACCACGATGGCGTCCTTGGCATTGTTATGCGAACGCAGGATCAGATCGCGCGAGGCTTGCTGGCGGTCGGCCAGCAGGCTTTGATGGCGAATCAGTTTGTTGAATTGTTCGTTCAGGTTGTAGCGCGTGTCGTAGAAGTCGGCCTTGATATCGATGTAGGCCGCCAGCTCGAACAGCGCTTCGGCCAGCACCTGCTGCTTGATGCGGTGGCGCAGTATCCACGAGATGCCCATCGCATACGCGAGATAAGCCACCGCGCCCAGCGTGAACAAGCCGGTATGGATGAAGGACTCGCGCGCCGTCATCGAATGTTCCATCGACATGGTCATGATGAACAGCGTGGCCAGTTGCAGCGGCATGGACTTGCGGCCGTAGACCACCATCATGCAGGCGCCAAAGCTGATTACCACCAGCATCGTCATGAGCAGCGCGTGATAGGGCGCGCACAGGCTGATAAGCAGCGTGACGGTAGAACACAGCAGCACCGAGGCGCTCATCTCGTTGAACTTGTGGCGCAGTGGGCTGGGCATGTCCATCAGCGCGGTGCAGAGCGCGCCGATGCACACCGTCATGGCGGTGGCCATGTCGGCAAATTGAAGGGTAATCAGCGTCACGCCCACCAGGCCGGCGGCGAAACGCAAGCCAAGATAAAAGTAATGGCTATAGAAGAAGGTGCGCAGATTGAGTGCGTAATGCATGGCTATGGCCTTGTGGGCAGCTTGCATGCGCACCGCAGGATCGCCGCGGTGCGCATGATGTGTAACGCAGATTGAGACTTTTTAGAAGACCGACAGTACCGGGTAGCGGCGCCATTCCGGTTCTTCATGGCGCTTGCCGTTGGCGAAGATGAAGCCCAGCACCGCGTCCTGGTTCGACAGCAGTGCCGGATTGGCGGCCTTCCATGCGTCGAACTTGGCTTTCAGTTCAGGCTCGGTTTGCAGCATCTCCAGCGCCAGGTCTTCGAACACGTAGTCGGAGAAGTTTTCTTTTTTCTCCAATACGCTGTTGAAGAAGCCCCAGCGGAAGAAGGAATCATGCGCTTGCGGTTCCAGCGTCTCGACGGCGTAGCGGGCATTGGCCTGCTTGAGCGGGATGAAGTAATCGCCCGGCTGCACGGTGAAGCTGCCGGTGCGCGCTTCCAGCTGCACCTCGTCGTGGTACATATGGCCTTCGTAGGCGTTTGGACGAGAGGTGACGGAGACGATGTGGTAGTACTGCGCTTCCACGGTGGAGGCTTCGTCGAAGCGGGCCATGTCGACGCCGTTCCATTGCAGGCGCTCGATGGCTTCGCGCCACGCTTGCGGCACGATGTAGCCTTTTGGCGCGCGCACAGTGGCGGCAGGCACGAAGCTGTTGTAGTACGCAATGTCCTTTTCCCAAGGCTTGCTGCGGTCATACGACAGGCGCTGGTAGTCGCCCAGCAGCGACGGGCTGTGCTTCGCTTCGTAGCCTTTGAAGCGGAAGGTCGATGGATTCGCTTCGTCCATCTTCCATGCCACGGTCCATTCGGTGGCGTTGGCGGCTTGCTCCTTGGCGGCGGCGCGCAGCTGCTTGATTTGTTCGCCGTGCGAGATGGTGAAGGCCATGGTCACGTCCAGCAGCGCGCGCATCGAATCGTAGCGGTCCTTGAACGGCTTGAGCATGTGCGTCTCCGGCATGAAGCCGATCACGTGGTGCAGGGCGGCGAAGCCGGTCGAGAAGCGCGGCACTTCCAGGAATTCGGCGATGCCGTCGTCCGGCGTGTCTTGCACCGGGTTGACGTAGGGGCAGGTCGGCCAGCCTTTGGCTTCCATCTCCTTGTAGATGTGCGGCAGCATGGTCTCGCGCAGGAAGGGGCCGAGGCCGTAGCCGAGCTTGTCCGCCTGGGTGTGGATCAGGGTCATGGTGTACGGATAGTCGGCGCCGTTGGAGGTGTGGGTGTCGACCATCACGTCCGGGTCCCAGCTGGTCAGCAGCTGATTGAACAGGCGCGCGTTGAGCGTGTCGCACTTGACGAAGTCGCGGTTCAGGTCGAGGTGGCGGCTGTTGCCGCGGAAGCCGAACTGCTCCGGGCCGTCCTGGTTCACGCGCGAGGTGTTGGCGCGGTTCAGCGCGCCGTCGACGTTGTACAGCGGGACGAACAGCAACACGATCTTGCCCAGCGCGGCCAGCTTGGCCGGATCGAAGCACAGGTCGCGCACGATGGCCATGCAGGCGTCCACGCCTTCGGGTTCGCCGGGGTGGATGCCGTTGTTGTTGAAGAAGACGGTGCGGCCTTCGGCCTTGATCTGCGCGCGGTCGTGCACGCCGTCGGCGCTGACCACGCCGGCGTGTACCGGGATGCCGCCGTCGGAGGTGCCGATCTGTTCAAACCGCAGCACCTGCGGGAAGCGCTGCGCCAGTGCTTCGTAGAAGGCGATGCATTCGCTCCACGTGGTGGTCTGGTTCTGATTGCCTTTTTCGTAAGGCGTCGGCATCTCTGGGTGCATGGTCGTCTGGATCTCAGGGGATGTTGTAGGAAGGTTGGGCTGGATAAGCCCGGCAGAATTGTATCATCGTGCCCGTTTTTTGAGCGCCCGCAGGCCGGGCCTTGTGTTGCCTCAAGGAAAATCAGGGCAAGCAGTGTTCTACTGGACTGATGCAAATCAGCCGGGAGAACGGGATGCGGAGCTTGATTATGGTGGCGGTGCTGGCGCTGGCCTGCAGCTGGGGCGTGGCGCAGATCGGGCCGCGTTATGTGATCGAGCTGCGCAGCCAGGGCGGCGGCACAGCCGGCATGGCGCAGGGGAAGGTGCAGCTGGCAGGCAAGGGGCTGGCGCTGATCCGCTTCCAGGGCCTGAGCGTGCTGGCGGTGGATGCCGATGGCGAGGCCTACAGCAAAGAGGCGGTGGCGGGCTGGCCGGCGGCCGATGTGCTGCTGGTGCTGCCGGGCGGCGCCGGGCGCTACGACGGCCTGGCGCCGTTGCAGGGACTGCACAGCGGCGCGCCGGTGATTGTGGCCGTGAGCGAGGAGGGCGGCATGGCCGCCGGCGGCGAAGCGCAGCTGTACCCGCTGCAGGTCTGGAACTCGCTGGACCTGCGCAAGCAAAACACGCGCTTGCGGGTGACGGCGATGGCCGGTGCGCCGGGTTCGCGCGGCGTGGCCGGTTTCATGCTGGAGCTGGGCAATAGCCGCTCGTCGTATCGGGTGTACGTCAGTTGCCGGGAGGATGAGGCGGCGGCGCTGGCGCAGCGCCTGCCGGGAGCGGACCTGGCCTTGCTGCCGGCGCGCGGTGCGCCGCGCCTGGTGGCCCTGCACCGTGGCGCGGTGGTGCAGGGCGAGCCGGCCGCCTTGACCACGGCCGGCTACGTCTTCTCAGCCGTCAAGCGCTGATTATTTCTTGGCGTTGGTCTCCACCCACGTCGCGTAGGTATCGATGAATTTTTTCAGGAACTGTTTGGTGCCGTCGTTGTTGATCTTGCCGTCCGGGCCGAGCAGGTTGGCGGCGCCGCCGATGTAGGCTTCCGGCTGCTGCAACAGCGGCATGTCGAGGAACACCATGGACTGGCGCAGGTGGTGGTTGGCGCCGAACCCACCGGTGGCGCCGGGCGATACGCTGACGATGCCGGCCGGCTTGCCGCTCCACACGCTGCTGCCATAAGGGCGCGAGCCGACGTCGATCGCGTTCTTCAGCGCGGCCGGGGTGGAACGGTTGTACTCGGGCGTAAAGAACAGCACGCCGTCGGCTTCCTTGATGCGCTGGCGGAAGTGGGTCCACGCCTGCGGCGCCACGGCGCCGTTCTCTTCCAGGTCCTGGTTGTACATCGCCAGCTCGCCGATCTCGACGATTTCAAACGTGAGCGACGGCGGCGCCAGCGCAATGACTTCGTGGGCGAACTTCCGGTTGAGCGAATCCTTGCGCAAGCTGCCGATCACAACGGCGATTTTTTTCGCGGGCATGACATCTCCTTACGGTGGGTGGGCGGAAACGATAATGTAACCGATCCGCCGAAAACCGCTCACACGGGCTTGGCGACCATCAGGTAGAACACGGCGAGCAGGGCGAAGAAGGCGGGGGCGCCGAGGATGATCCAGCCGGTGAAGTAGCGCCAGAACTGGCGCGGCAGTTGGCGGCCTGTCGCGGCGGCAAGCGCTTGACAGCGGCAATCACACGTGTGTCGCGGCTGATGACGGCAAACAGCAGAGTCGAGGACAGGATGTGCAGCCACTTGTAGACAAAATACTCCATGCGACCCCTAATGCCGCGCCGTGCGATTGGATTTTTCGGTATCTTGGTTTTGACCGTACACCAAACTGGAGAACGGCCATGGACGATTGGAGAACTGCGCTAGCAAAGGCAGGTTGCGATCAGTCACTGGCTGTGGGGCGACAAGGCATTCCACAAGTATGCGCCAACGTGGAAGTACACGCTGGTCGGCTACGCCATCCACCACGCCAGTTCGCTAATGTGGGCCAGCCTGTTCGAGCAGGCCGCCGGCAAGGTGCTGGCGCGCCGCTCGCCTGGCGCCACGCTGGCGGCATCCGCTGCTGCCTCGGCAGTGGCCTGCTTTGTCGATTACCGGATGACGCCCGAGCGCCTGCGGCCCGGGTTCGAACAGCACCTGGCGCGCAGCTCGCTGGCGCTGGTGTACACGGCGTTTGGACTGGGACTGGCGGCAGGCGCTTTCATCAATCGTTCCCGCTCGCCATAAAAAAACCACGCCGCGTTGCCGGGGCGTGGTCGTTGACGGAAGAAACGGACGCTTATTCTGCGTTCATTTCTTTCAGCAGGTTGTCGGCGTGGTCGACGTGTTTCATGTTCCACAGGATGTAGCGCAGGTCGACCTGGATATCGCGGGTCATGGCCTTGTTGAAGTCCCAGTCGGAAATGATGGAATCGAGCGTGCCGTCAAACGCCAGGCCGATCCATTCGCCCTTGCTGTTCAGCGCGGCCGAGCCGGAGTTGCCGCCGGTGATGTCCAGCGTCGCCAGGTAAGCCACCGGCACCGACTTCAGCACTGGATCGACATACTTGCCGAAGTCCTTGTCCTTGATGGCCTTCAGCTGCGCGGCAGGCGCGTTGAACTCGCCCTGGCCAGTGGCCTTGGCGGCTACGCCCTGCACGGTAGTGAAGGCTTTCCAGGTGGTGCCGTCCGAACCCGGATCGCGGCCGGCGATCTTGCCGAAGGTCACGCGCAGGGTGCTGTTGGCATCAGGGTAGACCGCCTGGCCTTTGCTGTTCATGTAGGCGATCTTGGCCTTCATGTAGTTGCCGTAGGCTTGCTGCAGCTTGCCGCCCAGTTCTTCGTCCTCGGCTTCCGATTTCAGGTCCGGCTCGTACAGCGCCACGGCGGCCTTGATGAAGGCGTCGTCGCTGGCCTTGAAGTCTTCCGGCTTGCGCTCCAGCCAGGCCTTGCGCTCGGCGGCGTCGCCCAGCTTGCTGCCGGCGTACAGCTTGTCCAGCGCCGCTTGCAGTTCGGCCTTGCTCATGCCGTCCTTGATGCCCATCACGGCGTCAAACGCGGCATTGCGCTCTGCCGCAGGCTGGGCCGCGTACTTGACCAGGCTGTTCAGCACCAGTGCCTTGTCGACCTTTTCGTCGTAGTTGCGCACCAGCGCGTCCACCGCCGATTTGATGCGCGGCACGTCGCGCTGCTGGTAGCCCGATTTGCGCTCGGCGTCCGGCTTGGTGTTTTCATTGGCCAGTCGGTACAGCGTGCGCGCCGTGTTCAGCAGGCGCGGCTTGGACGAGCTCAGGTTGTAGTCGCGCTTGTACTCCGCATCACGCTGCGCGATCAGCTTTTCCACCGCTTCGATATCGCCGGCGTACTCGGCCTTGCGCTTGGCGTCGGCGTTGATCCACTGCTTGAGCGCCTCGTGCTCGGCGGTTTTACGCTTGAGCATGTCGCTGCCGGCGTAAGAGTCCAGCATGCCCTGGCGGTTCTTGTAGTAGTTGTTGATGCTGGCCACCTGCGACGCATATTTCAGCGCGGTGTCCTTGTTGTCCTTGGTGGTGTCGGCAATGATGGCCAGGTTTTCCGCCGACGACTTGACGAACGCCGGATAGCTCCAGTCAAAGGTGAACGCCACTTCCGACGGCAGGCGGTGGCGGTTGGTGCGGCCAGGGTAGCCCAGCACCATGATGAAGTCGCCTTCCTTCACGCCTTCCTTGGCCAGCTTCAGGTAGTGCTGCGGCACGTACGGCACGTTGTCCTTGCTGTAGTCGGCGGCCTTGCCGTCCTTGCTGACGTAGGCGCGGTAGAAGCCGTAGTCGCCGGTGTGGCGCGGCCACATCCAGTTGTCGGTGTCGCCGCCGAATTTGCCCACGCCCTCTGGCGGCGCGTGCACCAGGCGCACGTCGCGGATTTCCAGTTGCTTGATCAGGTAGAACTCCAGGCCGCCGTAGTAGGACGATACGGTGCAGCGATGGCCGGCGTCTTTTTCGCACTCGGTCTGCAGCGCTTTCTGGTTTTTCTCGATGGCGTCGCTGCGGGCTTTGCCGCTCAGCTTGGCCACGGCCGGGGTGATGATCTGCTTGCTCACATCGGTCACGGCCTTGGTGACGAAGATGCGGCTGCCTGGCGCGGCTGGCAATTCTTCGCCGAAGTTATGCGCGAGGAAGCCGTTGGCCAGCAGGTTGCGTTCCGGCGTCGAATTGTGCGCCACGCTGCCGTACACACAGTGGTGGTTGGTCGCAACCAGGCCTTGCGGCGACACGAACGAGGCCGAGCAGCCGCCCAGGCTCACGATGGCGCCCATCGGGAATTCGGTCAGCTTGGTCAGGTTGGCTGGATCGAGTTTCAGGCCGGCGGCCTTCAGTTGCTTGGCTACTTGTGGCAGCTGCTGCGGCATCCACATGCCTTCGTCGGCATAGGCGGCGGTGCTCAGGATGGCGAGCACGAGAAGGGATTTTTTCATTTTTATTCCAGAGAGATTGTGGCGAGCAAAGTATCGTCATACCTTACGTACACGTCAACTGGAATTTTAAGGGAGGCCGCGCGGCCTCCCGCTGCTGCAACTTACTCAGCCTTGATGGCTTCGATCTGGATGGCCAGCTTCACTTCCGGCGAGAAGTTCGGCAGGCCGTAGTTCAGGCCGAAGTCGCTGCGCTTGAACTCGGCGGTGGCGTCGGCGCCACACACTTCCTTCTTGTAGCGCGGGTGCATGATGCACTTGAACTTATTGACCTTCAGCGCCACCGGCTTGGTCACGCCCAGCATGGTCAGCTCGCCGTCCACCGCCACCAGCTGGTCGCCCTCAAACTTGAACGATTTGCTGGTGTAGGTGATGGTCGGGAACTTGGCGACGTTGAACATGGCCTCGTCGCGGGCGTGCTTGTTCATCGCTTCCAGGCCGAAGTCGATCGAGGCCGCATCGATTTTCACGTCCAGCGCGCCGGTCTTGGCCGCGCGATCCAGATCCACCGTGCCGCTGGTTTTGTCGAACTTGCCGCGCCATACCGACAGGCCCATGTGGTCGGCCTCGAAGCTCGGGTAGGTGTGCGTCGGGTCGATGTTGTAGGTGGCGGCAATGGCAGACGTGGCCGAGGCGGCCAGCAGGGTGGCGATCAGGATTTGTGCTTTCATGTATGCGGTCTCCGTGGGTGGTTGGGTTTATTGCGCTACGACGTGGAACTTGATGGTGACATCATCGGCCACCATGCTGGTGTCTTTCCATTCGCCTTCGCCGATGTTGTAGGCCAGGCGTTTGATGGGCAGCGCGCCTTCAAACACCTGGTTCTTGCCGTCGGCCTTCACGGTTAGCGGGAAGGTGACGTCGGCGGCCTTGCCCTTGATGGTCAGCTTGCCGGTCACGGTCAGCTTGCCAGCGCCGGCCGGCTTGATCGAGGACGAGACGAAGGTGGCTTTCGGGAACTGGGCGGCGTTGAACCATTCTTTCTTGGCCACTTCCTTGTTGTAGTCGGCGTCGCCCAGGTCCATGCTGCCGGTCTCCACTTCGACCGTGGCCTTGGCGGTTTCCGGCTTGGCCGCATCGTAGTCGATGTTGGCGGTGAACTTCTTGAACTTGGCGTCGATCGGCACGTTCATTTGCTTGAAGGTGGCGGTGACGGTGCTCTTGGCCGGATCGGTTTTCAGGGCGGCGGCGCTGGCGGCAAAGGCCACGCCAAGCATGGTGACGAGGGCGATTTTTTTGATGGTGTTCATGTGTCACGCTCCAGTGAGTTGTTGGTTACAGCGGCAGCATGCGTTTCAGCGTGACGTCGCGGTCGATAAAGTGATGCTTCAAAGCGGCCAGGGCGTGGGCGACTACTGCGGCTGCCATCGTCATGGTCAAAACATAATGAACAGTTTTTAAAGTTGCCTTAAGTTCAGGGTTTGGGGCGATCACGGCCGGCATTTGCCACAGGCCCAGATAGACCACCGGCACACCGGCGGCGTAGGTGTAGAAGTAGCCGGAAATCGGCACCGCGAAGATCAGGAAGTACAGCAGGTAGTGCATGCCGTCGGCGATCTTGTGCTGCCAGGCCGGAATCGACGCCAGCGGTGGCGGCGGGCGGTTGGCCTTGCGCCACAGGATGCGGATCACGGCCAGGAACAGCACGGTCACGCCCATCCATTTGTGCCAGGAGAAGTACTTGAGCTTGGTCGGGGTAAAGCCCGGGATGTCGACCATCGACAGGCCCAGGAAGAAGGTGGCAATGATGAGCAAGGCGACTAGCCAATGCAGCAACATGGCGATTTTGGTATAGCGTGGCATAAGGCGGCTCCGAAGAAAATAGTACGTGTTAGGACTAAATATACCAAACAATTCGGAAGCGTGCTTGCACGGGCGAAAAAAAGCCCCGGGACGCAGGCGTCTCCGGGGCTAGTGTACGGCAGATTGCTTTTTTACATCAGATGGCTTTTGCCAGAGCTGCGGCGATGCCGGTGTAGTTCGCCGGGGTCATGGCCAGCATCAGATCCTTGGCTTCCTGCGGCACGGCCAGGCCGTTGATGAACTCTTGCAGGGCCACTTTCGAGATGCCTTTGCCGCGGGTCAGCTCTTTCAGCTGTTCGTACGGGTTGGCGATGCCGTAGCGGCGCATCACGGTCTGCACTGGCTCGGCCAGCACTTCCCAGTTGGCGTCCAGGTCGGCTTCCAGGCGGGCCGGGTTCACTTCCAGCTTGTTCAGGCCGCGCAGGCAGCTGTCGTAGGCCAGCAGGGTGTAGCCGAAGCCGACGCCGATGTTACGCAGCACGGTCGAGTCGGTCAGGTCGCGTTGCAGGCGCGAGACCGGCAGTTTTTCCGACAGGTGTTTCAGCACCGCGTTGGCCAGGCCCAGGTTGCCTTCCGAGTTTTCGAAGTCGATCGGGTTGACCTTGTGCGGCATGGTAGACGAACCGATTTCGCCGGCTTTCAGCTTTTGCTTGAAGTAGCCCAGCGAGACGTAGCTCCAGATATCGCGGTTCAGGTCCAGCAGGATGGTGTTGGCGCGCGCGAAGGCGTCGAACAGTTCGGCCATGTAGTCGTGCGGCTCGATCTGGATGGTGTACGGGTTGAACACCAGGCCCAGGCGCTGCTCGATCACGGCCTTCGAGAATGCCGGCCAGTCGAACGATGGGTAGGCCGACAGGTGGGCGTTGTAGTTGCCGACGGCGCCGTTCATCTTGCCCAGGATTTCCACTTGCTCGATGCGCTTGATGGCGCGCTGCAGACGGGCCACGACGTTGGCCATTTCCTTGCCCAGGGTGGTCGGGCTGGCGGTCTGGCCGTGGGTGCGCGACAGCATCGGCAGTTCGGCGTTGGCGTGGGCGATTTCGGTCAGCTTGGCGATCACCTTGCGCAGCGATGGCAGCATGACGTTGTCGCGCGCGGCCTTCAGCATCATGCCGTGCGAGGTGTTGTTGATGTCTTCCGAGGTGCAGGCGAAGTGGATGAACTCCGACGCGGCCACCAGTTCCGGTACGTCCTTGACTTGCTCCTTCAGCCAGTATTCCACGGCTTTGACGTCGTGGTTGGTGACGGCTTCGATTTCCTTGATGCGGGCGGCGTCGGCTTCGGTGAAGTCGGCGGCCAGCTTGTCCAGCAGGGCGTTGGCTTCGGCCGAGAACGGCTTGATCTCGTCAAAACCGGCCAGCGACAGCGCTTGCAGCCAGGAGATTTCTACTTTGACGCGGTGGTGCATGAAGCCGGATTCGGACAGGATAGGACGCAGCAGATCGGTTTTACCAGCGTAGCGGCCGTCCAGCGGCGACAGGGCCGACAGCGTGGAGTAAGGAGTAGTGGTCATGATGGAAAGAACGGAAGTTGAAAGAGCAGACCGCGATTTTACCATTGGCCGGGCCCGGACCCGCCGATGTTATACTGAAGCCTGTTCTCCCTCTCTAAGCGTCTATGAAACTTATCGGTTCCCTCGCCAGTCCTTACGTCCGCAAAGTCCGCGTGGTTTTGGCGGAAAAAAAGCTCGATTATCAGTTTGAATTGGAAAATGTGTGGGCCGCAGACACCACCATCAGCCAGCTGAATCCGCTCGGCAAAGTGCCTAGCCTGGTGATGGAAGACGGTTCGGTGATGTTCGACTCGCGCGTGATGGTGGAGTACCTCGATACGCTGACCCCGGTGTGCAAACTGCTGCCGCCAAACGGCCGCGACCGCGCCGACATCAAGTGCTGGGAAGCGCTGGCCGACGGCATGCTGGACGCGGCGGTGAGCGTGCGCCTGGAGCGCACCATGCGTCCGAAGGAACTGCAAAGCGAAGAGTGGATGGCACGCCAGATGAGCAAGGTGGCGCTGGGCCTGAAGTCGCTGTCCGAGAAGCTGGGCGAGCAGGCTTACTGCGCCGGCATCCATTACTCGCTGGCCGACGTGGCGGTCGGTTGCACGCTGGGCTGGCTGTCGTTCCGCTTCCCGGAAATCAGCTGGCGCGACGATTACCCGAACCTGGCCAAGCTGTACGACAAGCTGTCCGAACGCCAGTCGTTCAAGGACACGGTTCCTGCCTAAGCCCATGCCCAAGTCCACGCCGCCTGAAGCGGAGAGCCGGCGCCTGCAAATGGCCGACATCGCGCGGCTGGCGGGCGTGTCGACTTCCACCGTTTCGCGCGCGCTGGCCGGCAGCAAGCTGATCAGCGAAGAGACGCGCACCCGTGTCATGGAGCTGGCGCGCTCGCTCAACTACACCATCAACATCGGTGCGCAAAACCTGCGCATGAAGCAGAACCGCACCGTGGGCGTGGTGATCCCGTACGACCCGGCAACGCGCCAGCACCTGTCCGATCCGTTTTTCCTGTCCATGCTGGGCAGCCTGGCCGATGCGTTGACCGAGCAGGGCTTCGACATGCTGGTGTCGCGCGTCGATGCCGGCACGCTCGATGCCGCCGCCGCGCCGTTCGATACCGGCCGCGTGATCGGCATCGTCATGATCGGCCAGTGGCTGCACCATGACCAGCTCAACCAGCTGGCGGCGCGCCATGTGCCGATTGTGGTGTGGGGCGCGCAACTGCCGCAGCAGCTGTACTGCACCGTCGGCGGCGACAATCTGGCCGGCGGCGAACTGGCCGGGGCGCATTTGATCGCGCAGGGCCGCAAGCGCATCGCCTTCTTTGGCGACATCAAGCTGCCGGAAATCGGCCAGCGCTACGAAGGGCTGTGCAAGGCGCTGGCAAAGGCCGGCATCGCGCCCGATCCGGCGCTGCTGGTTGAGGCTTCATTCGTGCCGGACGGCGGCCGCCTTGCGGTCGAGGAACTGCGGCGCCGCGGCGTGGCGTTCGACGCCGTGTTCGCCGGCAGCGACCTGATGGCCATGACCGCGATTAACACCTTGCGCCAGCTAGGCGTCGACGTGCCGGGGCAGGTGGCGGTGGTTGGCTACGACGACATCGAGCTGTCCAGCTACTTCCACCCACCGCTGACCACGGTCCAGCAACCGATCCAGGAGGCCGGCCGCGCGCTGGTGGCCGCGCTGCTGGAACTGACCGAGGGCCGTCCCGCGCCCTCGCTGCAACTGCCTACCCAACTGATCATCCGCGCCAGTTCCGTCTGATTTATGCAACCGATTGCACGTGGCTCTCAAAGCCGTAATAAAAAGTCTTTTGCATTTTAATGCAATCGATTGCATAATGCGTTCACCTGCTCAATAAAGCAGCAACAACGACAATACTGGAGACAACCATGCACCATCGCACCCTCAAACTGGGCGGCATCGCTGCCGCTGTCGCAACCGCAGTCCTGCACATGAGCGGCGCCGCCGCGCAGGAAGCCCCGGCCGCAGACGGCCTGAACATGGAGCGCGTGGTCGTCACCGGCACCAGCACCGCTTCGTCCAAGATGAAGACCAGCGTGTCGATCTCGACCCTTGAGGGCGACAGCATCAAGAACGCCGCGCCGCTGAGCGCGGCCGAGGTGCTGCGCTCGGTGCCGGGCGTGCGCTCGGAATCGTCGGGCGGCGAGGGCAACGCCAACATCACCGTGCGCGGCGTGCCGATTTCGGCCGGCGGCGCGCGCTACGTGCAAATCCAGGAAGATGGCTTGCCGGTGCTGCAGTCGGGCGACTTCAACTTCATCACGCCGGACAGCTATGTGAAGATCGACGGCACACTGGACCACCTGGAAGTAGTGCGCGGCGGTTCGGCTTCTACCCTGGCGACCAATGCGC
>Ga0105244_10002847_pt1 | contig 12834 bp, 10 predicted proteins | sample KBSM44metaG_FD_80423 | JGI IMG/M metagenome (GOLD analysis project Ga0105244, IMG submission 80423) | Miscanthus rhizosphere microbial communities from Kellogg Biological Station, Michigan, USA - KBS M4-4 metaG | ecosystem: Host-associated > Plants > Roots > Rhizosphere > Soil | place...
GGTGACGGCGATCTGCTTGGTCAGGCCGGCGCCCAGCGAGTCGGTGCGGGCGACGATGATGCCGTCGTCCACGCCCAGTTCCAGGAAGGCGTAGCGGATGGCGCGGATCTTGGCCAGGAAGTCCTCGTGCGGCACGGTGACCTTGCCGTCCTGGTGGCCGCATTGCTTCTCGTCGGAGACCTGGTTTTCGATCTGGATGCAGCAGGCGCCGGCCTCGATGAATTGCTTGGCCAGCAGGTAGGTCGCCTCGGCGTTGCCGAAGCCGGCGTCGATGTCGGCGATGATCGGCACCACGTGGGTGACGTGGTTGTCGATCTTCTCCTGGATGGCCGCCTTGGCCGCGCCTTCGGCGGCGTCCAACTCACGGAACAGGCCGCCCAGCTCGCGCGCGTCGGCCTGGCGCAGGAAGGTGTAGAGCTCCTTGATCAGCGCGGTGACGGCGGTTTTCTCGTGCATCGACTGGTCCGGCAGCGGGCCGAACTCGGAGCGCAGCGCGGCGACCATCCAGCCCGACAGGTAGAGGTAGCGGCGGTCGGTGCTGTTGAAGTGCTTCTTGATCGAGATCATTTTCTGCTGGCCGATGAAGCCGTGCCAGCAACCCAGCGACTGGGTGTACTTGGACGAGTCGGCGTCGTAGGCGGCCATGTCGGCGCGCATGATCTTGGCGGTGTACTTGGCGATGTCCAAGCCGGTCTTGAACTTGTTCTGGGCGCGCATGCGGGCGGCCGACTCGGGATTGATGGCGTTCCAGGCGCTGCCTTGTTGTTCTTTTAAAGCGGCAACAGCCTTGATGTCGTCTTGGTATTGGGACATGTGTATCTCCTGAAAGAAAAAAGCGCGTTAGGGAAAACCGTCGAGTTCCGCTGTGGTTTCAATCGCGAACTCCATGACTAAATAGTAGGGTATTTTGGTGCGTTGCATCAAGGTCTTATATAAGACATATGACATAAATTTATCCCTTTGATTTCAATAGCTTGGATAATAAATTTTGGCATATGAAACCAATTTTCAAAAAATGATATGGCCGGGGCCGCGGGAATTGCGGCGCGATCCCGCGATGTGAAACGGGTTTTCAGCTGCTGAGTAAAACGGGGGGCGCGGAGCCCGCGCGCATATCGAAACCCGTATCGGCACCGGAAAAAATGTGATTGGAGGGATTTTCGGGCGCCCAGTAGCATGGGTTGGCAATAATAAAAAATCGACACGCGCGGTTCGGAGCCGGGGTCCTCCCGATAAGAACGGTTTTATGCATTGCTCCGGACTACCTGATCACTATTCTTGGAGACAATAATGAAACGCATACTTTTATGGCTGGCGCTGCTGGCCTGTTTGGCCGGCTCCGCCGTGTCCGCGCACGCCGCGATCACGATGAACACCAGCGTGCAGTACAAGATCAAGAACGCCGCAAGCGGGCTGGTCCTGGGCATCGACGGCGCCAGCCAGGCCGCCGGCGCCAAAGTGGTCCAGTGGGCCGACAACGGTACCGCCGACCACCTGTGGCACTTCATGCCGATGGGGAATGGCGAGTACAACATCGAGAACATGCTGACGCACCAGGTGCTGGGCGTGTCGAGCGCCTCCACGGCGGACGGCGCGCAAATCGTCCAATGGGCCGACAGCGGCACGCGGGACCACCTGTGGACCGTCACCCAGGCCGCCAGCGGCAACTTCCTGATCCGGAACGTCAACAGCGGCAAGTATCTGGAGGTGTTCCAGGCCAGTAACCTGAACACCGCCACCATCGACCAATGGGGCTTGACCGGCTGCGCCTGCCAGGAATGGCAGCTGGTCAATACGCAGGTGCGTCCGTATCCGGTGCCGCGCGCCGTCGCCGGCGAGGGACGGTTCGTCCACGATCCCTACATGCTCAGGGATGGCAACGGCACATACTGGCTGTATGGCAGCCACCAGACCCTGGCCACATCGACCGACCTGACCAACTTCACGCCGTACACCAGTTGCACCACGACGCAGAAGGGCGGCTATGCGACGTGCCCGTCGATCGGGCCGGACTTCCCGTCATGGAGCGGACTGCAGACGCCAAAGGGGTGGAACAACGGTGCCAACACCGACATTTGGGCGCCGAGCTTGATGGTGGTGAACGGCACGTATTATCAGTACTACTCGATTCCCTATTTGCCAAGCACGGAAGCCAAGGCGGTGATCGGCGTCGCCACCAGTTCCGCGCCGCAGGGACCTTGGACCGACAAGGGATTCGTCACCAAATCCTGGACCAGCAACGACACGCCGCCGGCCGGTTTCACGAAGACCACCGATAACGCGATCGATCCGGCGCCGTTCCGCGATGCCAGTGGCAACTGGTGGATGACGTGGGGCTCGTGGACCGACGGCCTGCATTTGATGCAGCTGAATCCGGCCACCGGCCTGAAGTCGACCACCAACACTAACGTCTATACGATCGCGCGGCGCGGTTCGCCGACATCGGCGGTGGAGGGACCGTTCATTTATTACTATAACGGCTATTACTACTTCTTCGCGCCGATTAACGTGTGCTGCAGCGCTACGTCGCCGTACCGGACCGTCGTGGGGCGTTCGACCAGCGTGACCGGGCCGTATGTGGATCGGGGCGGGGTGGCGTTGACGGCGGGCGGTGGGACGATATTGGTCAGCACGCACGGCAATGTGATCGGTCCCGGTGGCGGCAGCGTGTTCACCGATGCCGGCAATAACAATCGGCCGACCTTTGTTTATCACTATTACGACGGCAATAACAATGGGCGGCCCACCCTGGGGATCAACCCGATTGGCTTCACGGCTGACGGCTGGCCGTATTTGATGGCGAATTAATCTTCCGCTGCTTCCGGTCACTCCGACAGGAGTGACTATACCCCCATGCGTTTTCACGCGCCCATGGCGTCGCCTCAGCTTCCCCACCGGATCACCACGGTGCGGGACCGCGAACGGAGGTGACGCCACTCCCCCTGCCTTAGTTGCCGATTAGCAACAATAAATTCCATAAAATAACAATGAATTGATTTTATTGAGCCGTCGTGTAAAATGAATTTAACAAATAAAACAAAAATAATATTTGGTTGGCCGTGACGCACCTTGCCCCCGTGCCCGTCAGCGCATTCTCCCCTTTTCCCCATCCGCCAGCCGGTCCGGGGGGGCGATGAAGCGCGCTGGCTTCGGCCGATGCGCACGGACTCAACTCAAAACATAGGCAAGGGGCACATCATGAATAAATTAACTGTAAGAAAACAGCTGGCGATCTCGTTCGGTGGCTTGGCCGCGCTTCTGGTTGGCGTGGCCGTCATCTCGCTGACCAATTTCATGCATCTGTACGAGGACTTTGAAAACTACGTGACCGGCGTGCGCGCGCGGTCCGAGGCGGCGCATCTGGTGCGCGAAGCGGTCGATTTGCGCGCCATCGCGGCGAGGAATCTGGTTTTGGTCACCACTGCCGCCGACCGGGACGCCGAGATGAAGATCGTCACCCAGGCGCACGCCGATGTTACATCCCATTTGAAACGGCTGAAGGAACTGTCGAACGATCATTCCGCGACCCAGGAGGATAGGCGGCTGGTCGAAAAAATCGACGGCATCGAGCGGTTGTACGCGCCGGTCGCGCTGGCCATCGTCGATCTCGCCGCCAACGGCCGGAAGGACGAGGCGGTGACCCAGATGAATGAGCGATGCCGTCCGTTGCTGGCGTCGCTGATCGCCACGTCTACGGACTATTCGCGTCTGACGTCGATGGTTTCGGAAAAACGCGTGGCCGACGCCACGGAGCGGTTTTCGTCGGCGCGAAACGTGCTGATCGCCAGCAGCGTCGCCGCCATCGTGTTGGCGATCGTTGCCGGCATGGTCATTTCGCGCCGTCTCTATAAAGCGCTGGGCGCGGAACCGACGGATTTGTGCGACGCCGTCAGCAAGGTCGCCAGCGGTGACCTGTCGCAAGCCATCGCGCTCCGCCCGAACGATACCGGCAGCGTGCTGGCGGCCGTTCAGCGCATGCAGCGATCGCTGTCCGATGTGGTCTCGTCGGTTCGCCGGGATTCCGAGGCCGTATCCACCGCCGCCGGGGAAATCTCCGCCGGCAACAGCGACTTGTCCAGCCGCACCGAGCAGCAAGCAAGCGCGCTGGAGGAGACGGCCTCGTCGATGGAGGAGCTGACCTCCACGGTCCGTCAAAACGCCGACAACGCGCGCCAGGCGAACGTGCTGGCGATCGCCGCCTCCGACATGGCCGTCAAGGGCGGTGCCGTCGTCGATCAGGTGGTCGGCACGATGGCCTCCATTAGCGACGCGTCGCGCAAGATCGTCGACATCATCAGCGTGATCGACGGCATCGCCTTCCAGACCAATATCCTGGCCCTGAACGCGGCCGTCGAAGCGGCGCGTGCCGGTGAGCAGGGGCGCGGCTTCGCCGTGGTCGCCTCGGAGGTGCGCAGCCTGGCCCAACGCAGCGCCAGCGCCGCCAAGGAGATCAAGGTGCTGATCGACAACTCGGTCGAGCGTGTCGACCTGGGGACGCGACTTGCCACCGATGCCGGCGGCACCATGTCCGAGGTGGTGGGCAGCGTGCGGCGGGTGACGGATGTGATCGGGGAAATCATGAGCGCCAGCCAGGAACAGTCGGAGGGTATCGAGCAAGTGAACCAGGCGATCATCTCGATGGACAACGTCACGCAGCAAAACGCTTCCCTGGTGGAGCAGGCCGCCGCCGCGGCCGAATCGTTGCGCGATCAAGCCGGGAGCCTGGTGCAGGCCGTGAGCGTCTTCAAGATCCGCGCTGAGGACGCGCTGCACGAGCCTGCCACGGCGCCGGCGCCGCAGCGCAAAGCCGCCGCCGGCCGGGCGCTGGCCATCGCGATTTCCTCGCCGAGAACGCGTCACGCAGGCGCGACGCCCTATCACGCCTGACCGGCCGGCGCGCGAGCCACATCTTTTTAAAGGAGTAACAATGAGCACGCTACATGACATTGCGCCGGCGGCCGCCACCGCCGCCGGACCCGGAATGTCCGGGATGGTCAGCGAATACCTGGCCTTCAGATTGGGAGCGGAAGAATACGGCATCGACATCCAGAAGGTCCAGGAGTTGCGCGGGTACGAGGCCGTGACCCGGCTCGCCAACGCGCCGGAATTCATCAAGGGCGTCGTCAATTTGCGCGGCATTATTGTTCCGATCATCGATATGCGGGTCAAATTCAATCTTGGCGCGCCGAGCTATGACCAGTTCACGGTCGTCATCATCCTGAGCGTCGAGGACCGGCTGATGGGGGTGGTGGTCGACAGCGTGTCGGATGTCGTCACGCTGACGGACGCGCAGATTCGACCCGCCCCGGCGATGGCGACGGGGCTTGATGTCGCTTATATGACCGGCTTGGGCGTGCTGGACGAGCGCATGCTGATCCTCGCGGACATCGACCGGTTGATGTCATCGACGCACATCGGGGCGGTCGAACAGCTGCCGGCCTGAGTCGGGACAGGCAGCGGATCTTTGCGGCTTGGACCGTGTCACCTGTCCCAGTGGGCGGTTTGGCCGGCTATTCGTAACTTAGAACCAGCAGTGATACCGCTTGGCGGGGGAGTTGCATCTTCACCAGGGCGCTGCCGTTTTCCGTTTTTACCGTCGACGTTGCGCCCACCTGCGCTAGCTCGCTGGCTTTCTGGAGTTCGGCGATTTGCGCCGGCGTAGGATTGGCCGGCGCGCCCATGCGCTTCCATGCGGTGTAGGAATTGCTGGTGTCGTTGTCGACCCGGAAGTGGCGCAGCCGCACCTGCTTGGCGGGGATGCCGGCGATGCGCAGTTCCACCGGCGAGCCGGCGTCGATGACGTCGTCGTCGTGGTAGTTCCAAACCATCACCGCGATGCTCTTTTTGTCCCGGGTCGCCAGCGCGTTGATGTCGGTGCGCGGGCCGCGCACGCCATCGGCCATGATGCGCGCCGCGTCGTAGGCCTGGTCGCCGCCGACCGCCACCCGCTCGCCACCCATCATGCCGAACATGCGGAACACGTTCAGCACCGGCTTGTTGACGCCGTTGGTGGCGAGGTCGCGGAAACCGGCGAACCAGGGCTGGTCCTCGAACTCGAACGACCAGTTGACGGCGCCGATCAGATTGACGCCGCGCCTGGCGGCCAGATCGAACTCGCGCGCGATCGATGCCGCCGTGTAGCTCGAATACAGGGTGCCGTTGCGGTAGGCATTTTCCGGGTTGGTCCGCATGCCGCAGGCGGCGCAGCCTTCCGGATCGGATTCGCCGATGATCACCGGAATGCCTTTGAGCTCGGGATATTTTTCAACCAGTGCGAAGCCCTCGTCGAGGCGTTTGAAATGGGTGTTCATGCCCATCCGCACCACGCCGTCGACCAGCTTGGGCGCGCCCTTGGCGTGGAAGGCCACGAAGTCCAGCGGCGAGCCGGTCTTGCCGGTCGCGTAGTTCTTGCCGCGCAGGACGTGCTCGAGGAAATCGTCCATGAAGCGTCCGGCGCCGGCCGTATGCGGTCCGCCCATGCGCGCCGTCGGCAGCGCGCGCTTGACGGCGTCGGCGGCGTAGTCGTACATCTTGAAGTATTCGAGCTTGGTGTCCGGCGCGATCAGATAGTGGCCGTCCGGTTCGTTCCACACTTCCCAGTACCAGCTCTCCACTTCCTTCTGCCCGTAGCGCGCCACGCTGTGCTTGACCCACTGGTAGATCAGCTCGGCCCACTTGTCGTAGTCGTTCGGTGGCGTGGCCCAGCCGGTCATGATTTCCTCGTAGCGCGTGCCCGGCTGCCAGCGGTGCTGATACGGGTGCGGGCGCTGCGACAGCGCCTGCGGCATGAAGCCGATCTGCGCCAGCGGCTTCATCTTGCGCTCGATATAGGTGTCGAAGATCTGGTCGATGATGGTCCAGTTGTAGACCGGCTTGCCGTCCTTGTTTTCGCTGTACATATCGGTCGAGCCCCATTTGAGCGCATAGCTGCCGTCGCCCGAGGTCATCAGGTTGTGTGCGCGCACATACACGGGAACCGGGCTCAGGGCCGCGATATCGCTGAGCAGCTTCTTGCCGTTGGGCGCGGTGGTGTAGTTGGGTTCGTCGTAGCCGAACCAGGCCCAGATCGGCGTCATCGGCCCCTGGACCTTGGCCGCGTCGACGGTCAGCTTGACCGGAGTGGGGGCGGGTACCTCCGCCATGCATAGCTGCGCGCTGGCCGCGAGGCCCAGGGCGGCAAGTAGTCTCTTCATATTATTCTCTCGTCGGAACGGGGTGGTTCGGCGACGGTAGGCCGATCCTGTGCGGCGGTCCAATGAAATTTCCACCTGCTGATATACCGAATTGGATATCACAGCGGCAGGGCGCGGCCAGCTAACCACCCGCTAGTACAGGTCATGCCGTACCGAGTGGTCGTAGTGCTGGTTGATCTGTTCGATCTGCGCGTCGTCCATGCCCGCTTGGGGATGGTCGCGTTTGCCGAGCGCGGCGATGATCTTGCCAACGCTGGGCAATGCGGCGGGAGCAAGCTGGGACTCGGCTTGCCATAGCTTCGCGCGGTTGACGGCCTTGCCGCAGTGGAGCAGCACTTGATCGATCCGGACCACCGTCGCGGTCTTCGGCAGGCGATCGCCTTCGGCCAGCCGCGCCAGCAATGCAGGATCGGTCGACAGCTCGCCCCTGCCGTTGATGCGCATGAAGATCTCCAGTCCCGGGAAGATGAACAGCATGCCGAGGCGGCCGTCCCGTTCGATGTTGCGCAGCGATTCGATGCGGTTGTTGCCCGGCCAATCGGCAAAGGCGACGGTGTGCGCATCGAGCGCATGCACGAATCCGGCGGGTCCGCCGCGCGGCGAGGCATCCAACCCTTGCTCGCTGCCCGTGGCCAGGCAGAAGAACGTTGCCGCCTTCAGATACTCCAGGTGGAAATCGACCAGATGGTCCAGCACCGCCTTCTGGATCATTTCGGAGGGTGGCGCGTACAGGGCGTCGAGATCGACGGTTCCCTCGTGGACGGCTAGCTTGTCCGTGGTCTCTGGTAATTCTCCTGCTGCACTCATGCTTTTGCTCCCTGGTTGCTCAAGGCCCCAGATTAATGCGATTTTGGTGGCGGCTGTACACCATCCACGCCATTCAATGTCAAAATGCGGCCATGCGCAAAATATCCATCAATCGCCACGCCAGCAATTCTTCGGAAGGTCCGGTGGTGTTCGTCGTCGAGGGCAGCCAGGAGGAAGAGCTGGTCACCGAGGCGCACCGGCATTCCCGGGGCCAGTTGTTCGCGTCGATGCAAGGGCTGTTGTCCGTCGGCGTGGAGGACGGCGTGTGGATCGTGCCGGCGATCCACGCGGTGTGGCTGCCGCCGCATCATCTCCACTCGGGCCGCTCGCACGGGCCGTTTCACGGCTGGAGCGCGTATGTCGCGGAGGAGGCGTGCCATGATTTGCCCCGCCAACCCTGCACGATCCGCACCTCGGGCCTGCTGAGGGAAGCGGTGCTGCGCGCGAGCACCTGGCCGGAAGGGGAGTGGAGCGAGCAAAAGCGGCGCATCGTCGAAGTCATCCTCGACGAGATCAGGACCCTGCCGGTCGAGCCCTTCGGCTTGCCGCTGCCGACGGATGCCCGGCTGCAAAAGATCGCGCAAGCGCTGATCACAGACCCGGCCGACGACCGCGATCTGGAGGCCTGGGCCGACTGGGCGGCCATCGGCGCGCGCACCTTGAGCCGGCGTTTTGTCGCCGAGACGGGATTTAACTTCACCGCGTGGCGGCAACGGGCGAGGTTGATGCGGTCGCTGGAAATGCTCGCCGACGGCATGCCGGTGCAGGCGGTCGCCTTCGATCTGGGCTATTCCAGCGCGAGCGCCTTCATCAGCCTGTTCAAGCGGACCTTTGGCCAAACGCCCGCCGCCCGCGGGCGCGGCCGCTGAAGCGCCAGCCGTTCAATTACGTCTTCCGCGACAGGTCGGCCGCCTTCATCAGCCGTGCCAGTTCGACCGCGTTGGCCTGCATGCTGCCGGCGGCGCTGGCCGCCTGCTGCACCAGGGCCGCGTTGAGCTGGGTGACCTGATCCATGCCGGCGATGACCTGGTGCACGTGCGCGATGCCTTCGCTCTGCTGCTGGCTGGCGGTGGAGATCTCGCCCATGATATCGGCCACCTGCTTGACCGAGTTCACCAACAGCTCCATGGTCTGGCCGGTTTCGTCGACCAGCTTGCCGCCGGTCTCGACCTTTTCCACCGAGGCGCCGATCAAGTCCTTGATTTCCTTGGCCGCGCTGGCGCTGCGCTGCGCCAGACTGCGCACCTCGCTGGCGACCACCGCGAAGCCCCGGCCCTGTTCGCCGGCGCGCGCCGCCTCCACGGCGGCGTTCAGCGCCAGGATATTGGTCTGGAAGGCGATGCCGTCGATGACGCCGATGATGTCGACGATCTTGCGCGAACTTTCCCGGATCGCGCCCATCGTTCCCACCACTTGCGACACCATTTCGCCGCCCCTGACGGCCACCGACGAGGCGGCCACAACCAGTTGCTGGGCTTCGCGGGCATCGGTGGCGTTTTGCTTGACCGTGCCGCTGAGGCGGTCGATCGCGGCGACCGTCTCCACCAGGCTGGCCGCCTGGGACTCGGTGCGCGCGGACAGGTCGTTATTGCCGGAGCTGATTTCGTGCGCGGCGGCGGTGATGGCGTCGATGCCCACCTGGGCCTGCTCGACCGTGGAGCGCATGCTGTCGAAGCTGCGTTGCACGGCCTGCTGTCCCCGGGCGGCGTCCAGCTGGTTCTTTTTCAACGTGACGGCGAGGTAGCAAAGCGCGGCCGATTCGATCACCACATAGGTCGCATGCACCAGGATCATTCCGAACCGGGGCTTGCTCAGGCACATGACGCCGTAGCCGAGCTCCTGCAACTGATTGAACGACAGATGATGCAGCGCGACGGTGGCGGCGGCGGCGATGATGACGCGCCAATCCTGATAGAACACCAGGAAGGCCAGCAGGACGAAGATGCCGAAATGCAGCTCCTCCATACCGTTGGCCTGATGGATGTTCAGCGCGCAGAACACCATCATCGACACGCCGACCGACAGTCTGGTGACCAGGGCGTGCGGGTGGATGAAGATCAGCGCGGACGGGATCAGCGCCGCCGTCGCGCCCACCAGCATCGCGGCCTTCCAGGTGTCGTGCCAGGCGGCCAACCCGAGTGAGAAGCCGAACAGGAGCCACAGCACGGGCAGGAAAAACTTGTTGACGGTGCTGATGTGGTGCTGCTGTTGCACTAGCAGATAGTCGGTGGGCATGGCGGTTCCTGGGATGGCGCTTGCCACCGTCCCTCGAGGTGGTCACGCATTGAGACTTATGGTACTTTCATTTTAATGTCGCCTGGAAATTTTTAGCAATGTTTGCCGGTTGATAAGCGGGGGCACCTTGCGCTGAACGCGTAGGCTGTCGGTTTTTAGCGTCAGTTTGTATGGGACAACGGTGGCCGCGCCTGCGTCAACACCAGCCGTTGTTGCGATACCAATTCACGGTGTCGGCCACGGTCTGTTCAAGCGGCCTGAACTTCAGCGCGAGTTCGCGCTCGCTCTTGCGGTGGTCGAAATGGGTGCGCCCGGCTTCCTTGACCATCAGCCGCACGGTGGCCAGGCTGAGCAGGATAGGCTTTCCGCTGACGCGGGCGTACAGCTCCTGCATCGCCGCCAGGGCGTACAACAGCGGCAAAGGCAAGGCGCGCGTGGGCGTTTTGACGTTCGCGATCTTGCCCAGCAACGGCACCAGCTGGCGCATCGTCATGTGGCGTCCCGCCGCCAGATAGCGCTCTCCGCGTTGCCCGCGCAGCGCTGCCGCGATATGCGCCTGCGCCACGTCGCGCGCGTCGACCACCGAAAAACTGCCGGGCACCAGTCCCGGCAACTTGCCCCGCACGACGTCGTTGACGAATTGACCGGACGACGTCGGGCCGATGTCGGCCGGGCCCCACATCCAGCCGGGCAGCACCAGGCTGGCATGCATGTCCGGATGGCGCGTCAGGAAGCGCAGCACGGCGTGGTCGGCCATGATCTTGCTGCGGTAATAATCGTCGGCATCGCCCAGTTCGCGCAGGCAGGTTTCGTCTATCGGGGCGCCCGGTTCGCCATTGAGCACGCCGATCGACGAGGTTTGGACAAAGCGCCGGACGCCGGCGGCATAGGCCTGCTCGATCAGCGATTCGGTGCCATCCACATTGACGCGCTTGAGTTCCTTCCAGTGGCTGCCGCCCTTGTAGTTGTCCCGAAAGAAGGCCGCCGTGTGAAACACGACGTCGCACCCTTGCAGCTTGCCGGCGAAGGCGGGCACATCGGCCATGTCGCCTACCACCAGCTCGACCCCCGCCAAATCCGCGAATTGTTGCCGGCCCTTGTCGAACGAGCGCACCAAGGCCTTGACGGCGACGCCGCGCCAGACCAGTTCGCGCACGAGGTTGTTGCCGAGCAGGCCGGTGGCGCCGGTGACGAACGCGGACTTCAGGATGGTGTTGTTTTCCATTTCAATCGATTTCAAAGTTCAGTTGAAATCTAGTTTGATGGATGGACATCTGGATGTCAATTGATATCTGGATTTTGCGTTATCTGGAGTTCGTGTGATATCTTGGTCGCCATGAATGCATCCACACCAAGAAAGCGGCTGAGCCGCGAGGAAAGCCAGGCCCTGACCCGCACGCGTCTGATCGAGACCGCGCGGCAGCTGTTTGTCGAGCACGGCTACGGGGGAACATCGATCCGCGACATCGCCGATGGCGCCGGCTTCTCGCAGGGCGCGTTCTACTCGAACTTCGCCAGCAAGGAGGAGGTGCTGCTGGAATTGCTGAAAGGGCATATGGAGACCGAGGGCGCGCAGCTTGCGCAGGTCATGGAAAGCGGCGGGCGCACGGCTGAACAGATATTCGCGGAGCTGGAATCGTGGGCGGCCACGCTCAACGCCGATGCAAGCTGGTCCATGCTATCGATCGAACTGCAACTGCACGCCAACCGCAGCCCGACGTTCGCGGCCAAGTACCAGACCGTATGGGAGGCGCACCGGGCCAGGCTCGGCGGCGTGATCGGCAAGTTGTTCGCGACCCTGGGACGTACGCCGCCGGCCGAACCGGAGGAGTTGGCGGCCGCCTTCATGGCGCTCACGCATGGCCTGGCGCTGCAAGGAATGGGGAACCGGCCCGATCCGTCGGGACGGTTGATCCTGGTGTTTTTGCGCGGACTCGTCGCCGGCGCCGGGCCGGCGGACGTGACGCGCTAGCCGCGGCAAGCTGCCCGCTTATGCGGCCCGCAGCTCGCCGTACAGCGCGAGGTACTCCTGGCTGAGTTTGTGGTTGCGGTCGAGGTGAATCATGGGCAGGTTGCGTTCGTGCGATTCGCGGATGCGGATCGAGCTCGACAGCTTGTTGTCGAACACGGGCAAGCCTTCCTCCTTGAGCTGTTCGACCATGCGCTGCGGCAGTAGTGCCCGTGGCTGAAACTGGTTGACCACGATGCCCTCGATGACCAGGTCGGCGTTGTGGTCGGCCTTGATCTCCTTGATGTTATTGATCAGGGTATACAGGGCCTGGCGCGAAAAATCGTCGCAGTCGAACGGGATCAGGCAGGTGTCGGCGGCGATCAGGGCGGACTGGCTGAAGAAATTATAGGCGGGCGGCGTGTCGACGAAGATTTCGTCATACTCCTTGTCCAGTTCGCGCAACAAATCGCGCAGCTTGTAGATCTTGTTGCGCGATTCCAGCTTCGATTGCAGGTCGCCCAAGTCGGGGTGGGCCACGATGACGGACAGGTTGTCGAACGGCGTCGGGTGGACGTAATGGCCGGGCGGCTGGGCGAACTGGCTGAAGCTGAGCACTTGTTCGAAGTAGGCGCCCAAGGTCGGCGCCAC
>Ga0105244_10002849_pt1 | contig 12827 bp, 6 predicted proteins | sample KBSM44metaG_FD_80423 | JGI IMG/M metagenome (GOLD analysis project Ga0105244, IMG submission 80423) | Miscanthus rhizosphere microbial communities from Kellogg Biological Station, Michigan, USA - KBS M4-4 metaG | ecosystem: Host-associated > Plants > Roots > Rhizosphere > Soil | place: Michigan...
GTCCTCTGTGGAGGATTACGAGCGCCCCTGCCGTGGAACAGTACACTCAATTACAGATCTAAGCGCTCCGTAACCTGCTAGTCAGGTGGGGTTCATGGAGCGCTTAAAATACACTTGCCTTCACCGTCGGATTTAGGCTTGCGCTGGGTGCTGTTGATCGGCTTCCTTTTTTAGGGATTTAGATTTGCTATCCAGTAAAAGAGAGGAGAGCTTATTTGCTAAAGTAATAGCAGGTAAGTCAATTTTCAAATGGAAGAAATAGGAGGCGATAAGGGTCAGGGCTATTGTTGTGCTCAATGTCAATATCATGGCAGAAAAATTCATGCCGAAATGCTTGGTGAAAAACTGAGCGACAACAACCAGGATGAAGGTGTGCAGCAGGTAGAGAGAGAATGAGAGCTTACCGAGCCACTTCATAGGCGTGCAGTCCAAAACTGCGAATGCGCGTTGTGCGTTCAATACGCTGAGTAGAATGATCAAGCCTCCGAATGCAGGCATAATCAACAGCCATGAAGGCTGATAGCCTGTAACGCTGGACAGCGAACGAGTCATATTGCTGAGCAATGCATAAGAAGCGCTTGCAGAGTGAAAACCCGCCAAGTACAGCCCAACGAGCAGGCCGATCAAACAGGTCGCAGTTCTCATGCGGCTGGTTTTTTCCTCACTGAATCGGAATGTGATTAGCATTGAACCGAGGAAAAATAGCGACGTATACATGGCCGTTTTGTTCGTTGACGCAGAAAGTGCTAGGAACGCTGCGATGCAAAAAATACGGTATACAAAGGAGTTTCCGCCAAAGAGTGCGACTGCTGCAAAGATGGCGAAGGACCCAATGAGTTCTATCTGGATGGTCCAGAGTACATAGTTGTAGCGGCTGTCCCCTAAAGCTAATGCGCCATAAGTAGCGTCGCGAATAGCACCGTCCCATGTTGCGTTGAACAGATAGGGTGTTGAAAGTACTGGAGACGGACTGACATCCGGAGCCTCGTAAACGCCAAGCTTCATCAGGGTGCATCCGATAAGCACAGACGCGGCGACCGGTACGCCTAGGCGGATATAGCGTTTAATTGAGGCTTTGCGAATAGAGCCAAGCACATCGACGTGCCGTGAAATGCTATAGGTAAGCACCAGGCCGCTTAAAATAAAAAACATTGATACAGAGAAGCCGCCGCGGTAGAAGAAAGAGAATGGGCTGTCAAACCATTCGATTCCGTCTAGTGGGCGGCCGTTAGTCCGTAGACCCAAGTGCATCGCCGGGTAGTACCAGAACAGCGCATGAGAAAAAATCACTATCACGGCGGCAATGCCGCGAATCCCATCCAGCTTGGACAGACTCATTTTATGAAGTCCGCTTATCATTTTCTTATATCAATCCTGTGGTTATGCTCAGGTAGCGATCAGTTTGGATGCCTTGGGGACGAAATCAAAGGTGATACCCTTTTGTTGGCGTCTGCCAGAAGTCAGTGACTCTCGGGCAACGTACTCAGGCTTCGGCGTGATGAGCGGGCAAGGTATTTTGGGGAAATTTGCAGGATATCCTGCGCCATTTTCTTCTTGATAGAACGGCGTGAGAATTGTTGCACAAATTCAAGGCGGGATGTCTTCTGAATCTCCAACCGCTGGAATGCCTGAATGGCCGCCTCGATATCGCATGGCGGGAACAATGCTACGTTCTTGATTCGTTTCTGCGCGAATCGGCCAGCGTAGCCTGACAAACCACCCCAGATTGGCTTGTCAGTCGCGGCATACTCGAAAAGCTTGGAGGGTAATACCCGGCGAAATGCCTTGAGGTTGTTTAGATGTAGAAATAGAACATCAGCTTGGTAATAAATACGCAGCAACTGATCGCGCCTCATCGGTGGCGATATGCGCACGTTTTCCACCTTGGCATGCTCTAGTGATTCTTTCAAGGCTTCTAGGGCACTGCCGGCGCCTATCAGATGAAATTCAACTTTATCGGCCAAACGTTTGGCCAACTCTGGAAGAATCTGATGGAGCCCTTGCCCTGTACCTATATTTCCGGCGTAGACCACCTGCAACCGCTGTGTGCGCCTTTGGGGAACTGGCAGCTGGGGAGCCTGCGAGTGCTCTATGAATAAATCATCAACGCCATTGGTATAAAGCGTGAACTCACGTCCAGGATAGCGGGTCGTAAAGTAGGGTAAGAAGCCTGGAGAAATCAGGTTGACCTTGGTCGCTTGATTGACAGTCCATCGTTCTATTGGAGAAAAGATTGATGCCGCCAACTGGCCCCAGCGTGAAGGTAATAGTTCGCGCAAAGTGTCGACCAAGATATCGCGAATGTCGAGATAGAGCCCACAACCGTTGCGTTTTGCGATCAGCGCACCCAGAGAAGCTGTCATCAGCCTTGATGATGTAGCAAAAACAAGGTCATACTTTTTTTTGCGGGTAATCTTAAGGGCATTCAACGCGAAGCTGGCGAATGCCTGCGCTTGGTCCCTGATACCACTGCGATGTGCAGGCACATCAATCCGTCTGATTGTCAGCAATGGCAACCGCTCAATGCTTACCGCGTTTGCAGTGAAAGAGTGGTAGCGGTTCGGTTGAGTGGTAACAAGCTCAATTTCCACTTGGTCGCCAAGTTCGGAACGAAGTGCATTGACAAGCGCTTCCGCACGGAATGAACCTGCAGAAAGGTCCGGTGGATAGTAAAAACTCAGCAGGAGGATCCGCGTCGTCATGATCTTGCCTGCGATGAGTGCGGTGCAGAAGAGAGAACCTGTTGGTACAAATCTAGCAGCCGCGACTCCTGCTGCTCCCAGTTCAATGTGACAGCAGTCGAGCTTGCATTTTGCGCATAAGCCTCACGCAAGTTGGCATCCGAGACCAAAACGTTAAGGGCATGTGCAAGGCTTGTTGGGTCATCAGATGGAACAAGTAGACCTACATCATGTCTGCGCACGATCCGGCGGATTTCCGGGAAATCTGTTGCCACCACAGGCAAGCCGGCAATTATATATTCGAACAATTTATTCGAGTCTGTGGTGTAGTGGTTAAGGCACGTATTCTCGATAGGTTGTACACCGATATCTGCGGAAGCCGTATAGCTCGGGAGTTCTGACAGCGGGACCGTCGGTATGATGCGCACTCGGTCTTGTAGCTCAAGTTCTTCAATAAGTTGGTTCAGATTGTGGGCAAGGCGGCCCCCCCCGATGAGCACGAAATAGGCATCTGGTACCTTTGCAGTGGTACGAATAAGCTTCTCGAGCCCACGACCTTGTTGCAGACCTCCTTGGTAAATAACGATGGGCCATTGCTCAGTAAGCCCAAGTTCCTCACGAATCCTGTTTGTGGGGGCGCAGCGTGTTAACCGTGGCCGGTTCTGTAATACTGTCGGGCGTGTGACGTGATATGCCCTGGCAAAATACTTGGCGCGAGCATCCGTAGTAGTGATAGTGCCATCTGCCGCCGGCATCAGTCTTTTCTCAACCATACCCACCAACCGGCGGAAGCTATCGTAACCTTCTCGGCTGGTGCTGATTTCATGTGCGTCATAGACCAAGCGAGCGCGGCTGATGCGAGAAGCCAACCAAGCAGTTGGTAGTGTGTTTACGTCGTGAGAGTGCACCACACTTGCGCCATAGCGGACCATGTGCACGAGCAGGGCTGTGTGAGTCCAGGCACGTGCGATGAGACGCAACACTTGATGCTTGATACCCAGTTTGCCAATAGGTCCCTGATTTTTACCGGCTTGAGGGGGCAACGTGGAAGTAATTTTGCGTTTACGCAATCGCCATAGCGGGCTGCGCGCCACACGAAAGACTTCAACTCCGTCTTCGAGGCGCTCTTGCTGCGGTGTGATACCAGGCGTGTGCAAGGCAAAAACACGGACTTGATATCCTGCATGTTGTAATGTCTGGGCCTCTTTGAGCACTCGGGCGTCATTAAGGAACTCATTCCAGACGATCATTGCGATTTTCTTCATTGAGTGGACTCCTGCCTGAGAACTGGTGATTTTTGTGCCTCAGTTGCGGCAAGAATTTCATCCAGCAACCTAAGTGCAGCTGGATAATCCTTTCTTAGCAGGAATCTTTCAAAGGTGTACATGAGCGCGGACAGTAAGATGTCGTGGGTAGTTGTATTTAATAACGTCGGGCGGTTGCTGCGCGCGATTTCGATTGCCTTGAAAAGGCGCTCTTTCTCAATGACGGGCCAGTTACTTCCTACCGCCTCGATCCGCCAACTGCTCCAGTGACTAAGGTGGTATTGCTTTGAGGCGGAGATAAGTAACGCCTCTGAAGTGATGTCCAGCGACACGATTTGCCGAGGTAGGGCGCTGAGCCTTTTGATAATGAGTTCGAAAGAGTCGAGAAGACGCTCTACCTTTTCTGCATCCTCTGGTGTCGAGCATACGAAACGCAGAGGTTCTATCATCCCCCTCTCTAGCCGTTGCTCCAAGTAGGGACGGGAACGGCTGAAGCGCGATATCAATTCGCTGGCTGGTTCGCAGCAGAGAAGCGCCTCGTTGATTGCAACAACACCATCGCCAATCTGTCGACGGATCAGCTTCTTGTGGCCATCCAGTCGGAAGAGGTGGCAATCGATCCCCTGCAGTACGTAATGTCCTAGCCACTCAATGGATGGCAAGCGCGACTGGTGCTCAAAGAGCAAGCGCTCCTGCACGGCCAAAGTGGTGATGTTATTGCCGAACAGCTTGGCCAAATATTCTTGAGGTTCGTCGTGGTTCAGGACCGTAATGTGAAATGCGTAGACATCAACTGCATCAATTTGGTGCCAGCTGATCTCCATGCCATTGTGGGTGTCGATACCCGCTTGGTCCATTAGCTTTTCTATCCAGGCTTCTCGGCTGGATGGGCTTAGCATACATTCGAGTTGATGATTATTCTGCCGTTGTTCGAGTAATGGCTGGGATTGGAAGAACATGGCATTGATCTGACGATGTTGCATACGAAGACTAATTATGTCCTGCACCATGCTGGTCAAGCGTTGTAAGGCCTGGCGCATGACGAGTACCGCAATGACTGCATGAAATATACGTTGGTGCGGGAAATATAGAAAGTCGGCAACCAGACAGAAAAAACTCAGCAGAAAACCAGTGGCTGACAACGCATTCAGGATGTTCCCGTGATTTTGCTGGAATTGCACTCGAATGTGAGGGCTGAAGTTATAAGCCGTTACACATAGGAGCGTAGCCAGAATCGTGTATCCAAGCACGATAGCGAGCAGTTTTGGATAAATTATCAGGAGAACAACAGCGCTAATGGCGAAGAAGAGAGCGGCTGCCATGGCTCGAGTAAATTTCGAGTATGCGTAAGCCGCGATCTTCTCCTGATTTTCAATAATGTTTAATTTGGCGCTACGTAATAGGAGCGTTCGCGCACCTTGACGGCAGCAGTAGGCGATTAGCAATTCGCTGAGCAGGTAGAGCACATAGCACGCCGCTGCTGCCACACTAAGTGACACGATCAGGTGATTTTTTTTCAATGCCTGAAAGGCGCTGGGGAAGTAATTCGGTATTTTTTCGGAGCCTAATAAGATGATCACCTTAAGAGGCAGGAAAAAGGCGAGCAGAAGAAAAATCTGACTCGCCAGGGTTGTGACCTGCACAGTAATAGTCGTGAAGGGCACAACCCGAAGCAGCTTGATGCCTATCGAGAGGCACCAGCCTAGCGTCGACTTAATATGCTGCTGAAGCTTCATCGGCGGATGATTCGTTCAATGGATTTAATCGACGCTTGCTGGGTCATTTTTCTTGCCAGTAAAGAGTTGCGATGGTAACAGTGTTTTTATCGTTGTTGACGGTGGTGTAAATTCCGCCAATTACAGGAAGATCTTTCTTGTAGTACTGAACTTTGAATTGGTTGCTGTCGTTGCTGATTACCTTGCGGGTGAAACCCGCATTTTGCAACTGCATGTACACGTCGTTTTCGGCCAGCTTATCCGCGGAAGCGTAGCTGTACTCATGCATGCTCAGTTTTCCTGCGCTATTGGGCTTTGCGTAGGATTTCATGTGCTCTGCACTCAGCAGCAGGATCGAGCCGTCAGCAAGATTCAGTTCAGCTTTCGGCTGTGCAGGTTGTACTGCCTCTGCTGCCTGATTGTCAGTTTTTTGGGATTCAGCCGCTTGCTGATCACAACCGGATATTGCGATAGCGAACAGGGAGAGCAAAGCAGCGGTTTTGATTTTCATGTTTTCCATTATTCCTTTGGATCAACTCATGATTCGTGCAAGCAATTGTTTGGCAACAGTTTTGTAGTAAGTGCTGTCATAATGGTAGGGGCAGAAAGCCCACTTGTGGTCACCGCCTGCGACCAGCCCGGCTTCCAGGCCGCCGATCTGTTCGACAGCGGTTGCCGAGTCTTCAAGCGTGGCGAGCATAGGGTCGATGACAGAGTTGTTCAACTCGATCAGCTTCTCAAACTCACTACCTTTGAAACTTTCAAGGCTTGAGTCCTTTTTGTATTGCTCCGCCCATACTGCTCGGTGAACGAAGATATTCGGGCAAATATTAGAGACTCGCTCCAGGAACGCAGGCAATGCCCACTCTCGCAGTTGTTTTACCTCCGGACTCCAAGGGCGCTTGATCTCATGAGGGATGCTTTTGCGTTCCAGCGCTTTGAGCAGTGGTCCGCTGGCAGACATGAGAGAGCTCTGGTGTTGAACAATCCCAATTCGCTCATCAATGAAATCAATGATCACGATATCAGGACGGGACTGTTCGAGAAGCTGCCAATGCAGCTTGTGCTGGTCCCAGTGAGAGCGCTTGCCTTCAAATGAGCTTGCGTCTATGCCAAGCTTTGGATCGAAGCAAGGCGGGGCCATCCAGGAAACGACGGATGAACGAGCCATATAGAAACAGATTTCGAATGCTTCAAGCGTGCTCTTTTGAAACTCGAACAAATCCCGAGTTACACAGGAACCCAAGATGGCTACTCGGATTTTTTCTTTGAGTGGCCCCGCTGGATTTGGACGAACAGCCGTGCGTTCGAGTTTTGCTTTGCGCGTTATCAGGGCGTTCAGGCATTCACTGGGTTGATCAGTGCCCTTGTTGAGCTCGATTTTGATCTGGTTGCGCACATTGCCAAGCTTTTCAAGATACTTATGCGGCATACCTATCGGCGATTGTTTGAGGAGCGAGGACAGGAAGTCCAAGCGCTGCTGGCTCAAACCGAATGCGCGCAGTTGTGATTCTTTCAAACCTTTGGTTTTGCTTGTGTCGCCGAGAATTCGTGCGCGTGCACCGAAGAAATACGAGTCACTCAAAGGATGCTTGGTGTAGGTGTAAAGCGGTTGCTTTGATTTCAGCAGGATGTGTTTGGCGTTAATCTCCTGCTTTCTCAGCGTCTCCACCACCAAATGGTGGGCATACTGAGTGATGCTCCGGCTCTTGGTTCCGCGAGTCTTGTCAACGAGGGTCAACGCCAAGGCCAGCGTGTCATAGGTGACGGGACGGTAGCAGTCATCAGACGGCAGGAACTCCAGGCCGTTGTGCAGAGAAATCAGCAACATCTCTTCAGCATGCTCGTTTGATCGTGCGTGCTGCTGAATCGTGTCGATTACTTCCTCATGAATGCAATCGTCATCATCAATTCTCGACGTGAGGACGATATCCTCGCGCGTTTGTGCCAAGAGCTTGGTCACCTCTTTGCTGGTCAGCGAATAGTCGCTTACTTTCTGTGTCTTGGCGTTCAGGCCGGATGCGGTGATTGCCGCCTCCAGGCGTGCCTGGTGCAGGATAGGGAGAGCTTCGTCGATGAAGATCGTCCACTCAAAGTCTCTGTTGCGCTGGTTGGCGAGGGATGGGAAGACCGTATTGGTGAAAATTTCCAGCCGATACGACAACCACAGCTCATCCTTGATTCCGATGCCAAAGTTGGTGAAAACGTAATGTTTCAAAGACTTGCTCATATCTACTTCAAACGTCTCGGAATGTGTTCAGTTCAAGGGTGGCCATCTTCTTCCAGTCGCTTTGGCCGCGCACGCGTTCTGCAGCTTGGCGGGACAGGGTGGAGAACAGCGCTTGATCCAAGTACATGCGTTCAAGGGCCTCGGCCAGTTGTACGGCGCTTTCCGGTTCGACGACAAAACCACTTTCCTTGTCCACGAATTCCGGAATCGCCGCCACACCGGTTGTGACAGGGACAAGCCCGGAGGCCATGGCTTCGTCTCGCGATACGCCTTGGGTATCCATACGGCTCGGGCACAGGAATACTCCGTGCTCCTTGTGCAGCGCGGCGATCTCCCCGTGGTTGAGGAAGCGGCGCTCGATGTGCACGTTTGAGTAAGAACGCAGCGGTGCGAGAGTATCCTCAAACAATGGCCCGTCGCCCACGATTCGGAACGTCATGTCCTTGAACCATGGCTTTTCGGCCAAAAGTTCAATGGCTTTGACAGTCAGATCATTCGCGTATGTTCGCGAGGTGTACGGGCGGATAGATAATACCTTTTTTCGCTGTTCTGCTGCTTTCTGAACGTAGCTGAAATTTTCGGTATTGATGGGGTTGTGGATAATCTCGTACTGGCCTTCTGGCAGGCGGAAGCCAAGGTCTTCCATGACTTCTTCTGCAAAATAGCGGGAAACAAAAACCAGCTTCAGGTTCTTGTGCATCGGCTGCAGTATGGCACGCCAGAAACTCATGCGTTTGTCGCTGGCGAGCTTGCCCAACTGCAGTTGTTCGTCGGTGTTGAAATTGTACTCGCGGCGCCACCATGGTTGGATCTCTGCACCATGTACCCATACAGTGATTTGGGTGGTATTCAGGTACGAGCGCAGTACATTCCACATATTCTCGTCCAGGAAATGAACGAGAATTGATTTGTAGCGGTTTTTCTCAAGCATTTTTGCCAAGGTAGAGCGGCAACCCGTAACCACATCAATGTTCTGGAACTCGTGGTAGCTGACGGTCTCATTGTCGCGCAGGCGGAAGACATCTACTTCAACGCCTTGCTGCTGATACGCTGACACTCGGCTATGCACAAACTTGTTGCGATACAGGTCTGCATAAGCCGGGTAATGGTTGGTCAGCAGCAAATGCTCGCCGCGCCCCATCATTTCGGAAGGTTGCAAGTTGCGATGGCCAAGGACTAGCGCCCTCAACTCTGTGCTACCCGATGCATAGGCGCGAAGGCCAAAACGAACATACGCTGCTTCTGGTGGTACTTCGGCTGTCTGGTTGCGGTTGGCATGTTGCATGACATGGCTGATCCGCTGTTTTTCAGCGTCGAGGAACAGCACTACCAGTTGCAAGTTGAGGCCAGGGGTGCTGTCGAGGAACAGTTTGAGTTTACCGTCAACGCAACCGAGCTCTTCCAGGCTGGACTCCTGCTTCGAGTAGATGTACTCGTGCTTACCGTCTGCCAGCTTGGAGTACACGCGCCAGTTATCGCCATCAACCGAGAGTTCAAGGAACTTGTTGTGGGCTACGCCAAACATTTCGGCCAAGCCTCGGCCACTGATCTCAGGAGCATCGCGGCTAGCTTTCAGTGGCTCAATGGACTGCGCTCGCGCCTGCAGCTGATCGATGGTCATACCGAGGTTAAGCACGAGGTCGTTGACCTTGGCGCTGATGCTTTCATGCTGTGCAGCGCCGTTCTCGCAATAGTTGAACGGATCAATTGCCAAGCCTTGGGCATGGGGGTATTGCAGTGACGGCAGATTCTTCAGCCAGCTGCGCAGCGGCTGTTCAGCAACAATTTCGGTAGCAACCAGCGAACGGCGGGCGCTCAGAGTCTGGATCGGGCGGTAGGCCTGTTCGCTCGACAGCAGTTCGGCATTTTGGCCCTTGCAGGTGAAGTGGGCTGCTTTACCGACTACCTGGGCACGGCTGTAGCGGGTTGCCAGTGCCAGGTCGAGCAGGTAGTTCGGGCCATAGTAGTCGCCGGGCATAAAGGCGGCTACCCAAGGTGTATTGCCAACCAGTTCACCCAGCGAGGTTTTTTTCAGTTGTGCTGGTTTGAGTACCAGGATGCGTGGGTCATCGCTGACGATGCTGCTCTGGTAGGCATCGCTGATGATGACCATGCGCACCTGGCTGGAGGTCTGGCGGTTCAGGTGGGCGCGCAGCGTGTCGAACTGCTCGCGGTCCTGGGCTTCACCGATCACCACGATTTCCGGCAGGCGCTGGGCTTTCGCAGTACCGGTCACCTTGCTCAGCACGTACTCCAGACGCTGGGTGTAGGTGTGCTCTTGCATCACTTTACGCAGGGCTGCGAGCTTGAGCTTGTCACTGTTGAGCGGGTCTTCGGCTAGCAGTTGGAGGCGGCGCAGCATTTCTTCGCCATTGTCGGTGGTGACTACCAGGTCGCCGAACAACAGGCGTACACCTCGGGAGAAGTTGCTGACGGTGATGGTGTTGCAGCCCAGCAGCTCGAACACTCGACGTGCGAACATCGATTGCGACTGCTTGATCGAGTTCAGGTTGATCGCGTAGCGATAGCCTTTGTAAGCCGTGTCGATTTTTTCGAAGGGCAGAGTGCCAACGATGTACGGCTGGTATTCCTCGGGGAACTGGTAGTTGGCGTCGTTCTTACCGAAGTTGCGGTCGAAAATTTCCAGCGGACGGAACTTAGGCAGTTCGCATACGAAGTTGCCCAGGTCGCGGGTACGCTCTGGGTAGCGGGCGTAGTAGGCGCCGGCGAAGCAGAATGCGTCTTTGCGCTCGTACAGCTCGATCGGGTTGTGCAGCGCTGGCTGGCAGGCGAACGGCAGCAAGTAGACGCGGTCGTGACCGAGCGCACCTTTATAGCGGTGAATGCAGTCGATGTCAGTGGTGAACACGTGGTCGAACTGCTTTGCAGTGGTCAGGAAGGTTTCGAAGTGAACCGGGTCTTCCTTGTTCCAGAATACCGTCGGTACCTTGTTCTGACGGCACCAGGCCAGGATGTCTTGCAGCTCTTGCCCGTTGTGGCCAACTTTGCTGCCCCACAGATCGTCCTTGCCGCGCCACGCGGATTCGATGAACAGCAGTTCTGGGCCAAAACCTTCGATTTCCGCTTTCCAGTTGGTTGGAGTGAGCGGCATCAAGTCACATTCGTAGCGATAGGAGCCGAAGGTAAACTCATCCATTACGCACGCCACTTTCAGGCGGCTGACGGGTTGATCGGCCTGCCGCAGCAGGGTGGTGCGGCTCTGCTCGCTGGTCGGAAGGGCCACCGGCAGCTTCAGGTAGTTCTCGTCCTGTACGGCAGGTGCTGGCAGCAGCGCCTTGTGTGGTTCGCTGGCCAGCAGCTTCTGCTCGTTATGCTGGCGTTGCTGGCTGGCTTTTCGGTACAGGCGTAGCAGGCGCACTGGTAGCTTGACCAAGCCGCCCAGTGAAGTGGCGCTGTTCTTTATCTGGTAACCAAGTTGATAGGTCATGCTTGCACGGGTTTTGACCAAGCGCTGCTCTGCCAGGTGGCGCTGGGTATTGGCACGCCCGAGGTTTTCATTGAGCTCGTCGATCTTACGCTGCTGTGCGGCACTGCGTTCAAGCAATTGATTGAGGCTGGCCTTTAGCTGTGGGATTTGTTCGCCGGTCAGTGTGCGGTACTTCATGTTTGCCGCACCCAAGCCTGCCTTGGACGAGTTGAGCTCGGTTTCAAGTTGCTGGCGCAGACCTTGCCATTCTTTATTGGTGGCAGCGAGGCTGGCTTCGGCTGCCTGACGGCTGGCGCTTTCAAGCACCAGTTGCTCTTCCAGCATCTCTTTGGCTTGATTGAGTGACGCAATGCTTTCTTCGAGGGCCGCCCGCGCTTCTTCAGATTCAGTATTGGCAATGGTCAGCTTGTGCAGCTGGTCTTCCAATTGGCAGCGTTGTTCAACCAAGGCATTGATTGAGTTTACCTGGGCAGCATGTTCACGCTGGCTTTGAGCCTGAGCGTCATTCATCCGCTGCAATTCAGCTTCCAGTTCAGCTTGCCGATTTTGCAGCACAACGACCGTCTCGGCTTGAGCTGTATAGGCCTGCTCGCTTTGACGCTGCATCTCGTTCATGGCTTGCCGCTGCTTGGTCAACTCAGCATCCAGTTCAGCTTGACGTGCCTTCAACAGGGCAATGGTCTCTGCTTGAGCAGCGTCGGCCCGTTGGGTTTGGGCCTGCAATTCGTTCATATACTCCAACTCGCTTTCAAGTTCGGCTTCCAGTTCCGCTTGGCGCAGGCGCAGCGTGGTAATCGTGTTCTCTTTCTCAGCAATATCCTGCTTGCTTTGGGACTGTAGGCGGGTCGTTACCTCAATCTGGTCTTGCAACTTGATACCCATCGTCTCTAACTGTTCGCGCAATCCTGCGATGGTTTCGAGGTGGGTAGCGTTGGCTTGGTCAGATTGGGCCTGAAGCTTGCTCGTTACCTGCAAGTGGCGCTCAAGGTCGGATTCCAGTGCCGCTTGGCGCAGGCGCAGCGTGGTAATCGTTTGCTCTTTCTCAGCAATATCCTGCTTGCTTTGGGACTGCAGGTGGGTCGTTGCCTCAATCTGGTCTTGTAACTCGATACCCATCGTCGCCAACTGTTCGCGCAATCCTGCGATGGTTTCGAGGTGGGTAGCGTTGGCTTGGTCAGTTTGGGCCTGAAGCTTGCTCGTTACCTGCAAATGGCGCTCAAGGTCCGATTCCAGTGCCGCTTTCTGGGCCTGCAACTCCGCGAAGTTCTGCAGAGCGGTCGCTTCTGCGCGTTGAGCCTGAGCTTGATGGTCGCTCATTGCCTGCACCCTGCTCACCAGTTCGGCCTGCAATGCCGCCCGCTGTGCATGTAACGCGGTGATCGCGTCGATATGCTCGGCGTTTTTCTGCTGTGCATCGATCAGTAGTTCAGTAGCTTGTTGGTGTTGGCTTTCCTGTTCGGCTATCAGTGCGGCTTGATGGGCTCGCAA
>Ga0105244_10002855_pt1 | contig 12815 bp, 10 predicted proteins | sample KBSM44metaG_FD_80423 | JGI IMG/M metagenome (GOLD analysis project Ga0105244, IMG submission 80423) | Miscanthus rhizosphere microbial communities from Kellogg Biological Station, Michigan, USA - KBS M4-4 metaG | ecosystem: Host-associated > Plants > Roots > Rhizosphere > Soil | place...
CAGCTTTGACTATTACGCGCGCCACAAAGCGCTGCTGCAACAATATCATCTTGATAGCGGACAGATGTTTCATGAACTGGCGCTATTTCTCAAACGCCGCCTGAAGTCACTGCAAACGCCGCCGCATGCAGATTTGCAAGAGGAGCTGGATTTACTGCTATTGATGCTGGAACAGCTGGCGAAGCGCGACGAAAGGGTGCTGACGCCGCTGTTCCATCTGTTCAGCATTCGGCTCTATCTGTTCCCACAGCAAGCGTGGCCAATCGCCACGCCGCATCAGACGGAAATCCTCCAGCGGCAGCGCTATCGCTTAACCCGTTAACTCGCAGGAACCGTAGCGGCGCGATTTATCGCGCAATAAATTGCGCCGCTACGGATGCCTGCGCGTTGTGGACTACAACGCTGCCAGATTCCGCCCGTTGCTGGCTATCACCTGCTTGTACCACCAGAATGATTTCTTGCGGATGCGTGCCAGACTGCCGTTGCCTTTATCGTCGCGGTCAACGTAGACAAATCCGTAACGTTTACTCATTTCGCCGGTGGATGCCGCCACCAAATCAATGCAGCCCCATGTGGTATAGCCGATCAGCGGAATGCCATCGGCAATCGCTTCGCCCATCGCCTGAATATGCTGTTTCAGGTAGCTGATGCGATAGTCGTCATGGATTTCGCCATCGGCATTTATCTCGTCGTGAGCGCCCAGGCCGTTTTCCACCAGAAACAGCGGCTTCTGATAGCGGTCATACATCATGTTCATGGTGATGCGCAGGCCGAGCGGATCGATGCCCCAGCCCCAATCGCTACGTTTCACATGCGGGTTGGTTAGCGATTTCACCACGTTGGCGGCGCTGCTGTTTTGCTCGTTCATCTCTGCCGAGGCGCAGCGTGAGGCGTAATAGCTGAAGGAGACAAAATCTACGGTGTGACGCAGCGTGGCGGCATCTTCCGGTTCCGTTGCAATCACTACGCCTTTCTCGCGGAACACCCGCGCGGCATAAGACGGATAAGCGCCGCGCGCCTGCACATCGATAAAGAAGAGGTTTTCGCGATCCTTCTCCAGCGCGGCCCACACATCTTCCGGCTTGCACGACCATGGATAGAAATTCCCGCCCGCTAACATGCAACCAACCTGATTTTCGGGGTTAATCTCATGGGCAATTTTGGTTACCAGCGCGCTTGCGACCAACTCGTGATGGGCTGCCTGATACTTTACCTGCTCCGGGTTTACGCCTGGTTCGAACACCAACCCCGCGCCGGAGAACGGGCTGTGCAGCAGAATATTGATCTCATTAAAGGTCAGCCAATACTTCACCAAACCGTTGAATTCTTCAAAACAGGTACGCGCGTAGCGGCTGAAAAATTCAATCATTTTACGATTGCGCCACGAACCGTATTCCGTCACCAGATGCATTGGCACATCGAAGTGGCACAGCGTCACCAGCGGCGTAATGCCATATTTCTGGCACTCTTCAAACAGGCTGCGGTAAAACGCAATGCCTTCGGCGTTTGGCGTCAATTCATCGCCTTGCGGATAAATACGGCTCCACGCAATTGAGGTGCGGAACACGGTGAAACCCATTTCTGCCATCAGCGCGATATCGTCTTTGTAGCGACGGTAAAAATCGATAGCGTCATGACTTGGATAATATTCATCGCTGCGCAGTGTAAAACGCTTTTCCTGACCCAATTTTACCGGCATGCGATGCGTGCCGTGAGGAATCATATCCACCGTGGTTAAGCCTTTTCCGCCAGCCAGATAGCTGCCCTCTGACTGATTGGCGGCTAACGCGCCACCCCACAAAAATCCCTCTGGAAATGTCACTTCAGACATAAAAACCTCTGTTACACCTTGGATAAATTAACGTTGACGGCTTTGACGTCGTCCGTCACCGGCTTCGGCTGTGCGGGTTCGGTGACCGGGATATCTTCAAAGCCGAGAATCAACGTAAGCATGAATGAGAGCACCACCGACAACACCATCACAGCGCCGACCCATACGATGCTCATCGGATTGGTGGGATCGAAAAACTGCACGCTGGTGAACAAGCCGGGCGAGGCCATCGAATGGCTGGCTAGCCCACCCATGCCCGCTACTGCGCCGCAAATAAAGCCGCTGATCAGGCTGGCAATCAGCGGACGCTTAAGGCGCACGGCAACGCCATACAGCGCCGGCTCAGAAATGCCCGCTACAATCGCAGACGCCGCTGCTGCAAACGCAGTTTGACGCAGTTCAGGGTTTTTGGTTTTGAATGCCACCGCCAGTGAAGAGCCGCCCAGCGACAGGTTGGCACCAATTTCTGAAGGCATTACCATGCCTTCTTTGCCCGTTTCGGCGATGGTTTGAATGATGGTTGGCGTGAACACGCGATGCATACCGGTCATCACCAGCAGCGGCCACAGCGCGCCCATAATTGCCACCGACAACCAGCCAAGATAGCCGTGAATGGTGTACACCAGCGCTGAAATACCGCTACCGATCCAGATGCCGAGCGGTCCAATCAGCACAATGGCAATGGGCGCCGCCACCAGCACGATCAGCATCGGCTTGAGGAAGTTCTTGGTCACCGCTGGCGTGATGCGATCAATCCAGTATTCGATGTGCGACAGAATCCACGTCATTACCAGCGCCGGGATCACCGTGTAGGTATATTTCACCGCCGTCACCGGAATGTAAGCAAACTCGACCGCCTGACCTTGCGCGGCTTTCGCCATCAAATCGACAAAGTTGGGATGTACCAGCACGCCTGCGATGGCAATCGCCAGTGACATGTTGGTTTTGAATTTCAACGCGGCTGAGGCGGCCACCATAATCGGCAGGAAGAAGAATGCGCCGTCACCTATCACATTGAGGATGATTAGCGTAGAGGAACCTTTCTCCAGTACGCCGCTCATCTCCAGCACCATCGCCAGCAGTTTCACCATTGATCCACCGATAATCGCTGGAATCAGCGGCGACATGGTGCCTACCAGCGCGTCAAGAATGCCGGCACCGATGCTGCGCAGGGTGATTTTGCGTTTCACCGGAGATGCGCCATCGCTGCTCGGCGTGCCAAGCTTCAAAACTTCCTGATAAGCGAGGTTCACGTTGTTGCCAATGATCACCTGACACTGCGTATCGGTGTGCACTACGCCCATGACGCCGGGAATGGTTTTCAGCGTGGCGTTATCAATCTGTACGCTGTCTTTCAACACGAAACGCAGGCGCGTCATGCAGTGCGTCACCGCTTCGATATTGTTCAAGCCGCCGAGCGCTGCCACGATGGCCCGGGAGATGTCCGCATAATTTTTAGCCATGGATTTTTAGTCTCTGATTTTTTTTCGGTAGAGGTACACGGTTTTCTGTGTGATTTTTCACCATGAGAAACCGGTTTCACAAAATCATGGAGATGTGAGGTTGACCAGGCAAGACATTTAAAATTTTATAATAGAAAGTGTGAAGCTGATCGCTTTGTGTCGGAGGGTTGTGTAGGCGCAGGGGCAGAAAAATTGCCGCCTATTTCGTAGCTTAGGTACACTGATGCCATAAGCATGGAAAAAGGTGAAACATGGCGACGATAATCGAGGTGGCAAAAGTAGCAGGCGTATCCAAAGCGACGGTTTCGCGCGTGCTGTCGGGCAATGGCTATGTCAGCCAGGAAAAGCGCGAGAAAGTTTTTCAGGCGATTGCCGCTACCGATTTTCGCCCTAACTTGCTGGCGCGCAATCTTGCCACCAAATCCAGTCAAACCATCGGCTTAGTGATTACTAACACCTTGTACACCGGCAGCTATTTCACCGAATTGATGCAGCATTCCGCGCGGTTGATGGAGCAGCAGGGACGACAATTGCTGCTGGTGGATGGCAAACACAGTGCGGAAGAGGAACGCGCAGCGATTCAGTTTCTGCTCGATCTGCGTTGTGATGGCGTGATCATCTATCCGCGTTTTCTCACCACCGATGAAATGGACAGCATTATCGCGCAACATAAACACCCGATATTGGTGATCAACCGTCGTCTACGACAGCACGATAGCTACTGCATTTATTCCGATCAGTTGCACAGCAGCAGTGAAGCGGTGCAACAATTGATTGCTTTAGGCCATCGCGACATAGCGTTTATCACCGGTTCGCTCGATTCACCCACCGGGCGCGAGCGTCTGGCGGGCTATAAAGCGGCACTTGAGAAACAGGGCATTGCCGTGCAAGACGCGTTGATCGTGGAAGGAAAATGGCAGGCGCAAAACGGCATGGACGCGGTTGAGCAGTTGCTGGCGCAGGGTAGGCCGTTTAGCGCGCTGGTCGCGAGTAATGATGATATGGCTGTTGGGGCGCTCAAGGCATTAGCGGCACATCAGATTGCGGTTCCCGCGCAGGTTGCAGTGATTGGCTTTGACGATATTCCGCTGGCCCCATTTACCATTCCGGCTTTATCCAGTGTGAAAATGCCCGTGACGGCAATGATTCAGGAAACCATCGAGCGCCTGATCTCGATGCTGGATGGCGGCGAAATGCGCAATGATAAAACTTTTGCCGGCGAATTAATTGTGCGCGAATCGGTCGGGCCCGGGCCTTATAACAAATTGTGATGAATAAATGCCAGTTTCTCATTCAATTAATTTAATCACTGATAATTGATGAGAAACTGTTTATCTCTCCATTAATGAATGGCGTTGTTTCAATAAAGGGACTCTGAATCTCCGTGTATTAATCAGAATAAGTCTTATTGCTTGTAAAAATTTGTCAGGTTAATTTGAGTTATCTTATCAGTCCTCTTTGCCGAGGAAATTATGCACGCACGTATAACCCACCTTGATGGTATGCGCGGTTTGGCGATCCTGATGGTTATTGCTTATCATGCTTATGCGCGATGGCCGGAATTATTGCCTTATGTTCGGGTAACGCAACATTTTCCGATTCTTAATTATGGCTGGCTTGGAGTGGAATTATTTTTCATGATCTCTGGCTTTGTTATTTTTATGACGCTCGATAAATCAGAGAGCTATATCAGCTTTTTGAAGAAACGCTGGCTGCGTCTGTTTCCCGCTATGTTGATTGCCAGCCTGTTGCTGTTTGCCGTCGGGGGATTTTTCCCTGAGTGGTCAGTAATGACGCCGCTGGTTAAGAATCTGCTGCCCGGTTTGATATTCACTAATCCAGAAACACTGACTCAGCTGACGGGTATTGAATTCAAGTCGATGGCGGGATCGTTTTGGTCACTTTATGTAGAAGCCGTTTTCTATTTCATTATCGGTGCAGTCTATTTTACCCTCGGGCGAAAATATTGCTTACCGGCGCTGCTGGTGCCCATGCTGTTGTTATCGGCAACGTCCGTTTTGAAATCATTAGGGCATCCGCTGTTCATTGATATTGTTTCTAAGTTCGGCTTTATTCATTATGCCTGGTTTATGGTGGGCAGTTTAGTCTATGAACGCATGCATGGTCGCGACAAACTTTTTCATTACGCCATTGTGCTTTGCGCGCTGCTGATTAACTTCAGTTATTTCATCAAGAATGCCGGGGTGATAACCCTCATTCCCTTGCTGCTGGTCATGCTGTTTTTTGTTGCCAGTTTTTACTCGAAACAGATGGAGCGCATCCTTTCTCTGCGTTTTCTTACCGCCATCGGTTTCGCCAGTTACGCCTATTATCTGATCCATGAAAATCTGATGATCGCCACGTTGATTAAACTCAACGTATATATTAAAAGTGATTTTGTTATGGCGTTGATGCCGCTGGTGGTGGCCTTTGTGTTGTATTACATCGCCTTTGTCATTACTCAATATGCCGAACCGGCGTTAAGAAATAGGCTCAAAGGGAAGCGTGTGCCCACGGTACCGCCATCAGGGGCGGGAGCGTAATCTCCGACTCTCCGCGTCACAGGGGCATAACGCTCGTCAGTTAAGCGTGAATCGGTCGCCATGAATGGCGACCCTACGCTTTTCGTAGGGTGCGCATTTATGCGCCCGGCATAAATAGGCAAGTAAGCGACTATACGACACTTATGGCCATCAAAATAATCAACCCGCAAAGCATTAAACTCATTAAAGCCAGACTTGATTTTTAACGCAAAGTAGCCGCTATCTGAATTAGCATAACGACGCCCATCACACTTCTTGTAATCCCTGATGTATTTAAATGCTTTAATTTTTAAAAGTGATAACCCCGTCAAAATAATGCCATGCGCCTTCATGAAGAGTTTACTTCTATCATCGTATTAACCCCTTCTCACTTTATCAGCTGAATTTAAGTGTTCAATGATATGTCCATCTTCTGTCCATCATTTAGTATTTTCCTCGTTACTTATCTCTCGTATAACCGTATCCATGGTGGGTAACGGTGAAAACAACCAAGGTCGTCAAGAATGACAGCACTGAACCAACGACAAAGTGGAATTATTGATTTTCTGACCACGAAAAATGATTGGGTTCCGGCAAATCGGGTCGCCGAATCTCTCGCCATTTCTGTCAGTACGCTGCGAAGAGATGTTGAGGTTATCAATGCATTTTGCTCAGACAATCAACGTCGCATTATTAGCAAGCCGGGATTGGGGTTACGCTTTGATGGCGGTTCCGTTTTCTCGCGTAGCGCATTACCTGTCGGTGAACAGCACCATGAAATATTGAGTACTAAACGCTTAGTCGGGATCACTACCGATTTGCTGACGCAATCTCCCGCGCCATTATCTCTCAGCGCGCTGTCGGAGAAATTCTTTGTCAGCCGATCTTCTATTGTGGAAGATTTAAAGAAGGTTGAAGCCTGGCTGGCGACATTCTCTTTGGCGTTGATTCGCGACCATTCAGGCACCTATATCCACGGTAACGATCTGGATATACGCATGGCATTGAAAGAGATCATCACCGTAAGTGTATTAAGTCATTATCAAACGGCGGATAGCCGAATTGATCGTTTCTCCAGAACCACATTAGTCGATCAATTTGGCAAGGTGAATGTGGATAATTGCATTTCGCTGATAGGTTTAATTGAAGATGAGTTAACCTGTGCAATCAGTGAGCCTTATTACACCAATCTCTTTTCGCATCTGCTGGTCACTATTCGTCGCGCAGCGGGTCTTGCGGCGCATTCAGAGGTGCAATCCTATACGCGACATGACGGCAAAGAGTGGGCGATTGCGGAAAAAGCCGTTAGCTGGCTGCAGGATGAGTACCGGATTACCTTACCAACGATTGAAGTGAGTTATATCTATCAATATCTGATTTCATCGGGCCGCCATACGCTGACGCCAGGCGATAATATTTTTTTACCGATGAATAGCGAAGCCGATCGCTACGCTGATGGGCTGATTCGGGAATCCTCGGAAGATTTAGGCCTCGACCTTAGTCTGGATAAGAAACTGCACCACGATTTAGCGCAGCATATTAAGCCGATGCTCAACCGACTCTCTTATGGCATCGCCATCCATAATCCGTTGCTGGATGAAATTAAAAGTGAGCTGAGCAGCGCTTTTCATGCGGTGAAGAAGGCCGCTGACCGGATCAATCAAAAATACGGTTATACGAATATTTCGGATGATGAAGTGGCGTATCTGACGATTTATTTACAGACTGCGCTGGATAAGTTTCGTGCCGCTAAGAAGATCATTATCGTTTGTTCCAGTGGTGTCGGGACATCGCAACTATTATCCAGTCGCATCAATCGTGCGTTTCCGGAGTGGGAAATTATTGCCATCGTACCCGGTAGTCAACTCTCAAACACACTCGAACTGAAAGAGTGCGATTTAATTATCTCAACCATCAAGTTAGAAGAGGTTGAGTTACCGGTCGCTTATGTCTCGGCAATTTTTTCGAAGAAAGATATTGCGAGAGTTTCAGAAAGACTTTTTTCTGATGAAAATATGAAGGAGAAACATCATGCTGGATAAAGTGATAGTGTCAGATATTTTAACCCGCTCCTGTGTGGTTACCGATTTAGTCGCGAGTAATAAAATCGAAGTGATTGAGGCGCTCTCTTCACTACTCTTTGCAGAGAATATTATCAACGACAAAGCCTTGTTCATTCAGGATGTGATAGCGCGTGAAGCATTGGGGCCAACCGGTTTTGATAATCAGGTAGCGATACCACATGGCAAATCGGTGGCGGTCAATGAAACTCGCATGGCGGTTGCTAATTTACGCACGCCGGTTGACTGGGAAACCGAAGAGGACGTAGCGGTAAAACTGGTAATTTTATTTGCGGTACGCCATGCCGACAGCGGCATTGGACATATTAAAGTGTTAGCCCGAGTCTCAGTTGCACTGGGTGATGATGAGGTTGTTGAGCGATTAATTAATGCCAAAACTAACGAAGAGTTATATCGGTTAATCGTCAATAATACCGGAGTATAAACTTTTTACCTGGAGTTTATAATGAAACTGATCGCTATTACCGCCTGCCCGACAGGCGTTGCTCATACGTACATTGCAGAAGCGAATCTAAAAAAAAGTGCCGCTAAGATGGGCATCGATATTGTGGTTGAAACCCACGGTGCGGTGGAGAGTGAATATCACTTCACGGCGGATGATATTAGCCAGGCGGATGCCGTGTTGATTGCTGCGGATAAAGTCATCGATCTACGCCGATTTAAAGGAAAACGCATATTTAAAGTACCGGTAGCGCGCGCAGCGAAAGATGCGAGCGGATTATTAAGCAATATCATGAGCGGCGCGCTAAAACCGGAGATAAGCAGCAAAAGTGAAGCGATAAACAGAGATGAAATCGATACACAGACCAGTGGAAAATCCACCTTGTCGCAGCTCTATATTCATCTCATTACCGGCGTAAATCTGATGATCCCCTTCGTCATAGCCGGAGGCATATTAATTGCGCTAAGCTTTTCCTTTGGTATTACCGCAGCTACGCCGGGTGATACGAATTTCAGTCCGATTGCAAAAATGTTATCTGACATCGGCGGCGGTGCGGCCTTTGCGCTAATGTTGCCCATTCTCTCGCTCGGCATCAGTAAATCGATCAGTGGCAATCTGGGTATTGTGTCTGGCGCGGTCGGTGGCATGCTTGCGGTACATACCGGTGCCGGTTTCCTCGGCGCGCTGTTCGCCGGGTTTCTCGCCGGATATATCACGTTATTGGTGGTGAAATATATCCAGCTTCCCAAGGCCATTGCGGGCTTAAAACCCATTTTGATTGTGCCACTGCTGACGGTGTTATTAACCGGTGCGTTAATGATTTTAGTTATCGGCCAGCCAATCAGGATGCTGCTAGAAGCGTTAACCTCGTTCCTGCAAAGCATGGGCAATATGAATGCCGCCATTATGGGGCTGATGATTGGCGTAATGGTCGCGTTTGATATGGGTGGACCGTTAAATAAAACCGTGTGCATGTTCGCCATAGGATTAATGTCCACCGGCATTTACGAACCTATTGCGGCCTGTATGGCAGCTGGCATGGTTCCGCCATTAGGTATCGCGCTGGCTACCACATTGTTTGGCCGCAAGTTCACTACACAAGAGCGCGAAACCGGCAAAGTCACCTATGTTTTAGGGCTGTCATTTATTACCGAAGGCGCGATTCCCTATGCAGTTTCCGATCCGCTACGTGTAATCCCCGCCATTTGTGCGGGTTCAGGCTTGGCGGGTGCGCTTTCTATGGCGCTGGGTTGCGCATCACGCGCACCGCACGGCGGCGTATTTGTCCTGTTTATTCCCAATGTGATTACGCATGTGCTGGCTTATATGTTTGCCATCGCGGCGGGCGCGGTATTAACCGCGGTGATCCTGCGATTGATTAAGAAAGACGTAAATGAAACCCTTACCGAAGGAGTGAATGATGTTAATCAACATGAAGAATCTTTTGAGCGTGGCTAAGAATAATAAGTTTGGTGTCGGTGCTTTTAATATCGCCTCCGCTGAATTCGCTCGCCTGGTAATTGAAGTTGCAGAAGAACTGAAATCACCGGTTATTCTGGAAGTGCATCCGGTGGAGCATGATTTCGTTGGCGATGCTTTTATTGTTTATCTGCGTGAGTTAGGGGCTAAAGCCAGTGTGCCGGTGGTCATTCATCAGGATCATGGTCAATCACTGGAGCACAATATTAAGGCCATTCAAACCGGTTATACCTCGGTGATGATTGATGCGTCGTTACTGCCATTTGAAGAGAACATCGCGCTGACGCGTAAAATGACGGAAATTGCGCACGCAGCGGATGTGTCGGTTGAGGCAGAATTAGGCACCATTGGCGTAGCGGAAGGGAGCGCCGAAGGCGGGCATAGCGAAATCCTGTTTACCGATCCCGACCAGGCTGAACGTTTTGTGAAAGAGACCGGCGTGGATACTTTAGCCGTCGCCATCGGCACATCGCACGGGCTTTATCCCGTCGGCAAACAACCGAAGCTGGATATTCCACGTTTAAAAGAGATTGCTGCGCGGGTCGATATTCCGCTGGTATTGCATGGCGGCTCCGGTAATAAAGACAGCGAAGTCGCCGAGGCCATTCAGTATGGCGTCAGTAAAATCAATATCTCCAGCGATATGAAGAAAGCCTTTTTTGTGATGTTGGAAGATGAGATTAAGCGCGGTGGGCATGAACCCAGTGAATTGTTCGTGAAACCGATTGCCGCGGCCAAAGAGGTGGTTGCGCACAAGATGCGGCTGTTCTCTTCAGTAGGCAAAGCTGAGCTCTATGCTTGAGTTAGCCCAGTCATAATGTAAATCAGCGCGGGATAACACATCCCGCGCCAGTCATGCTGAGCAACGACCAATTTGCGCCTTCGGGATTACGGCGTTGTTGCACCGTCTGGCAGACTTCGTTGCACCGCAATCCATTACGCGCTTCATAGTGCCGCTACACAATGAGCGGGGAATAGATGAGGAGCTTAACGGGTATCACGCATCTGCTAATGCATTCATCACCGCGTCAGGCATTGAAGGTCGACCATTTTGCAGACAGGTTGCGACAAAAGTTGCATCGGCATAGACCACACCATTGACGAGAATCTGCTGCACAAAATTGACGCGGTTACGTTTCTCATTTTTGGTCAATACGCAGGTCACTTCAACATTGTCACCTTTTACCAGGCTCTTACGAAAGCGCAGGGAATATTCCAGCACCATGTAAATTTTGCCTTGTTTAAACTCTTCTTCGATATCGATACCCAAGGCTTCACGCATGTAAGCATGGCGCGTCCATTCCATGTAAAACGGATAGTAGAGGCCATCGACCACGCCCTGAAAATCGATATGCTTTTCATCAACTTCATAATGCTTAGAAAACATTTTTATATCTCTTATCTGAGAGTTAGGAGAAGAGGAGGATTTATATCACTGGCGGATGGCGTGGGTAAATGCATCCTACATCACCGGTAACAATTGTCACGGCAGTACACTAAATCTGTCGATAAGGCATAAAAAAAGCCGGACATAGTCCGGCTTGATTCACTTCTGGCGTGGATTAGAGCGCCATATCCTGCTTGCCAGATTCCATACGCGGTTTAGCCTGCGTAGGCGCAACAGTCTGGTCGCCCATGTTGATCACCGGTGGTTTGGTCAGCAGCAGCGTGGCTGCGGTGTTGTCCCAAACTTGCTGTGTCAACGCGGTGTTGCCGTTCAGCTTCTGGCCGAAGCTTGGCACAATAGCGCGGATCTTCTGCTGCCACTCTGGTGAAGCGAACTGCTCTGGGAACAGCTTCTTCATCACGTCTAACGTAATCGGTGCAGCAGTAGATGCGCCCGGTGATGCGCCCAGCAGTGCAGCCAGGGTTTTCTGCTGATCGGTCACGATTTCAGTACCCAGTTTCAGCAAGCCACCTTTTTCTGCGTCTTTCTTGATGATCTGTACGCGTTGACCGGCCTGAATCAATTTCCAGTCTTCTTTACGCGCGTTCGGATAGTACTCTTTCAACGCAGCAACGCGATCGTCGTCATTCAGCATCACCTGACCAATCAGGTATTTCACCAGATCGAAGTTGTCGATACCCACATGCGTCATCGGCATGATGTTGCTGGTGGTGGTGGCGCTCAGCAGATCGAACAGCGAACCGTTTTTCAGGTACTTGGTAGAGAAGGTGGCGAAAGGTCCAAACAACACCACTTTCTTACCGTCGAGGGTACGAGAATCGATGTGCGGCACTGACATCGGTGGCGCACCCACAGAAGCCTGACCGTACACTTTTTCCAGGTGACGGTTAGCGATCTCTGGGTTCTCGGTCATCAGGAACGAACCACCGACGGGGAATCCGCCGTAGTTGTCAGCTTCCGGAATGCCGGTTTTCTGCAGCAGCTTAATCGCGCCGCCGCCAGCACCGATAAACACGTACTTCGCATCAACTGAACGCTTATCGCCGCTCTTCACATCTTTAATGGTAACGTGCCACGAGTTGTCACCGTTACGCTTGAAATCAGTGACTTCAGATGAGGTTTCCAGCTTGAAGTTCTGATCTTTTTTCAGGCTACCGATCAGCTGACGGGTAATTTCGCCGTAGTTGACATCGGTGCCGACTGGCGTCCAGGTTGCCGCGACTTTCTGATTCGGGTCACGACCTTCCATCACCAGCGGCGCCCATTGCTGGATCTGCTGATGATCGGTAGAGAACTTCATGCCCTGGAACAGGGTAGTTTTCTGCAGCGCATCGTAACGCTTGGTCAGGTACTCGACATTTTTGTCGCCCCAGACGAAGCTCATGTGCGGCGTAGAGTTAATGAAGGAGTGCGGATCGTGCAACACCCCGCGCTGCACTTGTGACGTCCAGAACTGACGAGAAATCATGAAAGATTCGTTGATTTCCAGCGCTTTGCTAACGTCGATTGAACCGTCTGCACGCTCAGGCGTGTAGTTCAGCTCCATGTTAGCAGAGTGACCCGTACCGGCATTATTCCAGCCGTTCGAC
>Ga0105244_10002856_pt1 | contig 12815 bp, 9 predicted proteins | sample KBSM44metaG_FD_80423 | JGI IMG/M metagenome (GOLD analysis project Ga0105244, IMG submission 80423) | Miscanthus rhizosphere microbial communities from Kellogg Biological Station, Michigan, USA - KBS M4-4 metaG | ecosystem: Host-associated > Plants > Roots > Rhizosphere > Soil | place: Michigan...
GGCCAGTCGGTGGCCATCAACGTTCTGTTGACGCCGCCGCCGCAGTTGGAAGTGGTGGGCAACGCGACGCAAAGCCTTTCGTTGGCGGAAAAACGCGAAGGCGTGGTCAACTTCCGCCTGCGCGCCCGCGCAGCGTTAGGGGACGCGCCATTGGCGTTCGACGCCCGCTACGGCGACAAAGCCAGCCGCCGCACCATCAGCACTTCGGTGCGCCCGGCGATGCCGTACCGCACCCAGTCGGTCATGGGGCGTATGAGCGGCGCCAGCCAGAACGTCGACGGCCTGCGCCAGATGTTCGACGCCTATGCGCAGCGCCGGGCGGCGGTTTCCCATTCGCCGCTGGTGTTGACCAGCGGGTTGGCGCAGTACCTGGCGGATTACCCCTATTACTGTTCTGAGCAGATAGTCAGCCGGTCGATTCCGCTGATCCTGCAAGGCCGCCACCCGGAAATGCGCGGCGGCCTGAGCCAGGTGGAGGTCGGCAAGCAGCTGCGCAACCTGATGGGCGTGCTGCGTTCCCGCCAGAATGACAGCGGCGCCATCGGCGCATGGCGCTCATCGCCGGACGCCGATCCCTTCGTCACGCCGTATGTCGTGCAGTACCTGCTGGAGGCGAAAGAGGCAGGGTATGCGCTGCCGGAGGGCATGCTTGACGAAGCCAACGGCGCGTTGCGCGAGCTGGCGGCCAGCGGTTTTGACGACCTGTATTTGCTGCGCCTGCGCAGCTGGGCGGTTTATCTGCTGACGCGCCAGGGCGAGGTGACCACCAACGCCCTGGCGGCAGTGCAGGATACGTTGCAAAAGCGCTACCCGGACAGCTGGAAAACCGACCTGAGCGCGCTGTATCTGGCGTCCTCCTACCGGTTGCTGAAGATGGACGACGAAGCCGCCGCGCTGCTGCAGCCAAGCTGGCAGCAGCTGAGCAAAGCCTATGACCAGGCCTGGTGGACGCAGAACTATTTCGATCCGCTGGTGCAGGATGCGACGCGTCTTTATCTGATTACCCGCCATTTCCCGGAGAAGGTGGCGTCGATCCCGCCGCAGGTGCTGGAAAATATGGTGCGGGCGTTGAAAGAAGAGCGCTACACCACCTATTCCTCTGCAATGAGCATTCTGGCGCTGGAGAGCTATTCCACCCAGGTGGCGGCGCAGGCCACCGGTGAAGGGGGGCTCGGCATCGAGCAGCTTGGCAAGGGCGGCAATGCGGCGCCGCAGCGTATCGCCGAACTGCAGGGGCTGTTCGCGCAGGGGCAGTTTACCGCTGACGCCGCCGCCGTGCGCTTCACCAACGGCGGCGATGCGCCCGCCTGGTACGTGGTGACGCAGGCCGGTTATGACCTCGCGGCGCCGCAGAAAGCGCTGGCGCGCGGGCTGGAGATCACCCGGGATTACACCGATGAACAGGGCAAACCGCTGGAGCAGGTTAGGTTGGGGCAAAAGGTGAACGTCCACCTGAAGATTCGCGCCAATTCTAAAGAAGGGCAGAGCAATTTGGCGATCGTCGATCTGCTGCCGGGCGGGTTCGAAGTGGTGCAGCAAACGCCGCCGGAGCCGGCTGCCGACGATAGCGGAGAGGGCGAAGCGCAAAGCAGCGGTTGGCAGTCGCCATTGGCGGCTTCCGGCTCCAGCTGGGCGCCGGATTACAGCGATATCCGCGAGGATCGGGTGATCATTTACGGTAGCGCCGGCACCGACGTGCAGGAGTTCGTTTATCAGATCAAGGCGACGAATACCGGCAGCTTCGTGATCCCGCCGGCCTATGGCGAAGCCATGTATGACCGCGAGGTGCAGGCTATGTCGGTGAGCAGCGGCAAGCTGGTGGTGGTACCGGCGGAAAATAAATAAGCCGGCCGGCGCCGGGCGGCTGAGGGTCGCCCGGCGCTGGGGCGTTGAGAACAGATGAAAATCCTGAAAACACCCTGGTTGCAAAATGGGCTGATGGCGATATTCCTGCTGACGCTGGTGCTGGGCGCCGTTCGGCTCTGGCCGCATCCGCCGCTCTCCCAGGGCTTGCCGCTGTCTTCCGCCTATTACGATCGCCACGGCGCGCTGATGCGCATCACGCTGGCCAATGACGAACGCTATCGCCTGTGGACGCCGCTGGAGCAGGTTTCCCCGCTGGCGGTGCGCGGGCTGTTGCTGCACGAGGATCGCTGGTTCTACTACAACCCCGGTTTCAATCCCGTCAGCCTGGCGCGCGGTTTTTGGCGCAGCTATATCGCCGGCGGCAAGATGCAGGGCGGTTCGACCATCAGCATGCAGCTGGCGCGCATGCGCTGGCATCTCAATACCCGCACGCCGGTGGGCAAGCTGCAGCAGGTGCTGCGCGCCGTTCAGTTGGAGCTTAGCTACTCCAAACATGACATTCTGGAAGCCTATCTTAATTACGCCCCCTATGGCCGCAACATCGAGAGCGTCGGCGCCGCCAGCCTGATCTATTTCGGCAAGGCGCCGCGGGATTTGACCCTGCCGGAAGCGCTGACGCTGGCCGTCTTGCCGCAGTCGCCAAGTTATCGGCTGGAGCCTAAAACCGGCGTGCTGGGCGCCGCCCTGACGCAGGCGCGCCACCGGCTGTTCCAGCGCTGGCAGCAAGCTTACGCCACCGACGGCAGCCAACGGGCATTGTTTCAACTGCCGCTGGCGCTGCGCCAGCCCGAGCAGATGCCTTATATCGCACCGCATTTTATCGAGCAGCTGCGCCAGCAGACTCAGCAGTTGGTTCGGCGGGATACCCGCGTCGACACTACGTTGGATGCGGGGTTGCAGCTGCTGGTGGAAAGGCAGGTAAACGCCTTTATCGCCCGCAACCGGAGCCGGGGGATCCATAACGCCGCAGCGTTGCTGGTGGACAGTCGCGATATGGGGGTGAGGGCGTTGGTGGGCTCGGCGGATTATTACAACCGCCAGATCCAGGGGCAGGTGAACGGCACCAATGCCAAACGCTCTCCAGGTTCGACGCTGAAGCCCTTTATCTATGCGTTGGGCATGGAGCAGGGCGTGCTGCATCCTATGACCATTCTGAAAGATGTGCCCTCATCCTTTGGCGCCTACGCGCCGGAGAATTTTGACCGGCGCTTCCTCGGCCCGGTAACCGCCACCGACGCCCTGAACTTCAGCCGCAATATTCCCGCCGTCTATGTGGCATCGCAGCTGCGGCAGCCGAGTTTTTATCAGTTTCTGCGCTTGTCCGGCGTCGCCAATATGGCCAGCGAGAATCACTATGGGCTGGCGCTGGTTCTGGGCGGCGGCGAGGTGACGGCGCAAGAGCTGGCGAAGCTGTATGCCCTGCTGGCCAACCGCGGCGAGCTGCGCCCGTTGCGCATGCTGCGCGGCGATGCGCGGCCGCCGCCGGTGCGTCTGCTGAGCGAAGAGGCCAGCTTCATCACGCTGGATATGCTGCGCCAGCACCGTCGGCCGGGCGATACCCTGGCCGCGCGCGCGTCGTCGCTGCCGGTGTACTGGAAAACCGGCACTTCCTGGGGGTTCCGCGACGCCTGGAGCGTGGGGATTTTCGGCCCCTACGTGTTGGTGGTGTGGGAAGGCAACTTCGACAGCAGCGGCAACAATGCGTTGGTCGGCGCTGCCGCCGCCGCGCCCTTGTTCTTCAACATCATCGACAGCCTGAACGCCAGCTACCCGGCCCTGCGGGAGCCAAGGCATCCGTGGCCGAAACGGCTGCGGCGGGTGGATATCTGCCTGGCCAGCGGCGATTTGCCGACGCCCTGGTGCCGGCAGAAGGGCAAAACCTGGTTTATCCCCGGCAAATCGCCGATCAAGGTCGACAGCGTTTATCGCCCGGTGGTGCTGGATATTCAAAGCGGTGAAGTCGCCTGCCCGCCCTATGATCCGGCACAAACCCGCACCGAGGTGTTTGAGTTCTGGCCTTCCGATCTGGCCAACGTTTTCGCCCAGGCAGGTTTGCCGAAGCGCGCGCCGCCGGTCAACCGCTGCAAGGATAACGGTATCGCCGTCGGCGGCAACGCGCCGCGCATCACCTCGCCGCTGAAGAACACGACCTATACCCTGCGGCAGTCGCAGCAGGGGCGTGACAAGATCGCCTTCAATGCGGTGACCGACGCCGACAGTAAAACGCTGTACTGGTTTGTCGACGATATTTATCTCGGCAGCAGCGCCAGCAAAAGGGCCATTGACTGGCGGCCGGTCAACAATGGGCAGTACCGCATCCGGGCGGTGGACGATCGCGGCCGGGCCGACAGCCGGCTGGTAACCATCGAATGGGTTAACTAGCGCCGCACGCCTGTTATACTCGCGCCGAAATTCGGGCTTTTAGGTAGGAACAAAGATTGTGATTGAGGTTTTGTACCGGGATGAGCACCTGGTGGCGGTGAACAAACCGTCCGGTTGGCTGGTGCACCGCAGCTGGCTGGATCGCCACGAAACGCGGTTTATGATGCAGACGGTGCGTGACCAGATCGGTCAACACGTGTTCACCGTGCATCGCCTCGACCGCCCAACCTCCGGCGTGCTGTTGATGGCGTTGTCCAGCGAGGTGGCGCGCCTGCTGTCGCAGCAGTTCGAGCAACATCAGGTGCAGAAAACCTATCATGCGGTGGTGCGCGGCTATGTGCAGGAGGGGGCGACCCTTGACTACCCGCTGACGGAAGAACTGGATAAGATCGCCGATAAGCATGCGACGGCCGACAAGGGCCCGCAACCGGCGGTGACCCACTATCGGCCGCTGGCGCAGGTAGAGATGCCGGTCGCCATTGGCCGCTACGAGAGCGCGCGCTACAGCCTGCTGGAGCTGAAACCGGAAAACGGCCGCAAGCATCAGCTGCGCCGCCATATGGTGCACCTTCGCCATCCGATCATCGGCGACAGCAAGCACGGCGATCTGCGCCAGAACCGCGGTATGGCGCTGCACTTCGGCTGCGCGCGGCTGATGCTGCACGCCAGCCATCTGCAGCTGAACCACCCGGTGACCGGCCAACCGCTGCACATTTCCGCACGTTGGGATGAACCCTGGCAGGGCGTGATGGCGCAGTTTGGTTGGGCGGGGGTTTTCCCTGAACTTGCCGGGGTTGAGTTTAACGCGGGTAACGGTCAGGATAGCTGACAATTTTCAAAGGTAATGAAGGGAGTAGGAGCCATGGCTCAGGTTGGTATCTTCGTGGGAACCGTCTACGGTAATTCGCTGTTGGTGGCGGAAGAGGCGGAAAATATCCTCAGGGAACAGGGCCATGAGGTCAAACTGTTCGAAGAGGGCCGGCTTGAGGCCTGGCAATTTTATCGCCAGCACTACGCGCTGGTGATCACTTCGACCACCGGGCAGGGCGATCTGCCGGACAGCATTGCGCCGCTGTTCCACGCCATCCGCGACCAGGTCGGCTACCAGCCGGAGCTGCACTATGGGCTGATTGCGCTGGGTGACAGCAGCTATGACAATTTCTGCGGCGCCGGGCGCGCGTTCGATGCGCTGCTGCAGGAGCAGGGCGCGACCCGCGTAGGTGAAACGCTGGAGATTGACGCCATGGAACAGCCGGAGCCGGAGGTCGTCTCCTGTCCGTGGGTCGAGCAGTGGGGCAGCTTGCTGAAATAAAAAAGGCCGGGTGAACCGGCCCTGAATTATTTGCCGCGGGTCAGCTTTTCCAGATCGGATTCGATCTCGGCGATTTTGTGCGACACCACGCCTTCCAGATGGCGCAGGTCGTCGAGAATTTTACGCTTCAGGTCCACTTCCACCTGATCGCGCTGGCACAGCTGATCCAGCTCGTCGATCACGTAACGCAGGTTCGGGTTGATCTCGTGGATTTCCTTGTAGCCCTGCCCGGCGTTGTCCGCCACCACGGTTTTACGCTGGCGCGGGTACTTGAACTTCACGCTCTTGGCGAAGAACTCGCCCTTGTCCTTGCGGAAATAGATCTTGAGGATGTCGTTATTGGCCTCTTGACGCAGGCTATAGCGATCGACGTCTTCCGGTTGATTGATGCCCAAACTCTTCAAGTTATCGTACATACTGCGCCCTCTTTAGATGTGATCGTTATATTCCACGACTGCGATTATGGCGGAAAAGCGGGTCTGCGACTGTGACTGCCTACGAAACGCAGACAAAAAAATAGCGGGTGAATCACCCGCTATCTTAATTTAGTCGATGGTGCGCAATAGCTCATTAATGCCGACTTTACCGCGGGTCTTGGCGTCGACTTTCTTGACGATCACCGCGCAGTACAGGCTGTAAGAACCATCTTTGGACGGCAGGTTGCCGGATACCACCACCGAGCCGGCCGGTACGCGGCCGTAGTGCACTTCGCCGGTTTCGCGGTCGTAGATGCGGGTGCTTTGGCCAAGGTAAACGCCCATGGAAATCACCGAGCCTTCTTCCACGATCACCCCTTCAACCACTTCGGAGCGTGCGCCGATGAAGCAGTTGTCTTCGATGATGGTCGGGTTGGCCTGCAGCGGCTCCAGCACGCCGCCAATGCCGACGCCGCCGGACAGGTGGACGTTCTTGCCGATCTGCGCGCAGGAGCCGACGGTGGCCCAGGTATCGACCATGGTGCCTTCGTCGACGTAGGCACCGATGTTAACGTAAGACGGCATCAGCACGGTGTTGCGGGCAATGAATGCGCCCTGGCGCACGGTCGCCGGCGGCACCACGCGGAAGCCTTCTTTCTGGAAGCGCGCTTCGTCGTAGTCGGCGAACTTCATCGGCACCTTGTCGTAATAGCGGGTTTCTGCGCCATCCATCACTTTGTTGTCGTTGATGCGGAAAGAGAGCAGCACGGCTTTTTTCAGCCACTGATGCGTTACCCACTGACCGTCGATCTTCTCGGCAACGCGCAGTGCGCCGCTGTCCAGCAGGCCGATCACCTGGTTTACCGCTTCGCGCGTTACGCGGTCTACGTTCGCCGGGGTGATGTCCGCACGGCGTTCGAAGGCGCTTTCAATAACGTTCTGTAATTGCTGCATTCTGTTCTCTGTCCTGATGTTGTCGGTAAAAAGTTACTTGTATCACATTTTATCGTTTGGATTGAGGGCCTCTGTCAACCGTTGTTCCAACTTTCTGCGCGTTTCCTGATCGAGGGCGCGGCGATCGCTGTCGGCAAGAATAAATAAATCTTCCACCCGTTCGCCGATGGTGGAAATGCGCGCGCCATGCAGCGACAGGCCGAGATCGGCGAACACTTCACCCACCCGGGCCAGCAGGCCGGGCTGATCGAGCGCGGTCAGCTCCAGATAGCTGCGGCGGTCGGTGTGGGTCGGCAGGAAGCTGACTTCGGTCGGTACGCTGAAGTGACGCAGCTTGGACGACGGCCGGCGCACGCGCGGCGGCTGGTATTCGCGCTGGGTGATGGCCTGCAGCAGCGCGTGGCGGATCGCCGCGTGGCGATCCTGCGCCAGCGGGCTGCCGTCCGGCTCCAGCACGATAAAGGTGTCCATCGCCATGCCGTCGCGGTTGGTGAAGATCTGCGCGTCGTGCACGCTGAGGTTGCGGCGGTCCATTTCGCCGGCCACGGCGGCGAACAGGTAAGGGCGGTCCGGGCTCCAGATGAAAATCTCGGTGCCGCCGCGCGTGGCCTGGCGGCTGACCAGCACCAGCGGCTGGGTCGAGTCGTGGGCCAGCAGATGGCGCGCGTGCCAGGCCAGCTGGTTCGGCGAGTGGCGCAGGAAGTAGTCGGCGCGGCAGCGGCTCCAGATGCGGTGCAGCGCCTCTTCGTCGATGTTGTCCATGCGCAGCAGCGCCAGCGCCTGCAGCCGGTGATGCCGCACGCGCTCGCGCAGATCCGGGCTGTTTTGCATGCCGCGGCGCAGCTGTTTTTCGGTGGCGAAGTACAGCTCGCGCAACAGGCTTTGCTTCCAGCTGTTCCACAGGGTTTCGTTGGTGGCGCAGATATCCGCCACCGTCAGGCACACCAGGTAGCGCAGGCGGGTTTCGCTTTGCACTTCGGCGCTGAACTGTTGAATAACCGTCGGATCCTGGATGTCGCGGCGTTGGGCGGTCACCGACATCAACAGGTGGCAGCGCACCAGCCAGGCGACCAGCTGGGTCTCGCGTGAATTGAGACCGTGCAGCTCGGCGAACTCCTGCACGTCTTCCGCGCCGAGGATCGAGTGATCGCCGCCGCGGCCTTTGGCGATGTCGTGGAACAGCGCCGCCAGCAGCAGCAATTCCGGGTGCGGCAGGCGCGGGTACAGCTCCACGCACAGCGGGTGGCGTGGGCGGGTTTGCGCGTCGGCGAAGCTTTCCAACTTCTGCAGCACGCGGATGGTGTGCTCGTCGACGGTGTAGGCGTGGAACAGGTCGAACTGCATCTGGCCGACGATCTTGCCCCACTGCGGCATATAGGCCCACAGCACGCTGTGGCGATGCATCGGCACCAGCGCGCGCGACACCGCGCCCGGGTGGCGCAGGATGGCCATAAACAGATCGCGCGCCTCCGGGATGGTGCACAGCGGCTGCTTCAGATGGCGGCGCGCATGGCGCAGCTGGCGCACGGTGGTGGAGTAGATGCCCTTGATCTCGCGGTTGCGCACCATCAGGTAGAACATGCGCATGATGGCTTCCGGCTGGCGGATGAACAGCGTTTCGTCGCGCAGGTCGATCAGGTTGCCGCGCAGTTGGAAGTCGTCGTTCAGCGGGCGCGGCTTTTCGGTGGCGTCCAGCGCCAATATCGCTTCGTCGAACAGCTGCAGCAGCATGTGGTTCAGTTCGCTGACGCGGCGCGTCATGCGGTAGAAATCCTTCATCATGCGCTCGACCGGCTCGTTGCCTTCGCCCTCGTAACGCAGCAGCTGCGCGACGTTGAGCTGGCGGTCGAACAGCAGGCGGTTGTCGTAGCGCGGCAGCACCAGGTGCAGCGCGAAGCGGATGCGCCACAGGAAGCTCTGGCACTCGTTCAGTTCGTTGCGCTCCGCCTGGGTGAGGAAGCCGAAGCCGACCATTTCGTCCAGCGAGGTGGCGCCGAAGTGGCGGCGCGCCACCCACAGCAGGGTATGGATATCACGCAGGCCGCCCGGGCTGCTCTTGATGTCCGGTTCCAGGTTGTAGCTGGTGCCGTGATAACGCTGATGGCGTTCCTGCTGTTCATTGATCTTGGCGTGGAAGAATTTGGGCGAAGGCCAGAAGCCGTCGCTGAAGATGTGCTTTTGCATCTGCAGGAACAGCGCCACGTCGCCGCAGATCATGCGCGACTCGATCAGGTTGGTGGCCACGGTCAGGTCGGCCAGCCCTTCCAGCAGGCACTCTTCCAGCGTGCGCACGCTGTGGCCGACCTCCAGCTTCAGATCCCACAGCAGGGTGATGAATTCGCCGACCCGCTGCGACTGCTGTTCGTTAAGCCGGCGCTGGCTGAGCACCAGCACGTCGATATCCGACAGCGGATGCAGCTCGCCGCGGCCATAGCCGCCGACCGCCACCAGCGCGGTTTCCGGGATATCTTCAAAGCCGTAAAAGGTCCACAGGCGGCGCAGCAGCCGGTCGATGAAATCGCTGCGCGCCGCCACCAGGCTCTCGGCGCTGGAGCCGGCGTCGAACGCCGCCGCCAGCCATAGCTGGAACTGCTCCAGACGCTGTTTCAGCGCCAGGCAGTTGAGCTCTTCGTCCGCGTAGACGTTGGGATACTCAGGCTGCTTCGGCACGGCCTGCGGCGGGATGGCCGGGGTTTCCTGATGGCGAAAATTTTCAGACATAATACGCTGCCCATAAAAAAGGCCGGCAAAAGCCGGCCTGTGACATCATGCATCGCGGCGAATGGCCGCGGCGCTTACATCTCGTGCGTAATGATGTTGGGGATGGTGTCATCCTTGCGCAACGTCATTATCTCGCAGCCGTTATCAGTGACCACAATAGTATGCTCATACTGCGCCGACAAGCTGCGATCCTTGGTTTTTACCGTCCAGCCGTCTTTCATGGTGCGGATGCGGTAGTCGCCGGCGTTGACCATAGGTTCGATGGTGAAGGCCATGCCTGCCTGCAGCACCACGCCGCCGTCGTCGGCGTCATAGTGCAGCACCTGCGGCTCTTCGTGGAACACTTCGCCGATGCCGTGGCCGCAGTATTCGCGCACTACGGAGAATCTCTCGGCTTCGACGAACTGCTGGATAGCTTTGCCCAGGGTGCGCAGGCGGATGCCCGGCTTCACCATTTTCAGCGCCAGATACAGGCTTTCCTGAGTGACGCGGCACAGGCGCTCGCCCAGAATGGTCGGCTTGCCGACGATGAACATTTTGGAGGTGTCGCCGTGGAAGCCGTCTTTGATGACGGTGACGTCGATATTGACGATATCGCCGTCTTTCAGCGCCTTGTCGTCGCTCGGGATGCCGTGGCACACCACGTCGTTCACCGAGATGCACACGGATTTAGGGAAGCCGTGGTAGCCGAGGCAGGCGGAGATGGCCTGCTGCTCGTTGGTGATGTGCTCGTGGCAGATACGGTCCAGCTCGCCGGTGGTCACGCCAGGTTTGACGTGCGGCTCGATGATCTCCAGCACTTCGGCGGCCAGGCGACCGGCCACGCGCATTTTTTGGATGTCATCAGGTGTTTTAATTGAGATTGCCATGAAATTCGTCCGCAAGTGTCGTTATCGTCGACAATAAGAAGCAATGGCTTATGGTATCAGCCCGGCCGGGGGGCTGCCAAATTTCATTTCCGGCAGGCCGGCCAAACGCAACAAAAGTTGGTGTCCGCGGCGGGATTATGGTATAAAGCGCGCCGGCGATCCGCGACATGGTCCTTGTGACAATGCCGTAAATGGCCGAAAATACTTTAACTGCACTCACATTGTGTAAATAACACACACGTATCGGCACATCCGCCGGGGTGCCTCGAGGTGATTCGTCACCGCCGGGGTCGGCGTTATGGGATACGTGGAGGCATAACCCCAACTAATCTATATAGAGGTTTAATCATGGCAACTGTTTCCATGCGCGACATGCTCAAGGCCGGTGTACACTTCGGTCACCAAACCCGTTACTGGAACCCGAAAATGAAGCCTTTCATCTTCGGCGCTCGTAACAAGGTTCACATCATCAACCTTGAGCAGACCGTACCAATGTTCAACGCCGCTCTGGCTGAACTGACCAAGATCTCTTCCCGTAAAGGCAAGATCCTGTTCGTTGGTACCAAGCGCGCAGCAAGCGAAGCGGTAAAAGAAGCTGCACACAACTGCGACCAGTTCTTCGTGAACCATCGCTGGTTGGGCGGCATGCTGACTAACTGGAAAACCGTTCGTCAGTCCATCAAGCGTTTGAAAGATCTGGAAATCCAGTCCCAAGACGGCACCTTCGACAAGCTGACCAAGAAAGAGGCGCTGATGCGTACTCGCGAACTGGCCAAGCTGGAAAACTCCCTGGGTGGTATCAAGGACATGGGTGGTCTGCCTGACGCTCTGTTCGTCATCGATGCAGATCACGAACACATCGCGATTAAAGAAGCCAACAACCTGGGTATCCCGGTATTCTCTATCGTTGATACCAACTCCGATCCAGACGGCGTTGACTTCATTATCCCTGGTAACGACGACGCAATCCGTGCAGTTAACCTGTACCTGACTGCCGTTGCTACCGCCGTCCGTGAAGGTCGTTCTCAAGATCTGGCCGTTCAGGCGGAAGAAAGCTTCGTAGAAGCTGAATAATAAGGCAAGCTCGTTACTGAGCCCTTATTAACCAGGTATTGACATATGTTGGTTAGGGGGGCCTTAAAGGCCCCCTTTGCTTATCTGAATGAGAACTGTCTCCGCGTGAGATAACCGAGGAAAAAGAAATGGCTGATATTACCGCTGCTCTGGTAAAAGAACTGCGCGAGCGTACCGGCGCTGGCATGATGGATTGTAAGAAAGCGCTGGTCGAAGCCAACGGCGACATCGAGCTGGCAATCGAAAACATGCGTAAATCTGGTGCGATCAAAGCAGCGAAAAAAGCAGGCAACGTAGCTGCTGACGGCGTGATCAAAACAAAGATCGAAGGCAACTACGGCATGATCCTGGAAGTTAACTGCCAGACTGACTTCGTTGCTAAAGACGCCGGTTTCCAGGCGTTCGCTGACAAAGTGCTGGATGCCGCTGTTGCAGGCAAAATCACTGACGTTGACGTGCTGAAAGCACAGTTCGAAGAAGAGCGCGTAGCCCTGGTAGCGAAAATCGGCGAAAACATCAACATTCGTCGTGTCGCTTCCCTGGAAGGCGACGTGCTGGGCAGCTACCTGCACGGCGCGCGCATCGGCGTTCTGATCGCGGCTAAAGGCGCTGACGAAGAGCTGGTTAAGCAAATCGCCATGCACGTTGCGGCAAGCAAGCCAGAATCCGTGAAGCCGGAAGACGTGTCTGCTGAAGTGGTAGAAAAAGAGTACCAGGTTCAGCTGGACATCGCCATGCAGTCTGGCAAGCCGAAAGAAATCGCAGAGAAAATGGTTGAAGGCCGCATGAAGAAATTCACCGGCGAAGTTTCTCTGACCGGTCAGCCTTTCGTTATCGAGCCAAGCAAAACCGTTGGCCAGGTGCTGAAAGAGCACAACGCCGACGTGATCAACTTCATCCGCTTCGAAGTTGGCGAAGGCATCGAGAAAGTTGAAACTGACTTTGCTGCTGAAGTTGCGGCAATGAGCAAACAGTCTTAATGACTGCTAATGGAACCGCCGTCTGGCGGTTCCATATTATCCAGCCAGAATTACACCGTTGGTAAGCCCTGTGGCGTTATACTCAGCTCAGGCGCATTTCATCGGCTGAAATCCCCAATACTAATACTGCTTCTTAGGACAGAACACCATGGCAACCAATGCAAAACCCGTATATCAGCGTATTCTGCTTAAACTGAGTGGCGAAGCCCTGCAAGGTGCAGAAGGTTTTGGTATCGACGCC
>Ga0105244_10002859_pt1 | contig 12799 bp, 9 predicted proteins | sample KBSM44metaG_FD_80423 | JGI IMG/M metagenome (GOLD analysis project Ga0105244, IMG submission 80423) | Miscanthus rhizosphere microbial communities from Kellogg Biological Station, Michigan, USA - KBS M4-4 metaG | ecosystem: Host-associated > Plants > Roots > Rhizosphere > Soil | place: Michigan...
GACCAGCTCAAGGGGTTCGATGCGATCTACTTTGGCGCCGTCGGCTGGCCGGACAAGGTGCCGGACCACATTTCTTTGTGGGGCTCACTGCTGAAGTTTCGTCGCGACTTCGACCAATACGTGAATATTCGCCCGGTACGTCTGTTTCCCGGCGTGCCGTGTCCGCTGGCCGGGCGCAAACCGGGGGACATCGATTTCGTGGTGATTCGCGAGAACACCGAAGGCGAGTATTCCTCGGTCGGTGGCAAGATGTTCGAAGGCACCGAGCATGAATTCGTGCTGCAAGAGTCGGTATTCACCCGGCGCGGCGTGGACCGGATTCTCAAGTTCGCCTTCGACCTGGCCCAGACCCGACCGCGCAAACGCCTGACGGCGGCAACCAAGTCCAACGGGATTTCCATCAGCATGCCGTACTGGGACGAACGCACGGCATTGATGGCCGCGCAGTACCCGGACATCACTTGGGACAAACAGCACATCGACATCCTGTGCGCGCGTTTTGTACTGCAACCGGACCGGTTCGATGTAGTGGTGGCGTCGAACCTGTTCGGCGACATTCTGTCCGACCTCGGCCCGGCCTGCGCAGGCACCATCGGCATTGCGCCGTCGGCCAACCTCGATCCCGAGCGGCGTTTTCCATCGCTGTTCGAACCGGTGCACGGCTCGGCCCCGGACATCTACGGGCGCAACATCGCCAACCCGATCGCGATGATCTGGTCCGGTGCGTTGATGCTGGATTTTCTGGGCAATGGCGATGAGCGTTATCGCGCCGCACACGATGGGATTCTGCAGGCGATCGAACGGGTGATTGCAGAAGGGCCAATCACCCCGGACCTGGGCGGGCAGGGCTCGACTCAGGAGGTCGGCAAGGCGATCGCGCAAGCGCTTTAAAGCCAACACCCTGTAGGAGCGAGGCTTGCCCGCGAAGAATGCACCGCGGTTTATCAGGTATTACGCGTCATCGTTCTTCGCGGGCAAGCCTCGCTCCTACAGGGGCGGCCCGCTCAGGGGATCAGTCTTCCTTGCGAATCGTGGCCACGTCATCGGCGCGGACTTTCACTTTCGCCCCGGAAATATCTTCGAATTCGAAGAAGCCATCCTTGCCCTTGGTGTTCGGCATGTCCTTGGTCAAATACTGGGTGCCGTTCTGCAGGGTCACGACCGTTGGCGTCGAGCAACCGGTCAGGGCCAGAAAGGCCGCTGCCGCCAGAGGCAAACCCAGAGTCTTGATATTCATACACACCTCCATCACTCAATAAAAACAGTGCGAACGCCTCGTTCGAGATCAATCCTCACTGTGCTTCTAACGCGGTTGGTGCGATGGAATGGCAGAAAGTTCGATGGTCACCCGAAAATTGTCCGATTGCGTCGCCACTTATCCTTTTCCGTTTGCACCGGGTGGGGCATAGCTGGTATCTGTACGCATAACCAGTATTCGCTTGCCATGGCCCGATTGCCCGTGATTGTAAATCCGCTCGATGATCCGTTCTATTACTTGAACAACTTCATGCAAGTGCTTGATTGGCTTGAGCATCGTTATGCCGATGTACTCAGCCTCGAAGAGCAGGACTTCATCCACGACTTCAATCGACTGCCCCGCGAGTCCCAGGCTTTGCTGGTCAGATTGGTGATGCGCAAGGGCGTGCATTTCAGGGCCGGCAAACTGAGTTACGTCGAAATCGGCGACATCGCCAGCGCCGCCGCGCCGCTCCTGGCCCTGGGCTGGATCGACGAGCAGTTGCCGCTGCCTGTCGAGGAGGTGTTCGAGGTGCTGCTCAAGGCCGAGATTCTCCAGTGTTTTGGTGACGCCATCGATCAACCGAAAGGCAAAAAGAGCGATTGGCTGCGAGCCCTGAGCGAGCAGTTTCCTGAAGAGCAAAGTTTTGCCCAGTGGTGCCCGGCACTGGATGACCGGTTGTTCAGCCTGACCGTCATGGGCCTGTGCGATCGGTTGCGCCTGATGTTCTTCGGCAATCTTTACCAGGACTGGTCGGAATTCGTGCTGGCTGACCTGGGCATCTACACCTACGAAAAAGTCGAGTTTTGCGCCGAGTCCCGAGGCTTGCGCAGCCGCGAAGACGTCGACGCCTGCCTGTTCCTGCACAGCTGTCAGCAGCATTTCGAGGCCGGTGAAGAGGTGGCGACGGTTGTCGAGCAGATCAATGGGCTGGAACTCGCCAATCCCTGGCTGCAAAGACGTCGGGCCAAGCTGCTGTTCCAGATCGCTCAGCACTGCGAACGCATGGCGGATTTTTCCACCGCCCTGGGCCTCTACCGCGATTGCGCCTACCCCGGCGCACGCCTGCGGCTGATTCGCGTGCTGGAGCGCTGTGGTGAATTTCAACTGGCCATGGATTTGGCGAGCCACGCCGAGCAAACCCCGGAAAGCGCCACCGAACATCAGCATTTATTGCGCGTGCTGCCCAGGCTGCGGCGCAAACTGGGCGGGCCGCCGATCAAGCGGCCAGCCCCGCGGCCCATGCAGCGCCTGGACCTGCAATTGCCCAGGCATGACCCGGCATTGTCGGTGGAGTATTACGTTCAGGCGCATCTGGCGGACGAGTCGGCACCGGTGCATTACGTCGAGAACAGCCTGATCAACTCGCTGTTCGGGTTGCTGTGCTGGCCGGCGATCTTCGCCCCGTTGCCGGGGGCGTTTTTTCACCCATTCCAGCGCGGCCCGGTGGACCTGCACAACGAAGACTTTCATGCGCGGCGCGCGGATCTGTTCCAGGCCTGCCTCGCCGAACTCGATGACGGGCGTTACGCCCAGACCATCCGCGAGCGTTACACCGCCAAGTGGGGCGTGCAGTCGCCGTTCGTATTCTGGGGCGCGATGAGCGAGGAACTGCTGGAGCAGGCGCTCGACTGTCTGCCCGCCGAACACCTCAAGCACTGGTTCAATCGACTGCTGCTCGACATCAAGGCCAACCGCGCCGGCATGCCGGACTTGATCCAGTTCTGGCCGCAACACAAAACCTACCGAATGATCGAAGTCAAAGGCCCCGGCGATCGCCTGCAAGACAACCAATTGCGCTGGCTGGAGTTCTGTCACGAGCACCAGATGCCCATCGCCGTTTGCTACGTGCAATGGGTGGAGCAGGGCGCTTGAGCTACAGCATCGCGGTGCGGGCGTTGTGTGAATTCACCGCCAAGGTCGGCGACCTCGACCTGCGTTTCACCCCGTCGCCAACCGCGCTGGAAGGCATTGTCGGCCATCGCACCGTGGCGTCACGACGCAGCGAGGGTTACCAGAACGAGGTCGCACTTGAGGGCCAGTATCGAACCTTGAGCGTGAAAGGCCGGGCGGATGGCTACGATCCGGGGCAAAACTGCCTCGAAGAAGTCAAAACCTACCGGGGCGACCTGAGCAAGCAACCGGCCAACCACCGGCAGTTGCACTGGGCGCAGGCGAAAGTCTATGGCTGGTTGATGTGCCAGAAACTGGATTTGGCGCAGATCGACCTGGCGCTGGTGTACTTCGACATCGTCAGCGAGAAGGAAACCTGTCTGGTCGAGACCTTCAGCGCCGCCGACTTGCAGCTGTTCTTCGAGCACCACTGCGGGTTGTTCCTGCATTGGGCCGAGCAGGAAATGGCCCATCGCGAAGGGCGCAATCTGGCGGCTCGACAGCTGAGCTTTCCCCATGCCGATTTTCGCCCTGGCCAGCGGCATCTGGCCGAATCGGTGTTCAAGGCGGTCAGCACCGGCCGCTGTCTGATGGCCCAGGCGCCGACCGGTATCGGCAAGACCATTGGCACGCTGTTCCCGATGCTCAAGGCCCTGGCGCCGCAGCAACTGGACAAGGTGTTTTTCCTCACGGCGAAAACCCCGGGGCGCAAATTGGCGCTGGACGCTGCTCAGGTCATCCTCGACAGCGCCGATGCACAGCCGTTGCGAGTCCTCGAGATGATCGCCCGGGACAAGGCTTGCGAGCACCCGGACAAGGCCTGTCATGGCGAATCCTGCCCGTTGGCCCAGGGTTTTTATGATCGTCTGCCGGACGCGCGTCAGGCCGCCAGTCAATTGAGCCTGTTGAACCAGAGTGCCTTGCGCGAGGTTGCCCTGCAGCACGAGGTTTGTCCTTATTACTTGAGCCAGGAAATGGCCCGCTGGGCGGACGTGGTGGTCGCTGACTACAACTACTATTTCGACTTCAGCGCGTTGCTGTTCGGGTTGGCCCAGGCCAATAACTGGAACGTCGCGGTGCTGGTGGACGAAGCCCACAACCTGGTGGAGCGCGGCCGGCAAATGTACAGCGCCAGCCTCGACCAGGCGACTTTGAACGGCGTACGAAAAACCGCGCCCGAGTCGTTGAAGAGATCCTTGCAGCGAGTCAATCGTGAATGGAATGCCTTGCACGATCAGCAACTCGGCCCCTATCAGGCCTACGACAAAGCCCCGGAAAAACTGCTTCAGGCCTTGTCCTTGTGCTGCGCAAGCATCGGCGACTACCTGAATGATCATCCTCAGGGCCTGGACAGCGGCTTGCAGAATTTTTACTTCGACATGCTGCAATTCGGCCGCGTGGCTGAACTGTTCGACGAGCATTTCCTGTTCGACATCAGCAAGCGTGACCTCGAGCGCAAGCGCAATCTGTCGCAGCTGTGCCTGCGCAATGTGGTACCCGCCGGTTTCATCCGCCCGCGCCTGACTGCTGCGCGCAGCACGGTGCTGTTTTCCGCGACCCTGAGCCCTCGGCATTACTACGCCGACTTGCTGGGCACTCCGGCGAATACGGTATGGATCGATGTGGAATCGCCATTTCACGCCGATCAGCTGCAAGTGCACATCGTCAGCCAGATCTCCACGCGGTTCGTCCACCGTCAGGCGTCCCTTGCGCCCATCGTCGAGCTGATCGCCAAACAGTTCAGCCAACGCCCCGGCAACTACCTGGCGTTTTTCAGCAGTTTCGATTATTTGCAGCAAGTGGCGCAGTTGCTGGCCGAGCGGTATCCGCAGATCACGCTGTGGTCGCAGTCCCGGGGCATGGGGGAAGCGCAGCGTCAGGACTTTCTCGACCAGTTCACCGCCGACGGGCAGGGCATCGGGTTTGCGGTGCTGGGTGGCGCGTTCGGTGAAGGCATCGATTTGCCCGGCGCCCGCTTGATTGGCGCCTTCATCGCCACCCTGGGGCTGGCGCAACTCAATCCGGTCAACGAACAGCTGAAACAGCGCATGGCGGCGATTTTCGGTGCCGGTTATGACTACACCTACCTGTTTCCAGGTGTGCAGAAAGTGGTGCAGGCGGCAGGAAGGGTGATCCGTACACGGGAGGATCAAGGGGTGGTGATGCTGATCGACGACCGGTTTGGCGAGAGTAAGGTCAAGCAATTACTGCCGCGTTGGTGGTCCGTTGAGCTGACGCATTTTCCTTCTGGCTTGTAGGGGATTTTACCTTGTAAAACAGTGACATATCTTGAAAGACACGCTCATTTGAACAAACAACGAAACACCGCTTTATTCAAAGGGCAGGCAATCACTTTCAAGCGAATCTTTGATAAGGAAATCAAGGTATGTCAGTAGCACCGAATTATGCTTACACGCCAGAACAAGTCACCGCAGCGTTCACTGAAATCACCACCACATTATTCAGCGGCATCACCGCCGAAACACTCCCCAAGATGCTGATTGTCGCGGGGGTACAGGGCTCGGGTAAAACCTATCTTCTGGAAAAAAGCCTTTTGCCCACCAACTGCTATGCCAATTATGTCCGGCTGTACTTGCCCGAATACCGAAAAAAACACCCTCAATACGCAGAAATGATCAAACTCGGTGTCCTGCACGCTTATGAACATACGGAGGCTTTTGTCCGGGATGTGAGCACGAAGATCTTCACCGAGGCGTTTAAAAACAAATACAACATCATCATGGAATGTGCATTCGACAGCATCGATTTCGCGGCTTTCCCACCGACGGCGACGGCTGCCGGCTACCAGTTCGAAACTCACATCGTCGCCTGCAATCAGGAGTTCGCTCATGTATCGAGCATCAAAAGAGCACTGAAAAGCCTGGAAGATCAGGAAATGGAAAGATTTCTCCCGGCATCAAAGCTGGAGGCCAGCATGAGATATGCACAAGCGATCATCCCGGCCTTCGAGACAGCCGCAAAGGCGATCAGCGGCTCGCAAATCATCTTGTACGAACGTGGGTTTGGTGGTTTGAAAGACCGTGTCTTGCGCGCTCAGAGCACCTACACCAAGGCCGCCAACGGAACGATCGATTCGACGACACTCAACACGCATTTTTCGCACGGCGTCTATTCCGGCATCATCGACAAGCATGTCTTCGCGATGACCGACCGGGACGAAATGGTCAAAGAGTGTCATGTGGCGTTGCATAAGTCCCGGACTCATGCCCGCTATGTCCCGAACTTCGTCTACAACGAGCTGTACGCCTATATCGTCAAATACGTGCACCGGTAATTCGTCCCGTCACTGCGACACACCAACGTATTGGTTATTTTTGGACCTTCCACCCGTTTGGTTTGTCGCATACTCCAGAAGAACAACAATAAGGGCAGGGTTCCATGAGCGATGACCGGACCAAGAATGCCATTGAAGAGATGCGCTTTCGGCTGCTGATAGATGCGGTGGTCGATTACGCGATCTACATGATTGACCCCGATGGCATCATTACCAGCTGGAACGCTGGCGCCAAGCGATTCAAAGGGTATGAAGAAGCGGAGATCCTCGGCCAGCACTTCTCGCGTTTTTATACCCCGGAAGATCGCAAGGCCGGCTTGCCTCAGCGCGCCCTTGATACCGCCATTAACGAAGGGCGTTTCGAAGGCGAAGGCTGGCGGGTTCGCAAGGACGGCACGCATTTCTGGTCCCACGTCGTGATCGATCCCATTTTCGATCCGTCGGGCAAGTTGCTGGGTTTTGCCAAGATCACCCGGGATTTGACCGATCGCAAGATGGCCGAGGAAATCCTCAAGCAAAGCGAGCAGCAGTTCCGGCTGCTGGTTCAAAGCGTTACGGACTATGCCATCTACATGCTCGCCCCCGATGGACGCCTGACCAACTGGAATCCGGGGGCGCAGCGCATCAAGGGTTACCGGCCAGAAGAAGTCATCGGTCAACATTTTTCGATTTTCTACACGCCTGAAGACCGTGAAGCCGGCGAACCGCAGCGGACGCTGGACATTGCGACTCGCGAGGGCCGATTCGAAAACAAGGCCTGGCGCGTTCGCAAGGACGGTACGCGCTTTTTCGCGCATGTCGTGGTCGATCCGATCTGGGGCGACACCGGTACATTGCTGGGATTTGCCAAGATCACCCGGGACATCACCGAGGTGACACAAGCCCAGCAGGCGCTTGAACAAACCCGCGAAGCGTTGTTTCAGGCGCAGAAAATGCAGGCCATCGGCCAACTCACCGGGGGCATTGCCCACGATTTCAATAATCTGCTGACCGTTATCCTCGGCAATCTGGAAATCGTGCGCAAACGCGCAGCGGACGATCCGAGAATTACCCGCCTGCTCGACAACGCGACCCAGGGTGCCTTGCGTGGCGTTTCCCTGACCCAGCGCATGCTGGCGTTTGCCCGGCGCCAGGAGCTCAAGACCGAACCGGTCGAGATACCGACGCTGGTGCAGGGAATTACCGGGTTGCTGCGCAGCTCCCTAGGGCCTTCGGTGAGCATAGAAACCCGCTTTGCGCCCGAACTCGAACCTGTGATGGCCGACGTCAATCAGCTCGAACTGGCGGTACTGAATCTAGCGACCAACGCCCGCGATGCAATGCCCGACGGTGGAAAACTGCTCATCAGTGCCCGGATGGAGGAGGTCTCCGATCAGACGAAGTTATCCCTTGCGGCCGGTCGTTACGTCTGCCTGAGTGTCACGGACACGGGGGAGGGCATGGATGACGCTACCCTGTCGTTGGCAATGGATCCGTTCTTCACCACTAAAGGCGTCGGCAAAGGCACAGGACTGGGACTGTCGATGGTTCATGGGTTTACCGAACAACTGGGCGGGCGCTTCATCCTGAAAAGCCAGCAGAATGCCGGCACCACTGCCGAACTCTGGTTACCCGTCGCAGTCGCAGGCTCGACCACCGAACCCGCTACCGAGCAGACCGCTGCGTCGCGGGTGCCCAGTTTGTGTGTGTTGGTCGTTGACGATGACAGCCTGGTGTTGACCAGTACCAGTTTGTTGCTTGAGGACCTTGGCCATCGGGTGATCAGTGCCGCGTCCGGTGCCCAGGCACTGGAGCTGTTCGACAACGGACATGACATTGACCTGGTGATTACGGACATGGTCATGCCCAGAATGAGTGGCGCGCAACTGGGGCAGGCGATCCGGACCTTGAAGCCACACCTGCCGATCATCCTCGCCACCGGTTACGCCGAGCGACTGGAAGGCTTCGCGGCCAGACTGCCGCGCCTGTCCAAGCCTTTTACCCAACTCAACCTGGTGGAAGTCATTGCTCTGGTCATGAAGTGACACCACCGCATTTATTGGATAAGCCAAAGGCCCGCATTCACCGGGCCTCTGCTGGTTACTCAACCACTATCAAGCGGCGAGGTTGGTTGCGCCAAGTTCTTTTTTGTACCGAGCCTTCAGGCTTTCCATCTCTGCGCCCAACTCCTCAAGCGTCGTTTTGCTCAGCAGCTTTTTGGCCTGAGGAAACATTTCCTTTTCCTCTTCTTCGATGTGATGTTCCAGCAACTCCTTGACCACTTTCACTCGGCCGGCGAATTGCGGAGTAGAGGGATCGGTGGTTTTCAGGTCGGGAAGCACCAGCGAATCGACAGTGCGATGTTCTTCCTTGGCTTCGTAATACATCACATCCTGCTCCTTGCCCCCGGCTTTTTTATACGCCGGGTACAAGACTTCTTCTTCCAGGCGGGTATGGATCGAGATCTCCATTTCCAGTTTGGCCAGTAGCTCGGTGCGTTTTTTCACGCCACGCTCGGTGGATTCGCTCAATTGGCTCAGGATGCCTTTTACGCGTTCATGGTCGGCTTTCAACAGGTCAATGGCGTTCATGGTCGAAACCTCTTGTTTAGTCATGGGTCAAGCGCAAACGGTCTTCCTCCCGTCAGTCGCTCCCATGGTCGGAGCATTTCCCGTGCCTGCTTCTGGATTAAAAAAAAGCCATTTGAAAACAATCGGTTGCGCTGAAGCGGCAGCGCTCATCATCGTGCAGCCTGCATGAATCTGCGTAATTGCTCAGTGCAGGTTGACCGAAGGATTGATTTCGCCGAACGCCAGTAAAACCTATGGCCGATTACGCCGCTCATAACGGGCAAGCATCGGTTGGGTGCTGATGCCATGGACCAGAATGCTGAGCGCCACCACCGACAATGTCAGGTCGGTGCACAACGTCGCCGACGACGGACCGAGGTCATGGTTCAAGGCATGGAACAGATAGTAAAAGCTACCAATGCCGCGAATCCCGAACCAGCCGATCAACAGGCGTTGTCGGCCATCCAGCAAACGCCCCCACGGCATAAGCCATACGCTTAAAGGGCGAATGGCACAAAACAGCACCAACGCAACCACCAGTGCTCGCCAATCCCAGTGGCCGACCAGCACCACGCCCAGCAGGGTCACCAGAAACACTTCCATGGCGCGCTCCACCAGGCCGCCGAAAGCCAGCATGTCGCCCATCATGATGCCGGCCGCCACTTGAGTATCCTGCAGATTCGACACGTCGCCATGGACGGCGGCTTCAGGCTCGACGTTCTGGTGACCAACCACCGGCTGCACCAGATGCTCGGCGGGCATCTGGGTGTCGCCGGTGGATTTGACTTCGGCTTGCCGCAAACCGAGGCCAGCGGCAAATACCGACAGAAAGCCATAGCCATGGATCTGTTCGGCGGCGACGTAAGCCAGGGCGATCAAAGCCAGGGTCAGGTAATCGTTGGGGGAAAGGGTGCTGTCGGCATTGCGGATGCGCATCGACAAGGTCAGACGCCCGATGCCGTGGCCCATCCAGTAACCGATGAGTAAGCCCGCCGGTACGGCCCACAACACGCGTTTCAAGGCCCATTCACCGAGCCAGGCATCGCTGGCACCGTTCTGCTGCACAAACAACAAACCAAGGATCACGAAAGGGAAGGCGATGCCGTCGTTAAGGCCGGCCTCACCGGAGAGCCCGAAACGTACTGCGTCGTCATCCGTGGCGTCGTTGACTTGTACCAGCGAGGCCAGCACCGGATCGGTGGGTGCCAGAATCGCTCCGATCAGCAGCGACGGCCCCCAGGCCAGATCAAATCCATAGTGGAGCAACAGGCAGATGCCAATGATGGTCAAGACCATCACCGGTCCCGCCAGGCCGAACGCCACCCGCCATTGGCGATCCTTGAGCGGCAGGCGCAATTTGAGTCCGCAGACAAACAGCGAAAAGAGCACCGCGACTTCCGTCAGGTGCTCCATCCAGACCGCAGCGTCCTTGATGTCCAGTTTCAGCAAGCCCAGGCCCGCCGGGCCGATCGCCACGCCCAGCGCAAGGCACACCGCCGAGGTGGTCACCGGCATCCAGCGCAGATAGGAAGAGGTCAGCGCCAGGGTCAGCAGCACCGCCCCCAACACCGCCATCCAAACGATGAAACTCATGCCTGGTTCCCGGATACGTGCGGCCGACCGCCGAGGGATGGCTGGCCCAAGGCACTTAACCTTGGGCTCCTAAGGTATCGAGGTGCGTCAATCGTCAGGGTTCATTTTTTTTGCCGGGACAGCATCATGCGAGCAGTGCGGGAGCGAGCAAGCCCCACATTGGATCTTCGTTGCTATCAGGCCTTGCGGCTACGCAATCCATGCTCCATCCGCGCAATTCCTTCTTCCAGCAACGCCCGTGGGCAGCCGAAGTTCAGGCGCACGAATTGCCGGGCGTGATCGCCGAAATCCAGCCCGGCGCTCAGCCCGACTTTGGCCTGTTCGAGGAAGAATTGCTGCGGGTTGTCCAGCCCCAGTGCCGTGCAATCGAGCCACGCCAGATAAGTGCCCTGGGGCACGTTCATGGTCACGCCCGGCAACCGCGTGCGAACGGCCTCCACCAGATAGTCCCGATTGCTTTGCAGGTAGACCATGAGTTCGGTCAGCCATGGGCGGCCTTCGCTGTAGGCGACGCGGGTGGCTTCCAGGCCCAGCGGGTTGACGCTGTCGACCATGCCGCAGCGGGCATGGTTGACGCGATGGAGCAGCGCTGCGTCTTGAATGATCATGAACGCAGTCTTCAGGCCAGCGATGTTGTAGGCCTTGCTCGCCGACATCAAGGTGATGGTGCGCTTGGCGATCTGCGGGCTGAGCGAGGCGGTCGGAATATGCACGCGCCCATCGAAGCACAGCTCGGAATGGATCTCGTCGGAGATGATCCACGCATCCTGTTCCAGGCAGATGTCGGCAACCGCTTGCAGTTCTTCCCGAGGGAAGACCTTGCCCAGCGGGTTATGCGGGTTGCTCAGCAGCAACGCGCCACCGCCTTGCAGAGCCTGGCGCAAGGCATCGAGTGGCGTGGCGTACGTGCCATCGGCCAGCACGTTGAAGTCCAGTTCGACCTTGTTCAGCTGCCAGTGGCCCGGCGCATGGCGCAGTGGTGGGTAGTTGGGCGTCTGCACGACCACGTTCTGTTGCGGTTGAACCAGTGCATGCAGGGCCATGTTGAAGCCTGATTCGATACCCGGCAGGAACACCAGTTCCTGGGGCTGCACACGCCAGGCGTACTTGCTCCACAGGTCGGCGACGATGGCGTCACGCAAGTCATCCTGAGCCACGCTGTAACCGAGCATCGGGTGTTCCAGGCGTTTTTGCAGGGCCTGAATGATCGCCGGCGGCGCGGCGAAGTCCATGTCGGCGACCCACATCGGCAACACGTCGGCCGGGTAACGGCTCCACTTGGTACTGCCGGTGCCATGGCGGTCGAACACCTGATCAAAATCGAAAGTCATGCTCAGTCTCATAAAAGGCAGAGGGGGTAATCCGGCGGCCATGATAAGCGCCAACCTTCACTGCTGGCGAGTTGTGCAACAGGGCATGACCGGCAAGCCGCCGACGGTCGGTTTTCAGACCGTGCACCACAACATTGTCTAAAGTTCTAATTGGCGGTAGTTCCGTTGCCGTCACCGTGATCGTCCAGAAAAACCCGGCCAACGCACCGGGCTTCCACCTGATCAGGAGTGCACGATGGACCTCAACCGTCGTCAGTTCTTCAAGGTCGCTGGTCTCGGCCTTGCAGGATCCACCCTCGGCGCGCTGGGCATGGCTCCGACGCCAGCCTTCGCCGAACAAGTGCGTCATTTCAAGCTCGCCCATACCCATGAAACCCGCAACACCTGCCCGTACTGCTCGGTCGGCTGCGGTTTGATCATGTACAGCCAGGGCGACAATGCGAAGAATGTCGCCCAGAGCATCATTCACATCGAAGGCGATGCCGACCACCCGGTCAATCGCGGCACCCTCTGCCCAAAAGGCGCAGGCCTGCTCGACTTCATTCACAGCCCCAGCCGTCTGCAATACCCGCAAGTGCGCAAGCCCGGCACCAAGGAGTGGACGCGGATCTCCTGGGATGACGCGCTGGACCGCATCGCCGACCTGATGAAGGCCGACCGTGACGCCAACTTCATCGAGAAGAACGCCCAAGGGCAAACGGTGAATCGCTGGCTGACCACCGGTTTCCTCGCGGCCTCGGCCTCGTCCAACGAAGCGGGTTACATCACCCACAAGGTCATTCGCAGTCTGGGCATGCTGGGGTTCGATAACCAGGCACGTGTCTGACATGGCCCGACGGTGGCAAGTCTTGCCCCGACGTATGGCCGTGGTGCCATGACCAACCACTGGACCGATATCGCC
>Ga0105244_10002862_pt1 | contig 12789 bp, 10 predicted proteins | sample KBSM44metaG_FD_80423 | JGI IMG/M metagenome (GOLD analysis project Ga0105244, IMG submission 80423) | Miscanthus rhizosphere microbial communities from Kellogg Biological Station, Michigan, USA - KBS M4-4 metaG | ecosystem: Host-associated > Plants > Roots > Rhizosphere > Soil | place...
CGGATTGTTTGGGAAGATTTGATCAGCTGAGCAACATAAAAATATACAAGAAATAGAAAATTGGGGTTAAACCGATGATAATATGTCCTATAAGGTTGACTCTCCAATGAATGTTTCGGACTCTATTCTTTCCTAACAGAAAAGTTATAACTAACACCGTTATAAGTGGACAGAAAAAAGAAATGGTGTCCCAAGGGCTGATTCTTTCAAAAATAATCCGATTTAATAATGGCAATAACAGAATAAAATTAATGATTAATAGAAGATATCCTATTACGATTCTCATTTTTCACCAACCTTTACATTTTTATCTTAATTTTAACATTCTTCTGATGATTACAAAAGAAGCTTCTTTCTTGTCCGTGACAAAATATGAAAGCCACCAAGCTTATTTTACTTGATGGCTTTCATTTTCTTTTGTTTATTAAAGAATTTTTGCATTTCAGGACTATTTGGGAATATCTCTTCAGCTTTATAAGAATGAAAATCTACTGGCTGGATCCGTTGTCGTTGTTTTAATTTTTCTTCGCCACGCATTACTCTAAGTACGTGCTAAACAGATTTAGGAAGTTCGCTTATTTGAATTTTAGTCATAATACCAACACCTCATTATATAAATCATTACAAATAAATTGTAGTTCCTTTTTCACGATTACTGGTCAAATCTCTTTACAATCCTCAAACCGAACATCGTAGTGAAAAACAAAACTATCATTACGTAGCCTAGAACGTAATCTACTCGTATCATTGAATCCTTATTGGAAATATATAAAGCAAATAGTATTACAGAGGTAGCACCACATTCCCATCAACTTAAGAATTTTATAACGCCCCAAAACAAAAAAATTGTACATTTTCACCTGGAGGTGTCAATATTGAGAAACCTCGCAGTTGCTTTTTTACGTTTTTTAAGAAGCAGAATGACATTCCTCAATTCAAATCTAAAAAGAATAAAGTTCAATCCTACACAATAAAACAAATAGAAATATTGCTATTGTTGAAAAAATCATGTTAATAAAACCCGGTCTCGTTACATTTGCAAAAAGCTAACAGGATTATGTTATTATTTTAGTAATTTACACAAGAGATAATTTCTTTTAAAGTAAATACGAAAATATATTTTAAATAGAACGGATGGATCTTGACATATATGAAAAATAATTCTCTTAAAGTCACCTTCGATAATTTGGAAGAGTTTGCTGATATAATCAGTGAAATTCTGCAATGCCCTATTACAGTAGAAGATGTAAATCATCGTCTCCTTGCATATAGTACCCATGACGAAAGAACAGACTCTGCAAGAATTGCAACTATTATGGGTAGGCGTGTACCTGAAAAAGTAATTAATAACTTATGGAAAGAGGGGGTTATTCCTACTCTTTTAAAAAGTCGTGAACCTATTCACGTAAAAAAGATAGATAATATTGGCCTCGGTGACAGAGTTGCGATTTCCATTTGGAATAAAGAGGACGTACTGGGATTCATTTGGGCTTTAGAAATCAAGCGCTCTTTAACTGAACAAGATTATGCCTTGATGAAAAAATCTGCTGAAGCTGTAAAAAGTAAGCTTCTTCAGCTCCAAACCAGAAAAAATAAAAAGGACGAACGTTCACAAGAATTTTTTTGGAAGCTACTAACTAATCATATACAAACAAATGAGGAAATTATTGAAAACTTTCAGGTACTTCATATTACGCCGGCTTCCTTATTTAACGTTGTCGTATTTCATTTTGAACAAGAAATTACGAGTGAAAAAGAAAAACAAATTTCTTATTTGTTAAAAACAAGCGAACATTTGAAAATTCTACTTTATACAATTGATCGTAACAAGTTAATTCTTCTTACTTCGTTAGATAATCTCAGTCAACCTTCTCATGAAATTAACAATTTCGTCGAAAGATTTGTTAACACGATGGAAAAACGATATGAAATTAAATCTATCAAACCAGCGTTCAGCAGTGTATATAGTGATTATCAAAAAATCAGTAAAGCTTATAAAGAAACATTAATCGTATTATCTATAAAGGAAAAATTTCCTTCCGACACAGCTAATATTCATGGCTATCAAAACATGGGGATTTATCAATTAATTGACCTTCTACTTGAGCAAAGAAAGCAGGAGGAGTATGAAAACCAAGCATTGCAGAAGCTCCATAAGTATGATTGTAAATATAATAGTAATCTTGTTGAAACGTTGGAAATATTTTTAAACAATGACAGTAATACCAGCGAAGTAGCTAAAGTTTTAAATATTCACGTCAATACACTAAGCTATAGACTTAAAAGAATCTGTGAAATCAGTGAAATCGATTTAAAAGATCCGAATCAAAAAATGGTTCTATACTTGGATCTTAAGTTACAAAAATTCATGTAGCAGCATCCTTTTGTGAAATTCCACAAAAGGATGCTGCTTTTTTCTTTTTTCTACACGATGAGAAAAAAGAAAAAAGCACTTTATAATTATATCGCAACAAAATAACTCAAAAATTTTTAAGTTACATCATATGTATTGTTAGCTAAAAGTGATTGGAGATATCATACACACTTATGTATGTGTGTATGTTGATATAGAGATTTATCAAGAAAGGGATTTGATTCATGAGAAATTTTTGTAATACCAAAAAAATAATAATTACAATAGTAGCAATTGTTGCAATAGCAATTGGTTATTATATGTTTCAATCGATTAATTCACCTGCAAAAGCTGTGGCCAAGCAAGAAAATACTGTACAGCTAGCAAGTGAACAACCAAAAATTAAAATAAAAAAAGCAACACCAACCCATTTTAATGGTAAGGAGAGAAAGGTTGTTTATCTTACTTTCGATGATGGACCAGGTAAATATACGGCTGATTTGTTAAACATCTTAAAAGAAAATGATGTGAAAGCAACATTTTTCTTAATTGGCGAAAATGTAAAACAGTTTCCAGAGTTGGTGAAACGTGAAAAGGAAGAAGGGCATTATGTGGGCATGCATAGTATGACACATGATTTTAAAAAATTATATACAAGTGGCGAATATGTAAATGAAATGAAAGAAGATCAAGGTTTAATAGCAAATATTATTAAAGAATCCCCAAAACTAACTCGTCCTCCATATGGATCCATGCCAGGATTAAATGAAGCACTTCGAAATAGAACAGTAGAAGCTAATTTAAAAGTATGGGATTGGACTATTGACTCTTTAGATTGGAAGTATAATAAGATGCCAGTTGATGCCGCTTCATCTCAGATTGTTCAAAATGTCCTAACAAATGCAAACCAGTCCAAAGAAGTGATTCTAATGCACGATATTCATCCACAATCTGTTGCTGCTGTACCAGCTATTATAAAAGGATTAAAAGAAAAAGGATATGAGTTTGAAGCGTATCATGAAGACGAGCATTTTTCAGTGAATTTTTGGCATGATAAACGTATATAACATCATAGGAGGAATTAACATTGATTTATAGGGAAATGGTATTAATAGGAATCTTATCAATTGGATTTCTAGGTGGTTGTTTGGGGGCAAAACCCGAAGATCAATTATATGTAGCTTTTGAAAATGCAGCAAATCAAGAAAAAGCATTATTTGATAATGTAAAAACATTTGAGCAGTTAGAAACAAAAGAACAGGAATTGTATAATCAAATTATACAAGAAGGGAAAGAGCAAAATGAGGGAGTAATACAAAAAATAGAGCAAGCCATTGCAACTGTAAATGAACGTGAAAAATTGGTAAAAGATGAAAAGGATGTATTAGAAAAAGCCCAAAAAGAAACCGCATCAGTTCATAGTTATATAGATAAAATTGAGGACAAAAGGTTAAAAAATCAAGCGGAAAAAGTAGAAGAAGTTTATAAAAATCGCTATGAAGTTTTTCAAAAAATAAATAATAGTTATAAAGAGGAATTAATAGCTGAAAAAGAACTTTATGAAAAGTTAAAAGGTAAAGAAACAAAACTAAAAGAGATTGGTGAGAAAGTTAAAACTATCAATACATTAAACGAGGAAACGCTAAAAGAAAAAGAAAAATTCAATCAATATACTAAAGAGTATAATGAGGGAAAACTAAAATTCTATGAAGACGCGAAGATTAAAATAAAAGAGAAAAAGTAAGAAAAATAATTATCAATTTAAGTATCTTGCCTCCTCATCCCTAAAGACAAATCAAAGTTCTAAATAGCATTTCGTTTAAAGGAGGTTTTTCATGAGCTATGATACTGTTTCATCTTTACAACGCATGCAACGACTACAGCAAGCAGCAACAGGACAAAAAGATGTTTTAAAACGAGTAAATTCAGGTTTGGAAATTGTAATGTTTATTACGGGAGTATTCTTAGCTCTCTCGACTTTCACATTATCTTTCTGGATATATTTCTTTTATTTTTTAATAAAGGAATATACTGCTAAAACATATCTAGTAAAAAACATGGATACTGGTGAAAAATTTCGAGTTGATAAACAAGAATTTAAACAATACAAAAAAGTGTTCAGAGCGAAAGAGGTAGCAATGGAATTGATTAGTTAGTAGCTTTAATAAGTAAAAGTAATAGGACTTTAAACGTAAGAATATAGGGGTAATAATTCTTTTTTGTGGTTATTTCCTGACTTAATTTATGAGAATATATTTTGCACATCATATCAAAAAGGAGTCTCTTATGAAATATTTCTCAATATGTTTAGTAATTTTATTTCTAATTGTGGTATTTAGTTGTATTATTTTGGGTTCTCATGCAAATAGCTGAAAGAAAGCGCCCTTGAGGATGTCTTTTTTTATAGAATCGATGAACAGACACAATATAAAAAATAATTAATCAAATAATTAAAAACGAGAAAACATTATAATGAAATGGGGGAATCAATTGTTACGTAAAAGACATTTGTATGTGCTTAGTGCTCTCTGCGCCATTATATTAGTTGGATGTAAATCTCAGGTTAAAGAAGCATCTTTAGTAAGTGATATAGGCGAGAAATCTATAGGAATAAAAGACATTGGGGATACACAGATAAATTTAGTAGATCCTACTAGTGGAAAAATGGTCAAACAAATAAATTTAACTTCATTAGGATATTTTCAAGATGAAAATCAATATAAATTAAATATTAAAAAAATCGCTAATGAAATAGGCAAACAGATTGATCAAAAAATGATACCTTCTCGTATGACTAGTGATGGAATATGGAAAGAAGGAAAGCCTTCATATGAATTATTTGAAAAAGAGTTAGTAGAGGATTTAATGGATGTGGGAATGTGGGAACGTTCCCGTGCATTGCCAATTGTTAAGAAACGGCCTATTGCTCAATCAAAAGATGCAAATCGAAATACCGAAGTAATTGGAAAATATGTGGCGGACATAGTTGGCACAGCTAATGGTAAGATAGAAAACATTCGTTTGTCGGCAAATACTATTAATGGTGTAATATTAGGAAAAGGTGATCGTTTTTCCTTTAATGCTTTAATAGGAGATACAACACCTGATAAAGGATATCAGCTTGGAAAAGAAATCGTTGCGGGAAAATTAGTAGATGGTTATGGAGGAGGGGTTTGTCAAACTTCTTCTACACTTTATAATGCAGCGGATCAAGCGGGATTAAAAATGATAGAAAGATATAGTCATTCAAAGCCAGTTGGCTATGTACCTATAGGCAGAGATGCAACTATAGCGTATCCTTATTTCGATTTAGTATTTGAAAATGCGAATAATGTACTGGTACAGATCTTTATGAAGGTAGAAGGTAATAGATTAACCGCGGAAATACATAGGTTAATCTAAAAGATCTGTTTGGAGAGTTATTCTAATTCCTACCTTCCATTAGGGGTCCTACCGCATGCCCATCAAGTTAAGAAAAACAAATACCCCAAAGCAAAAATGCCATCCCTTCTATTCTCTTTTTTTTACCATCTTATTATCTGAATTGTACTAAAAAAGCATTGTTTTAGGATACAATAGAGTCAAAAGATGAACTATTAGAATAGATCGAATCGTTGATATATCTATGTTAATAGAGGGGGGAATTATATGATTCGTGAAGCTGAACCAAAAGACAGTCATGTAATTGAAAATCTATATAAAAAATTAGCACCACATAGTAAAAACATTAAGGTTTTACCAGAAAGAATTGAGCAGATAAGGAATGATTCTAATAATTTCTTATTTGTATATGAGGAAGATTGTAAAGTTAAAGGAAGTATATTTATGACTTTTTGTCTTGATCCTGGATATCAATTTAGACCATATACCGTTCTAGAGTATGTGATTGTAAATGAAGATTTTCGAGGTAATGGGATAGGTGAAAAGTTACTAAAACATGTAGAACGGCTATCAATTGCAAGGGGATCCACAAGAATTATCCTATTAAGTAGTATAAATAGAATAGAAGCACATAAATTCTTTTCTAAAAATGGTTATAATGGCACTATAAGTAAGGGATTCAAGAAGTATATACCGATTAATTAAGTTTTCGTTATGGGGATAATTCAAAACCTTAGATTAATAGTAATTGTGTGTTTTTTAAATTGGATTTTTTGAGATATAAGCGGAGGGGAAAAGACATGATAAATCAAGCTGAATTACTATGGAAACGTATAATTAATAGAGGTTCAAGCCTTGAAGTGAACTTTCAAAAAACATTAAACCTCCAACCGGGTGCAAGTGATGAAGATTTTCAGTTAATTGAAACTACACTGGGTATTACACTTCCTAAAGAAATGAAAAGTTTTTACAGGGTGTATAACGGACAAATTTGGGAACCTGGGGTTGAATCTTTTGTAAGAAATTTGGTTCTTTCCCCAACTTCTCAAATTATAGACAATTGGACATTTCTACAGGATGAATTCGATCCAGATGATTTAGAGTCGAATATTGAAAATGAACTTAAACCTGTTCTTTGGAATTCTAAGTGGATTCCAATTGCAGAAAATGGTGGTGGGGATTATCTTTGTATTGATACAGATCCATCAGAATCTGGAGTAGTAGGACAAGTGCTATATTTTTGGCATGATTGGGGAAAACGTTCTGTTGAGGCAAAAGGTTTATTTGAATTCATAGAAATCTGTTTGAAAGAAGATAATAGAATGCAGTGTTCTAATGAAAATTAGAGTTACAAAAGAGGATGTGAATTATTATTTACATCCTTTTTTGTTTTTTAAATTAAATCATCAGAATCGCACCAGTTAGAGCAATAGAATTGTAGATGAATTTACATCAACTTAAGAGTTTTAAGTAGACCCTAAACAAAAAAATTTCTTTACAGCTAGTTATTTATAAGAGCGCCTCTTATTTAAACCTATATTTTGATGCAATTTTGCATATCCTAATAAAGGGAATCTATATACAGAGTGTGATTGAATTATATTAATAACATTAAAGGTAATGAACATGCAGGTTTCCTTTTTTGTTTATTAGTTTCATCAGAAAAGAAGTCAGATCTTTGAAAGACTTTTGTAACATTTATGAAAGTCATTTGAAACATATTTAAACTAAGATGTACATGTCGAAGGTGATTTTATTTCAGTCGGAAGTAAAAAGTATTAGCAATGTATAGTATAATTTCATCTTTTGTATTCATGTAGAGATGATAAAAAAAGGGAGAGATTGCATAAATCTAATTTAAGAAAAACATATGATTATCCAGTAGGTATTTTATTAACTCTTATATCTAAGTGAAAAACAGAAAATCAAGCTCAGCTTCATTATCACTAGCATATAGAGATAACTTTTATTATCCTGGTAGATTCCCATACAGATATGATATTGTTGATCTATATTACTACAATGAACCTGGTCGTACTAAATCTATAGGATTAAATAATTTACAAAAGGCTCAAGTAATTTACAAAATATTTATCATTTAGCATATTCAATTTGATTTAAAACAATAAGATTATAAACCACAGAAAGGTACTCATTCGACACTCAGTAGAGTGCCTTTTTTTGTTCGAATTATATCAAAACGTATCATTTTCTTTTTGATATAGTATTCTAGTGTACAGAAATAATATGAAATATCATATTTTATATTATGTTATATTAATAATGTGTTTTTAAGGATTTTATAAATGGAGGAAATGTTATGAACAAGAAATCAAAGTTTACCCAAATGATGCTCGGCATTAGTACAGTGGCCTTATCATTTGGAAGTATTCAAACACAAGTATCAGCGGAAGAAAATACACCTTATAATGTGTTACAAAAGAAACCAATTGGGATAGAAACTTCAACAGATGAAATTGCACATTCTACAAAAGCAGACGAAACATTGTCTTATGAAGAACGTTTAAAAGTAGGCGATTTTTCACAACGTCCAGCTCCGGTCGTGAAACGAGCAGCGGCAAAACAATTTCAGCAAAAGTATTCTGTGGCAGAGCTGAATAGAATGAGTGATGACGAATTAATTGATACATTGGCAAATGTTAGTTGGGATCAAATTACAGATTTATCTCAGTTTAATCAAGAAACAAAAGCGTTTTATCAAAATAAAGGGCGAATACAAGTTATTATTGATGAATTAGGTCGCCGTGGAAGCACATTTACAAAAGATGATACAAAAGGGATTGAGACGTTTGTTGAAGTATTATATTGCGGTTTTTATTTAGGCTTTAATAATAAAGAGTTAAACTATTTAAATGAGCGAAGCTTCCATGATAAATGTTTACCGGCATTAAAAGAAATTGGAAGAAATCCGAATTTTAAACTTGGTACAGATAAACAGGATAAAGTGGTATCTGCATATGGTAAATTAATTCATAACGCTTCTTGTGATGCTGAAACAGTTCAATATGCAGGGAATATATTAAAACAATATAACGATAATATTTCTACATATATAAGTGATAAAAATAAAGGAGACGCCTTGTATAATCTCATACAGGCGATTGATAACGATATACAATCTTACGGTAAAAAAGCGGATGAAACAATATGGTATGGGAAAATTGATAGTTTCATAAATGAAATCAGTCGAATGGCTCTTCTGAATCATGTAACACCAGAAAATAGCTGGTTAATTAATAATGGTGTTTATTATGCTGGTCGTCTAGGGAAATTCCATAGTAATCCAAATAAACCTTTAGAAGTACTTACACAAGCAATGCATATGTACCCTCGTTTAAGTGAGGCTTATTTTAATGCGGTAGAGCAAATTTCAACAAACTATGGTGGAAAAGATTATAACGGAAATACAGTAGATTTACAGAAAATACGTGAAGAAGGCCAACAGCAATACTTACCAAAAACGTATACATTCGATGACGGTTCTATTGTATTTAAAACAGGAGATAAAGTAACGGAAGAAAAGGTTAAGAGACTATATTGGGCTGCTAAAGAAGTAAAAGCGCAATATCATCGTGTAATTGGAAATGATGCAGCGTTAGAAGCAGGGAAAGCTGATGATGTACTGACAATCGTAATTTATAATGATCCATATGAATATAAACGAAATAGCCAACTATATGGATATGATACGAATAATGGTGGCATTTACATTGAAGGAAAAGGAACGTTCTTTACATATGAACGTACACCACAGCAAAGTAGTTATACTTTAGAAGAATTGTTCCGTCATGAATTTACACACTATTTACAGGCAAGATACGAAGTTCCAGGAGCATGGGGACAAGGAGAATTATATCAAAATGAACGTATGACTTGGTTTGATGAAGGAAATGCAGAATTTTTTGCGGGATCTACTCGTACGAATAACGTTGTTCCGCGCAAAAGTGTAATTAAAGGATTATCATCTAATCCTGCAGAACGTTATACAGCAGAACGAACATTATTTTCGAAATATGGATCATGGGATTTTTATAATTATTCTTTTGCACTGCAGTCTTACTTATATACTCATCAATTTGAAACTTTCGATAAGATTCAAGATTTAATTCGTGCAAATGATGTGAAGGGTTACGATGCATATCGTGAAGCTTTAAGTAAGGATCCAAATTTAAATAAAGAATACCAAGACTATATGAAGCAGTTAATTGATAATCAAGATACATATAATACCCCACAAGTATCAGATGATTATTTAGCTGAACATGCACCAAAGCCACTAGCTGATGTAAAGAAAGAAATTGAAAATGTGGCACGTATAAAAGATGCAACAATGACAAAGCATAAGTCTCAATTCTTTGATACGTTTACATTAGAAGGAACATATACAGGTGGCGTAACAAAAGGAGAATCTGAAGATTGGAAAGCGATGAGCAAGCAAATCAATCAATCTTTAGAACAGTTAGCGCAAAAAGAATGGAGCGGCTACAAAACAGTTACAGCGTATTTTGTTAATTATCGTGTGAATGCGAACAATCAATTTGAATACGATGTTGTATTCCATGGTGTTGCAACGGGAGAAGAAGAAAAACAGACGATTAAAGTAAATATGAATGGACCATACAATGAGATGTTAAATGAAAAAGTTGAGTTTCATAGCGATGGTACAGAAAGCACAGGTGGAAAAATTGTTTCGTATCTCTGGGATTTTGGCGATGGTACAACAAGTACAGAAGCAAATCCTACTCATGTATATGGAAAAGAGGGAACATATACTGCAAGGCTAACAGTGAAAGATAATAAAGGAAACGTAGGCCGAGGACAAACAACGGTTACCGTAAAAAAGGATGAGCCAGTAGGTCATGGATATGACAGCGCAAAGGCAATTCGTTTTAATAAGCTTTTCAAAGGAAATATGGATATGCCTAATATGGCGTATATGTACACATTCAATGTTACATCTCCAAAAGAAGTAGATATTTCCTTTATAGATGAACAGGGAATTGGAATAAAATGGGATGTATATTACGAATCAGATTTAGGAAATCCTGTCATTACGGGTCAAGCGGATGGAAATAATATGAAAGGGAAATTTGAAGCGAAACCTGGGAAGTATTATGTAGTTGCATTTTTTGAAGAGGAAAACAGAAAGGGAACATATTCATTATTAGTAAAGTAAATTCGTTTAATCGTATATAACGACGAAAAGTAATGAATAAGAGACTTTTGCTATTCCTTGTTCATCTGTTTAACAAAGAATAATTTAATATTCGAGAAAAAATTGAATTAAATAAAAAAGAATCCCTTAATTCCTTTTGGGATTCTTTTTCTTGTTTAAAGTTTGCTCACACAAATGATCTGCACATCAATTCATCTTTGATATACAGATCATTTGTATGATAATTTTTATAAATAATTGCGGAATAATGAACTTACATAAATGCTTTTAAAAGCTCTTGTACGGCTGGAATTAATCCACCTAAAAATTTTAAAACTGCCATTGCGATTGCCATGTTATTTCCTCCTCTTTTTATGTGTTAAGATGTGGTACATCTTTATGCTTTTATTATAGTAAGCGCTTACATTAATATCAATACATTTCGATATGCAATATTGCATAATTATATATAATTTATATATATAATTAAATAAATTAACGATAAAGCTAATGAACATGCAGGTTTCCTTCTTTGTGTGCTAGTTTCATCAGCAAATACGTCAGACCTTTGAAAGACTTTTGTAACATTTATGAAAGAGAAATGAAAGATTTGTTAGCTAGGATGAGGCTTATCTACTAGTAGAAGATGCGCGCAGATAGTAAAACCATTAGTGAAAATAAGGAGAAGTTAAGGTATGTTTATGAAAAGAAAACTGTCTATATTTGCATTTTTAGCACTAATATTTAGTTTGATAGTTACTGTTTTTCCTACAAATTCTGCTTATGCAGAGGAAGAAGATCGTATACTTGATATTTATGGTGATCCAATTACTACAAATAAAGACTATATATTAATAAATAAGTACTTGGACGTGGTGGGAGTTCATCCTTCACAACGTATAGCACCTGTAGGTCAGAATAGATTTGGAGTAACTTATGAGAAGTACGCTGGTTGGCATTATGCAATTCAGTATAGAAAAGCATCTTATTATGGATCAGCGGAAATACATAAAGATACAAAAGGCAATGAGTACTATGGTACACCTATAAGTTTTGAAACTCCAGATGGATTAAACAGTGATGGATATATAAGACATAATACGCCAGTTACCATGTCAATGTGGATTGGTGGACCAAATGCTGAGGCAGGAGGAGTAAAAAAATATATAAATGCAAAGGATGCTGGCTGGATTTATTTTAGCGACCAATCAAAAAGCAAGTTAATCGTTCAGAAAGTAAATTCGAAGGAAATAAACTTAGCAACAGGCACCACCGAGATTCTTAGAGATAAATTTGGTAGACCTTGTGATTGGTACAGTGCAGATCCAAAGAACTCTTATTATGGGGTTACATCAACTTTCCAAGTACAGATAGCACAATACCCAGGCTCAGATCACGAGAAAAGGTGGGCGATTTCTGCTCCTAAAAGCGTTGCTGGTTATGAATTAGTACCTTTACCATAGAGCATCTATTACATTTAGATTTATATAACTGTACTTATTAATATGTAATGTGTCTTTCAGTAAGGTAAGAGAAGACCCTATGAAATAAATTTAAATTATATATCAAATGGAGGAATATTTATGAAAAGAAAAATTTTTGCTATAGCTTCTGTAATTGCTTTAACAGCTCCTGTTCAGAGCGTGGCGTTCGCACATGAAAATGATGGGCAATTTGATCCACCTATTGCTCAAAGATGGTCAGCAGAATCTATACATAATGAAGGAGTAAGTTCTCATTTATGGATTGTAAACAGAGCAATGGATATTATGTCCCAAAATACGACTGTTGTGAAGCAAAATGAGACAGCTCTATTAAATGAATGGCGTACTAATCTAGAGGAAGGTATTTACTCTGCGGATTATAAAAACCCATACTA